>Ga0302196_10006096_pt1 | contig 10693 bp, 13 predicted proteins | sample II_Bog_N1_3_FD_198794 | JGI IMG/M metagenome (GOLD analysis project Ga0302196, IMG submission 198794) | Peat permafrost microbial communities from Stordalen Mire near Abisko, Sweden - II_Bog_N1_3 | ecosystem: Environmental > Terrestrial > Soil > Wetlands > Peat | place: Sweden: Abisko...
GGCGGCCTAAAGTAATTAATAAAGCACTACAAGAGGGCGCCCCGGCCCCGTCAATCACCCGCCCGCGGAACTTCCTCCGCCGCCCCGGGACTATCGCAGTCTCCGCTTCAGAACTCGGCACAACCCTCGAACCAATAAATCAACATGGCCGCAATAACGAACCTCAAGGAATTGCTCATCGACGAACTGCAGGACCTGTACAGCGCGGAGCAGCAGCTGGTGAAAGCGCTCCCGAAAATGGCGAAGGCCGCCGCCAACTCCGAACTGAAGGCGGGCTTCGAATCCCATCTCGAACAGACCCGCGGGCACGTGCAGCGCCTCGACGAGGCGTTCGAGAAGCTCGGAGCCCCGGCCAAGGCGAAGACCTGCAAGGCGATGCAGGGGCTGGTCGCGGAAGGGGCGGAGGCGATCGAGCTCGACGCCGAGGAGCCGCTGCGCGATGCCGGCCTGATCGGCGCCGCGCAGCGGGTGGAGCACTACGAGATTGCCGCCTACGGCACGGCCCGCGCGTTCGCCCAGGCGCTCGGGGAGGACGAGGTGGCCGAGCTCCTCGAGCAGACCCTGGAGGAGGAGGTCCAAACCGACCGCAAGCTCACCTCGGTCGCCAAGGCGGTCAATCACGGCGCCAAAAACCTCGGCGAGGGTCTGGAGACCGCGGACACCGGAAGTCGGAGATCCACGGGCCGGTCCTAGCCTTTGGGCGAGGCGGCGCGGCGGGAAGCAGGCTTTTGGCCGCGGCGGCGGGGCGCCGCCGCCGCTTCGCGCCGCACCGCCGCCGCGGCCTTGTCGGCGCGCAGTCCGAGATAGACCGGCTGCCGCAGGAGGCCATCGCGCGTCCATTCGGCAAACCTGATCTGCGCGACCAGTTTGGGCTGCAGCCAGGTGACCGTGCGCAGGGCCGCGGCGGTCAAGCCGGGCCCGAAACGGGGCCGGCGTCCGAGGGGGAGGCCGACGAAGGGGCACCGCCGGGCCGCGACCGCCATGAACCGGGCGTGCAGAGCGCGCAGCGCCGGGACGTCGAAGCCGGTCCCAACCTTCCCGGCGTAGAGGAGCTTGCCGCCGCGATAGTGCCCGACCAGAATGGCGCCGAAATATTGGCGGCTGCTTTTCGGGGGCGTGAATCCGCCGATCACGAACTCCTGCTCATTGAGCAGCTTGAGCTTCAGCCACGCGCCGGAGCGCCGATCCGGCTCGTAGACGGAGCCGCGGCGCTTGAGCACGATGCCTTCGAGCCGGCGGCGCCGCGCTTCGGCGAGGAGGGCCTCGGGCCCGGCCTCGAACCAGGGGGATAGCTGCACGATGCCGGAGGCTCTTCCAGCGAGCGCCCGCAGGGCCTGGCGCCGCCGTTCGATCGGCTGCCGCATGAGGGTCTGGCCGTCGAGGTACAGCAGGTCGAAGAGGAACAGCACGATCGGCAGCGACGCCCCCAGCTCCCGGCGCTGGAGCGCCTGAAAGCTGGAGCGTCCATCCGCCTCGAGCGCGACGATCTCGCCGTCGAGCACCGCGGCGGAACAGCGCAGCGATTCGAGGCGCCGGGCGATCTCCGGGTAGTCGAGCGCCTTGCGGTTACGCGACCAGAGCCGGGCTTTGCCCCCCTCGACAACCGCGATCGCCCGGACGCCGTCGAACTTGATCTCGCTGTGCCAATCCTCCGGCGCGGCCGGGAGTTGGCGCGCGCCCAGGGCCATCATCGGCGGGACAAAGCCGGCCGAGCCGAGCGCTTGGGCGGATAATCTCATCGGCAGATTGCTCCGGATCGCGGGCCGGGTCGGCCCCGCGTCGCAGGGCGCCGGCCCTTCCATTGGCGTTCGGGATCCCGCGCAATCTGCGCCAGGGTCCGGCCGCTCAGGACCGAGCGATCCTCCTGCCGCGGCGTGATGGCTTTGGCCGGCCGACCCGATTTTACGACCAGCCAAACCGGCTTCTTCTCGTCGGATCGGATCCGAAACAGGTGCCATTCGCCCTTCAGCTTATGACCGTGCAGCTCCAGTTTCAGGCTGCCTTCCGCCACGCTGCCGCCCAGCAGTTCGTAGGCGCCGAGGTCCCAAACCATCACAGTGCCGCCGCCATCCGTTTGGACGTCCTGGTTGTCGTCGACCAGGACCCGCCTGACCCGGCCGGCGCGTGGCGACGGGAACCGGAGCCCGCGGGGTGGGTCGTTGGTAGTCGGGGCGTCCCGCCCTCGACGGCGGTTAGCCGACAAGTCCCTCCTTTCCCTCGCTGCATGGCCTCGGCCGACCCTCTTCTCACCTGCCGCATCTGCGGCCATGAGCATCGGCCTGTTCCCCTCGGGCCGGGCGAGCGGGCGCACTGTGTGCGCTGCGACACCGTTCTGGCGCACGGCTCCCGCCTGGGACCGGACGCCGGACTGGCCTTCACGCTCACCGGCCTGCTGCTGGCGGCCCCGGCGGCCGTGCTGCCATTCATCACCGCCGGGAAACTCGGCGAAAAGCAGACCGGACGGGTATTCACGGGCGTTGAAGGCCTCTGGCACAATGGCATGCACCTGCTGGCCGTCTGGGTGCTGCTTTGCGGCGCGATCGTGCCGGCGGCCCTGCTCACCGTGCTGGCGGGCCTGCTGCTTCCGGCGCGCCTGGGACGCCCGCCCTTGCAGGGCCGCCTGCTTGCGCGCGCCGCCCGCGCCCTGTCCGATTGGGCGATGCCGGAAGTCCAGGTGCTGGCCGTGCTCGTGGCCCTGATGAAGCTCGGCAATCTGGTCGACCTGACAATCGGACCGGGCTTCTGGTGCTACTGTGCGATGACCCTGGCCTGCCTGCTTGCCTGGCGCAGCTTCGAGTTCCAGGCGGCCGTCGAAAATCCCGCGCGGGCGCGCCCCGAGCCCGCGCAGCCATGAAACCGCGCCCGCCATCGCTGCGCTCCGGAGCCTCCGCCAATGCCGGCGCGCTGGCGGCGGCTGCGGCCGCGATGCTCGTGCCGGCCAACCTGCTGCCGGTCCTCAACACCCAGGTGTCCGGGGTGAGCCGCACCGACACGATTTTTACCGGCATCGTCGAACTCTGGCGCCAGGGCCTATGGGCGATCGCCCTCGTCGTTTTCCTGGCCAGCATGCTGATTCCGGTGCTCAAACTGGCCGGTTTGGCCTGGCTGCTGCTGGCCACCCGCGGGAGGGCGCGCCACGATGCGCGCCGGCTGACGCAGATTTATCTGGCGCTCGATTTCATCGGGCGCTGGTCGATGCTCGACGTGTTCCTGGTCGGCTTCCTCGCCGGCCTGGTGCGGTTCGGCGCGCTGACCACCGTCGAGCCGCGCAGCGGCATCGCCGCGTTCGCGATCGCCGTCGTGCTCACCATTCTCGCCACCAAGATGTTCGACCCGCGCGTCCTGTGGGATGCCCCTGCGCCGCCGGACGCCGCGGCTTCCCCGTCATGAGCGCCCCGGCACCGCGAGTCTCCCGCGCCGCCCGGCTTCCGCTGGTGTGGATCGTGCCGCTCGTCGCGGTGGCGATCGGGGCCTGGATGGTCGTCCGCGGCCTCTACGACCACGGTCCGGCGATCACGATCGAATTTGCCGACGGCTCCGGCGTCGAAGCCGGAAAGACGGTGCTCGAGTACAAGGGGGTCTCGGTTGGGACGGTGACCGCGGTGGCCCTGAACCGGCAGCTGCAGCGAGTGGAGGTGCGGGTGGTCCTGGACAAGGGCACGGAGGCGCTCGCCGCCGCCGGCGGGCTTTTCTGGATCGTGCATCCGGAGATCGGCTTTTCGGGGGTGCACGGGCTCGATACCCTCCTCACCGGCGCGCGCCTCAACGTACGGCCCGGCCGCGGGCCCCTCGCGCAACGCTTCATCGGCCTCGACCAAAGCCCGCCGCCCGAAAACATCCAGGGCGGGCGCAGCTTCATCCTGCGGGGGGACCGCCTCGGCTCGCTCACGACCGGAGCGCCTGTCTTCTTCCGCGAATTGAAGGTCGGCTCGGTGGACACCAGCCGGCTTGCCGACGACGCGACCGCGGTCCTGGTCCGCATCCATGTGGAAGAGCCCTACACCGACCTGGTCCGGACCAACAGCCGGTTCTGGAACGCCGGCGGGCTCTCCTTCAAGGTCAGTTTGTTCGGCGCGGAGCTGAAGGACACCTCCCTCGAGTCGCTCGTGACCGGCGGAGTGGCCTTTGCCACCCCCGACGGCGATCCGCTCGCCCCGTTGGCCCCGGAAGGATTCCTCTTCCCGCTCGCGGCCGACCCCGACAAGGACGCCGGGAAGTGGGCCCCAAAAATCCCGATCCAGTCGCCGGAGACCGTGCTGCACTCGACGCTGCCGCCGGGCGTCGCGCCAGGGCTGCTCAAACACTAGGTTCGGCGGCGGACGAGGCGGGCGCGGCGATTTCCGGCAGAAAAATTTCCTTCCGCCGGAACCGGCGGCTCACCGGCCAGACTATTGGCGCAGCTTGTAACCAAGGTTTTACCACCTTGGAAACCCAACCACCCATGACCGTGAAAAAAACCTCCCCCCTCCTCTCCGCCGGCTTGCTGACGCTGGCCGCCGCGCTGACCTTCCCGTTCGCGGGCTGCGCGGGTTCCCCGACGCAGGACAGCACCGGCCAGTATGTCGATGACAGCGCTGTCCCTCGACTGCTCGCTCGGGCACGAGAGCGGGGCGACGTTTTCCGATCTGGTCGCGGCCGAGGCTCCGGACCCCGCCAGCGACGCGGCGATGGCCGAATTCACCAATCTGGTCGCCGAATGCCTCGCCAAGCTTGAGCCGCCCCAGCGTGAAATTCTCGCCCTGCGCAGCCCGCAAAACCGTTCCTACGACGAGATTGCGCAGATCCTCGGCATTAATGTCGGCACGGTGAAGAGCCGGATCGCCCGCGCCCGCGCCAATCTCCTGCGGCTGCTCTCCGAGGCCTGCCCCGAATTTGGGGACGAGGCCAAACCCAGCGATTGGTTCGAATCCCGCCGCGCGACCGACTGGGTGAGACTGGTCTGCGCCTGAGCGCGCAGGCTCCGGCAGCTGGCGAGCTTCGTTTGGGGGGCCGGGCTCCGACCGGCCCGCGGCGTTCAGTCCCGCCGGCCCAGCATCGCTCCCAGCACGATGCCGATTCCGAGGGCGGCCGCGAGCGCCTGATAGGGGTTGCGGCGGATGGTCTGGTCGACCCGTCCGGCGCCGGCCAGCAGCGGGCCGCGGAAACGTCCGGCGCCGTTCGACTCCGGGTCCGCGCCGGCGAGCGGTTCGGGCGAGTCAACTCCGGGCGGGCCGGGAGGATATCCGTCCGCACCGGCCGGCGATGCAACCAGGGCTTCGACTTCGTCCATCAGCCTTTGGATCTGGGCGACCAGCTCCTCGGGTGACGCCGGCCCACCGGCGTTAGTTCGTTCTTTCATGGCAGGGAAATTGAAGGAGCGGGTTCAAGGCTCTTTGGAGCTGGCCGGTTCGGAAGTGTTCCCCGGCAGCAGGAAAAAGAAGTTGCTGCCCGCGCCCGGCCGGCACGGAGGGAGGTCCCCGGCCGATGGATTTTCATTGCTCCCGGGGCCGCTGGGGCCGAGATTTTTCGGGTCCGGCGCGAACTCGATCGCGACCGGCCCAGTTGGTTTCGTCAGCCGTTCAAAGTTCTCCCGAGGCTTCATCGCCATGCGAAAAGCACCCAAATCAGCAATGCTGCGCCCGCCGGCTTTCCTTGTTGAGGAAACGGACCGGGCGCCGTGAAGAGCGTCCTTGAGTTTGCCCGCGCCAAGCGGGCGGAGCAGCCGATCGTCGTGATGGCGGCCTACGACGCGGTGATGGCGCGGCTCCTGGCGGCCTCGCCGGTGGACGCGATCCTGGTCGGCGACAGCGTCGCCATGGTGGTGCACGGGCATCCCTCGACGCTGCACGCCACGGTGGAAATGATCGCGCTGCACACGGCGGCCGTGCGCCGGGGGGCGCCCGAGGCGTTTATCGTCGCCGACCTGCCGTTTCTCAGCATGCGGCTCGGGCGCGACCGGGCCGTCGGCGCCGCCGGGGAGCTGATGCGCGCGGGCGCGAACGCCGTCAAGGCGGAGGGGGTGGCCGGCCATGCGGATTCGATCGGGTATCTGGTAGAGAGCGGGATCCCGGTGATGGGCCACCTGGGGCTCACGCCGCAATCCGTCCACCAACTCGGAGGCCACCGGGTGCAGGCGCGGGAGCCCGCCTCCGCGGCCCGGGTGCGGGCGGACGCCGCGCAGCTGGAGCGCCTGGGCGCCTTTTCCCTCGTCCTGGAGTGCGTGCCGGCGGAACTGGCCGGCGAGGTGACGCGCGAGCGGGCGATACCGACCATCGGGATCGGCGCGGGCCCGGCGACCGATGGGCAGGTGCTGGTGCTGTCCGACCTCCTGGGTTTCGACGACGAATTCCGGCCGCAGTTCGCCCGGCGCTACCTCGAGGGGGCGGCGCTGGTGGCTGGGGCGATCGACGCCTTTGTCCGCGACGTCCGGGCCGCCCGTTTCCCCGCTGGCCGGGAGATCCTGGCATGAGCAGGCTGATCCGCCAGCTCGCCGATTGGCGGAGCCTCCGTGCCGGCCCGGAATGGTCCGCGGGGCGGATCGGCTTTGTGCCGACCATGGGGGCGCTGCATGCCGGGCACCGCGCGCTCCTGGAGCGCGCCCGGGAGGAGAACGACCGGGTGGTGCTCAGCATTTTCGTCAATCCGGTGCAGTTCGACAACCCGGAGGACCTGGCCCGCTATCCCCAGACCCTGGAAGCCGATCTGGCGCTCGCCGCGGGGCTGGCGGACTGCGTGCTCGCGCCGGCGGCCGATCAGATCTATCCGGACGGCTACCGTTACCGGATGACCGAATACACGTTCAGCAATGAGCTGGAGGGCGCGCACCGTCCGGGGCATTTTGACGGGGTCCTGACCGTGGTGCTGAAGCTGCTCAATCTGGTCCAGCCACGCCAAGCTTACTTTGGCGAGAAGGACTGGCAGCAGCTGGTATTGGTGCGGGGCATGGTCCAGGCGCTGTTCCTGCCTTGCGAGGTCGTCGCCTGCGCGACGGTGCGCGCCAGCGACGGGCTGGCGCTGAGCTCCCGCAATGCGCGGCTGAGCGGGGCGGGCCGGACCCGGGCGGCCTTGCTGCCCCGGCTCCTGCGGGAGGCCCCCAGCGCACCCGCCGCGGCCGCCGCCCTGCGGCAGGCGGGGCTGGAAGTCGATTATGTCGAGGACCGCGGGCCCGTGCGCCTGGGCGCGGTCCGGATCGAGGGAGTCCGGCTGATCGACAATGTCCGGCTCTAACATCCTGTTTATTCTCAGCGGCTCGATCGCGGGCTATAAGGCCTGCGAGGCGATCTCGCGCCTGGTGCAGAACGGCCACCGGGTACGCACCGTGGCGAGCGCGGCGGCCGGGCAGTTCGTGGGCCCGGCGACCTTGGAGGGGCTGACCGGCGAGCCGGTGCGCGGGGAAGTGTTCGCCGCGGGAAGGGCGATGGACCACATCCAGCTGGCGCGCTGGGCGGACGCGACGGTCATCTGCCCGGCGACGGCCCAGACCCTCAACCGCTTGGCGGCCGGCCTGGCCGACGATCTGGTCGGCCTCCTGTTCCTGACCCACGAGCGGACCAAGCCATTCCTGGTGGCTCCGGCCATGAACCCGGCCATGTGGGGGCATCCGGCGACCCGGGCGGCGGTGGCCAAGCTGCAGGACTGGGGCGTGCAATTCATCCCGGTGGGCCGGGGCCGGACCGCCTGCGGCGAAGTCGGGGAGGGGCGGATGGCCGAGGCGGACGCGGTGGTCGCCGCGGTCGAGGCTGCGGTGGCGCGGCCGGCGCGCCGCCTGCGCATCCTGGTCACCAGCGGCGGCACGGTCGAGCCCATCGACGCGGTCCGCGGGCTGGGCAACTTCAGCACGGGCCGCACGGGCGCCGGGCTGGCGGGGCATTTCTTCCGGCGCGGGCACGACGTGCTGCTCGTGCGGGCGCGCAACTCCGCCGCGGCGCCGCCGCTGTGTGAGGAGGAGGCTTTCACCACCTTTGCGGAACTCGACGGCGTGCTGGGCCGCCGCCTGGGAGGGGAGGATTTCGACGTGGTCGTCCACGCTGCGGCGGTGGGCGATTTTCGCGTCGCGGGCGTCCGGGCGGAAGGCCTCGAGCGGAAACCGGGAGTGGGGAAGCTCGAGTCCGGCCGGCCGCTGCTCCTTGAACTGGAGCCCAATCCCAAGCTCGTGGATGGATTGATCTCCCGCAGCCGCAACCCGGATCTGCGGGTGGTGGCGTTCAAATTGACCCAGGGCGCTGGACCGGAGGAGGCGCCGGCCGCCGCGGCGGAGCTGGCGGCCCGCGCTGGCGCCTGCCTGGTGGTCCAAAACGACCTCGTCCGGCGGGGCGAGTCGCCCGACGACTTCCCGGCGGAGATTTACGGCCGGGACGGCCTCCAGACCGCCCGGTGCGCGACGCGCGCCGAGCTGGCGGAAAACCTCGAACGGCTGCTAGGCTTGGAAATGACCCGACTCAAACCCTAACCTTCCATGCTCCTCTGCCTCGACCTCGGAAATACGCAGATCCATGGCGGCGTCTTTGCCGGCGCAGATCTGCGCGCCCAATTTCGCAAGTCCACCCATCCGCTTGGCTCGGCCGACGAACTGGGCGTCTTCTTCTCGGCGGTGCTCCGCGAGAACCGCCTGGAGCCGAGCGAGATCGGGCGGGTCGCCCTTTGCTCGGTGGTCCCGGCGGCCATTCACGCGGTGTGCCAGGCCTGTTTGCGGTACTTCAACTGCTCGCCGTTCATTCTCGAGGCCGGGGTGAAGACCGGCCTCAAAGTGCGCTACCGCAACCCCCACGAGGTCGGCGCCGACCGCATCGCCGGGGCGATCGCCGGGGCCCGGCGCCACCCGGAGCGGGACCTCCTGATTGTGGACTGCGGCACCGCCACCACCTTCGACGTGGTGACGGCGGGAGGGGAATACCTGGGCGGGGCGATCATTCCCGGCGTGGGGATTTCAGGCGAGATTCTCGCGAGCCGGACCGCGCGCCTGCCGTCGGTGGAAATCGCCCGGCGCGAGACCGCGCTCGGGCGGACGACGGTCGAGAGCATCCAGTCGGGCCTGTTTCACGGCCACGCCGGGGCGATCCGGGGGCTCACGGCCAAGCTGAGCGGCGAGGCGTTCGGCGGGCGGCGGCCGCTGGTGATCGGCGCGGGCGGCTTTGCGCGCCTGTTCGAGCATGAGGAGCTTTTCGACGAGATCGTCCCGGAACTGGTCCTCTGGGGGCTCAGGCATGCCGACCAGCTCAATCGCGAGCCCGAGGCCGCCGACGCCGAGCCCGGGCGCTCGGCGGCGAACTAGTCCCGCAGGAATTTTGCTGGACCGATCCTCGGGCCCCGCGGGCGCCGCGCCGCGTTCGGCCTCACCTCGGTTGCAGCATCCCCTGCACGACCGAAGTCAGCCGCGTGAGGTCGAACGGCTTGCCGAGCATGGCGGCGCGGCCGAGCGCCTCCAACGCCTCCGGGGTCAGATCCGGGCTATGGCCGGAAAGAATCACGATGGGGAATCGGTGGCCGTCGGCGCGCAGGCGCCGGGCCAGCTGCAGGCCGGTCAGGCGCGGCATCGTCTGGTCCGTCAGCAGCAGGTCCACCGGGAACGGCGCGGTGGTGAAGCGGACGTGGAACTCGTCGGCGGCGGCGAAGCTTTGGACGGCGTAGCCGAGCTGGCCGAGCGCGCGCGCGACCACCTTGGCGACGGCTTCCTCGTCGTCGATCACGATGACGTGCTCGCCCTGGCCGAAGGCGGGCGCGGGCGGACTCGCCAGCTCGGCGGGGGCGTCCGCGGCCCGGCTTTCCGCGGCGGCGGGAAGGAACAGGGTGAAGGTGGTGCCGGCGCCCGGGGTGCTGCGGACCTCGATGCCGCCTCCATGGCCGACGAGGATATTGCGCACAATCGAGAGCCCGAGGCCGCTGCCGTCGCCGACCGGCTTGGTGGTGAAAAACGGGTCGAAGATCTTGGCGAGATGGTGCCGCGCGATGCCATGGCCGGTGTCGGCCACCGCGATTTCCAAATAGCTTCCGGCCGGGAGGATCGTCTCGAAGCAGGCATGGGGCGCCGCGAAATCCAGCCCGCGGGCGCGCAGGGCAAGCCGGCCGCCCCGCTCCCGCATGGCATAGGCGGCGTTGGCCGCGAGATTGAGCAGCACCTGCTGGAGCTGGTTGGCGTCGGCCGGAACGTCCGGCAAGGCCGGGGCCTGATCGAGCTGCAGCTCCACGGTGGTCGGAAGGGTCGCCCGGATGAGCTGGGCCGCCTCGGCGAGGATTTGGGCCGGATGGACGGGATTGCGCCCCGGCTCATGGACGCGGCTGAACGAGAGGAGCCGCTTTACCAAATCGCGCGCGCGCCACGAGGACTGCAGGACGCTTTCGTGACACTCCCGCGTAGAGCGATCCTCGGGGTTGGCCAGCATCGCCAGCTGGGTGCTGCCGATGATCGCTGCCAGCAGGTTGTTGAACTCGTGCGCCACCCCGCCGGCGAGCGTCCCGATCGTCTCCATCTTCTGCGCCTGCAGGAGCTGGCGCTCGAGCTGCAGCCGTTCCAGCTCGGCCTGGTGCCGGGCGGTCACGTCATGCGCCGTGCCGATGACACCGATCACCTTGCCATCCGCGCCGCGGCAGGCGAACACCCGCGAATCCACGAAGATGCGCGAGCCGTCCTTGCGGAAATCCTCGCGCTCGTGGCGGAACTCCCCGCTCGTCGCCGCCGTCCGCATCCGCGCGTGGGCGCGCATTTCCTCGGTGGGCA
>Ga0302196_10006100_pt1 | contig 10688 bp, 9 predicted proteins | sample II_Bog_N1_3_FD_198794 | JGI IMG/M metagenome (GOLD analysis project Ga0302196, IMG submission 198794) | Peat permafrost microbial communities from Stordalen Mire near Abisko, Sweden - II_Bog_N1_3 | ecosystem: Environmental > Terrestrial > Soil > Wetlands > Peat | place: Sweden: Abisko, Stordalen...
ACCCCGGAGGAGGACCTGCGGCTGCAGGGGGAGCTGGTGGAAGACCCCAAGGAGATCGCCGAGCACGTCATGCTCATCGACCTGGCCCGTAACGACGTGGGCCGGGTCGTCACCTTCGGCACCGAAGCGGTGGAGGAGATGATGGTGGTGGAGCGGTACAGCCACATCATGCACCTGACCTCCCAGGTCTCCGGACGACTGGCACCGGGGCGAGGTCCCATCGACGTCCTGCGGGCCACCCTGCCGGCGGGCACCCTGTCGGGGGCACCGAAGGTGCGGGCCATGGAGATCATCGACGACCTCGAGCCCACCAAGCGTGGGGTGTATGGCGGAGTGGTCGGCTACCTCGACTTCTCGGGAAACCTGGACACCGCCATCGCCATCCGCACCATGACGGTGAGCCCGGACGGCCGGGCCTCGGTGCAGGCCGGGGCGGGCATCGTGGCCGACAGCGACCCGGCGTCGGAGAACGCCGAATGCGCCCACAAGGCGGCCGCCCTGCTGTCGGCGGTGGCCATGACCCGGGCGGCGGCTTCCCGACCGTGACCGGTTCGACGGTGGCGAATGCGGTGGGGTGCGACGGGCACGGGGACGGGGACGGTGGCTATGAGGCGTTGCGCCGGTCGGCGGCTTGGCGGGTGCTGGCCCGTGACGCGCTGTCGGTTTCCGGACCGGATGCCGCCACCTATCTCCAGGGGCAGGTCAGTCAGGATGTCGAGGGCCTGGCCGTCGACGGTTCGGCTGAGTCGTTGTTGCTCAGTCCCCAAGGGAAGGTGGAAGCCCTCATCCGGGTGACCCGGACCGGTGACGAACGTTTCGTACTGGATACCGAGGGTGGCTTCGGCGAGGCCGTCGAGGAGCGTCTCCGCCGATTCCGACTTCGGGTCAAGGTGGACATCGAAACCCTGGACTGGGAGTGCGTGGCGGTGCGAGGACCGGAGGCGGCATCGGCCGTGGCCGGACAGCCGACCCTGGTGCTGCCGGTGGCATGGCCGGGGCTGGCGGGCATCGACCTCCTCGGCCCGGTAGCCGACGGTGGCATCGGCGGGTGGGTGGACGGATCGGTCAGACAGTGCAGTGCAGACGCCTGGGAGGCGGCCCGGATCGAGGCCGGCATCCCGGTGATGGGACGGGAGATCGTCGAGGGCACCATCGCCGCCGAGGTGGGGGTGGTGGATCGAACCGTCTCGTTCACCAAGGGGTGCTTCACCGGTCAGGAGTTGGTGGCCCGGCTCGACGCTCGGGGGTCGAAGGTGGCCCGGTCGCTCTGCGGGGTGGTGATCGGCGATGGGGATGACGGCTCCGGAGCACCGCCGGTGGGTGCCGCGGTCACCACTGCTGACGGAGAACACCTGGTCGGAACGTTGACCTCGGTGGCCTGGTCGCCCCGACAATCGGCGATCGTGGGGCTGGCGACGCTGCATCGGCGGGTGGTGCCGCCGGAGACCGTCACCGTGTCATGGGATACGAACGGTGTCGACCGCCGGGTGGTGGCGGAGACCCGACCGCTGCCACTGATCAGCTGACACCGCCCACCGGATCCAACCACGAGCGCTGGCCACCGATGGGTGTCCCCAGGGGCGTGATGCCTTCGGTCAGACCTACCGGCGGGCCCTCCAGCTGCTTCAGGCGGACGATCGCCCCGACGGACCGGCGGGCCGGTCGGCAACCAACCTGACAGGGGTCGGAAGGGTTGGGTGGCGTCTGGGGTGGAGGAACGGGGCGTGTCGGCTTCGTAGCCCGGTCAGGCCGGCCATGGGACGAAGAAACCCTTCGGGCGGCGGACCCGTCGGTGGGGCCACCCAAGGATCGGGGTCGGAGTCGTCGTGTCCGGACCGGCCTTCGTCCCTACCCAGGAGGGTGCCGGCGCCGACGGGGCGGTCGCAGTGGTCAGGGGGTGTCGCACCGCGGGCTCCCAACGGGATGATCGACGGTCGGAGTGTTCGGGTGGGGGTGTGCATGGGGTCAGGATGCCCGCCGAAGCTGGAGACAGCCGAAGAACGGGCTGTGAGAACCCTCAGAGCCGGAAGTGGACAGGGGCGGCGAGGGGTCGGCCCCCGGGGGCTGCTACCAGTACGACGAGTCGCCGGTCAGCCCCATGGCCGGCCGGTCGCCGGTGATCATCGGCTGGCAGTTGCCCCACCCCTCGGCGCCGGTGTCGAGATCCCGGATGTGCACGACGGTGTCCCGGATCTGATGCAGCTGTCGTGCCAGCTCCGGCTCGGTGCAGTCGGGAAGCCGCTCCCCGTCGACGTGGAGCTCGCCGCGCCACTCGCCGTGGTGGTGACCCTGCCAACCGAAGTAGAGACCGGCGCCCAGGTGGAACCCGGTGGCGGTGGGCGCCTCGAGCTCGAACCGGCGCTCGGTGCCGTCCTCCATGGTCACCGAGACGGTGCCACCCAGGAGGCGCCGGTTGACCGGCTCGTAGCGGAGGTCCGGTCGGATGTCGGCCATCCGTTCGATCCGACCGTCGGCGTGCTCCACCGCCCCGGTCACCGTGCGGTGGTGGTGGCCGAAGCCCTGCATATCGACCAGGTGCATGAAGAGCCCCCAGCGGGTCCCGTCGGTGTCCTCCATCAGGGATGGGCACCAGATCATCTGGAAGTCCATCACCTCGGCCGGATTGAACGGGTCGATGTCAGTGGCCGGTGTCCCCACGTCGTACCGGACCCCCCACGAGTGATCGCGGGTCGAGACCCACTGGTCGGGGGTGATCTGGTGGCGTTGGCCGTCGAGCTCCAGCCACCCCGAGGCCGTTCCGATCTGGTGGTACCGGACCAGTTCGGCACTCACCCGGTAGCCCAGGGGCACCCGCTGATGGGTCCGTTCTTCGGTGGCCGGCGGCAATGCCGCTTCGAACTCCCACTCGAAGGCCAGGGGCTGGGTCGAGTTGGGCTCGAGGGAGAACCGCACCCGTCTCATGGGCTCCAGCACCTCATACCGGACCGGACCGGCGGCCAGAACGTCCGGCTCGGGAAACAGCCGCCGGCTGGCCCGCACGGTGAGCTGCTCCACCCCTTTGGACAGGCCGGCGTAACCGTCGAGGACGTTCCGGTTGAGGTACTTGCCCATTCCGAACCCCAGTTGGAGGCTGCCGTCACGGCTGGCCGCCATGGCGCAGACCTTCTCCGTCCAGGAGGGGTCGCTGGCGGCCACGGTGGCGAAGGTGTCCGGGATCTGGTGGTCGAACCGCTCGTCGGCAGGCCCCAGCGGACCGATGGGATTGGCCATGGTGAACTCCTCGTTGGTGGTACGTCCGGACCCCCCGCCCGGACGGCGCCCGAGGCTACCCGGCGGGCGGGTCGGGCAATGGTGACGGCGGTGCCGGGGGGTTTGGGGTGGCCGGCGGTGCGGGTGGCCCCGGGTCGCTCCGGAGCCACACCACCATGCGGGTGCCGTGCCCGTCGCTGACCGGTGACTCGGCGGTCACCGTACCGCCCATGGCGACCGCCAGTTCGGACACGATGGCCAACCCCAGACCCGAGCCGGTGCGGCGCCCGGTGGAACGGTCCGAGGTGTAGTGACGGTCGAAGACCCGGCCCAGCTCCCCCGGGGTGATGCCCGGCCCGTCGTCCACCACCCAGACGGAGGGGACGGTCCCCACCAAGCCGGCTCCCACCACCACCCGGCCGGAGGCGAAGGTGAAGGCGTTCTCCACCAGGTTGGCCAGGATCTGGCCGAGGCGGTCGGGGTCAGCCCGGACCCACAGGGGCACCGTCGGTGCAGCCGCCAGGTCCAGGGCGATTCCCACCCCGTCGGCATGGGGTTGGAAACCGTCGGCCACCCGTCGGGCGACGTCCACGCAGTCGACCGGTCCCAGCTGGAGCGAGAATCGGTCGGCGTCCAACCGAGCCAGGTCGAGGAGGTCCTGCACCAGGCGCTCCAGCCGTTGCGACTCACGGGCGATCACGCCGGCGGCGGCGGCCGGGTCGGTGGTGGCACCATCGAGGATGGCGTCGGCGTAGCCGCGGATGGAGGTCAGTGGGGTGCGGAGCTCGTGGGAGACCGATAGAAGGAACTGCCGTTCCTGATCGCGGGCCCGCCCCAAGGTGTCGCCCATGGAGTTGATGGACGTCGCCAGCTCGGTGAACTCCGGATAGTGGGGGGTGGACGGCATGGTGGCTTCGAGTTCGCCGCCGGCGATTCGCCGGGTGGTGGCCGCCGCCGCTTTCAGCGGCTCGGTGAACCGTCGAGCCAGGCCTACCGCCACCAGGGCGGCCACCACCAGGGCGATGGCACCGACCAGCAGGTAGTAGCGCAGGCCGTTGGCTGGGTTGGGCCCCTGGCGGGTGATGACCAGCAGTGGCGTGTAGTCGGTGACCCCGGCAATCGGCGTCGGTACTGCGGTGTAGACCAGCAGGTGGAGGGTGTGGCCGGCGGTCTGGTAGCCCCGGAGCAGGGCCGGAACATTGAGCATGCCGGCGGTGATGCCGTCGGGGAGCTGGCCGGAGACCGTGCCGTCGTCGTGCAGCTCCACCACCTGCAGGTCCTTGAAGTCGCCGGCATTGCGGATGACCCGGAGCTCCCGCTTGAAGGAGACGGTGGTGGGAAACGTCCCGTCGGAGATGGTGTCGGAGATGGCCCGGGCCTGGCCCACCAGCTCCTGTTGGGCGGTGGATATCGCCGCCCGTCGCACGAAGAAGTAGCCCCCCAGACTGGTGACGATCAGGGTGGCCGCCACCAGCAGGAGGATGGCGATGGTGAGCCGTCGGGTCATCCCATGCGGTAGCCGACGCCCCACACGGTGGCGAGCGGCAGATCGGGACCCAGCTTCTTGCGGAGCTGGCGCACGTGGACGTCGACCGTCCGTTCATCCCCGTACCACTCGTCACCCCAGACCCCGTCGAGTAGCTGCCGTCTCGACAGCACCAGGCCGAGGTTGGCGACCAGGTAGGCCAGCAGATCGAACTCCCGGGCGGTGAATGGCACCGGCTGGCCGTTGGTCCGGACCTCGCGGCGGTCGAGGTCCACCGTGACGGTGCCGAGCTCCACCACCCGGGGCCCGTCGACGGGTCCTGTCGACGCCCGCGAGCGCCGGAGGATGGCATGGACACGGGCGACCAGTTCGCGGGGGGAGAATGGCTTGGTGACGTAGTCGTCGGCCCCCAGCTCCAGACCCAACACCCGGTCGACCTCGTCGTCCCGGGCACTGAGGATGAGCACCGGAATGTTGTCCGTGGACGCTCGACCGGCTCCGCCCCTGCTTCCATTCGTCCCCGGTGTCCGGAGCTGCCGGCAGACGTCGTAACCGTCGAGTTCGCCGGGCAGGCCGAGGTCGAGGATCACCAACTTGGGGTCCTCTCGGTCGATGATGGCCAAGCCGGCCTCACCGTCATCGGCCTGGAGGACCCGGAAGCCGTCGCGACGGAGGTACAAGGCGATGAGGTCGGAGATGTTGTGATCATCTTCGATGACCACCAGGGTGTCGCTGGCACTTCCCATGGGGACAGCCTGCCACCCGGACCTCCCGGGTTGCCGCCGAGATTAGGGAAGTGTGAAGTGGCCCCGGGGACTTCCCTCGGGGCCGGCCGGCCGATCGGTCGGCTGGACCCAGGTCGGGGACCGACGGGCGGTGCTACTCATCGGTCTGTAGCACTCCGAGTAGCAATCGCCCACAGTTGCCCGGATGTCCGGGGACCTCCAGCGACAGCTCGGCAGTAACCTCCGAGCCCACCGCCTGGCCAACGGCCTCAGCCAGGAGGAGTTGGCCGATGCCATCGGGGTGCACCGCACCTACGTCGGTGGCCTGGAGCGGGGGGAGCGGAATGTCACGCTCCAGACGGTGGAGCGGTTGGCCGAGCGCCTGGGGGTGCTCCCGGTCGATCTGTTGACCGGCCGGAGCTGACCTCGCCCGATCGGGAACGCCACGGGTACGGGCTTGGTCCACCGAGTCCCTCCGGAACGATCGCCGGTGGGCGACAACCGTCCCAGTAGGCTCTGGAGGTCATGCCCGCCTATCTCGACACCATCATTGCCGCCCATCGGGCGGCGGCGGCCGACGACCACCGAGACCCGCAGGCACTGCTCGAATCAGCGCTGGGCCTGCCCGAACCGCGCCCGTTCGCCGACGAATTGGCGGCAGGCTCGGCGGCTGACGGGCTGGCCGTGATCTCGGAGATCAAGCGCCGGTCCCCGTCCAAGGGCGACCTCGACCTGTTGCTGGATCCGGCCCTGGTGGCCAAGGAGTACGCCTCGGGCGGGGCATCCTGCCTCTCGGTCCTGACGGACCGGGAGTTCTTCGGCGGATCGTCCGATGATCTGGCGGCAGCTCGGGCGGCCTGCGACCGTCCGGTACTCCGGAAGGACTTCACCGTCTCCGCCAATGACCTCTGTGACGCCCGCCTGATGGGGGCCGACGCCGTGCTGCTGATCGTGGCTGCCCTGACTGCCGAGGAGCTGGCCGAGTTCTTGGGGGTGGCCGGGCAGCTGTCGCTGGACGCCCTGGTGGAGGTCCACGATGCCGATGAACTCGCCATCGCCCTGGACGCCGGTGCCCGACTGGTGGGGGTCAACCAACGTGACCTCCGAACCTTCGAGGTGAACCACCACCTCGCCCTCGACTTGGCGGCCACCTTCCCGTCCGATGTGGTGTCGGTGGCCGAATCGGGCATCCGGGGGTCGGAGGACGCCGGCCGGTTGGCAGCCTCCGGCTATGACGCCGTACTGGTGGGCGAGACGCTGGTGAAGGCCGGCGATCGTCGGGCGGCGGTGGCCGACCTGGTGGGGGCCGGCCGGTGACCGGCACCGAGTTCGGTCAGGGTGTCGACGGGGTGTTCGTCAAGATCTGCGGGGTGACCACCGAGGCTGACGCCCTCCTGGCGGTGGGCATGGGTGCGGCGGCGGTGGGCTTCGTGTTCGCACCCTCACCTCGGCAGATGCGCCCGGACACCGTGGCCGACATCGTCAAGCGCCTGCCACTGGAGACCGTCACGGTCGGGGTCTTCCGGGATGAATCACCGCAGCGGGTGGTGGAGGTGGCCAATCGGATCGGACTGCACGCCGTGCAGCTCCACGGGATGGAGTCGATCGACGACACCCTGTGGGTCAGTCAACGGGTGGGCTGCACCATCAAGGCGTTTCCGGCCGGCCACCGCAACATCGACCGTTTCGACGAGTACGGAGCCCAATTCCTGCTGATCGACGGGGCCAATCCGGGATCCGGGGAGCTCTTCGATTGGCGATTGGCCGAGGGGGTTGACGATCCGACCCGGCTGATCGTGTCGGGCGGCCTGCGTCCCGACAACGTGGGCCAGGCCATCGCCCACCTCCGCCCCTGGGGTGTCGATGTCTCCACTGGTGTGGAGTCGTCGCCGGGGGTGAAGGATCCGGCCAAGCTGCGCGACTTCATCGCCGCAGTTCGAGTGGCTGAAAACCAAGTGGCCGCCTCGACCGGGGCGGTCGGCGACCCGGTACCGCACGCCACGGTGCGCCGACGGGTTCGGGGCGAGACCCCCGATCTGTTCGACTGGCAGAACGAGTGAAGGTCCCTTCCACCGGCCCGCGGACTGACGCGCCCCAACGGCTCATCATGGGCGACCCCGGGCCGACCGGCCGGTTCGGAGAATTCGGTGGCCGATTCGTTCCCGAAGCACTGGTTCCGGCCTGCATGGAGTTGGAGGCGGCCTTCCGCCAGGCCTGGGAGGATCCGGCGTTTCACGCCGAGTTCGACGGCATTCTCCACTCCTATGGGGGGCGGCCGACGCCGGTCACCGAGTGTGTCCGGCTTTCCGAGGAGCTGGGTGTCCGGGTCTTCCTGAAGCGAGAGGATCTGGCCCACACCGGCTCGCACAAGCTGAACAACGTGGTCGGCCAGGGCCTCCTGGCCCGGCGGATGGGCAAGGGCCGACTGATTGCCGAGACCGGCGCCGGACAGCACGGCGTGGCCACCGCCACCGCCGCCGCCCTGTTCGGGATGGAGTGCGTCGTCTACATGGGCGAGGTGGACACCGAACGCCAGGCCCTCAACGTCTTTCGGATGGAGCTGTTGGGCGCCGAGGTGCGTCCGGTGTCCAGCGGGAGCCGCACGCTGAAAGACGCCGTCAACGAGGCACTGCGCGACTGGGTGGCTTCGGTGGACGGCACCCACTACTGCCTGGGATCGGTGATGGGACCGCATCCCTACCCGTGGATGGTCCGGGAGTTCCAGCGGGTGGTCGGCGACGAGGCCCGTGAGCAGTTCCGAGCGTTGTCGGGCGGCGAGGACCCCGACGTGGTGGTGGCCTGCGCCGGTGGCGGCTCCAACGCCGCCGGCACCTTTGCCGGCTTCGCCGATGCCACGTCGTCTTCGCTGGTGGGCGTGGAAGCCGACGGTGGGGCGGCCCTGACGGTGGGCATCCCCGGGATCCTGCACGGCATGCGGTCGGCCCTCATGCAGGACGAGTCCGGGCAGATCCTCGAGGCGGAGTCGATCTCCGCCGGCCTGGACTACCCCGGCATCGGGCCTGAGCACGCCCATCTGGCCGCCATCGGTCGGGCCCGCTACGTGACGGCCGGTGACGCCGAGGTGGTCGAGGCCTTCACCCGCTTGGCCCGCTCGGAGGGGATCATTCCCGCCCTCGAGTCGGCCCATGCCCTGGCCTGGGTGCTGCGATCGGCAGGTACCACCGAACTGCCGACCGGATCCACCGTGCTGGTGACGCTGTCCGGTCGGGGGGACAAGGACGTGGCGCAGGTCCGTGACCTGTTGACGGCGTCGAACAGCGGTCGGTCGTGATGGTGCCGGTGGCCTCCCTCGGCCTCGAGTCGTGCCTCCGTGCCAATCGGGACAAGGGCCGGAAGCTGCTGATCCCCTACGTGACAGGCGGCATGGACCACGAGTGGATGGTGACGCTGGAGGGCCTGGCCGGCGCCGGCGCCGATGCCATCGAGGTGGGGATTCCATTTTCGGACCCGATGATCGACGGGCCGGTGATCCAAGCCGCGTCACTGCAGGCGCTGGCCCGGGGAACCACGCCGGAGCGGGTGCTCTCCGACCTCGCCCACCTGGATGTCGGCGTCCCGCTGGTGGCCATGACGTACTACAACCTCATCTACCGGGCCGGCCATCAGCGGATGGCGGGACTGCTGGCCGAGTCCGGGGTGAGCGGCGCCATCATCCCCGATCTCCCGCTGGAGGAGCTGGGTCCGTGGGCCGACGCCGCCGATGCCGCCGGGGTGGCCACCGTGCTGCTGGTGGCGCCGTCCACCCCCGCGGCCCGGATCGAGGCCATCTGTGCCCGAAGCCGGGGCTTCGTCTACGGCGTCGGTCGGATGGGGGTCACCGGCGAGCAGACCACCTTGGCCGGATCGGCCCGGGAGGTGGCGGAGCGGATCGGGGCAGTCACCGATGTGCCGGTGTGCATCGGCATCGGTGTGTCGTCTCCCGACCAGGCGGCCACGGTGTGCGAGGTGGCCGACGGGGTGGTGGTGGGCTCGGCGCTGGTCCGACGCCTGCTGGAGGGGGAGGGCCCGGTGGGAGCCGCCGCCTTCGTCTCCTCACTGCGTCACGCCATCGACGCCTGACCGAAGCCGGCCTCCACCCGAATGGTCAGGGGCGCCGAGGTGGGCGCAGGAACCGGTAGAGGCCATGAAGCCGTCGGCGTCGCCGGTGTCCGCCGTGCCGTTCCCGCATCCGTGAGCGGATCAGCTCCCGACGGGCCTGCAGGTCCCGGAAGGTCACCGTCTCGTTGGGGTCGGTGATGCCGAGGGCCGCCCGGTAGCCGTCGACGTCCATGGGGGCGCCGGCCAGCTCGACGCCCACCTCGCGGGCGATCCGATCGCCGTGTCGCTCGGTGAAGTAGGTGATGATGGCCACCAGCTCTCCCAAGAGGTCGACGTCCGGTGCCATGGTGGCCATCGCCCCGTTGAGGAAGAGCATGTCCTTGACGAACAGCATCAGCTCTTTCGGCAGCCGGGCGCCGTACCCGAGGAGAGCCTTGGTGACGTCTCGCAGCTCGGCCATCATCTCGTCGGCGGTCAGCTCGGTGGGGTCGATGGGAGGACGGTCGAGCCCGAGGTCACTGACCACCGAGTCGATGTCGGTATCGGGGGGCAGCGCTCCCAGGTCGCGGAGCGCCTCGATCTGCGGTCGGACGGCATTGCTGGTGGCCCCCACCTGGAGCCGCAGGAAGGCCAGACGTTTCCGTTCGTCGAGCCGTCCGGTGATCCCGAAATCGAGGAGGGCCACCGTGCCGTCCCGCTGGACCAGCAGATTGCCCCCGTGGAGATCGCCGTGGAAGACGCCGAACAGCAGTGCCCCCTCCAAGAAGGCGATGAGTCCGGCCCGCAGCACGGCAGCGGTGTCGATACCGGCAGCCCGCATCCGGTCGACTTCCCCCCAGGCGAAGCCGTGCAGTTGCTCCATCACCAGCACCCGACGGGTCACCAGTTCGGGATGGGGCCGGGGGACCACGATGGACCGTTGGTGGGTGGAAGCCAGGACGGCGGCGATGTCCAGCATGTTCTGGGCCTCGAGACGGAAGTCGAGCTCCTCGACGATGGTTTCGGCGAACAGCTCCACCAACGCCGGTGGGTTGGCCAGCGCGGCGATGGGGATCCGTCCGATCAGCCATGGGGCGATCCAGGTCATGGTGGCGATATCGGTGGAGACCAGGTCGGCCACCGTCCTCCGCTGCACCTTGACGACCACCCGTTCACCGGTCCGAAGGGTGGCGGCGTGCACCTGGGCGATCGATGCCGAAGCCAGTGGC
>Ga0302196_10006101_pt1 | contig 10688 bp, 8 predicted proteins | sample II_Bog_N1_3_FD_198794 | JGI IMG/M metagenome (GOLD analysis project Ga0302196, IMG submission 198794) | Peat permafrost microbial communities from Stordalen Mire near Abisko, Sweden - II_Bog_N1_3 | ecosystem: Environmental > Terrestrial > Soil > Wetlands > Peat | place: Sweden: Abisko, Stordalen...
TGCTGACGGCGGCGAACGCCGCCACGCCCACCAGCAGCAGCACGGAGGCGACGCCGCCGAGGACAGGCGCGGAAACGGGAAGCGCTGCAAAGCCCAAGGGGGAAAGCTGGAAAGGGGCCGTCAAGCCGGGGCATGACACCTTGCCCCGCCTAACCCGCTACCCTGGCCCACCTCTTGCAGATTATACGGGCCGCGCTGGCAAATTGCGGCATTTGCGCGGAGGGTGGCGGCCGGATGAACGGCCTCGAAATCACGCAACGCACTTGTCCCCCGCCGGATGAGGCTCGCCCGCTCGCCGTGGTATGGGCCCTGCAGGGAAAACTCCCATGACCTTGCACGCGTTTGAGCGCAAATGGACCCAGCTCTGGGCGAGCACGCCGGGACGGCGCTTCCAGAACTTCTACCGGCGCGTCCATCGCAACCATGCGGCCGAGGACGTGACGACGCACATCGTGCGCTTCGGCCTGGCGATCATCTTCCTGGTGGTCGGCATCCTCCTCATCTTCCTGCCGCTGGTCTACATCCCCTTCCTCTTAGTGAGCGCGGCGCTCTTCGCCTCCGAGTCGGTGGCCTTCGCCCGCTTCCTCGACCGGACCGAGGCCTGGGGCCGCGAGTCCTGGGCCCGCTTCAAGGCGCGCTTCGGCATCACCCCGCTCGGGAGCCAGATCATCGGCGGGACGTTGAGCATCGGCTGCATCGCCCTGGCCGGCTTTGCCGCCTACCGGACCTTCATCCGGTAGGGAAAACGGGCTTGCGGGGCCTTTCTTTACGGGCCGGCCAAAGTAGACCAAAAAATTTCCTGCCGAGGGAAAAGGACGTTTTTTTGACCAAAATCGCGAAAAACGCTTGCACTAGCTAAACAGTCAACTATCTATTGGACCCATGGGAAGAACCTCAGACGCGGACCTAAGGCTGAAGCAAGCCGCCCTCGACCTCATGTGGGAGGAGAGCTACGGTGCCGTGACCATCGACGACATCTGCCAGCGCGCCGATGTGAAGAAGGGTTCGTTCTACTACTTCTTCAAGTCCAAGGCCGAGCTGGCGGTCGCCGCGCTCGAGCAGCTCTGGACCGAGTCGTGGAAGCCCAACCTCGACCAGGCGTTCTCGTCCTCGATCGAGCCCCTCGCCCGCTTCACCGGCTACTTCGACACCATCTACCGCACCCAGCTGGAGACCAAGGCCAAGTTCGGCAAGGTCCTCGGCTGTCCCGTCTGCTCCGTGGGCTCCGAGGTGAGCACCCAGGAGGTCGACGTGGCCGGCGCCGTCCGGGCCCTGATGAGCCGCAAGCTCAAGTATTACGAGTCGGCCATCCGCGACGCAGTCGCCCAGGGCGAGATTGAGCCCTGCGATCCCGCCCAAGAGGCCCTCGCACTCCTCGGCCTCCTCGAGGGGCTGATCAGCCAGGCCCGGATCATGAACGATCCCGAGGTCCTGCGCCGTCTCCCGGAGATGGCCCTGGGGCTCCTGAGGGTGAAGGCGAAAGCCGCCCCCAAGGTCCCCGAACTCGCCGCCCAATCCTGATTTTTGTCCCGCCGCGCACGCGCTCCGTGCGCCTTTTTTCGCCCTCAAAACTAGCTAAATAGTCAACTACTTCTCCCTTCGAGCCATGATCACCGACCTCGATCCCCTCTTCACCCGCACCCGCTCGCACGCCGCGCACCGCGTCGGGGGCACCGCCCGCGGCACCCGCCTATCCCGCTTCCAGCAGGCCACCTCGTTCCAGCTCCGCGCCGAGCACGAGGCCGCCTTCGAACGCACCCACGGATCCCTCTGGACCCCCGGGCTGCTCGACCGCCTGAGCCTCCCGCTCAGCCGCGTCCACGAATAAGCGATCCCACCGAAAGGACCCACCACCATGATCACCGCCACCCTCATTCTCGCCGGCATCGTCGTCGTCACCGCCCTGGACAGTTCCGATTCGAACTGAGCCCAGCCGCACCACGCGCCGCCGCCACCGTCGGAATTCCCGCGCCGATGAATTCCCTACCCACCCTTCCGACCTCCTCGCGTCCCCGCCGCTCGCGCCTGATCGCCTCCCTCGTCGGGTTGCCGGGGGTGATGCCGCGGCAATCGGGCGTTTCGTCGCAAAAAAGGCCCGTATAGGCCGGCGGTAGCTTCCGCGGCTCCCGGGGTCGGAAAGACAATTGCGCGGGGGGCTTGCAGCCCCCCACGCAAGTACACAACTAACAACGGACAGGTGGCAGCAAACGCCAAACCCGCGCGAGGTGAATGCCAGAGCGACCAAGGCCCGAAAGTTCGCGCCAGTCCTCGCGGCCGCGCGACGAGCCGGCGTTAATCCGCGACCGCCAGGCTCAGGCGCCGCTGCCGATGCCCCTCAGGTCCTCGCGCAGGGTGGTGAAGAACTCCGCCATGTCCTTCTGCATCAGGGCGGCATTCGGCGTCCAGCCGCTCTTCTCGGTCAGGATCTTCCAGCCCGGCAGGTCCTCGATCTCGCCGTCGGCCGCGTCGAGGCGGGCGCCGCTGAAGCCGAGGCCGCGCGCCTTGCACATGAAGTTCGCGATCGCGACGAGCGCCACCTCGTAGCGGTGGGTCTCCGACTCGGAGGGGTTGTCATGGTGGGCAATCACCTCGACGACGACCTCGGAGAGGTGGTTCGCCCGCGCGAAGATGACCCCCGCCTCGCGGTGCCCGACGCCCATGCGGGCGACCTCGAGGTCCTCCAGCCGGCCCTCCATGTTCCAGGAGGCGACGACGATGTCGCGGTAGGCGTCGGAGTCCACGGTCGAGAGGACGATCTTGCCCACGTCGTGGAGGAGCCCGGCCATGTAGATCTGGGGCGAGAGCTCGGAACTCGTGCGGCGGTCCAGCTCCTCGGCGACGGCCGCGGTGGCCAGCGCATGGATCCAGAGGTGGCGCCAGTCGAGGCCCTCGGCCATCTGCTGGGCGCCGCGGAGCGTGAAGACGGCCTGGGCGAGGCGGCGGACCCGGGCGATCCCCAGCATCTGGACGGCAGTCTGGAGGTCGACGATCCACTGCTCGGAGGCGACCGAGACCGAGTTGGCCATCGTGAGGATCCGCACGCAGAGGGCCGAGTCCTTCTCCAGTGCGCCGACGACCTCGTCGACGGTCACCCCGTCGCGGCCCATGATCTGGGTGACGCCCTGCACGAGGGACTGCAGCGCCGGGATCTGCTTCAGGTGCTCCAGCGCCGCCAGGGTGGAGTCGCGGACCTTGGGATCGGCGACAAAGGGGACCTTGGCCGCGACCTTGGCCGGGTCGATCCGGACCGTCTCGAGGAAGGACTGCTCGGCCTCCTTGGGGTCGAAGGCCTCGACCGCCGGCGCGGCCTCGGGTTCGGGGACCTCGGCGGCCGGCGCCGGGGGGTAGGTCGAAAACTCGGTGCGGACGCCCCCGGCGCGGTGAAACCACCGCGCCCACCAGCCCTCAAGGAAGGTGAGAATTGCTTGGGACATGCTGAACCTCTCTTCCTATCGGCCCAAGGCCCCCCGGCTTGAGGGGCATTCACCCGCCCGTCGGCGGGGGCGGGGCGGAGGCCCGCGCTAGAGGTGGGGGCCGGCCACGCCCGGCTTCAGGGCGGACGCCTGCATCGGCCCGAAGGTCGAGGCCTTGGAGGCGAACTCTCCCACGTGGTAGTTGTGGCAGAGGAGGCAGTCCTCGCGGGCCACCCGGTCGTTGTGGCAGCTGACGCAGGTCTGCCGCGAGACCGGCGCAAAGCTGCCCGTGAACCGGGTGGGATCCAGGGTGCCGGCGTAACTGGCGGCCAGGTCGCCGGGCGCCCGGAGGACGTGGCAGGTCTGGCAGCCCTCGGTCATCACCAGGCTGAAGTGGGTCGCGTGCTTGAACTTGGTCGTCCGGTGGAAGCTGGGCAGCGGTACGTTCGCCTTCCAGTTGACGATCACGGCATCGCCGGTGGGCGACGTCTCCAGGGAATGGCACTTGATGCAGAGGCCCGGGGCCTTGGCGTCGGTCAGCTCCGCGAAGACCGGCTTCGCCGCCCTGGCCTGGTCGCCCGTCGCCAGGCGGCCCACGGCCGTCAGCCAGACGGTCAGGAAGGCGTCGGCGTGCCCGGTCGGCCGGTAATAGAGGGTGTAGTTGTCCGCCGAGCGGTACCACCCGCCGGCGACGGCCCAGTCCTCGGGATCCTTGGCCTTGAGCGGGCTGACCACCGGGGCCGCCGGCCTCGCCGCGGGCGGGGGCGGGGCGGGAGTATCGGCGGCGAGATCGTCACCCGTGGCCGCCTTGGCCGGGGGCGCGGCGGGGGACGGCCTCGCGGGCGCGGGAGTGTCGGCCGAAAGGTCGTCGTCAGCCGCAGGCTTGGGCGCGGCCGGGACGGCTGGCTTCGGCGCCGGGGCCGGGGTGTCGGCGGAGAGGTCGTCGTCGGCCGGCTTCGCCGGGGTCGCGGCCACCTTGGCGGGCGCCGGGGTGGCCGGGCCGTCCAGGAGGTCGTCCCCGGCCGCCGCGGGCGCCTTCGGGGCCGGCGCCGCGGCCACAGGCGGCTGGGCGGCCGCCGGCACGGCGGCGGCGGGCCTGATCCCCGCGCGGTAGTTCGCGACCTCCGTCAGCAGCCCCGGGAACCAGGCGGCCTGCGCGGCCGCCAGGCCGTCGCGGGGCAGCTGGCCGGTCATGGCCCCCAGCTGACCGCGGCCGACCGCGGGATCGAGCTGCCCGAGCCGCGTCTCCATCGCCTGCTGGCCGTCCGTCACGAGGTCGGCGAACAGCGACTTGACGGACCAGGCGAGCGCCGCCGCCGCCGCGAGTCGGTCCTCCGTCGCGGCGTGGAGGTCGGTCAGGTCGACGCCGTCCAGCTTCGCCAGCGCCGCGGCGGCGGCCGGGTCGCGGGCGAGGAGGAGGCGCATGAAGGGGGTCAGCTTTCCGTCGGCGTCGGCCGGCCACTCGCCGACCGGGTGGCCCTTCTCCGCCAGGGTGGCGGCGTCGAGGCCGGGGACGCGGAAGAAGGCGATCCCCTTGTCGCCGGCGCGGCCCTCGCCCTCGATCTGGCCGGCGTGGCAGGCGGCGCAGGTCTGCTCGAAGTTCTTCACCAGCATGAAGGCGCCGGTCGGCGACGCCGCGTGGCAGGCGGCGCACTCCTTCGGGGCCAGCCCCGCGAACGCCTTGTCCGCGAAGTGGACCTGCAGGTGCGAGGCGTGGTCGAAGATGATCCGCGTCCGCCGCTTGTAGGGATAGTCCGTGAAATCAGGGTGGCCCCGCGAGAACGAGGCAAACGCGGCCTGGTGGCAGACCTGGCATTGCTGGTTGGTGAAGGCCGTCAGGCTGCGGTCGCGGCCGTGATGCTCCTGGTGGCAGGTGACGCACTCGAGGGCGCCGCGGTCCTGCCCGGGAGCCTTGGTCATCCGCGCCAGGGCCAGGAGCACCGCGTGCGAGGCCCCGAAGGCCGAGCGGGCCGTGGCCTCGCGGCTGCGGGCCAGGGCATCCGGGGCCAGCCCGTGGGGCGCCAGCGGCTGGTCGCCGAGGCTATGGCACTGCAGGCACTTCTCGTCCGTCGGGCGGTGGACGCCGGCCAGGAGCCCCCCCATGCCGCCCATCGCCGCGACGTGAGAGGCGTCCCCGGGGTTGTGGCAGTCGTCGCAGCGGGTGCTCGACAACGCGTGGGGCGCGGTCAGGGCGCCGGGGTCCTCCCAGCGGGCGCGCCCGCGCCCGGCGAAGAGGCAGAGGAGGAGCCCGGCCGTGCACGCCACGGCGCCCCAGGTCCAGCGGCCCCGGCGGGCGCGGAGGCTGAGGAGCGGCTGGCAGGGGCCGATCTGGTGGCAGCACTCCCCGTTGGGGAGCGGCCCCTCGGCGCAGGTGCCCCCGTGGGTCTCGGGGCGGGTGCAGGCCCACCGGTCGCCGGACCTCGCGGGCTGGCACGCGCCGGTGGTGTGGCAGTGCCCCTGCGGGTCCGGACCGAACGGGCAGCCCTTGCCATCGCAGGCGCGCCCGCAGGTCCACTTCTGCTCGGGACGGTTGTAGTCGTCCCGCTTGAAGTTCGGCAGCTGGAAAAACCGCGCCATCGTCTAGAAGCCCCCGGCGTAGCGCAGGGCGATGACGCCGTGGACGAGGCCGAGGAGCAGAAGCGACGCGCTGGCCGGGATGTGGACGAAGAGCCAGAGCTTGAGGAGCCGCTGGCCGACCAGCTGGTTGTCGAGGTTGCGCTTCGCCTCGATCCACTCGCGGAGCGCCGCGGCCACCTCCCGCTCGTGGGGGTTGAAGTACCGCTCGAGCGACGCCAGCGCCTCCACCGTGCGCCGGTAGGGGCGGTCCTGCCCGTCCAGGGCCGGGAAGGGCCCCGGGTTCGCCTCGATGTAGTCCATCAGGTGGTTGAGGTAGAAGTCCCCCAGAGTCGAGGACTCGCTGTCCCGGTCGGCGGCGGTGATTAGGGCCTCGATCCGCGCGCGGATCTCGGCCCGGTGCTCCGGGATCCGCTCATAGGTGAGGGGCTCGCCCGAGCGGGCGAGGAAGCCCGGGAGCCACCGGGTGAGGATGAGGCCCACCACCCCGCTGGCCGCGACGAGGAGGAAGACGGCGGCCAGCAGCCGGACGAAGGCGCCCTCGGGCCAGCGGAGGCCGATGTGGAGGAAGAAGACGAGGACCGCGAGCCAGCCGACGTAGATGTGGATCTGCAGCCAGGTGGAGGCGCGGGCCAGCGGCAGGAACGGGAGCTTCTTGCGGCCGTTGAAGAGCGCGAGCCCGACGACGAGGGCGTAGAGGAGGACGCCGGTGTAGAGCCCCGCCGGCCGGAGCGCCGTCCGCAGGAACCCGACCAGGCCCACGAGAACGAGCCCCGCGGCGGCGGCGGCGAGCCACCAGGCGAGGCGCCGGCGGGCGAAGTAGCTCAGCGGTTTATCCACGCGGAGAGGAAGCCGACGTCGCTCATGTCCGCCCGCACCATGGCATCGTGCGGGCAGGCCCGCACGCAGGCGGGGCCGCCGATCTGCTCGACGCAGAAGTCGCACTTGGTCGCCTTGATGATCGGGGTCTGGGTCGCCTCGTCCACGATCGGCGCCCCCCGCCGGTCCCGGATCGGGACCATGTGGATGTTCTGGTAGGGGCAGCTGTTGGCGCAGACGGCGCAGCCGATGCAGGTGGCGTCGTTGATCACGATCTGGCCCTGGGCGGAGGCGCGGCTGATGGCGCCGGTCGGGCAGCCGATCATGCAGACCGGGTCGACGCAGTGCATGCAGGCGTTGGCCACCATCACGTGGTCGACCACCGGGCCCTGGCGGATGAAGCGGGGGTTGCCGTCGTGGGTCGCGGCGCAGGCGCGGATGCAATCGTCGCAGCGGGTGCAGCGGTCCATGTCGATCAGCATGGTGGCGGCGCCGTTGATGAAGCGGTTCTCGACCAGGAACTCGAGCATGTCGGTCCCGAGGGCGGCGGGGGCGGCCGGGTCGGCGGCGACCGCGGCCGCGGCGCCGGTCTCGTCCGCCAGGAGCCCGAGGGCCTCCAGGCGCTCCGGGGTCAGGGTCGGCAGCACCACCCGCTCGAAGACCGCGGTCGGGATGACGAGGACGTCGACGTAGCCGATCGCGCGCAGCGAGTGGGTGAGCGGGATCGGCTCGTGGTGGCAGTTGTGCAGGACCTCCTCCAGGCCGAAGGCCCGCCCCTTCCCGAGGTAGCTGATCGTCCGCTCGCCGTGGTTGTAGACCTGGCTGAGGCGGGCGTTGCCGCTCCGGATCAGGATGAGGCCGTTCGGGTAGTCGCCCTCCCGGGCGATCAGCGGCTCCTTATCGACCCGCTCGCGGCCGGTGGCGGCCGCCAGCTTCTGGAAGGAGGAGGTCCAGTCGAAGTTGCCGAAGGTCTCGAACTGGGTCTGGTCGGCCACCACCCGGAGCGCGGCTGCGTCCAGGTAGGCGAGGATCGGCGTCTCGCGCAGGTGGGAGAAGAGCGCCCGCTCGCGGTACACCCGGTCGATGTGGTCCTTCCAGCCGGGCGCGAAGAGCCGCAGCTCGCGCAGGCCCTGCCAGCGGATCTCGAGCAGCTGGGTGTCGCCCTCGGCCAGGACGGTCGTCGTCCGGGGGGTGCGCCCGATGGCCGCGATCTCCCCGAAGAGCTCACCCTCCTTCAGGATCACGGCCTGGTGGGCCGGCATCACGTGGGCGATGTCCTGCAGGAAGACGTGCGGGTTGCTCTCGCGGCCGGTGCGGAGGCTGGCCTGCGCGCGGGTGCGCGCCGCCAGCTCGAGCGTGTTGGCGGCCGGGCGGCGAACCTCGGGCGCCCGGTGGTTGCGCCAGAGCTGGGCGAGGGAGCCGAAGAATGTCTTCCGCTCCGGGGTCTGCCGGCCGAGCAGGCTCTCGGGGAGCGAGTCGAGGACCACCCGGACGGACCCGGCGAGGATCAGGAAGGCGGAGTTCCCGTAGTCCCCCTCCCGGACGATGATGTCGCCCTTCTCGAAGTTGCGGACCTTGGTGTCGTTCTTCAGCACCCCCTGGAGCGGCAGCCGCGGGGGAAAGCGCTCGGGGTCGATCCGCGCGAAGGGCTCGAAGGCCAGCAGCTCGGCGACCTTCTCGTCGGTCATCCGCTCGCTGAACGGGACGGCCCAGCGCCGCGGGCGCGGGATCCGGGTCCCGGCGTCGGGCGCCGGCGCCCCGGGAGCCGGGGCGCCCGGGTCCCCGGGCCGGGGTGCCGTCGGGGGGCCCTTCGCCATGCTCAGCCCTTGGCGGGCGGGGCGTACGCGGTGCCCTTGTAGGCGTCGGGCTTGGGCAGGAGCGGGTCGACGCCGGCCAGGTCGCTGCCGTCATGGGCCTTGGCGAAGGCCTGCGCGAGGGTCGCGACCTTGTCGGCCGCGGCGTCCAGCTCGGCGCCGTTGTTGAGCTTGAGCGAGACGTTCGCGGTGGCGGCGAGGATGTCGGTCACCTCCGGGGTGGGCGCGGCGGCGTTGATCTGGGCCAGCTTTGCCTTCAGGGCCTTCACCCGGTGGGCGTAGTTGAGGGCGTAGGTGGCCTTCTCGGTCGCCCGCCCCACCGCGCGCAGGCTGTACTCCAGGTCGAGGAGCGTGCCGACGGTGAAGAGGAGGCGGAGGCGCTCCGGGGTGTCGGTTGCGTTCACCTTGCCGCCGCTGTCGAAGAAGTTGTGGCGCACCTCGCCCTGGCTGTAGGCGACCAACTCGAAGTCGCCGCCGCCGGCCTGGTGGCCGCCGACGTTGACCAGCTTCTCGTCGGTCACGATGTGGCACTGGAAGCAGTTCTCGGCGACGGCGTAGAGGTTTTCCGGCCTCAGCATCCCGTGCGCGACCGAGGCGGCGATGCGCATCGCCCTGTGGTCGGCCGGCTCGGTCTCCTTCTTGAAGCCCTTGCCGTAGTCGTTGTGGATGTTGATCCAGTCCTTGGCGGCGCCGTGGCAGGACTCGCAGGCGACGCCGGCGATCACCGCCGGGCCGTCGGCCGTCGCCTTCTCCGTGTAGTGGCAGTTGAGGCAAAGGCTCTCCGACTTGATCCGCTTGATGCCCATCTTCTCGGCGATCGCCTTGGCCTCGTCCGTGCGGTGCATGTCGTTGAAGGTCGCGAAATGGTGGGTCAATTTCCAGGCCTCGACCTCCTGCTTGTGGCACTCCCCGCAGGCCTCAGGACCCTGCACCTTCGCCGGGTCCGGCGTGGCCAAGGTGCGGCCGGCCAAGGTGATGCCAAATAGGAATACCAGGGCGGCGCGCAAACTAGGGCGGGAAGGCGGCATTTTCATCGCGGGGTAAGATTAAAAAAAGCGTGAAGAACGGGGTTTGTAGGGACTTTTGCCGTGATATTGTTCAGAAGGGTATCTTCCCTAGCTTGGAAGCAGATTGATAGTTGCTTTACGCTTCATGTCGTTCCCTTCGCAATTCACTGGCTTTTATTTTGCGTGAATAAATTTCCTCGTTTCCTACTCCTCATCGTTGTGACGGCCGTTGGTGGCGGCCTCGGAAACATTCCGAGCCTGCGCGCCGCTGGCAATGACAATGATGACCTCTCGAGCGGCCCGGCACCGGTCGTGAAGGCACCGGCGAAGGCCGCGGGCGACGACGACCTCGACTCCGGCCCCGACGTGCCGGCGGTGGTCGCCCACCCCAAGGCGGCCGCCGTCCCGACGATGACCAAGGCCGAGGCCGACGACGCACATTCACGACTTTTTATCGAAGGGAAGTTTCCCTCGGCCTCGACCTGCGCCGTCTGCCACCCCGACCAGTTCCGGGAGTGGTCGACCTCCTCGCACGCCTACGCCCAGCTGAGCCCGGTCTTCAACGCCATGCAGGCGACGATCGTGAAGCGGACCTCGGGGACCAACGGCGACTTCTGCATCCGCTGCCACACCCAGGTGGGCATGCAGATCAAGGAATCGGTCTACATGAGCAACCTCGACCGCTCGGCGACGGCGCGCGAGGGGATCACCTGCATCGTCTGCCACCGGGTGACGCTCAATTACGGCAAGGTGAGCGGCCGCACCAGCATCGCCGAGGGCGACCTCTTCGCCCCGGTCTACGGGCCGCGCGACGACTCGGTGCTCAAGATGGTGCTCAGCGACCCGGCCAAGTACAAGGTCGTCACGAGTCCGGGCCAGAACGGGCGGGCGATCCACACCGTCGCGATCAAGTTTGATCCCATCACGACCTCGGGCTTCTGCGGCACCTGCCACGACGTGAACCTCCTGAACGGCTTCCGCCTCGAGGAGGCCTTCTCGCAGTTCAAGAACTCCCCGGCCAACAAGGCCGGCACCTCCTGCCAGGACTGCCACATGGGGGT
>Ga0302196_10006103_pt1 | contig 10688 bp, 8 predicted proteins | sample II_Bog_N1_3_FD_198794 | JGI IMG/M metagenome (GOLD analysis project Ga0302196, IMG submission 198794) | Peat permafrost microbial communities from Stordalen Mire near Abisko, Sweden - II_Bog_N1_3 | ecosystem: Environmental > Terrestrial > Soil > Wetlands > Peat | place: Sweden: Abisko, Stordalen...
CTTTCCGGACCCAGGGCCGAACTCCTGGCCATCGGCTGTTCCACCGGGGGCCCAAGGCGCTCCAGGATCTTCTGCCGGCCCTGCCCAAGACGCTGCCGGTGCCGTGCCTGATCGTCCAGCACATGCCCGGCACCTTCACCAAGGCCTTCGCGGAGCGGTTGAACGGCATCTGCCAGGTGGAGGTGCGGGAGGCGGTGCACGGTGAGACCGCCCTGCCGGGTTGCGTCTATATCGCTCCGGGCGGCCTGCACATGCTGTTCCATCAGCGCGGGGCCACCGGTACCATCGAACTGAGCGCGGAGCCGGCCGCCAGCCTGCACCGTCCCAGCGTGGACGTGCTGTTCCAGAGCATCGCCGACACCTGCACCCGCCAGGTGCTGGCCATGATCCTCACCGGCATGGGCTCCGATGGCACCCGGGGCATGGTCGCCCTCAAGGCCAAGGGGGCTCACACCCTGGCCGAGGCCGAGGAGTCCTGCATCGTCTACGGCATGCCCAGGGCCGCCTTCGAGCGCGGCTGCGTGGACCAGGTGGCGCCGCTCCAGGACATGGCCGGGATCCTGCGCAAGCATTTCCAGATCTGAAACCGTTCCGGCCGAAGCGGTCTAGGAGCCCCCATGGACCCCATCGCCAACGCCATCACCACGCTCCTGAATGCCGTCCAGGCGCTGGATCAACCCGGCCAGGCGGCGGCGCCGCCGCTGCCGATCCTGCTGGCCCTGGCCGGGCAGGACGTGAACATGCAGTTCCTGGGCCCCGCTCCCGGCGGTGGGCTGCTTCTGGCCCTGCCCTCCGGGCAGACGGTGACCGCCCAGGGCCAGATGCCCTACCCGGAAGGGACCCAGCTCCTGGTCCGGGTCCTGGCCGGGCCGGCGGCGGACGCCCCGGTCCGGCTGCAGACCCTGCAGGCCGCGCCCCCCGCCGCCCCGGCCATCCTGGCCCCGTTGAACCAGGGGGAGGCCGGGTCGCTGCTGGCCGCCCTGGGCGCGCCGGAACCGCCTCCGGCCCTGGCGCCCCTGGCGGGACTGTTCCAGTTCCTGGGATCCGGTCATGGCCTGCCGGATCCCGGCCAGGTCCGGGCCGCCCTGGATACCCTGCCGGCCCCGGCCCTGGCCGGGCTGAAGAGCCTGCTGGGCGTGTCCGGCGCGGATCCGGCCGGCCTGGCCGCCGCGGTGGATTCGTGGCTGGTGCAAGCCGCCGCCTCCTCCGCCCGGGACGGGCAGGGCCTGGCCCAGGGCCTGCTGCAGCGGTTTCAGACCGTCGTCGAGCACCGTCCGGACCTGCCGGTCCTGGTCCCCTGGCTCAGAAACCTGCTGAGCGGCGCCGATGCCCGGGCGGTCCCGGCCCAGGGCCGGACCGCCACCCCGGGCCATGGGTTGGCAGAAAGTCCGGCCCAGGCCCTGAATGCCCTGCTGGGTGGCCGCGAGGGGGCCCCGGCGGCGGCGCCGGAGACCTGGGAGGCCTGGATCCGGACCGGCGTCAAGGCGCTGTCCGACCCCGCCGTTTCGCCCCAGGGCGCCGCCTTCCATCAGGCCCAGGCCAGGGAGGGCACCGCTTTCTACGAACTGCCGCTGCCCTGGGCGCCCCAGTCGCCGCTGCAGATCTGGGTGGAGTCGGACCGCAACCCCAGGGACCCGGGCGGGAAATCCGGGCCGGAAACCCAGCGGGTGCTGCTGGGGCTGTCCTTCACCAACCTGGGCGAGACCCGGTTGGGGATCACCCGGAGCGGCGCGGATCTGCAGGTGCTGGTATGGACCGAGCACCCGGAACTGCTCGCGGCCTCCCGGGACGCGGTGGAAGGGGAACTGAAGGACCTGGGTTCCAGCGTCGACCTGAAGATCATGCCGCTGCATCCGGGCCCCGGCGGGTCGATCCCTTCCCTTCGCAGCGAACTGACCGGCACGACCCTGCACGCTCTCGGGTGAGACAGGCTCTAAACTCCAAACTTGGATAAAATACGCATGGAGAAACCCGCTCCCTTCCAAGTCGCATCCGATCCAGCGGAGTAGACTGGACTTTCAACTTCCGGTAGACCGCATGTCCAGCCCTGCGAAATCCAAGAGCCGTCAAAACAACAGCAGTGTGACGATCCGGGAGATGTCCCTGTCGGACCTGCCTGAGATCTATGCCCTGGGGGAGCGCTTGTTTCCCGCCGACAAGTGGCCGGCGCTGTACCGGACCTGGGACGAATACGAACTGGCGGTCCACTTCGCCTCGGATAGCGAGACCTGCCTGGTGGCGGAGATGGATGAGGCGGTGGTGGGCTTCGCCCTGGGCACCCTGCTGGAAAAGCGGGGCAGCGCCTGGAATTACGGCTACCTGCTGTGGCTGGGCGTGGACGAAGGGGTCGCCCGGAAGGGGATCGCCGCGCGCCTGTTCGAACGAATGACTGAATTGTTCATCAAGTTGGGCGCCCGCATGATCATGGTCGATACCGATGCGGACAACGAGGCGGCCCTGTCCTTCTTCCGCAGTCAGGGGTTCGGCCAGGAAACCCCGCACATGTACCTTTTCCGCAACCTCACCCACGATCCGGACTACCTTCAGCACCGCAAGCGCCCCCGGGCCACGGCCCCGCGCCGGAAAGCCGCGAACCCGAGCCGCCCGGACTATGCTCCGGGGCAGGATGACCATGAATAGCGGCGGGTCCCGCCCTTCCGTCTGGGACTGCCTGGACGGCGGGCGCTTGAGGGCGCTGCTGCTGGACGCCGTCCGGGTCTACAGCCCCTCCTATGCCGAGGGGCCCGCCGTCCAGGTGTTCGCCAGCCGGCTGGAGCAGGCCGGCCTTGCGGTGGAACGGCAGATCGTGGCGCCCTGTCCCGGCACCGGGGAGCGGACCAATCTGCTGGTGCGGCTGGGCCCCCAGCCGCCCAGCATGCTCTGGATCGGCCACCTGGACACCGTCGAGGCGGTCCATGCCTTCGCCGCCCCGCGGGTGGAATCCGATGTGCTGCACGGCCTGGGCGCCGCCGACATGAAAAGCGGTTGCGCGGCCATGGTGGAGGCCGTCATCGCCCTGCACCAGTCCGGCCTGTCCCTGGCCAGGGGACTATGCCTGGGCCTGGTGGTGGGCGAGGAGGAATACGGGGACGGCTCGCTGGCGCTGATCGAAACGGTCCAGGCCCCGCTGGTGATCGTCGGCGAACCCACCGACCTGGTGCCTTGCACCTCCCACAACGGGTACCAGGAGTATCAGCTGAGCGCCCAGGGCAGCCGGGCCCATGCCGCGGTTCCCGAGTTCGGCGCCAACGCCATCCACGCGATGCTGTCCTGGCTGCTGGCGATCTTCGACCAGTGCCTGGCTCCCGGTCTGGCCCACCAGGTGGTGGCCAACCCCAGGGAGATCCAGGGCGGGAGCACCATGTTCGTGGTTCCGGCGGCCTGCCAGGCCATGCTCGACATCCATATGCGGCCGGGGATCGATCCCGGGGACGTGGCCGAGGCCGTGGAGCGGGCCCGGCAGATCGCCTTGGCCGACCACCCGCTGTGCCGGCTGTCCTCGGTGGTGACCTTCTCCTCCCTGGGCTACGAGAATCCACCGGGGGACCCTCTGCTGGCTCCGTTCTGGAGGGCGGTCGCCCGGGCCGGCCTGTCCGGAACCCCCGGGGTGTTCCGCTCCCATTCCGACGCCGCCGTGTTCCAGCAGGCCGGCGCCCTGGCCGTGGTCTGCGGTCCGGGCCGGCTGGAGATGGCCCACTCCCCCGAGGAGCAGGTGTCCCTCAGCCAGGTGGAACTCGCGGCCCGTTTCTACGCCGCCCTAGCCGAAGAAGTGTTGGTGTAGAGGGTCCCCCATTTCTTGTCAGGGCCGCCGCGGCCGTTTGCTGCGCAACCGGCCGCGGCGGTACCTGAACCGGGATTTCTGCACCGTTGTTCCGCTTCACTGGAATGCAGAGCCGTCGGATCCATTGGCCTCGCCACCAACGCGTCACCGAATGATTTTGACTTGCTTGTGGTTGCCGGATCCGATCTTGCGGTGAGTCCGCCGGAAGCGGGGTGCCCCACGCTCAACGTGCGGCTCCCAACTGGAAGGGACACGGCAACCGTTCGCAGCACGCCTGCTGCGTACGGTAAAGGTGGGTCGGCGCCACAAACCGGAACCCGAACTGGGTCGGCGCAAATGATCGGGACAATAACGATCGATTCCGGCGCCACCGGCAGGGGCTGTGGGGACAGGCCGAAAGGTCCAACTGCGGCAGCGAGTCTGACGTCGATTGGGGACCCGGATGATGACCGGGGCGGGCCGCCTACTCCAGGTGGGCGATGGCGGTGTCGATCTGGCCGGAGACGATCTGGATGTCGCTGTTGACCTTGGCGATGTCCTCGGTGAGCTTGCGCACGTTCTCCACCGACTTGGTCATGTGGTCGGCCACCACCGCGAAACCCCTGCCGTGCACCCCCACCTTGGCCGCCTCGATGCTGGCGTTGAGGGCGAGCATCTGCATGGAGGACATGATGTGGTTGATCCGGCCCACCAGGTTCTGACTGCCCTCCAGGCCCTTGACCAGGCCGGTCTTGGCCGCGCGGATCTCCTGGATCACCGTGCTGGAGGCCTGCCGCTTGGCCTCCTCCAGTTCCTGGATCAGCATCCAGGTGCTGGCGGGCATGAGTTCGATGCTGGTGCCCTCCAGGCACTGCTGGATCCGCGCCTTCACCGCGGCCACGCCGGTCATCTCGAAGACCAGGGAACAAGGCACCTGCTTCAGCGCTTCGGCCAGGTCCGTGAACACCGCGACCCCGGCCTGGGCCGCCAACTTGAGCCCGGCCGCCTCGGGATCCTGGTCCACCATGAAGACCACCCGGATCTTCTGGCTGTGCTGGAGGAAGGAGAGCAGACCCGTGCCTCCGGCCCCTCCGCCGATGATTCCTGCCGATCGCAGTCCCGCTTCATCACCCAATGCCATCGTCAACCTCAATAGAGAAAAATGAATTTAAAATGCACCGCTAATAATATAGCAAAAAACAACTTGAACGCAGTAAAAACATGCGACCGCACCATTCTAAAGTAACCTGATTGGGAGCCCCATTTCCTCAGGCGACGCCCCGACCTTGTTCTCACTCGAATCCTCCCCCCTGGTTCCCGATCGCGCCCGCGAACGGTGCAGGGTCATGGTCGCGGCTATGCCCGGCACGGCCGTCCTGTTCGGCGGGCCTGCGGCCCTGGGCAACGGCCTCGACCCCATGGCCCGCCTCCGCTCTTCGCCCAAGGACTGACATGCACCCCATCCTGTTCAAAATCGGGAGCTTTCCCATCGGGACCTACGGCCTGCTGCTCACCGTGGGTTTCTTTCTGGCCCTGGCGTTGGCCCAGCGCCTGGGGCGCAGCGAAGGCCTCCCCTCGGAAAGCATCTCGGACCTGGCCATCACCCTGCTCCTGGCCGGCGTCATCGGCTCCAAGCTGCTGATGGTGATCGTCGATCTGGCCAACGGCGTGAGGTTCGCCGAGGTATTGGACCTGGGCTACCTGCGGGCGGGAGGGGCCATCCACGGCGGCATCATCGGCGCCACCCTGGCCTTCTTCTGGCGGGTCAAGCGGCTGAAGCTGCCCCTGGCCAAGACCCTGGACTGCATGACCCCGGCCGTGGCCCTGGGCCAGGCCATCGGCCGGCTGGGATGCTTTTCCGCCGGGTGCTGCTACGGCACGGTGAGCAACCTGCCCTGGGCGGTGACCTTCACCGACCCCAACGCCCAGAACCTGTCCGGCACCCCCCTGGCCATGCCGCTGCACCCGGTCCAGCTGTACACTTTCGTGGCCAATCTCCTGGTGATGACGTCGCTGCTGGTGATCCGCAAGCACAGGCGGTTCTCCGGCCAGGTCTCGGGTTGCTACTTCATCCTGGAAGGCATCGGCCGGATGGTGACCGAACACTGGCGGGGCGATCTCGACCGGGGCTTCATGATGGGCATCCCGTGGCTTTCCACGGGCCGGCTCACCAGTTCTCTTTTCATTCTTTTCGGTGCAGGGCTTCTGCTCTGGTTCGGCAAGCGCAGGCAGACAGAGGTGACATCTTGACCCAAACCGTGACCCATTTCCTCCCCGATGGGGCTCCCCGTCTGGACCGGTTCCTGGCCGACAGCTATCCGGAGCTCGCCCGTTCCCGCTGGGACGCCTGGGTGCGGGCCGGCAACGTGCGGGTGAACGGCGAGGTCGTGCTCAAGGCCGGGACCCGGGTGCGGGCCGGCGCCACGGTGGAGACCGAAATGCCCGATCCGGTCCCGCCTGCCCTCCACCTCCAGCCCGAGGCCATCGACCTGCCGACCCTGTTCGAGGACAGCCATCTCTGGATCGTGGACAAGCCCGCGGGGATGGTGGTGCATCCGGGACCCGGGCATCCCTCGGGAACGGTGCTGAACGCCCTGCTGGGAAGGCTCCATGCCCCGGCGGTGGAGACCGAGGCGCTGCCCGAGGACGACGAGGATGAAGTGCCCGCCGTCATCTGGCCGGGGCTGGTGCACCGGCTGGACCGCTACACCACCGGCTGCCTGGCCATGGCCAAGGACGTGGGAAGCCAGCAGTCGCTCCAACTGCAGTTCAAGGACCGCACGGTGGAGAAGCGCTACCTGGCCCTGGTGCGGATGTCGCGCAAGCTGCCCGAGGTGGGTTCGGTCCTGGTGGACCAGCCGATCGCCCGGCACCGGGTGGACCGGCTGCGGATGGCGGTCAATGCCGCCGGCCGTCCTTCCCAGACCCGGGTCAAGCTGCTGGCCCAGGCCTGCGGTCTGGCCCTGGTGGAGTGCGAGCTGCTCACCGGGCGCACCCACCAGATCCGGCTGCACCTTTCCCACCTGGGGGCGCCGATCCTGGGCGATCCCATGTATGGCGGCGCCCCGGGCTGGCGGGACTCGGAAAAACAGGCTTTCCCGTGCCCGCACCCCATGCTTCACGCCTGGAAGCTCTCCATCAACCACCCCGGCGACGACCGGCGGATGGACTTCATCGCGCCGCTGCCGGAGGCGTACCGGGTCGTGCTTGCCAAGCTGGGCATCGCCATTCCTTAGCCCTTCGGCCGGGGGTTGTCAGGCCTCGCTGTAATGGTGGTAGAACCAGTCCTTCAAAAGCTGGGTCAGGATCACGTAGCACACCAGGATGCCCGCCAGGATCAGCCAGAACCGGCCCGGCAGCGGGACGAAGCCCAGGGCCCCGGCCAAGGGCGAGACCGTCAGCCAGGCACCCCCGGCCACCACGATCAGGGAGGTGACGGTCAGCGGCCAACTGGCCCAGCTTTGCAGGAAGGGGATCTTGTCGGTGCGGATGACGTGGATGATCAGGGTCTGGGTGAACAGGGACTCCACGAACCAGCCGGTGTGGAACAGGGCCGGATTGTGCCAGCAGTTGAACACGTGCAGCAGGACGTAGAAGGTCACGTAGTCGAACACCGAACTGAGCGGGCCGATCACCAGGATGAAGCGCAGGATCAAGCCGATCTCCCACTTGCGGGGCCGGGCCAGCCATTCCGGGTCCACCCCGTCGGTGGGGATGGGGGTCTGGGAAAAGTCGTAGAGCAGGTTGTTGGTCAGCACCTGGATCGGCAGCATGGGCAGGAACGGCAGGAACGCGCTGGCGCCCACGACGCTGAACATGTTGCCGAAGTTGGAACTGGCGGCCATCTTGATGTACTTGATGATGTTGCCGAACACCCGCCGGCCTTCCAGCACCCCGGCCTCCAGGATGAGCAGGCTGTTCTCCAGCAGGATGAGGTCCGAGGATTCCTTGGCGATGTCCACCGCGCTGTCCACCGATATGCCCACGTCGGCCTTCTTGAGGGCCGGCGCGTCGTTGATGCCGTCGCCCATGAAGCCGACCACGTGGCCCTTGCTCTGCAGGGCGCGGATGATGTGCTCCTTGTGGGCCGGGGCGAGGCGGGCGAACACGCTGGTCCCGCCGACCGCCTCGGCCAGCTCGGTCTCGCTCATGGCTTCGATCTGCGCCCCGAGCAGCAGCCGCTCCACCGGGATGCCCACTTCCTTGCAGATGTAAGCGGTGATGATCTCGTTGTCGCCGGTGAGGATCTTGACGTCCACGGCCAGGCCGTGGAGCCGTTTCAGAGCATCCAGGGCGCTGTCCTTGGGCGGGTCCAGGAAGGCCAGGAACCCGAGCAGGACCAGGTCCGATTCGTCCTTGACCGCGTAGTCCTGCTGGACGCTGGCGCTGGGGAGCTGCTTGAAGGCCAGGGCGAGCACGCGGAAACCCTGGCCGCTCAGCTGATCGGCCAGCTCCCGGCGCTTGGCGTCGTGCTCGGGTAGGACCTGGATGGCCTTGCCCTGGACTTCCACCTGGGTGCAAAGGCCCAGCACCTCTTCCACCGCTCCCTTGCAGATCAGGGTATGCAGGCCGGCCTTGTCGGCGACGATCACCGACATGCGCCGGCGCACGAAGTCGAAGGGGATCTCGTCGACCTTGTGATACTCCTCCTTGGCTTTCAGGCTGTCTTCCAGGTCCTCGTGGGCCAGGACGGCCTGGTCGGTCAGGTTCTTCAGCCCGGTGTGGTGGTAGCTGTTCAGGTAGCCGTATTCCAGCACCCGGTCGCTGGGCTCGCCGTTGGCGTCCAGATACTTCTCCAGGACGATCTTGCCCTGGGTGAGGGTGCCGGTCTTGTCGGTGCAGAGCACATCCATCGCCCCGAAGTTCTGGATCGCGTTGAGCCGCTTGACGATCACCTTCTTGCGGGCCATGGCCAGGGCGCCCTTGGACAGGTTGACCGTCACGATCATGGGCAGCATCTCGGGGGTCAGCCCGACCGCCACCGCCATGGCGAACAGGAAGGCCTCCATCCAGTTGTGCCGGCTCAGACCGTTGATCAGAAAGACCGCCGGCACCATGACGGCGATGAAACGGATCATCAGCCAGGTGAACTTGTTGACGCCCAGGTCGAAGCTGGTGGGCTGGCGCTGGCCGACGATGCTGGTGGCCAGGGAACCGAAGAAGGTGCGGTCGCCGGTGTGGATCACCACCGCGGTGGCGGTGCCGCTCTCCACGTTGGAGCCCAGGTAGCAGATGTCGGGCAGGTCCAGCGGGTTCTCCTGGTCCGGGGCCGCGGGGGCGGCATGGCGTTCCACTGGCAGGGCTTCCCCGGTGAGGGCCGCCTGGTTCAGGAACAGGTCCTTCGCGGCCAGCACCCGCACGTCGGCGGGCACCATGTCGCCCGCGGCCAGCCGGATGATGTCGCCCGGCACCAGCAGCCGCAGCGGCAGTTCGGCCTCGCTGCCGGCGCGCACCACGGTGGCGGAGTTGCTGACCATCGCCTTCAACTTCTCGGCGGCGTTGTCGGCCCGCATTTCCTGGAAGAAGCGCAGCACGATCCCCAGCACCACCATGACCAGAATGACCAGCGCCGCGCGCAGGTCGCCGGTCAGATAGGACAGCAGGCTGAGCGCCGAAAGCAGGAGCACCAGGGGATTCTTGACGTTGCCGGCCAGGCGCCGCAGCGGCGATTGCGGATGCTCCCGGGCGATCTCGTTCGGCCCGTACTGCTTCATGCGGGCCTCGGCTTCCGCCTGGGTCAGACCCTCGGGCCGGGTCGCCAACTGGAGCAGCAGCGCTCCGGCCTCGGCCCGGGCCTGCTCCAGCAGGGATTCGGACCCTTGCCCGCCGTGCCCGGCTGGGATCGCTGGGGTGGCCATCAGGAGGCGTTTTTCGTGGCTGCTTCCACGCTCGGCGGCGGCGGGTCGATGCCCGGATCCGGCCGCGGATCAAAGGGGGGCTGATCCAGAGGATCACTGCCGGGCAGATCGCCTGGGGCGGGTGGGGCTGGCTGGTCCGGTCGGGGTAGCTTGGGTTGCTGGGGCATGGCGAATCCTCCGAAGGCCGTCGCTGGCCCAGGGTAGGTATTGCCGTTTCTGTGCCTCAATGGCAAGTGACATTGAATCCAGTGCTTAGATAAAAAATCCGAACGCCGGTCCGGGACTGTTCCTTCAAATCAAGGGAGTGATCGGTCAAAGCGATGGCTTGCTGGCCCCGCCGGGTCGCTGCCCAAGGTCACCGGACCGGGATGTCAGAGCTGGGCGGGGCGGTCGTCCCGCTGTTTCCTCAGCACCTCGAGCTCGCGCTGGGCGGCCTGGAGGGCGGCCTCCAGCTCACGGCGCTGTCGAATTTCCGCCGAGAGGCTGGCTTCGGCCCGGCTGAGTTCCATGGTCCGCTCCACCACCAGGTGATCGATCTGCTTCCAGGAGGCTCTCAGCTCCTCATGGATCCGCAGCAGTTCCTCGTTCTGCATCTCCAGTTCGATCTTGTGCAGCTGGAGCTCCTGGATCAACATCTGGGCATTGGCGTCGACCAGGGGGAGTGGGGTGAGATCCCGCACCGGGCTGGTGCATCGGTCGGCATGGAAACCGGCTTGGGAACCCTCGGGAATGGATTCGGGCTTGGTCGTCATGGCAATCCTCATGGCCACAGGTCTAGGGACGCTGGACGGTGTCCCGGAAGGTGCAGGCGAACTGATGGGGGGTTGGGCGATAGGCGGTCACTTCCATCTGGCTCGCTCCGATCCCCAAGTATTGGCTAAAAACCATCGGTTCACCAGCCTCGGGCAGCCGGGCCAGACCGTCGGCGAAGAGAGGCCCCAGGGTCGGCAACACCTCCAGCAGGGTCCGGCCGCCCGGGGACCGGCCGCCCAGCATCCGTTCGAAGGCGTGATTCACGTTTATCAGCCGGCCGTCGACGGTCTGGCCGTCCGGGCCCGGGATGGTTTCGC
>Ga0302196_10006112_pt1 | contig 10677 bp, 3 predicted proteins | sample II_Bog_N1_3_FD_198794 | JGI IMG/M metagenome (GOLD analysis project Ga0302196, IMG submission 198794) | Peat permafrost microbial communities from Stordalen Mire near Abisko, Sweden - II_Bog_N1_3 | ecosystem: Environmental > Terrestrial > Soil > Wetlands > Peat | place: Sweden: Abisko, Stordalen...
GACGCTACGCACTATCATCCGGTCGACGATCACAATTTTCTGAAGAATTGGAACGGCAATCAATTTCCCTCTGGGTGGGATCGGAAGCCGGTAACGTGGGTTTCGCTGGATGATGCGCGGGCGTATGCACAGTGGGCCGGCAAGCGGCTGCCGCACGAGTGGGAATGGCAATATGCGGCGCAGGGCTTGGATGGAAGAATCTATCCGTGGGGGAATAATTGGTCGGCCGATGCGGTTCCTACTCCCGACAAAGGACGCGACATGGCACCGGCCAGCGACGTCACGGCGCATCCTAAGGGCGCGAGTCCGTTCGGCGTGATGGATCTGGCCGGGAATGTCTGGCAGTGGACGGATGAATATACCGATGAGCACACGCGCGCGGCAGTTTTGCGTGGAGGAAGCCACTACCAGCCACAAGGCTCGAAGTGGTATTTCCCGCAGGCTTACAAGCTCTCGCAACATGGCAAATACTTGCTGATGGCACCGAGTATCGATCGATCGGGTGCTGTCGGGTTCCGGTGTATTGTGGATGGACGTGGTTGATCGGCGAAGGAAGTGAGAGAATTGGCCTCAGCGGAAAGGGGCCAAGCGCAGTGACTCATAGCCGCGAAAAGACGAAGCCTCCAGCTTCCCGCATCACGATGCACCAGATCGCGAAGTTGGCGGGCGTGTCCCTGGGCACGGTTTCACACGTCATCAACGAAACGGCATCGGTGCGCGAGCCGCTGCGGCAGCGTGTGATGGAGGCCGTGGAGAAACTTGGCTATCAGCCCAACCAGCTCTCGCGCGGCCTTCGGCTAAATCGAACGAACATGATCGGGATGATCATTCCCGACATTACGAACCCATTCTTTCCCGGAGTTGTGCGCGGCGTGGAAGATGTTGCGTACAAGAGTTCGTACCGGCTGGTGTTGTGCAATACAGATAACGATCCCGCCAAGGAAGCAACCTATCTCAGCGATTTGAAATCGTTCTTGCCTGCCGGACTTCTGATTATTCCTTCGGTTGATAGTTCTCTCACATCCGAGGAGTCGGGGCCTCCCGTAGTTTGTGTGGATCGAAGGCCGCGAGGATGGAAAGGGGATATCGTGACGGTAGCCAACGAAGACGGGGGCTATAAGGCTGCGCGATATCTCATTGAGATGGGGCACCGGCAGATTGGAGTGATCTCCGGTCCTTCGCATTTGACAAACGCCGGTGATCGCCTTCGCGGATTCATGAGAGCGCTCGCCGAGGCCAATGTTCCGATTGGTCCCGAATATATACAGGAGGCGTTGTTCGACCGCACCAGCGGATACTCGTCGGCGTTACGGTTGCTACACCTGCTGCCGTGTCCGACTGCAATTTTTGCTGCCAATGACCTGATGGCGATGGGCGCCCTGTCTGCGGTTCGCGAGTCACGGCTCGCCTGCCCAGCCGATGTTTCCATCATCAGTTTCGATGGACTTGATATCACTGAATTGACTGACCCGGCTCTGACTGCGGTGTACCAGCCGGGTTATCAGTTAGGCTATACGGCCGCGCGGTTGTTACTTGACCGCATGAACGGATTGAAAGATCGTCCTCAAGAAGTAGTGCTGAAAACGGAATTGCGGATTCGGAACTCTGTTGCCCGCATGAATGTCAGCTAGCTGTTTTTCTCGTTCCTCCGCTTCTTGCAGCTTTCCTGTCTTTCTGGCGTCTGAAGGACAGTCCAGAACCCATACTCTCCGTATTAGCCCGAAAGCAAGGGGAAAGCCGACTTCTCAATACTCACCTCATGCGAATGGGGAAGGCGGCGCGGTGCCTCCACCCCAAAAGCACCTTATACTGTAACTAATGCCCGCACCCTGGCGAATCACAAACATTTATGACGCACATCACAGAGATCCAGCCTTATTTCTGTCATAAACAATGTGCTTGACTGACAGCGCGTTTTGTTCTATAAAGGCCTCGCTTAGCGAGCGATTCCCGTCCGTCCCCTCTGACGGACAACGCTCCGGCATGTAGCTACCTTGGTCCGTGGAATTCCGTGGACCGTAGGGATGTTCGTGATCCAGCAATCAATTCCCAGGAGAGTAGCCGAGTGCGCGAGGTGTTTTCTCTGCTCCCGGCGATCCGCTATGGTGTCTAACGGGCTCGCGTCGGTGATCTACGGCGCACGGCAATTCTCCTCCACAAATTCTCCCTTGCTTTCCCACGAACGACGCAGAGTTAGAAAGTCTCGAAATTGCACCTCAGCAATGACCAATTCCCATTGGAAAGGTTCTGCCATGTTCTCCCGAGTCCCTGTAAGGTTGTTCTCGATCTTCGTAGCTATCGTTGTTCTCTTCTCTATTTCAACCACACTCTTCGCTGAAATACACACAACGGCGAGACCACAAGTCCGCGTCACTGCACGGGTTGACAACAGCAAGCGCACGACCCTTTACGGCCATGTGTCCGGTGCGATCCGTATGTCGAAAGATATGGGGCGCATGGATCCGGGCACGCCGACCGGGCGCATGATCATGGTGCTGAACTCCGACGATGAGCAGAAGCGCGAACTCCGTCGAGTGATCGACGAGCAGCACGACAAGCGCACCGCCAACTACCATCAGTGGCTAAAGCCGGAAGACTTCGGCGCGCGCTTTGGCGTACATGACTCCGACATCTCCCAGGTGGAAACCTGGCTTAAGTCGCAGGGTTTTACGGTGGAGGACGTGAGCAAGAGCAAGCGGGTCATCCACTTTAGCGGAACTACGGGTCAATTGGAGAAGGCCTTCAAGACCCAGATGCACTCTTACCAACACAGGGGCAAGACCGAGGTTGCCAACAACGGCAACATCAGCATTCCCACAGCGCTCAGCCCGGTCATTGCGGGCGTCACTGTGCACAGCTCTTTCCGCAGCCCGCGCAAAAACCCCTTAGTCGGCAAAGTACATTTGAGCCGTAAGGAAAAGCCGGATTTCGGCGACGTCTCAGGTAATTATGTTGGGCCGGCGGATTTTGCCACCATCTACAACACGAACCCACTGCTCGCGGCTGGAATCACCGGAACTGGATCGAGCATCGCGATCGTCGGCGACTCCGACGTTTGGATGAGCGACATTCAGGTTTACCGCCAGATGTTCAATCTTCCCGTCAACGATCCAACCATTATTTATGCGGGCCAGAACAATGGCATTATCGCGGGCGACGATCAAGAAGCCGATTCCGACATAGAACTCGCCGGCGGCATCGCTCCAGGCGCCACAATCTACTACGTGGATGGCTCGTCGAACTTGTTGGTGGATGGCGTCACCAATGCGAAGGAGTACGTCGTCGAAAACAATCTCGCCGACATTATCAGCGACAGCTACCCCGGCGGTTGCGAACTCAATGCCAACAACGCGTTCGAGAACCAGTTGTGGGAGCAGGCAGCGGCGCAAGGCCAGAGCGTGTTCGTTGCCGCCGACAACGTCGGCCCGGAGGACTGCGACAGCGCCAGCGATGCCTTTGGAGTTGGCGGCTATGCCGTCACTTCCGATTCCACACCTTATAACGTGTCCGTCGGCGGCACAACCTTCAACGAAGGCAGCGGCACGTATTGGAGCACCACCCCGAATCCTGTAAGTTTCGAGTCGGCTCTCTCTTACATTCCCGAGATTGCCTGGAATGAGGCGACGGCGTCGACCACAGGGAACTCGACCACAGGTGCCGGTATTTATTCGTCCGGAGGCGGCATCAGCGCCTACTACCTGAAACCTGCCTGGCAACAAGGACCAGGAGTACCCACGACTGACCCAACCGTGGCTGGAAACCTTTGGGTTCCCCAGTACGGCGGCGTCATCATCACCGGTGGCGGCTCGGGCTATACAAAGACGCCAACCGTGACCTTCACCGGCGGTGGCTGCTCGGAAGAGCCCAGCGCTACGGCCACGTTGACCAGCGGGGTCGTAACCGCGATTACCATGAATTATGGATCTACCGGCGGTGGTTTTGGTTGCACCTCAGCCCCCACAGTTAGCTTTACGGCCGCGCCTACAGGCGGAACCACCGCAACTGCTTACGCAGTCGTAGTTCCCCCGCTGGCTCCCGCACCGCTAGTCTCGGGTGTACCTCACCGCTATCTGCCCGATGTCGTTCTGGACGCGAATGACACTCACGACCCGACGCTTTTCTGCACCGAGGGCGACTGCCAGATCGATTCCGACGGAAGCATCGACAATTACGATACCGAAGGAGCCACCCAGACGGCTACGCCCGAAATGGCCGGCATCCAGGCGCTGATTAACCAGGCGAATGGCGGACGGCAAGGCATGCCGAACTATTACTATTACTCGTTGGCGGCAGCGCAAAATACGGCCGCGTGCAACTCGTCCAACATCACCTCCACCGCTTGCGCTTTCCAGGACGTCACGTCTGGCAGCAACCTGATCTGCGCCACTTTAGCCTGCGCCGAAGGGGGTGCTAATCCTCCATTGCCGGACAAGGCGGGCTGGACCGCCGGTGCGGGTTACGATTTGGCTACCGGATTGGGCTCGCCGAACGCAGCCAATCTGGCAAGTCAGTGGAGCACAGTTACCTTCAACAGCTCTAATACCACTTTGAACCTCTCGCAAACCACGGGGATTGCGCAGGGTACTCCCATCACGTTCAGCGGCACCGTCGCCGCTGGCTCCGGTTCGGGAACGCCGACCGGTGACGTGGCTTTCATCCTCAGCCAGGGGATCTTCGGAGAAACCATTACCTTGGGTGGATCTCCGTTTGTCACCTTGAACAACGGCACCTATTCCACTACGCTCGACAACCTGCCTGCGGGAACCTACACGGTTACGGCGCGCTACGCTGGGGACGGCAATTTCGCTTCCAGCCTCTCCGCTCCAGTAACAGTAACGGTCGGACAAGGGAGCTCCACGGTCACGATTACCCCGCAGACCTTTAATACCAGTACCTGCGATACGGCGGCCGCCACTTCGTTTGCCTACGGCTCCATCATGATGATCCAGGTCACAGTTGCGGGTGCTTCCGGAGAAGGCGAGCCGACCGGCACAGTGACGATCACTCAAAATGGCACCACTTACGCGAACTTACCGCTTGATCCTACCGGCAACGCGTTTGTTTACGCGGGTTCTATTTTCCCGAGTGGTAACGGATCGGGTCTTCAGGGCTGCACGAACAGCAACCTGTACGAAGGCAGCGCTCAGTCGGCTACGCAGCTTCCGGCAGGCTCTTACACCATAGGAGCAACGTATTCCGGAGATTCGACCTTCACGCCTGGAACGGCGGCGACGGTTCCTATCACCATCACGAAGCTCTCCACAACGCCCACGTTGACAGCCGGCCAGACGGAGATCGCTACGGGGGCCAAAGTTACACTGACGGCCACCTTCAGCGACACCAGCCTGGATTCATACACGCTCACCGGAGCCGCGCCCCCAACGGGCAGCATAACGTTCAAGAACGGAAGCACGACGCTGGGAACGGCGACCTTAGTGCCGCAGATCATCTATAGCGTGGGTGGCCCCAACGGCGATTCTCCAGAGTACACATACGCTGCCGCGGCATCGCTTGCAACCACCGCCATCACCACAACTGGAAGCAACTCCATTACGGCGGTCTATGCGGGCGACAACAATTACAACTCTGAAACATCCTCGGCCCTTGCGATTACGGTAGCCACCGGGACCGCAACCACCACGACCCTGACCTCGAGCGCCAACCCGACGCCCGTAGGCGCGCAGCCCACCTTGACCGCTACGGTTAGTGGGTCGCCAACCAGTGGTACCGTGACCTTCTATGACGGCACCACAGTATTGGGATCGACCAAACTCAGCACCAAAACTAAGGGCGGCGTGGTTACCTATACGTCGCTGGGTGGAACCTCATCCAGCGCCAGCAGCAAGGGGACAACCAGCCAGCCTGGCCTTGCCGCCGGCACACACAGCCTCACCGCCGCTTATAGCGGCGCCACTGGTAGCCCGGCTCTCCTTGCCAGCACCTCTGCGGTGTACTCGCAGGTAATAAGCCAAGTAAGTATTGACATATCACTCTCAACCAAGACAGTCGGCAAAGCTGGCCAGGCGTATATATTCTCTGCGAACCTGGCTTGTGACGCAGCCGGCTGCGACAGCGGCAACTTCCAAAACTACTTCCCGCCAACCCTGAGCAACGTGCAGTTCTACGACGGCTCTACGTTGCTGGGATCGGCTCCGGCGCTGACCGTTAGCTCAAACGACGGCGGCTTTAGCGATTGGGCGGCGCAGTTCAGCACCAGTTCCCTCTCGCCCGGAACTCACACCATCACGGCTACCTATGCCGACACCAATTACTCGCTGTCAACCTCGAATGCGCAGACCGTATTCGTGGGCGGCACACCGACACTCACTTGGACGACCCCGGCAGCCATCGCTTACGGGACCGCGCTGAGCGCAACGCAGTTGAACGCAACCGACACCATTCCCGGCACCTTTGTATATTCACCGGCGTCGGGAACGATTCCGGGCGTGGGCACGCAAACCCTGAGGGTCAACTTTACGCCAGCCGACTACACGGACTTTGGCCCACAAACCACGACCGTCTCGCTGCTGGTAAACAAGGCATCGACGGCGATCGCGGTGACCAACGTCAGCCCGGCAGCGGAAGACTACGGATCGACGGCGGCAGTGACGGTCACGGCGCAGTTGACGTGGTCTGGCGCCGGTGCCACTCCCACGGCGGCTGATGTTGTAATCAGCGGCAGCGGCCTCGGCGGCACCGTCGGCGGGACAACTTGCGGTGCGCCTAGCGGCGACACGCTGACCTGCACGGCTACCTATTCACCGAATGGCGCGGATTTGCCGGGCTCGTACACCTTCTCGGCAGCGTTCGCGGGCGACAGCAACTACAACAGCTCGAGCAGTTCACAGACCGGCAACTTCACCATTAACTCGGCCACCTCGACCACGAGCGTGAGCACCAGCGGCAGCCCGTCGAACTTCGGGCAGTCGGTGACGTTCACGGCGACAATCAACGGCGAGAACGGCAACGTGAAGAGCGGAGCCAAGGCCAACAAGAAGAAACCGCAGATCGTAACCGGCAACGTGACGTGGAGCGCAAATACCGGATGCGGCTCGACGGCGGTAACGGCGGGCAATCCGGGAACCGCGAGTTGCACGACCAGCACTGTCCCCGCGGGGAGCGCTGTGATTACGGCGAGCTACTCGGGCGACAGCAACCACAGCGGGAGCAGCGGTACGCTGAGCCCGAACCAGCAGGTCAATCAAGCGAGCCAGACAATCACGTTCACCACGAACGCGCCTTCTGAAGCAGCCGACACCAGCAGCTTTACGGTGGCGGCGACGGCCAGTTCGGGCTTGACGGTGAGCTTCTCGGTGGGTGGGGGCTCTGTGTGTACGCTGTCGGGTGCGACCTACACCATGACGAGCGGCACCGGAAACTGCTATGTGGTTGCCAGCCAGTCGGGCAACAGCAACTACCTGGCGGCGATTCCGGTAACGGAGACCGTGCACGCGGGTCTGTTGGCCCAGGCGATCACGTTCAGCACGAACGCGCCGAGCAGTGCAACCTACAACACCAGCTTCAGCGTAGCGGCCACGGGTGGCGCGAGCGGGAACGCTGTGACCTTCACGGCCGGCGGAGTATGCAGCATCACGGCTGGTGGTTCGAATAGTGCGACGTACACCCTGAGCAGCGGTACCGGAACTTGCTCGGTGATCGCGAATCAGGCGGGCAACGTCGACTACGCGGCGGCACCTCCGGTGACGGAGACTGTGAACGCGACGAAGGCGAGTCAGGCCATCACGGTCACAACACCGGCGCCACCGAGTGCGGCCTTCGGGCAGTCGTTCACGGTAGCGGCGACGGGCGGAGGAAGCGGCAACGCAGTGACCTATACAGTGGGCGCTGGCTCTAGCTCGGTCTGCACGGTATCGGGCGCGACGTACACCATGATCAGTAAAGTCGGAACCTGCAATGTGGACATCAACCAGGCGGGCACCAGCAACTACGCTGCGGCCGCGCAGGTGGTGGAGGCGGTAACGGCGGCTCCAGCGGTTCGGATTCCGCCGACGGTGACCTTCACGGGCGCACCGGCCACGGCTCCGTACTTCTCCACGTTCACGGTGGCGACGACGCAGAACAACGGGGTCACGCCAACCATCACGACGACGACGGCCTCGGTCTGCACGGTCAGCGGCAACGTGGTGACGGTGGTGAGCGGCACGGGAACTTGTACGGTGAAAGCGGCGTGGGCCCAGACCACCTTCTACAGCACGGCGAGTCTGGAACAGTCCACGACTGCGACGCCACTGGCGACGACCACGACCATCACGGGCACGACTCCGAAAACGAACCCGCTGAAGGTGACGGTGAGCTTCACAGTGAGCAACGGAGTGACTCCGGTGACGGGCTCCACGCTGGTGACCGTGACCGCCGGGACCGGGCAAACCTGCACGGGAACGGTCAGCATCGGCACCTGCACGCTGACGTTCGTAGGGCTGGAGACAACGACACTGACGGCGAGCTATCCGGGGAACAACGACAACACCGGGAGCACGTCGGCCTCGTACCCGCTGACGGTGAACTAGAAACTTCCGACGGCTGCGGCCCAGGGCAACCTGGGCCGCACTCGTCGGACCAGCGGCGCCCCTTCCCCAGAGCACCGTATCTCTGTGGGCTCGGTTTGCGGTCGTACAGCTTTTTCCATCTCGCCCAACTCTTTTGGGATGCCGTCTTGTGCAAACTGGATTTCTGCCAGACGCCGGAACGCTTCCACCCTGAAATATTCGAGCAGCATCAACCTTGCAAGTAGGCGCTGTTTCCTCAGTGATCACTTCAAAAGCGGCCAACGGTTATCACTTCAAAACCGGCCAACGAGATTGGCCGTTCGGGACTGAGAATGTTCTACCCTGCCGCCTCCTGTGGTGGCAAGTCGGTTTTGGTACGCCAGCTTCGGGGGCCGCACTTGAGCACGTGGCCGTGGTGCAGTAAGCGGTCGAGCATGGCGCTCACGGCGGCCGCATCTCCCAACAGTTTGCCCCAGTCTTCCACGGGACGGTTCGAGGTCAGCATGGTGCTGGCGCGCTCGTAGCGGCGCATGATGATCTCCAGCAGTTCTTCAGCGGCGGTGAGCGGAAGCTTGCGCATGCCGAGATCGTCGAGGATGAGCAGGGGCACGGTGACCAGGAACTCCATGTGCTCTTTGCGGGTGCCGTCCAGAGTGGCCTCGGCCAGTTCGTCGAGTAAGGTGTGGGTTTCGCGATAGAGCACGCGGTAGCCTTGTTGGATGGCGGCATGGCCGATGGCTTGCGCCAAGTGACTCTTGCCGGTGCCGGGCGGACCGAGAAACAGGGCATCTTCGTGGCGTGCGATGAACGCGCCAGCGGCCAGATCGAAGACCAGGCTACGATTCATCTTCTTGTTGAAAGCGAAGTCGAAGTTATCGAGAGTCTTGTGCGAGTCGCGGAACTGGGCCTGCTTGGTGCGCCGCTCCAGCAGGCGCTCGCCACGCAAGGCGAGTTCGTCGGAGACCAGGCACGACAGCAGGTCGATGGGGGCGAGCGGTTCGGCTTGGGCCTGACGCAGACGGGTCTCCAGCACGGCGGCCATTCCGCCCAGGCGAAGTTGTTTGAGAGCACGGTCGAGTTCGATTAGATTCATTCTTCTATCTCCTTGGTTTTGTAGTTGATGAAGTCGCGGTACTGCACCAGCTCGCGGATCAATGGATCGACTTGCTGCAAACTGAGTGGGGCTTGGGGGCAGCGTTCCAGATAGCGTCGGACAAAGCGATATTCCTGCACTCCCATTTCGAGGGCGGCCGCGCAGGCTTCATCGGTGGCCGCTGCGCCGTACTTCTTGGCCAGGGAGAGAACGCCCAGGATGCGGCGCACACCGACTTCGCCTTGTGCGCGATGGATGGCATCGCAGAGCGCTCCGATGTGCGATCCGGCTCGGCCCGCTCGCCACAGCAGTTGCGAAGTGCGCAGCGGCGTGCGCTTGGGATGATCCTCTTCTTTGATGCGATACCATCCCCGCTTCTGGCGCACGTGTTCGCGCAGCAGTTGCCCGGTCTTGGGATCGAGCAGACGAACGTACAGCTCATCCCATTGCACGCGCAGCACGCGCCCGATCCAGCCCGGCGGTGCGCCGTAGTACGCGGCTTCGACTTCGACGCAGCCGTCGAGATGCACGATGCGCTCGCCGTACTGGTAATAGCGAAACGGTTCGAGCGGCAGCGCCAACAACGTGGGCTTCTCTTCGGCGAACATGGCGGCCACCTGCCGCTTGGTGGTGCCGTGGATGCGCGTGTCGGCCCAGCGTTGTTCCCAGTGATCGAGGTAGGCTTGGGCTTCGTCCAGAGTCTCGAAGCGCAAACCTTTCAGCGGTGTTTTCTGCGCGTGACCGACGCCCGATTCAACTTTGCCTTTGCGGTCGGGATCTTGTATCCGGCAAGGCATAGCGACCGCGCCGTAGTGCGCGAGCACGTCGCGATAAAGAGGATTGAGCGTGGGATCGTAAACGTCGGGGACGAGCACGCCCTCGCGTAGATTGTCGAGCACGACGATGCGGGTGGCGCCGCCCAGCCGGCGGAAGGCGCGTTCGTGCAACTCGGCCCAGATGCGCGAACTGGAGCGGAAGGTCAGCAGACGAACCGACTTGCGGCTGCAGCCCAACGTCATCACGAACAACCGGGTGCGCCGATACTTGCGGTTCTCGGGATCACGCACCATGGGGCCG
>Ga0302196_10006115_pt1 | contig 10675 bp, 7 predicted proteins | sample II_Bog_N1_3_FD_198794 | JGI IMG/M metagenome (GOLD analysis project Ga0302196, IMG submission 198794) | Peat permafrost microbial communities from Stordalen Mire near Abisko, Sweden - II_Bog_N1_3 | ecosystem: Environmental > Terrestrial > Soil > Wetlands > Peat | place: Sweden: Abisko, Stordalen...
CAAGCTGGCCTCCGGCAACGGCTGGCCGCTCCCGAAGTTCTTCCACCCGCTCGCCGGGCTGGTCAACGAGGGCTGCAGCACCGCCCACGTGATGGTGGCGGACGAGTTCCGGGAGATCTTCCACTCCATGGTGCAGGACTTCGGCGGCCGGATCGCCTACGAGGGCCTGGAGGGGCAGGCGCCCTTCGGCATCCCGCTTTACGAGATGAGCTTTGGCCACGTCCGACGCTACATCGACAAGGTGGACCCCGACCTGATCGCGAACTTCGGCATCTTCCCGCCCCACGACCTCCTCGGCTGCATCGAGCGTGTGTACCGGAAGTTTCCCGGTGCGCCGTTCCACATCGACTTCAAGCGCAAGGACGGCCGCCTCTGCGCCCAGGGGTCGCCACTGTTCCCGTTCATCGACGCGGCGAACTTCGCCCGCCGGATCGAGGAGTTCCAGGCCCTCGGCTACGAGTCGGCCAACGTCCACACGCTCTTCGTCCGCGAGAACGGCATGAAGGTGATCGACGCCGAGGAGCTCGCCTTCAAGAAGGCGATGGACCCCCACAACCTGATGAACCGGGGCAAGTTCACCGCCGACGACGTCGCGAACCCCGGGGTCGGCGCCAGCCTGCCCACCAAGGGCTGGACCTACCGCAAGAGCGGCCTCGCGGCCGCGGCCCGCTGATCCCCGCCATGCCCCGCGACCATTACCACGCCTTCCTGACCGCGCTGCCGGCCGACCAGGTGCCGAAGGCCCCCTATGCCGACTACTACCCGGTCGACCTGGGGGACGGCTCCCAGCTCCACCTCCCGATCGAGCCGCTGCCGGGCACCGACGAGGCGATCGTCCTCCTGATGTCGAACCAGACGCCCTTCGTCGTCGAGCGCAAGCTGGCGACGCTCCTGACCACGCTCGCCGCGGACCTCCGCCCGGAGGTGATCGTCGGCGTGCCCACGATGGGGCTCGACTACGCCCGGCTCGTCGCGGCGATGCTCGGTTTCCCCTACTACGTCGCCTGCGGCAACTCGCGCAAGTACTGGTACGACGAGGCGCTCTCCGTCCCGATCAGCTCGATCACGAGCCCGGGCGCCAAGAAGCGCCTCTACCTTGACCCGTCGCTGGTCGAGCGCGTCCGCGGCCGGCGGACGGTGATCGTCGACGACGTGATCGCGACCGGGGGCTCGGCGTCCGCGACCATCCGGCTCCTCCACCTAGCCGGGGCCGACGTGGTCGGGCTGGCCGCGCCGTTCTTCGAGGGTTCCGACTGGCGGGCGGTGCTGCGCGAGTTCGCGCCGGACTGGCCCGAGCGGGTGCGCACGATCGGCGCCATCCCGCGGCTGAAGCGGGCGCCCGGCGGCTGGGCCGAGGCGTGACCTAGCGCCCGGTCCCCGCGGCCGTCAGCTGCTGGAGGGCGCGGTCCAGGTCCCCGATCCGCACCGGCTTCGTCAGGTGGAAGGCGAAGCCGGCGTCGCGGCTGAGGGCGATGTCCTCATCGGTGCCGTAGCCGCTGAGCGCGATGCCGGGGGTGCCGAGGCGCGCCTTGATCGCCCGCATCACTTCGTACCCCGAGCCGTCCGGCAGCCCGATGTCCGAGATCACGAGGTCGAAGCCGCCCTGGCCGGCCAGGTTGATCGCCTCGCCCGCGCTGGCCGCCTGGACGACCTCGATGCGGCGGTTGGACAGCAGATGGGCCAGGGCCTGGCGGCTCGCCTCATGGTCCTCGACGAGGAGCACGCGGCGGAAGCGATGGCCGGCGGCGGGGGCCGGGGCGGCCGGGGCCGGCGCGGGCGGCGGCGGCTCGCGGCTCGCCACCGGCAGCTCGACGACGAAGGTCGCGCCCTGGTCGCGGCCGGCGCTGCGCACCGAGATCGAGCCGGAGTGCAGCTCGGCGATCTTCCGGGCGATCGCGAGGCCGAGGCCGAGGCCGCCGTAGCGCTTCGTGTCCGCGCTGGCGGTGTGCTCGCCCTGCACAAAGGGCTCGAACAGGCGGGGCATCTCGGCGGCGCTGACCCCGATGCCCGTGTCGGTGAACTCGATCTCCAGGGTGCCGGGCGGCGGGCCGGCGTTCCGGGTCGCGATCCCGAGCCGCCCGGCGGCGGGCGTGAACTTGACGGCATTGCGGAGCAGATTCCAGAAGACCTGCTTCAGGCGCACCTCGTCGCCCAGGACCACGGGCTCGGCGGCCTCGAGGTGGGCGGTGACCTGGAGACGCTTCTCGCCGATCTCGAGCTGCATCGAGTCGATCACTTCCCGGAGGAGCCGGTTCACGTCGTGCCGCTTCAGCTCGAGCGGCAGCTTGTTGTGGGTGATGCGGGTCAGGTCGAGCAGGTCGTCGATCAGCCGGGCCTCGAGGGCCACATTCTGGGCGATGGTGGCGAAGTCGGCGCGGACGGCCGGCGCCAGCTCCGGGTTGTCCGCCGCGTCACTCGCGATCAGCATCACCGGGTTCAAGGGGGTGCGGAGCTCGTGCGAGAGGGCGGCGAGGAAGTCGTCCTTGGCCCGCAGGCCGGCGAGGGCCTCGTCGCGGGCGTCCCGGAGGGCCGCCTCGGTGCGGGCCCGCTCGACCAGCGGCCAGACGCGGGCGGCGACGTTCTCCAGCAGGCTGCGTTCGCCCTCGCTCCAGATCCGGGTGTGGTTCTCCGTCACGGCGAGGGTCACCGTCCACTTGCCCGGCCGCTTCACCGGCTGCACCGCGTAGGCGCGGACGCCGATCCGCCGGTAGTTCTCGGCCTCCGCGGGACCGATCAGCGGGTGGTTCTCGGCGTCCTCGACCGCGAAGTCGCCCGCCGAGTACCGGTTCCACCACTCCGGGCCCCCGAAATCGAACAGCCGGAAGGTCCCGGCGAGGCTGGGGGCGGCGTCCCGCACCCAGTTCTCGCTCACCCGGAGCTGGGTGCTCCCCTCCATCACCTCGACGAAGTAGCAACGGTGGGCGTCCAGGTAGCGCCCGACGGCGGTCACGGTGGTCCGGATGATCTCCGCCTCGCCGGAGAGGTTGACCAGGCTCTGGGTCAGGTCGGCGAGGAAGCGCGTCGCGGCCGTGGCCCGGCGCTGGTCGGTGATGTCGCGGGTCGTGCCCGCGATCGCCTCGACCTCGCCGCCGGCCCCGAGCACGGGGGCGAAGATGTAGTCGTAGAGCCGCCGCCCGCTGGTGCCGTTGAACGCGACCTCGCCGCGGATCTGGCGCTTGGTCGCCACCACCTGGTCGATCTCGCGGTCGTGCATCTCGGCGTGCCACCGCTCGTACCCCAGCTCCAGGCAGGTCTTGCCGATCGACTCGTGCCACGTCTTGCCCCACAGCGAGAGGAGCGCGGGGTTGGCGTAGGTGAAGCGGTGCTGGGTGTCGAAAACGTAGACCAGGTCGGGGGTGCTCGAGAGCACCGTGTCGTTGAGGCGCTGCAGGCGGTTGGCCTCTTCGACAACCGCGTCCATCACCTCGCCCGAACGGCTGTGCTCGATCGCCAGGGCGGCGGTCTTCGCCAGCAGCGACACCACCTCCACCTCCTCCTCGGTCGGCGCCCGGCAGGCCCGGAGATAGGTGCCGAATGTCCCGAGCACCTTGCCCTCCGCGGACAGGATCGGCATCGACCAGACCGCCTTCAGGCCGAGGCCGAGGGGCAGGTACCGGAAGTCCCTCCAGCTGGGCTCGGCTGCGATGTCCGCCGTGACCACCATGGCGCTGGTGGCCGCGGCGCCGGCGCAGGTGCCGATGCCGGAGCGGGTATCGAGCCCATCGATCGCCTGGTTGTAGCTGTCCGGCAGGCCGGGGGCGGCGCCGTGGCGCAGCTGCCCGGTCACCGGGTCGAGGAGGAGGATGCAGCCCACCGCCTCGCCCTTCGCCTCCGTCTCCACGTACGCGATCAGCGTCTCGAAGACCCGGGCGAGGGGGGCCCGGGCGATGATGAGGTTAAGCGCCTCGTTCTGGCTCTCGATCAGGCGGCGGCCCCCCAGCGGGGGGGCGGAGCCGGAGGGGCTCCCAACCAGGTTGTCGGAATCAGAAGCCACGCGAAGGGATGACAGTGGGCCGCGCCCGGCTTTGGTTCCCCGGTTGTCGCCGCATGGAAACCAACCTGCTCCCCGGGATCACTGATGCAAGTCCTTAGCGCAGAGGGGGACCCCCGGGGTCGAGGGGGCATCTGGCCCCTAGGCCGCGGGCTTGGCGCCGGCGGCCCCGGGGGCGGCGCCCTGCGGCCGGCCGCCCCGCGCGCTCCGGGAGATCGCCATCCCGGCCACAATCAGCGCGGCGAAGATGTAGGGCAGGTACCGCCATGGGGCGTCGGGGACGGGAATGAGGCTCATGACATACACGGCGCCGATGATCGCCACGGTGGCGACGGCGACGAGGACGGCGCCGGCCCGCAGCCGGGACTGGGCCGCCAGGTAGACCGGGGCGGCGACGCAGACCGCCAGGTAGCCCCCGAGGAACCCGAAGGTCGCGATCTGCATCAGGTAGTCCATCGCGTCCGCCATCGCGACGCCGAGGCCGAGCATCACGACCGGGACGACGGCGGCGATGGCGGCGAGGAGCGCCAGCGCGCGGTAGGGCGTGCCGTTGCGCGGGTGGATGGCCTCGAAGTACCGCCACATCTGCCGGCCGCGCGCCATCGAGAAGAGGACCCGCGAGCCGGCGTTGAAACCGCCGAGGGCGCAGCCGAAGCAGCTGACCGCGATCCCGAGGGAGCTGAGCCACCCGAGGGTCGGCAGCCCGATCGACTGGGCGACGAGGTCCAGGGGCGCCGCCGTCTGGTCCAGGGCCAGGTTCAGGCGGTGGGAGAGCGCCGTCAGGCAGTAGATGCTGGCGACAAAGAGGAGGGCGACCGGCAGGAGGCAGAGCTTCATGACCCGGGGCAGCGTGCTCGTGGCCGTCTTCGCCTCCTCGCCGAGCGTCGTCATGCTCTCGAAGCCCGAGAGCGTCATGAAGGCGAGGACGAAGCCCAGCTGGTACTGCGGGAAGCCGGCGCCCTCGAGGTGGAGCTGGGCGCGGTCGACCCACTGGTGGGAGCGGACGAGCGCCGCGCCGAGGATGAAGAGGATGAGGAGCACCGACGAGGCCTCGGCCGCCAGCATGAGCTTGGTCGAGAGCTTGATGTCGTGGTGCGACGGCCACCAGGCCGCCCCGACCACGAGGACGGTGAGGAGCGCGAGCCCGGTCGTCCCGATCGCCGCGTGGGTGAAGTGGTTCACGACCACCGCCACGTAGAAGGCGGCCGAGACGGCCGAGCTCGTGACGACGAAGATCATCGCGACCGCGTAGGACCACCCGGTCAGGCTGCCGACCCAGCTGCCCAGGCCGGCATCGGCGTAGGCCGAGAGCGAGCCGGCGGAGGCGAACCGGGTCGCGAACACGTTGATGCTCTTCGAAATGAGCCAGAAGGCCGCGAGGACGCCGAGGAAGAGGAGCCAGGTCCCGTTGCCCGACTTGTAGATGAGGAGCGGCAGGACGGTGCCGATCGTCGCCACCGGCCCCATCGTGCCGATTGACTGCGCGACGTTCTCGACCGCCGAGAGGTAGTTCTTGCGCAGCAGGACGCCGGGCGCGGAGGGGGAGGGTGCCGCCATGGGTTGGCCCGATGGGAGCACGTTCGGTGCCAGCGGGCCGGCCGGGTAATTGCCTTGAAATCGAAAACTCGGGAGCTACACAGAGCCGCGCGTCCCGCACCGATGTACCCGATCTCCCTCACCAAGGCGCTCGACGCCCTCCGCTACCGGGTCGAGTTCCCCTGGGGGGAGCTGAAGTGGCGGCTCCTCGGCCTCCGCCTCGGGCGCAGGCCGAAGCTCTACCGCCACATCGTGATCCACGATGTCGCCTCGGTCGTCGTGGGGGACGACTGCAACATCGGTCCGTTCACGCTCATCTTCGGGGCCGGGGGCGTCACGATCGGCCGCGATGTCCTGATCTCGAGCCACTGCTCCATCTTCTCCGTCACCCACCGGGTCGATGCCGGCCGCGAGCAGCTCCGCTACCGCGAGACGGTCCAGGCGGGCCCCGTCGTGCTCGGCGACAACGTCTGGATCGGCACCGGGGTGCGGATCCTCCCGGGGGTCACGATCGGGGCCAACACGGTAGTCGGGTCCGGCAGCGTGGTGACGAAGTCCCTGCCGCCGGGCGTCGTGGCGTTCGGCGTGCCGGCAAAGGTCGTGCGGCCGGTGGCCCTTCCCCCGGCGGCGCCGTAGCCGCTCAGTGCCGCTTCTCCTCCGCCGCCTCCCGCCGGGTGGCGGCGGTGGGGGCCGCGGGCGCCGCACCCCCGTAGGTCATCTCCAGGCACATCGCCTCGGTCGCGAACGGGTGGTGGGCGCCGTACTCGCCGGCCTGGGCGTGGCCCCGCGGGGCGCCCCAGCCGTGGGCCTCCTCCTCGCCCCGGGCCTGGAACTGGGCCATGAGCTGCCGGCGCATCAGCAGTCCGGGCTGGTCCGAGGCCATGTGCATCTCCTCCCGGCGGCGCAGGTCGACCGGCGTGTCGAAGGTCGTCGACTCGAGGACGTCGCGGTCCTCGGTCACGACCGCCCGGTCGAAGGCGATGATGTCGGCGGCCTTGGCCTCCGCCTCGGTGTCGTTGCGGTAGGCGATTTGGATGATCTGGGAGGCGTGGTCGCTGATCGGCGTCGCCGCCGTCACGATCGTGTGGACGAGCCCGGTCGGGTAGCGCATCCGCAGCTTGCGGAAGAAGGGCATCCACCAGGTGCCGGTGTTGTTGCGGACCGTCTCGGCCGTCGTCATGTTGAGCGACTTCATGGAGAGGGCCACGTTCTTGACCGGCACCACCGTGTCCATCGTGAAGCCGAGGCCGTCGGGGAACGGGTACAGGTTCATCTTGCTCGGCGCCGGGGAGTCGATCTTCCCGAAGGTGTTGCGGTGGACAAAGCTGAAGTGGGCGTTGTCGAAGGAGTTCTCCATCAGCCGGAGGCCGCTGCACTTCCACGGCTCGTAGAACTCGTAGATCCGGCGGAAGGCGGGGTCGGTGTCCTCCTCCACCCCCGGCAGGTCGGCGACCGGCTCCTCCAGGGCCACCCAGACGTAGCCGTAGCGCTGGGCCGTCCGGTAGCGCGGGACGGCGATGCCGCTCGGGTCGTCGTCGTCCTTCTGGGGGATGCGGGTGCAGCGGCCCTCCCCGTTGAAGGTCCAGCCGTGGTAGCCGCACTGGAGCTGGCCGTCGAGGATCCAGCCCTTGGAGAGGCGCGCATGCCGGTGCGGGCAGCGGTCGTCCAGCGCGACCGCCGCGCCGGCCCCGTCGAGCCAGAGGACGAGGTCGCGGCCGAGGAGCGTGAAGGGCCGCGGGCCGTCCCGCAGCATGACCGCCGGGATGACGGGGTACCAGAACTTGCGCAGGAGCGGCTGTTGGGTGACGAGCATGGTGGGATCAGGGTGGGCGACGCCGCCGGGTAACATGCATTCATCGCATGAAACATGCCAGCGGGAGCGCTCCAGGCCGGCGCTTCCCGTGGATTTTGGTCCGCCGCCTGCTTATGTCAGGGAATGGAAACCCCGGCTCCACCCCCCAACGGCCTGGTCTACGGTCTCAACGACCGGATGCCGCCCGGGACGGCCCTCCTTGTCAGCCTCCAGCAGGTGGCCGCCATGGTGGTCGGCGTCATCACCCCGGCCCTCCTGCTGGCCAACATCCTCAAGTTCTCGCCCGCCGACACCGCCTACCTGACCAGCATGGCGATGATCGCGGCGGCGCTCGGCACCTTCCTGCAGTCGACCCGGATCGGCCCGGTCGGCTCCGGGCTCCTCTCCGTCACCGGCACGAGCTTCGCCTTCATCCAGCCGCTGGTGCAGGCGGGCTTCGCGGGCGGCCTGCCGCTCATGTTCGGCATGTCGCTGGCGACGGCCCCGGTCACGCTGGTCCTCGCCCCCTTCCTGCCCAGGCTGCGGCGGGTCTTCTCGCCGCTCGTCTGCGGCATCGTCGTCCTCCTGGTCGGCCTCTCGATCATCCCCGAGGCGATGTACGGGATCATCGCCGCCCCCGGCCCGGGCGCCCCGGCCTGGGCGGGGGCCGCCGTCGCCTTCAGCGTCATCGCCGCCGTCGTCGCGGCCCAGGCGGTCGGCCAGCCCTGGACGCGGCTGACCGGCGTCCTCTTTGGCGTCGCCGCCGGCTACATTGTCTGCGGGATCTGCGGCTGGGTCCACGCCCCGGCCCCGAGCGCAAGCGGCTGGCTGACCTTCCCCCGCTTCCTCTCCCACGGCTTCGCCTTCCGCTGGGATTTCTTCCTGCCCTTCGCCTTCATCTACGTTGTCTCGGTCATCGAGTCCCTGGGGGACATGACGGCGACCGCCCAGCTCTCCGGCCTCGAGACCCGCGGGCGGGAGCACGGGCTGCGGATGCGGGCCGGCATCTACGCCGACAGCGCGACGACGATCGTCGCCGCCTGCATCGGCTCGTTCCCAAGCACGACCTACGCCCAGAACAACGGCGTGATCCAGATCACCGGCGTCGCCAGCCGCTACATCGGGCGCTGGATGGCGGGGATCCTCCTGCTCCTCGGGCTCTTCCCGGTCGTCGCCCGCTGGGTGACCGCAATGCCGCCCGCCGTCCTCGGGGGGCTCGCCCTCATGCTCTTCGGCCTGGTCGCGGTCGCCGGGCTCCGCCTGATCGCCCAGGCCGGGCTCAGCCACCGGAACGCGCTCGTCGTCGCCCTGGCCCTCGCGATCGGGATCGGCTTCCCGTCCCAGGCCAAGTGGCTGGAGACCCTGCCGGCGGTGCTGCGGACCCTCCTCGAGTCCGGCATCTCCTGCGGCGGCCTGACCGCCCTCATCCTCAACTTCGTCCTGCCGGGCGGCCAGGAGGCGCCGATCGCCTTCGGCACCGAGGACGAATAGGGCCCGCCCCATGATCCGGATTGAGACCGACGACGGCTGGATCCTGATCCCGCACCCCGAGCACGCCCGGGTTGCGGCGGTCTTCGCCGCCCACTGGGGCAACGCCGAGTTCGCGCCCCCGGAGCCGCGCAAGGATGTCCTGATGGCGGTCGCCCGGCACGACGACGCCTGGCGGACCCGCGACGCGGAGCCCTTCCTGACCCGCGAGGGCCGCCCGAGCGCCTTCGGCCGGGAGCTGGTCGGCACCTACAGTGCCTTCGAGGAGATCGACCTGGCCGACTACCTGGAGCTGCGCGGCCGGGCCGCGGAGATGGTCGCCGCCGACAATCCCTACGCCGCCGCCGTCATCTCGATGCACACGATCGACCTGCTGACGACCCGGGCCGACCTCTCGGGCCTCGCGCCGGCCGACCGGGACCTCCACGCCCGCTTCATCGCCGCGCGCCGGCAGCGCCAGGAGGAGTGGGTGGCGGAGCTGGAGACCGATCCCGGCCTCCTGCAGCGCGCGTTCGAGTTCCTCCAGGCCTGCGACAGCCTCTCCCTCTCGGTCTGCGTCCGCTACCCCCTGCCGGTCCCGCTCCGCCACGCCCATCCCCGCCGCGACGGCGACCGCGTGGCCCTCACCCTGACCCCGCTCGGCAGCGACACCTACCGCCTCTCCCCGTCGCCGGTCGACACCGACGAGCTGGTCCTGGACATCCACTGCCGCCGGTTGGCGGGGAAGACCTTCCCCGACCAGGCGGCGTTCCGGGCGGCGTACGCCGCGGCCCCGGCCGAGGTCCTGAAGGTGAGAATTGTCAGGTGAGGGCAAACCTGCGCGAATTGGCGCCACCATGGGCGCCCTGAGCGATGTCATCGTCCTGCTGGGGCCCGAGCTCGAGCCCTGGCGGTGCGCGCGGTTCGAGTGGGAGGGCGACCGGGTCACCCGGGTCGAGCGGCGGGAGCCGGTCCTCGCGATCGCGGAGGGCGCGCGGGTCGTGATCCCCGGCCTCTACAACAGCCACACCCACATGGGCGACTCCTGCCTGCCGGACGGGGCCACCGGCCTCACGCTGGAGGAGGGCTTCTTCCGGCCCCACGGCTTCAAGTACCGGATGCTGGCGCAGCTGACCCGCGAGCAGCACCTGCCGCACGTCATCAACCACCTGCGCTACATGGCGCGCACCGGCACGGTCGGGCACCTGGACTTCCGGGAGCAGGGCCCCTACGGCAGCGAGCTCTTGCGGGAGGCGGCGCTCGTGACCGGCATCGAATCGGTGATCCTCGGGCAGTTCGCGGGCGTGCCGTTTGACGCGGGCGCGCTGGCGGCCAACGCCACCCGGCTGCCGCCCGACGCCCGGGTGGAGCTCGAGGCGATCCTCGCCGTGGCGGACGGCTTCAGCGAGAGCACGATGAACGACCTGACGGACGCCGCCTGGGGCGAGATCCGCGAGCTGACGGAGCGGCAGGGCAAGCTCCGGGCGATCCACTGCCTGGAGAACGCCGGCTACCGCGACGTGAGCCTCGGGCGGACCGGCCGCGGCGACCTCGTGCGGGCCATCGAGCTCTACGACCCGCACCTGATCGTCCACCTGACGGTGGCCGACCCGGCGGAGATCGCCCTCCTGGCCGCCGCGGGCAAGACGGCGGCCCTCAACCCGCGGGCGAACGCCAACCTCGGGCTGCCGGTCCCGCCGATCCGCGCCCTGATGGAGTCGGGTGCCAACCTCCTCCTCGGGACCGACAACGGCCTCCTCAACAGCCCGAACATGTTCGCGGAGATGGACTACACCTACAAGCTGGCGAAGAGCCAGTACGGCGACGCGGTCCGGCCGGACCCGCTCGCCATCCTCCGGATGGCGACCTGCAACATCCGCGGCGTCCTG
>Ga0302196_10006117_pt1 | contig 10674 bp, 6 predicted proteins | sample II_Bog_N1_3_FD_198794 | JGI IMG/M metagenome (GOLD analysis project Ga0302196, IMG submission 198794) | Peat permafrost microbial communities from Stordalen Mire near Abisko, Sweden - II_Bog_N1_3 | ecosystem: Environmental > Terrestrial > Soil > Wetlands > Peat | place: Sweden: Abisko, Stordalen...
TGCCTTCGTCGATTGCGGACATGCTGGAGAGGGCTCATCCAAGGGTCGAATGCCGGGGGGGTAAACACTTTTCAGCCCGCGCCGATCTCCCGGAGGCAGGCGTCGACCGCGGCCGGGTCCACGTCCGCCCTGACAAACGCGGATCCGAGCGAGCGCATGACGACGAAGCGAAGGGAGCCCGATCGGACCTTCTTGTCGCTGGCCATCGCCGCCCGGAGGCTCTCCTGCCGCAGCGGTTCCCGGAGGCGCGACGGGAGGCAATGGGCGGCCAGGACCGCATCGACCCGGGCGACGTCCGTTGCGGGAATCAGGCCGAGCTTCAACGAGAGCCTGGCGGCCGCGGCCAGGCCGATCGCGACCGCCTCGCCGTGGAGGTAGTTGCCGTACCCGGCGACCTGCTCGATCGCGTGTGCGAAGGTGTGACCGAGGTTGAGCAGCGCCCGGCCGCCCTCGGGGGCAAGCTCCCGCTCGTCGGCCTCGACCAGGCCGGCCTTGATCGCGCAGCAGCGCCGGATGACCGCGGGCAGTCCCGGCGAGGAGGCGGTGAGCGGTTCGCGCTCAAGCTCCGCAAAGAGGGACGCGTCGCCCAGCAGGCCGTACTTCACCACCTCGGCGATTCCCGCCGCGAATTCGCGCGCGGGCAGCGTGGCCAGGAGGCCCGTGGAGACAAACACGCCGCGCGGCTGGTGAAAGGCGCCGACCAGGTTTTTCCCCGCTGCCAGGTTCACGCCGGTCTTGCCGCCGACCGAGCTGTCCACCATCGCCAGGAGCGTCGTCGGAACCTGGTAGAAGTCGATCCCCCGAAGGTAGCTCGCCGCCGCGAATCCGCCGAGGTCGCCGATCACGCCCCCGCCGACGACAAGGAGGGCGTCGGTGCGCGAGAGCTTCCGCTCCGCCAGGAAATCCAGGACCCGACCCAGCGAGGCGAGCGACTTGGTCTCCTCGCCGGCCGGGAGGACCAGGGCCGGGGCGTCGCCGAGGGCCAGGCGGAGAAAGGGCCCCTGCTTTTCGGCAACCTGCCGGTCGGTGAGGACGGCGATCTTTCCCCCGGCGGCGGCCAGCGCCTGGGCCGTCTCCCGAATCCCGGGCGCGAGGTCGGGTCCGAAAATGATCGGATAACTGCGCTCGCCGAGTTTCACGAGCAGGGGCTCAGGCATGGCATCCATAAAAAGTTGGCGGCCAATGGGGTCAACAACGTTAGGGGAAGGAAAACGGCCCCGTCTGGCCGGCCCTTTGAAAAAATATCGGATTTGAACAGGAAGGTCGGGAGGAGCGGGAAGTTCGATCCGTCACAATCTAACCCCTTCCGGTGCCAAGACCGGATTCCCCGCCCGCACCTGGGTCTATAGTCCGGTTTTGGGCCCTTCTGTCCGGGCCTTTCCGACCTTCCTGTTCAAAACGTATTTAGGAAACTCTGATTGCCGACAAGACCCTAGAACATGTACGCCACGCCCAGCTTGTAGAGCGCGGAGGCGGAGAGCTGGTTGCCGGTGAAGTGCTGGTAGATGGGCAGCTCGACGTCGGCGTAGATCGTCACCGGGTGGGCGTCGAACTCCACGCCCGGCGCCATCAGGATCCGGCGAAAACCGGACGAGACGGGACTGGCGGCGTTCAGGCCGGTGTCCTCACCCCGGTCCGATAACTTCACCTCGGCGATCGGGGTGACCCTGACAGCGCCCGCCTGCCAGCCGCCCGGATAGACACCGAGGGCCGCATCGAGCTCATCGCCGGGGCGGTAGCTGTCGCGCTCCAGGACGGGCAGGTCCAGCTGGGCCTGCGCAAACCATTTGAGGGACGAGCCGTCGCCGAGGTATCCCCGCTGGTAGCCCCCGATGAGTACGTCCGTGCTCCCGGTTCCGATCTCCGAGTCGCGGTCGATGTCGCCGTAGGCGTCGTTGTGGGTGTAATTTCCCGTCGGCAGCTTGAACCCGAGGGTGAGCCCGGTGGACAGATCCGCAGACAGGCCCGTGTAGAGAGCCTGGAGCCGGAGGTCGCCCAGCGAGTTCCAGTTCAGCGAGACGGGGTCGTCACCGCCGGCGCCGCCCGTGGTCCTGAACGTTCGGTGGGCATAAGGCATCTCGGCAAGGAGCCCCCAATCGCGGCTGAACATGTCCTGGAATCCAACCATGACGAAGTCCGTCCGGATTTCCTTGTCGGGATTGTCGGCCGCCGGGGTGGACGAGGTGCCACTCCAATTAGTGTTCTGGTCCTGGAAGTCGTTCTCGACGAAGGCCGTGACGCCCGGCCCGGTGGGAAGCATGGAGCTCGTGCCCACCGTGAACAGGCCGCAGCCGCAGGCGCAGCCCCGGCCGGCCCGCGGAAAGGCTCCGAGGGCGAGGAGAGCGGCCAGCCACAGGGCCGGCGCGCTGGAAATGAATGAATGAGGTTTGGAAAAATTCATGGGTGTATCGTGTTGTTTGGGCGCGCAATAACATGAGGTTGCGCAGCGGCGCGCGCCAAGGACCGCCGGGATGGCCGCGCTGCGCAAACCGAGGTATTCTAGGGCGATCGGCGGAAGCGGGTCAGGCTGACCACAGAATGAATTCCCGCTCCCATCCGGTTCGACGGTGGAGCGCGATCTCCGAGCGCGCTGGCTTGGTACGGCGTGTCTCAGCGCGCTCGGAGATCGCGCTCCACCTCAAGCCGACCCGCCTACCGATCGCCTGTCAGGCGATCCGGTCTCGCGGCGGCGGCAGGGGGACCGCCGGGCGCCACGAGGGCGCGAAGGCGGCGATTGTCTCGGGCCAGTCCGGTACGGCCGGCCGCGAAAGCGTTGTCTCGACCCCCTGGCAGATCAGAAGGGTGATCCGCCCGGGCTGGGGTGCCGTCTCGGGGTGCCGCGATTCGCGCTCGTGGCTCTTCTGGACGGCCCGGCAGATCGGGCAAAGGTTCGAGGGATCAAAGGTTTCCTTCATGGCGACCTCGACGGTCGCAGTATGCGAGTACCCGGCGAACATCCTCGCCCAGGCGAAGGCCTGAACGACGTCGAGCGCCGCGCCGTTGGCGCAAAGCCAGGCGGCGAGCATGCAGAGGGCGCAGAGGTTGCGGCGCACGACGGGAGCAGTCATGGCGTCGCGACCGGCGGCGGGCAAGCCCGGCGACACCGGCGGACCAGGGATTTCACGCCCCAGTGGTAGGCTGCGAGGAGGACGAGCATGCCGCAAAGGGCGTAGGCCGCCCCCTCAAGGGTCGTGGGCAGGGCCGGCCGGAAGACCGAGAGCGTGGCGCGCGCGATGGCGGGGTCGAAGTGCCGCGCAAAGGCGAAGGGCCGCGTGAAGAGCGAGGCGTTCCGGATCGCCGCCTCGGCCGTCGCGAGCGAATCGACGCGGGCGCCCGTGTCGCGGACAACGCCGCCGAGCCGCGCAACCGCCGGGTCGGCGCTCGCGGCCGCGTTCGCGGCCAGGCCGTCGAGGGTCAGGCCCGAGCGGGAGGCCACGTCGCGGAACACCTCGAGCTGCCGTCGCGCCTCGTCGAGCCGGCCGCCGAGGCGCTGGAGGTACTGCTGGAAAAACTCGGGCGCCTGCGCGAAGACCACCGCGCCCACAAGGCAAAGCAGGCGGTCCAGCAATCCCTCGCCGGCGGCAAGGAGGCGGCGAAGGGGAAGGTGCCGGGGATCGATCTTCATGGAATACGCGGGCCGGGGATGATCAATGACCGGTTGCCAACGATCAATGACCAATGAAGACTGCGCCGACCCATGATCACCGCGAGAAAAGTCCGGCCGGCGGAGTGGCTCGGGCTGGCGGCGCTGGCCGCGCTGGCGATCGCCATGGTCGCCGCCTCGTGGCGGAAGTGGCCGGACCCGCTGATCGACTTCGGCCGCGAGCTCTACGTTCCCTGGCGGCTGTCGCACGGGGCGCTCCTCTACCGCGACGTCGAGGACATCTACGGCCCGCTCTCGCAGTACCTCAACGCGGGACTCTTTGCGGCCTTCGGCCCCGGGCTCATGGTCCTGGTGGCGGCGAACCTGGCGGTGTTCGCGGCGATCCTCGGATCGATTTACGTCCTCTTCCGGCGCGCGTGGGGGCCGGGCGCCGCGCTGGTGGCGGGGGCGGTCTTCACCGCGGTCTTCGGCTTCTCCCAATTCCTGGGGGTCGGCAATTACAACTACGCCACGCCGTATTCGCACGAGGCGACCCACGGGATGCTCGTCTGCCTGCTCCTGGCGATCGTGCTCGTTCGCTGGGTGGAGGACCCGACAGTCGGGCGAAGCGCCGCCGCCGGCGCGCTCCTGGGCCTGACCGCCGTCCTGAAGCCCGAGGCCATGCTCGCGGGGGCGGCGGTCACGGGGGCGGCCGCCGCGCTGCGCTGGCGCTCGGGGGGACCGATCCGCGCGGGCGCCCTCGCCGCGGGCGCCGCCTGCGCCGCCCTGCCGACCTCGGTTTTTGCGGCCGCATTCGCCCGCCAGGTCCCGGCCGGAGAGGCGCTGCGGATGGCCTGCCGCGGCTGGCTCTCGATCGCCGTGCACGCCGGATTCACCCGGCTGCCGCTGCAGGACGTCTTCCTGGGAATCGACCGGCCCTGGCACAACCTCGCGGTGCACGCCCGGGCGACCGCCTTCGCGCTGCTGGTGATCGGCGCCATCTGCGGGATATCCCGGCTTGCCGACCGGGCTGCCACGCTCCGGGGGAGGCTGGCGCTGGCGGCCGCACTGGCGGCGGGGACGCTGGCGCTGGCGTGCCGCGGGATAGCGTGGATCGGCGCCGGACGCTGCCTGCTCGGGCTGGTGCTTGTCTACCTTGCGGACGCGGCCCTTTCGCTCGCCCGGGCCGCCGCGCCCCGGGAAATCCCGCGGTCCCGGGTGGCCGGGATCCTGGCCGCGGTCCTGGCAGCGGCCTTCATGGCCCGGATGATCCTCAACGGGCGGATCTATCACTATGGGTTTTTCGAGGCAGCTCTGGCGGCCATTGCCGTGCCCGCTGTCCTCATCGGGGAGTTGCCCCGGCGCCTCGGCGCGGGAACCTGGGGGCGCCGGCTGATCGTCGCCGGCTTTCTCCTGCTGCTCGCGCCCGGGGTCGCCCGGCTCGTGGCGACGTCGCAGGGCATCCTGCGGACGAAGACCTACGCGGTCGGCAGCGGCGCCGACCGGTTCTACACTTTTCCGCCCCAGACCCTGGCAACCGGGGACATCGTGAACGTGATCAGCGGGTGGCTTCGCGCCGTGCCGGCGGGCCAGACCGCGGTCGTCCTTCCCGAGGGCGAGATGATCAACTACCTCGCGCGGATCCCGAGCCCGATCGCGCCCTACGCCTATTTCGGCGCGGCCACGAGGGACGGGAAGGAGGACGCCATCGTCGGCGACCTGCAGGCCCATCCCCCGGACTGGCTCGTGATTGTCAGCCGGGACATGACGGACAGCGGGGTCCCTTTCTACGGCGAGATCCCCGGCGAGGGCCTGGGGATCCTGACCTGGGCGTCAGACCGCTACGAGCCGGCCTTTTCGGTCGGCGGCGATCCGCTGGCGCCGGACCAGTGCGGGGGAGTCGTGCTGCGGCGGAGGCGCTGACGCCTCCGCCGCTGCAGAAACCTGAAACCTGAGACCTGAAACCTGAAATTTAATACCCGGCAATCAATCCCCGGCCTCCGGGAGGCCGGGCCGGGGTCTAGGACCCCGGCTACAATCGGAATCCTGAGGATCGACTCAGGTTTCAGGTCTCAGGTCTCAGGTTTCAGGTTTCTGCAAGCTCACGCCTTCGCCGGCGTGAGCGCCGCCAGTTCTGCGGCGAGGAGTTCGCGAACCTTTGCCTTCGCGTCGGCCAGCGGGATCTCCCCCTTGTCGACCTTCGCGAGCAGGGCCTTCTGGGCGAGGTAGTCCTTGTTCACCAGGCCGGCCTTGCCCTGGAGCATCCGCCAGGCCTTGCGGCGCTCGACGGCGAAGAGGACCATCTGGCGCGAGACCGCGTAGTACTTCATCTTCCCCTGCTCCTCCGCCTTGATGCAGCAGCCGAAGTTCTTGACGAAGCTGCGGTGGGCCGGATTGAACACCCGGCGGTGGATGACGTCGTCCTGGGTGATGAAGGGGAGCATGTCGTCGATCAGCGTGAGCCCCGCGGCGTCGGCCTCCGAGACCGGCGTGACGTGCTTGCGAAAGCGCGCCTCGGTGACCGCCCAATGGGCGACGCCGAAGTTGTACTCCTCGCCCGTCGTCGCGTACTTGGTGCGCCACCAGTCCCGGTCGATGCTCGGGTTGCCCTTCAGGTCGAAGGCCTCCTGCGCCGTCTCGCCCTTGCGGGGATTGAAGACGAACTCCGGCATGCCGCGCGCGTCGCGGACCAGCTTGGCCTGGTCGGCGCTCATGTTGTCGCCGACGCCGTGCTCGGGCTGGCAGGTCGTGTAGGCCTGGAAAAAGGCCGTGCCCCGGTACTCGAGCCCGTCGAGCATCGCCTTGTACAGCTTGGCGGAATTGGCCATCGACACCTGCGCGACGAAGGGCGAGCCGTGGCCGCTGGTGAAGGCCTCCGCCACGTTCTTCTTCTCGGTCAGCTTGCCCTGCGAGGCCACGCCGAACTGGTTCATGTCGTAGCCGCCGAGCATCGTCGAGGAGTCCGAGTTCTGGCCGCCGGTGTTCGAATACACCTGGGTGTCGAGCATGAGCATCTTCACGTTGGGCCGGTTCTGGAGGACGACTTTCGAGACGTTCTGGAAGCCGATGTCGCCCAGGGCGCCGTCGCCGCCGACCACCCAGACCTTGGGCAGCTCGCGGATCTCCTGCTCGGTCATGAGGGCGTCGTCGAGGTGCGTGAGGGTGAAGTACTCCGCCTCGGAGGCCACCCCCTCGGCGCGCTCGAGGAGCGCGTCGGCGAGCCGCTCCGGAACAACCGAGCGGACGGCGTGGGTGAGGACAACCGACTCGGCCATCAGCCACGAGATCGTGGCCCCGTCCTGGAAGAGGGAGTTCATCCACGGGTAGGGGTGCGGGTTTCCCGGAGGCGTCGAGCCGTAGACCGTGTTGCAGCCCGTGCTGGCACCCATCATCATGACGGACATCCCGTTGGCGCGGCGACCATCGACGGACTGGAGCTCGCCGTGGTTGAAGGCGTCCTGCCTGAGGACCGCGACCATGCCGCCGACGAGCGCCTCGTCGGTGACGGCCCCGTGCGCCGCCTCGTGGCGGGCGATCCGCTTGGCGGTGTCGGCGTCGTTCTCGCCGCCCAGGCCCATGATGGCGTGGGCGTAGGTCAGCCGGTAAAGCCGGTATTCCTCGGGGCTGCGCGCCTTGAGGGCGATGAGCCTCTGGAGGCCCTCCTTCTCGAGCCGGTCGGCCTTGGCCCGGAGCCGGGCGGCCTTCCGGTGGTAGATCGGGCGCATGTAAGCCTCGGTGACGCTCGCCGCGGAGCGCAGGATGCTCTTCTCACCGCAGCCCGCGCAGGCCCCGTCGCCGGAGACGAGCGCCTCGTAGTTGCGCCGGACCATCAGGTGGTTCCGCAGCGCGGCCTCGCGCGAGCCGGCGGCGTCCTCGTCGTTGTACAGGCCGAGGAACTTCTGGGGCGTGTCGGGGAGCAGGCGGGAGAAGATCTGGGCGGTCGTGAGCGCCGCGTTCAGGTCCTCGGTCTCGCGCGTCATCCGCAGGGCGTCGTGGTCGCCGCAGACCTGGACACACTCGCCGCAGCCCTTGCAGAGATCGGAGACGAAGATGGAGAAGAGCCCGCCGGCGCCGGGGGTCTTCTGCTCGAGGGAGCGGAAGATCGCCGGGACGTTCGAGTAGGCGAGCGGGAGCATCTCGATGATCCCGTTGAGCTGGGCCTTGGCCGCGTCGGAGGGGCCGGCCAGCGCCGCGATCTCCCCGCGGACGATGTCCTTGAAGGGGACCTTGGCCTTGGCCTTGACGGCCTCGTTCATTTTTGCGCGGGACCGCTGCTCGACCCCGGCGATCTCCGATCCGAACTTGATCCGCTCGGCCGGGTCGGTGACGTAGTTGTTCACCGCGGTCTTCAGCACCGTTGAGACGTCCTGGGCCATGTTCGGCAGGGCGGTGTCCGGGCAGGCGGTGATGCACTCCATGCACTGGGTGCAGTTCTCGGCGATGTAGACGGGGGTCTCGCGCCGGGCCACGTACTTGGACTGGGTCGCGCCGGTCCCGGCGGCCATGACGCCAACGGAGGCCAGGGCGCCCGACGGCTGGTTGTAGCCCAGGCCGCTGCGGAACTCGGAGTCGAACTTGGCCACCGTCTGGAGCGGGGCCCGCGCGGGCTGGGCCGCGGGGGCGGGAATGCCGCCGCATCCGTCGGTCGAGCAGCCGGCGGTCGGGATGAATTCGTGGGTCCCCTGCGGGCCCAGCGGCTTGTTGCGCATCGAGGAGCGGTCGGGATCCTCCAGCCGCCCGATGGCGATCTCGGAGACGCGCGAGAAGCCCTCGGTCATGACCGTCATGTTCGAGGTGACAACCGCCTCGCCGAACCGGCCGAACTTCTTCTCGTACTGCTTGCGGACGACCTTGTGGAACTGCTCCTCGGTGATCCCGAAGGTCTTCAGGAAGGGCGACACGCGGAAGAAGGCGCCGAGGAAGGCGTTGCCCTGCATGCGCAGCTGGAGCTCCGCCTGCGAGGTGGCCTTGCGGGCGATGTCAAAGCCCGGGAGGATGAACACCCGGATGTTGTTGTCCTGGACAAAGCGGCGGTGCCTGGCGGGGACGCGCTGCCAGGCGACGTCGGGGGCGTCGGAGGACTCCCAGACCAGGGAACCTCCTTTCTTGAGCCCCTCCAGCGGGTTGGTGTGCGTGAAGGCCTTGGGATCGCAGCAGAGGACCACGTCGACGTGGTTGAGCTCGCAGTTCACCTTGATGCGCTCGGGGGCCACGGTCAGGTAGTAGTTGGTCGGGGCGCCCTTCTTCTCCGAGCCGTATTTCGGGTTCGCCATCACGTTGATCTTCTCGACGAGCTGGCCGTCCGCGTCGCGCTCGGGGTTCTGCTCGGTGATGAACTTGCCGAAGTCGCTGATGATCGACCCGAGGTTCTTGCCCGTCGTGATCATGCCCCAGCCGCCGATCGAGTGGAAGCGGACGGCGATCGCCCCGTTCGGAAGGAGCGAGGGGGTGTCCTTGCTGATGACCGCGTAGGGATGGTCCACGCCCAGGACAAAGTAGGTCTCGCCCTCGGCTGCGCCCGCCCCGTCCTTGCGGCGGGTCGCGCCGGTCGCGAACTCGTAGGCGCCGAGCGAGTGCTCGGGCCGGAAGTCGCGGGAGCCGATCCCATAGGCGCCCCGGAAGATCCGCGGGGTCTCCGCCGGTTTGAGCGGAGGCAGCGCGCCGCCGAAGCGGGCCGCCTCGTTCGCCTTGCCCAGGGCCACGCGGATGTCGCGGGCCAGGGGATTGTCGCCGGCCAGGGGCTCGTCCGTGCGCTCGAGGATGATGACATTCTTCTTGCCGCGGAGCGCGTTGACGATGGCCGCCTCCGGGAAGGGGCGGATGACGTTCACGTGGATCGATCCGACCTTCGCATTGCGCTGGTCGCGCAGGTAGTCGCAGGCCGCGTCGATGTTCTCCGCCGCGCATCCCAGGGAGATGAAGACCGTGTCGGCGTCGGCGGTCAGGTACTCGGTGAGAACCCCGTAGGTGCGGCCGGTGAGCCGGCCAAATTCCTCATAGGCCTCGGTCAGGAAGCCGAGGATGTACTCGTCAAAATTGTTTCGGCGGGCGACGACCCCGTTCATGTGGTGCTCCTGGTTCTGGACCGGGCCGAGCAGGAGGGGGTTCTTCAGGTCGATCATCTGCGGCAGCCGGCGCCGCCGCGGGCCGAAGAGCTCGCGCTGGGCGGGCGTGGGGCAGTCAATCTGGTCCTCGGGATCGCCGAGAAATTCGCGGAGCAGGTCGGCCTCCGGGGCCAGGTAGGTGCGCTCGGAGTGGGTCGTGAGCATGCCGTCCTGGATGTTCATGCCCGGATTAAGCGACAACTCATTGACCTTCCGAAGGATGATCGCCTGGTCCGCGGCCTGCTGGGCGTCCTTGGCCATCAGCATCGTCCAGCCCGTGTCCAGGGCGGCGTTGAAGTCGTCGTGGCCGCAGTGCACGTTGAGGGCGTGCTTGGTGAGCGCGCGCGCGCCGATCTCCAGGACCATGGTCGAGAGCTTGCCCGGGGCATGGTAGTACTGCTCCATTGCGTACACAATCCCCTGGCCCGACGTGAAGTTGACCGTGCGGCGGCCCGTGACGGCAAAGGCGGTCGCCCCGCCCTGCGCGGCGTGCTCCCCCTCGGTCTCAACGGCTATCTTCTGGCGGCCCCAGACGTTAAGCCCGCCTTGGGCGTACGCCTGCTGGTAGATCTCCCCCCCCTCGGTCGAAGGGGTGATCGGGTAGAAAACACCCCCCTCCGTGATCCGGATTTCAACGTGCTCGGTGACGAGCTGGTTGCCGTTGCAGGTGACCCGCACCCCGGGGTACTTGGGCGCCACATGCGGGGCGCCCGACTTCGGGGATGTTACGGGGGGAACTGGCGCGGATTTGCTCATGGGAGGAAAGTGACGGGCAGGACAGGAAACGATGTACCTCCCGGTCACCGAATTCAAAGGAAAAGAAAGCGCATATTTGGGAAAAAGCCCCTCATTTCCGACCCCCCGGCGCAATCCCCGCCCGTGCAGTTGCCATAATGGGGCATGCCCACATCCCGCCGACTGCTCGCAAGCGCCCTCCTGGCCGCGGCGCCGCGCCTTTTCGCGGCGCCCGCGGAGGGCTCGCTCCTG
>Ga0302196_10006128_pt1 | contig 10664 bp, 9 predicted proteins | sample II_Bog_N1_3_FD_198794 | JGI IMG/M metagenome (GOLD analysis project Ga0302196, IMG submission 198794) | Peat permafrost microbial communities from Stordalen Mire near Abisko, Sweden - II_Bog_N1_3 | ecosystem: Environmental > Terrestrial > Soil > Wetlands > Peat | place: Sweden: Abisko, Stordalen...
CGGACAGGTACACGCGCGCGCCCTCCGGCGGATCGTGCGCGATGGCGCGCAGCGCGAGCGCCACCGTGCCCACGTCGATGGGACGCGACGCGACGTGCTTGAGGAGCGGCGCGAGCGCCGAGGAGACGACGATCGCGGCGCGCTCGCCCGGCCGGCTCTCGGACCGCTCGCCGAGCAGCAGCGAGGGACGGAGGATGGCGAGGCTCTCGAAGCCGATCGCGCGAAGGCCCTCCTCCACCTCGCCCTTCACCTTGTTGTAGAAGCTCCACGACCCCGCGTCGGCGCCGAGCGCCGTCACGACGTAGAAGCGCAGCGCCCCCCTGGCTTTCACGGCGCGGGCGAAGGCGAGGACGGCGTCGTGGTCGACCGCGCGGAAGGCCTCGCGGCTGCCTGCGCGCTTCATGGTCGTCCCCAGCGTGGAGAACGCGTCGGTCACCTCGGGCAGCGCCCCAGCGTCGAGCTTCGCGAAGTCGACCGTCACCTGCGTGAGCTTCGGGTGGCTCTTCTCCAGCGGACGGCGGCCGACCGTCACCACCCGCCCGAAGGCGTCGTCCGCGAGGAGCGCGTCGACGAGCTTCCCGCCAATGAGGCCGGTCGCGCCGGCGATGCATGCGCTTCGTTCGCTGGGTTCCATGGCCGGACACTACCCTGGCTGCCCGGAGGGCCACAGCGCGAAACCCTTGCGGCAACGCCGCGGCCGGCGGAGAGTGAGCCTCATGCAGCGCCCCGTCCGTCTGGTCATCGCCATCCTCTGCGGCGTCGTCGCGAGCTTCGTTGCTCGCCAGCTCAATGGCGGTCAGTACCTCTTCGGCGTCGCGGCGGTCGTCACCTTCGGCGTCTCCTTCGGTCTGCGCGCGGCCTTCCCCGAGAAGCGCTGACTCCAGCTCACGCCGGTGGATCTCGCGCCCGGGCCGGAGCCTGGATCTCCATGCCCAGGGAGACGGCCTTTCTGGAGACGTCGCGCCACGCGAAACCTTCCGTAATGCGAATGGCATATCGCTTGCTGCCACGCGGGTGCCGCCCGCGCAGAGCTTCGCCATGGCACTTCGCCATGCTGCTGCCGTGGGAGCGTTCGCTTGCAACGTTTCACCTTCGGTCAGGGCTCCTCGCATGAACACGCGCATCAACGGTCTGGCCAAGCTCATCGTGGCGGCGGGCGTCGCCCTCGGGACGGTGGCCTCGGCACCAGAGACGGCACGCGCGACGCTCGGAGGGAACGCGGCGTCGGTCGCGGCGAACCAGCAGGCTCGTGGGTGACGGACACTTGGACGCGACGAACGCCTACTGGACCGCCGAGGGATCGACGGGTTCGACGTCGGGTACGATAGGAAAAGCGGCACTAGCCGGCGGCCCCGCAATGACGATTGCTCTCGGGCAGAACTTTCCGCTCTCCATCGCCGTCGATGCCACGAGCGTCTACTGGGCAGACGGGGTCAACAGCACAATCGTGAAAGTGCCTGTCGGCGGGGGCGTCTTGCAGACGTTGGCCTCAGCGAGCAGCCCCCAAGGCATCGCGATCGATTCCACGAGCGTCTACTGGCTCGATGCGTTGCCCGGTGGGGCGGTGATGAGCGTCCCTATCGCCGGTGGCAGCGCCAGCACACTTGCTTCGGAGCCTGGCGTTACGCCGCTCTCCATTGCCGTGGATGCGACGAGCGTCTATTGGACGAACGCTCCAAGTGGTAGCGCGTCCGGATCAGTGATGAAGGTACCCATCGGCGGCGGAACGCCCATCACGATCGCTGCCGGACAGACGCCGGCAAGCAGCAATAACGGTGGTCTTCTCGCCGTAGACGCGATGAACGTCTACTGGGTGGGCCAGTACAACGCAGGCAGCAGCGTGATGGAGGTCGCAAAATGACGCCTAGCACGCTTGTCCGCCTTGGCGCGCTCGCGTCACGAAGGACACGGCACACGGCACCCCTCTCTACTCGCTCGACACGACCAGGTGCCCTCTCGCACGGCGCAGGGGTGACCCCGGCCTTGTTGAGCCAGAGTCGAAGCCCCCGTGCCATGTCGCGGTCGGAGAAACAGCGCGCACACGGTCTTGCGTTGAGGGCGCGTCAGAGACCGTCGGTCCGGGAAGAGAGCCAGTCCTTGTGTCGCTCCTTGATGGCGTCCCGGTGCTCGCTAGACCCCGTGATGAGGTCCATGCCGCCGTCGTACGGGTGGACGAGCCAGCGTCCGTCGAGCGCGACGATGATGACGTCGGTGACCCTGTCGTCGGCCACGAGGGCAACGATGGGGTCGAACACGCCCGGTGCCCATTTACGTGTGCTTGCGAACAGGTGCCTGAACGACCTCTCCTCAGGCTCGTACGCCACCGTTCGCCATGGGCGAGCGAGCGGGTCGAGGCGCGACAGGTCCGGGTTCGACCGAATGGGTGGCGTCGGTGTCTCCGAGTAGCCCGTCGTCAGCAAGGCCACCTCCTCGCCCGTGGTCGCGAGTTCAGCGAGGATGCAGTTGTGCCTCGACAGGATTGTCGCCCTCTCGCCGTCGTCCTCGGCATAGCGCTTTGAGCACGGCAGGCTGTGAAAGCGCACCCAGCGCTCCGGGAAAGCCACGCGAAGGCGATGTCCGACCGGGTCGCATCCCGGAAACCACGTGCTCCAGTTGGCCAGCATGCTCGCCTCGAAGGTTAGTGGCCTTTGGTGGCTAGGTCATCCACGGCGCCTTGCCAGCACGCCACGCACCCCTTCGTGCCCCGGTACAGGTGACACTGCGGCTCACTCAGCCAGAGCCGTCCGCGTCCGCACGGACCCCGAGGGCTTCCGCCAAGAGCTCATAGCAAGCGACACGATCTTCCAGTCGGTCGCAGGTGCCGAGGAACAGCACTTCGTCCACATCGTAGCGATCTGCGATGGCATGGAGCTGCTCGGCGCATTGGCGAGGGTCGCCAACGACTGTGGGCTTGATGAAGCTGTTGGTGAACCCTGACTCGATCGCTCTTGCGGCCTCGGCCGTCGGCGCGCAGACCCCCGCGACGCCAACGACCGCTCTCGGGGCATCGCCCTCCGCCCGCGGACGGAACTCATCGCGGTAACGGCGAACGTGGCTCGGGTCATCCACGCTGAAATGGTGAAACAGCGACGTGCCCAGCGACATACCGAGTCGAGCCGCGAGGGCCGCGCTCCTCGGGCCCGTCCCGTGGATCCACAGCTCGGGTGTGGTTCCCGCGGGTGACCCGCCGAGATCCGCGAACTCTGGGGCGAGATCCAACCTTCCCGACGTCAAGGCGCAAAACAAGCCCACGCCTCAATTAGGCCGGCAGGTTGTCACGTACCGAACGGCTCGTGACAGGCGCTGGGCCCGGGGATCCCAGGGGTCCGCTTCGCCATGGGATCGGCTTTGGGCTTCCTACCCTCTTCGTGGGGACGATGAGGAAGCGTCAGTCGCCGGAGCTCTCCGAGGCCCCGGTGAGGGTGAGAGCGACGCGAGCCCGCAGAACGAACGTCTACCGGACCGACTTCGGAAGCAAGGTTGCAAGGGCCGCGCGGAACTAAATTTAGAACGCGTAGCCCTTCCGGGTGACTTCGCCATCCCGGCAAACATGCAACAATGAGCTCTGGTTCCACACACGCTCTGGAGGGGTCGCCATGCCGAGCCAGAAGCCGCAGTCGCACGCTCCAATCGCCGCAACCCTGGCGGCCGTCGTCCTTTCGTGGGGGCTCGCGTTCGGCGGAGCGTATGTGGCCGATGCGGTCTGGGGCGTCGACGCTTGGGACCACCACGTGCCGGTCAGCGCGGTGATCGTCCTCGCAAGTGTCGTCTCGCTCGCGGTGGTGTGCCTCTGGCGTCGCAGCGCGCTCGCGTCTGCCTCGCTCGCGATGCTCGGGTGGTTTCCCCTCCTGCTCCTCAACTGCTTCTGGGTGCTCGGGGACCCCGTCCTCGACGCGCTCGCCCCCTTCCACAAGCTCCGCTACCTGGACGTTGTCGACACGGGCGTCACGACCGAGGGCATGCAGCGCTTCACGGCCGCACGGCCCTCGCTTCGCTTTCATCCTCGTCCGAGGAAGGCGTGAGCTGCGTTTGGCTCCTGCCCCGGCAGCTGCGGTCGGGCAGCCCTGCGGCTCCGCAGGTTGCTCGGCCAACGCCGTCCGCCGCCGCCGCTCGCGGCAGGTTCAAGAGCTACCAGGCCTTCGTGCTCGCCTCCGGCAGGTCACCGCCCTCGACGCGCGCCTCGGCGCTCGGGATGTTCGTGGGGACGAGGAGGAAGCGTCAGTCGCCGGAGCTCTCCGAGGAGGAGCCGCGACCCATGATGCGGTCCACGAGGAGGTTCAGGAAATTGTGGTCGCGCTGAACGACGAGCTGGAGGGCGCGCATGTCCTCGGCCAGCGCGCGAAACATCGCCCAGAGGGCGCCGAAGTCCTCCGTCTTGTCGAGCGCGATGAGCGCCTTCACGAGGGTCAGCATCGGCCCCGGTGAGGGTGAGAGCGACGCGAGCCTGCAGAGGTTGGCCTCCTGGTAGTCGTAGCGCGGCGAGTAGATCGGGAAGACGGCCTGGGTCGGGCACTGGACCGAGAGCGCTTCCGCGAACGACCCCTCCCCCGCGACGCCCAGCAGGGTCGGCCGGTCGTGGATCTGCCCGCAGAACGCGGCCGTGTTGAAGAGCAAGAGCATGTCCGCCTGCTTGGCGAAGCCGCACACGAGGCGGAGGTCGCGGTCGCAGCAGCGGCCGGTGAAGAGAGCGAACTCGCCCTGCGTGCCGGAGTGCTGGAGGCCCAGACCGGAGCTGTCCGGGTTGAAGTTCGGGCAGAACAAGGTGACCCCGAGATGGTCGGGCGCCGACGTGCATACCAGCCTGACGTAGTTGTCGAGGAACAGGTTCGGCGGAGCCACCGGCCCGCGCGCGCGGAGCGGGGGGGACATCGACGTCGACGGTGAGGGCGACGTCGTGGACATCGACATCGGCCGGGACACCGACATCGGCCGGGACACCGCCATCGATCCGGACATCACCGACCCTCCTCCCGGCGACGCGAGCGTGCCCACGCCGGGCCTCGCCCCGGCCGACGCCGACGACTTGCCGACCGCGATGTGGAGCAAGCTCGGGCGAGGCGCCACCTTCGGGCCGCCGTGCCCGGACATCGACAGCGTGGTCGTCTTGCTCATGCCGCCCTTGGCCGAGCCCACGGGGATCTTCATGTACCCGACGCTGAAGACGTTCGCGCGCAGCCAGGCGCGAACGGACATGTCGCCGACGAGCAGACCTTGGAGGTCCCGGTCTCCGAGCTGCATGATGTTGCACGAGCTTGGCTGCCCGAGGTTGACGAGCTGCACGCCGAGCCGCTCCACGCGACGGCCGCTCCGAGGCGGCCACTCGTAGCTGCCGAACCCCATCGTGTGGAAGCCTCCGGGCACGCACTCCTCGACGTGGAGGACCTTGGCCCTGTCCTCGGCGCTCATCTTCGAAGGCAGGGCGACGGCGGTGGGGAAGATCAGGACGCAGTGCGCCCAGGGTACGAGATCGACGAGGACCGACGTGTCCGGATTGAACGTGAGCACCGGGATCATCCTGTCCGGGTCCTGCTTCTCGACGCCGGTGATCAGCCAGGTGTGCTCCTTGTCAGGCGGTGCGCCGAGGGTGCGGATGACGGCCGCCTCGTCCTTCGTGATGCAGCACACGACGAACTTCACCTGCGCGCCCACCTCGCGAAGCTGCTTGGCGAGGGTCGCGCCGAGCCCGAGGTCGCCGATGCCGTCCCCGAACACGTTCGAGACGAGGAGGATCTTCTTCCCCGCGAAGCAGCGGCGGACCTTGGACTTCGTGGACGCAAAGAGGCACGTGGTCATCGCCTCGACGGGCGCCGTGGGGTCCACCAAGAGGGGTCGCCGGGCGCCGCCGTACGGCGCGTCACCGCCGCCCCCGTCGCCACCGCCGCGCACCATCTCGAGGTCTGCGCCGCACGCGCACTCGAGGTTCATGAGGGGGATGACGCTGCGACCCTCGTGGCGGCGCGTCCGCCAGAGGTCGGGCTGGCAGACGTAGCCGTCGCAGAGGTACGCGGCGACCTCCCCGCATCGCGTGCAGCGCAGCACCTTCGTCGCGCGCCGCCCGCAGATGTGGCACCTCATGACGAGGTCGTCCCCCGGAGCAGGCCGGAAGCGGCGTACGCTTGGTTCCCCCGCATCACCGCTCTGGCTACCGGAGAGTGGGCCCGCCGGCCAAAGATCTGGCGCCCGGCTGCGGGGGGTAACAAGCCAGTGGCTGACAGGCTCGCCAATCCGACGACCGCCCGGAAGCGGCTACGGATGGGGCGTGTGACTCCTTGGGCGTACCGCCTCCGCGCCAGGGTCGGTGATCAGACGCCCACCCACCATGCCGCTGACAAAGATCACTTCGCGCCGAAGGTCGCCCGCCTGTTGGTGGCGCACACAGCCACCGGTCCGGCTTTCGGAGCGCTCACGGTTCGGGCGCATCTCACCTCGTATCGAGACCTGAGTTCAGCGGTTAGCGGCCTCGAGCGAGAGAACGCTCGAAGTGGCCAGGAATGGCGTCGATGAACGCTTCTTGCGCTGCGAGCACGACATACTCATGCCGCGCGCGGAGCACGCGCGCCTCTCAATGCTTCCACGAAGTCATCCGGTTGCAGGGTCGTACGTGGAGACGCTGCTGAGCACGGCGGTGCCGCAATGAGCACCCGCATGCGCGCTCTTGCCCTCGCGGCTCTCCCGCTGATCGTGATGGGGTGCGGCGGCAGCACACGCTCCTCGGGCATCAACCCAGACGGCGACGCGAGCCCCGATGCGCACGGCGCGATCGACGCCAGTGACGGCGCGGCCTCGCTCGGGGACGCTCCCGGCGCTCGAGATAGCGGCGCGCCAGGGTCTCTCGACTCGGGGACCCAGGGCGACGATTCGAGCACCCCGGCGGGCGACTCGAGCGTCGCAGCCGGCGACAACGTCGCCCCGCTCATCGTCGACGACGGCCCACCCGGCGCCGAGTCCTTCAACACCCCCTTCGTCAGCGTCACCATCTGCATCCCGGGCACGACCACCTGCCAGACGATCGATCACATCACGGTCGATACCGGGTCGAGCGGCCTGCACATCATCGCGTCGGTCCTGAACAGCAACCTCGCGCTTCCGCAGGCCATGGCGAGCACCGGCTCGCCCCTCGCCGAGTGCCAGCAGTACGTCGACAGCGCCGTGTGGGGCTCGGTGCGGATGGCCGACGTCAAGATCGCCGGGGAGGTTGCCTCCAACATTCCCGTCCAGATCATCGCCGACCCGAACGCCGCGGCCGCGCCCAGCGACTGCACGATGTCCGGGATGTTCGAGCTGACCGACACGGTGGCCGACTACGGGGCGAACGGGCTCGTTGGAATCAACCAAGTGGTGCAGGACTGCGGCCCCGCGTGCGCCGCGAGTCCCCCGCCGGTGGGGGGCTACTACTCGTGCAGCGGAAGCACGTGCACCCCGGTGTCGGTCCCCCTCGCCGACCAGGTTCCGAATCCCATCGCCTTCTTCACGCACGACAACAACGGGTCCATCGTGTCCTTCGAGGGCGCGAGCGTTCCCGTGGCGGGGGCCGCGACGCTCACCGGCTCGCTCATCTTCGGCATCGGGACGCAGTCGAACAACCAGGTTGGGAGCGCGACGGTGCTCACGACGGATGAGTATGGAAACGTGACGACGCTCTTCGACAGCCAGACGCTGCCCGAGAGTTACTTCGACACGGGCACGTCGTTCCTCGCGTTCGCGGACAGCGCGATCACGCAGTGCGGGCAGAACGACGACTGGGCGGGCCTGTACTGCCCATCTTCGACGGTGAGCCTCACGGCCACGAACCAGGGAATGAACGGGACCTCGAAGAGCGCCGCGTTCTCGGTCGCGGACGCGGACAGCTTCAACGGAAACGACGCGGTCTTTCCCGCCGCCGGCTCGCCCGCGGACGGGAGCGGTAGCTTCGCCTGGGGTTTCCCCTTCTTCATCAACCGCAACGTGTACGTCGCGCTCGCGGGGGCCTCGACGCCCAGCGGACCGGGGCCCTACTTCGCGTACTGAGCCTCGCCGACGGCAGGGTTGAGCCCGCCATGCTTTACCCTGACGGCGTGATGGTGAGGGTTGAAGCCGCCGATGCCCAACCTGACGGCGTCGTGCTTAGGGTTGAGCCCGCGAGGCTTCACCCTGACGGCGTCATGGTGAGGGTTGAGCCCGCGAGGCTTCACCCTGACGGCGTCATGGTGAGGGTTGAAGCCGCCGATGCCCACCCTGACGGCGTCGTGCTTAGGGTTGAGCCCGCGAGGCTTCACCCTGACGGCGTCAGGGTGAGGGTTGAAGCCGCGGATGCCTTACCCTGACGGCGCCATGGTGAGGGTTGAGCCCGCCAGGGTTCACCCTGCCGGCGTCAGGGTGAGGGTTGAGCCCGCCAGGCTTCACCCCGACGGCGTCATGGTGAGGGTTGAGCCCGCCGGGGTTCACCCTGAAGGCGCCATGGTGAGGGTTGAGCCCGTCAGGCTTCACCCTGCCGGCTTCATGGTGAGGGTTGAGCCCGTCAGGCTTCACCCTGCCGGCGTCATGGTGAGGGTTGAGCCCGTCAGGCTTCACCGAGACGGCGTCCTCGCGCCCGTCGGCTCCCTACGTGAGGTCCATCACCCGCTGCTCGAGGCCCCGGCCCTTGCTCACGCCGCTGATGCGCACGCGCTGATCGAGCAGCACGCGCAGCACGGACTCGATGACCGTCTCCGCGTCGGCCTTGTCGCGGTCGAAGTGGACGGCGAGCTCGCCGCGCAGGTCGTCGTACTCGGCGAGCTTCACGATGGGGATGCCGCGCACGAGGTCGAGCGGGATCTTGGCGCCCGGAGGGGTGAGCGGCGGGGCCACGCGGAAGTGGACCTCCTCGGTGGAGGACGTCAGCTCCGCGATCGTGCCGCTCGCCACGAGCTTGCCGCGATCGAGGATCGCCGCGGCGTCGCAGATCTCCTCGAGCTCCTGGAGGTTGTGGCTCGAGACGACGAGCGTGCACCGCCCCTTGCGGCTCTTGATGAGCTGCCGGACCTCGTAGGCGACGCGCGGGTCGAGCCCCGCGGTCGGCTCGTCGAGGAGGACGACCTCTGGATCGCCGAGGAGCGCCTGCGCGAGCGCGACGCGCTTCGCCATGCCGTGCGAGAGGGCGCCGCAGCGGACCTTCCACCAGTCCTTGCCCTCCACCTCCTCGAGCGCCTCGCGCGACTTGCTCATCGCCTTCACGCGCGGGATCCCCTGGAGCCTCGCCATGTGGACGAGGAACTCGCCGACCGTGTCGCTGGCCGGGAGCATCGCGTCTTGCGGAAGCACGCCCAGCTTGCCGCGCAGCGCGTCCACGTTCGTGGGGGCGAAGCCCAGGATCTCGACCTGCCCCTCGCTCGGCGCGAGGTAGCCCGCGAGCATCGAGAAGGTCGTCGTCTTGCCGGCGCCGTTCGGGCCGATGAGGCCGTAGACCATGCCCGTGGGCACGTACATCGTGAGGTCGTCGACCGCGACCTTCATCCCGAAGTGCTTGGAGACCTTCTTGATGCGGACCGCCGCCTCGACGATCCCGGCGCGCTTCGACTTCGCCGGCGACGGCTTCGCGGAATCGACGCCCGAGTCGATGGCCGCCTCCGTCGTCATATGTCCCTCATCGAGAAGACGAACGCGCCCGCCGCCGTGGTCACGACCGCGAAGCCGAGGGTGATCGCGAGGCCGATGAAGGCGTGGCGGAGGTCGGTCGAGAGCATCCAGGCGTCGTAGCCGTTCGGGTAGATGCCCTGGAGGACCTCGTTGTGCTGGCTGCGGCCGACGATGCCGCCCGCGAAGAAGAGCGTGAAGAAGGTCGCGCAGATGAGGAGGAGGGCGAGGATGGGCGTCCGCAGGAGCGAGGCGACGAGGGTGGCGATGCCGCACCACGCCGCGCTGATGGGGAGCGAGATCAGGTAGAAGCGGATGCCCCAGGCGAGCGTGTCCGCGGCGCTCGCGTCCGCCCGCGCGATCGTGACGCCCCAGATGAGGCTGTGCATGACGAGCGTGATGACGCTGACGACGAACCAGAGGCCGACGAACTTGCCGACGTAGTACGAGCTCCGCCGGACCCGCACCGTCCAGTAGCGGACGCTCCGGTACTGCACGTCGCTCGGCACGCCGTCGAACCCGAGGATGGCGACGAGGAGCGGGGCCAGCCACACCGCGAGAAAGAAGAGGATGACGAGCTTGACGGGCGCGTCAGCCAGCCGCTCGCCGGCCGAGTCGCTCCCGTACATGTCCGCGAAGAACTTCGCCTTGGCGTCGTGGAGCTGGTCTGCCCCTATCTTCTGCGCCGCCTCGAGCCCCTCCTCCATCTTGGGGATGCGGAAGGTGCACGCCATCGCGCCGAGGACCGACAGCGAGAGCATGACCAGGCCTTTGACGCTGCGGAGGTTCTTGCGAGCCTCGCGCAGAACGATGAGCCAGACCTCGAGGAGCGGATTCAAGAGGCCGCCACCCTAGCACTACTGCGGAGCGACGTTCCGGGTTTGCCAAGCGACCCTTGGTGCGCTATGTCAGGGTCGTTGGTCAGTGCCCATGTGGCCCTGTCGACTCGGAAGCGTGAACCCCGCCAGGCCCGAAAGGGAGCAACGGTAGCGTGGAAGGGTGTGGCAGGGCCTTTTACCTTTTGGAGTCGGGGGAGCAGCTCCCCCGAACCCCCCTTTTGTAGAGTCGGGGGA
>Ga0302196_10006130_pt1 | contig 10663 bp, 7 predicted proteins | sample II_Bog_N1_3_FD_198794 | JGI IMG/M metagenome (GOLD analysis project Ga0302196, IMG submission 198794) | Peat permafrost microbial communities from Stordalen Mire near Abisko, Sweden - II_Bog_N1_3 | ecosystem: Environmental > Terrestrial > Soil > Wetlands > Peat | place: Sweden: Abisko, Stordalen...
CAGGAGCAAACGTCCGCTACGTCGCTTCGGTGGTTCAAAGCCGCCCGTTCGCAATGCGACCGGTCTCCTCGACGACGTAGATCGCGGTCGCTCCCAATGACCCGTCCAATCCGGCGAGGTACTTCGTGGCGGCTCCTTCTCGACGCTTGTGGCGGCGCCGCGACGACCACGTTCCCACATCCTGACAGGAGCAGCCGCCCCGTCGAGCGAGACCCCAATCACCCCAACCGTCCGGTTTGGAAGACGCGGTCGGCCACTAACTCGACGGCGAGGTTGGTCGCGTCCTCCGTCCTTGCGTGGGCGAGGAGGGGACGAAGCAAAGATTCTTGGCGTAGAGTCCTCGAAGACAGGGAGCTTGGCATGGCGAGCGGGGACGTCGAGGTTGCGGTGATCGGCGGCGGGGCGGCGGGCGTCGCTGCGGCGCGGCGCCTCGCCGAGGCGGGCGTCGCCGCGCGAATCGTCGAGGCGCGCGCGCGGCTCGGCGGTCGCGCCTGGACCATCGAGGCGGGCGGCTACGCGATCGACCTCGGCTGCGGCTGGCTACATTCGGCTGAGCGCAATCCGTGGACGAAAATCGCCGCGGCGCAGGGGCGCACGATCGACCGCGCGCCGCCGCCATGGGCGCGCGCGACCGTGCAGCCGGGAATGACGGTGCAGCAATCCGGCGAGTTGCGCGACGCGCTGTGGGAGCTGCATGAACGCGCCGACGCGCTGCCCGACGACGCGCCGGACCGACCGCTTGCCGATCTGCTCGAACCCGCTGGGCGGTGGAACGCGGCGCTCGACGCGATCAGCGGCTATTACAGCGGCGCAGCGCTCGCCCGCGTCTCGGCGCGCGACCTCGGCCGCTACGCCGAGGACGGCGTCAACTGGCGCATTGTCGAAGGCTATGGCGCGACGATCGCCGCCCACGGCGCCGGCCTCGACGTCGCCCTCGACAGCGTGGTGACGCGCATCGACCACGGCGGCCGGCGCATCCGTGTCGAGACGACGCGCGGCGCGTTCGCCGCCGACGCGGCGATCGTCACGCTGCCGAGCGCGATCATCGCCGCCGACGAGCGCCTGTTCGCCCCGGCGCTGCCGGACAAGACGCGCGCGGCGGCGGGGTTGCCGCTCGGCCACGACGACAAGCTGTTCCTGTCGCTCGCCGGCGCTGAGCAATTCGATCCGGACACGCGCGTCTTCGGCAAGCTGGATACGGCCGCAACCGCCGCCTATCAGTTCCGGCCGCTCGGCCGGCCGATGATCGAATGCTATTTCGGCGGCGCGCTGGCGGCGGAGCTCGAGGCCGCCGGCGAGGCGGCGTTCTTCGCCTTCGCGCGCGACGAACTCGCCGGCCTCTATGGCGGCGATTTCGCCCGCCGCATCGCTCCGCTGGCGCTGCACGGCTGGGGCGCCGATCGGTTCGCGCGCGGGGCCTATTCCTACGCCCTGCCCGGCCGCGCCGACGATCGCGCGATTCTCGCGGCGCCGGTCGACGGGAGGCTGTTCTTCGCCGGCGAAGCCTGCTCGCGCGCCGACTTTTCGACCGCGCATGGCGCGTATCTGACCGGGATCGCCGCCGCCGAGCAGGCGATCAAGGCGCTCAGAGGATAGGCGCGGCGAAGCCCGGGCGCCGTCACTTCTTGGCGTACATCGCCGCGATCGGCTCGGCGAAGGCGGTCTCGATGTTGAGGCGCTTGAGCTTCAGCGTCGGCGTCATCATCGCGCCGGCGACGGTCCACGGATCGAGCGTCAGGAAGACGCGGCGCGGGGTCGCATAGTCGGGAAAATGCGCGACGGCGCGCTTGATGCGGTTGAGCGCGACCTCGCGAATCGGCGGCGCGGCGACCAGCGCTTCCGGCGCGCCATCGAGCCCGATTTTTTTCGCCGCTTCGACCAGCGCGTCGCGATTGACGACGGCCAGCGCGGCGAGGAACGGCCGCTGCTCGCCGATCACCATGACCTGCTCGAACAAGGGATCGGCCTCGATCGCCTGTTCGAGATCGACCGGCGACACTTTCTCGCCGGTCGAGGTGACGATGATGTCCTTGATGCGGCCCTTGATGAACAGCCGGTCGCCTTCGATGCGCGCCTGGTCGCCGGTGTGCAGCCAGCCGTCGGGCGTCAGCGCCCTGGCGCTGTCCTCCGGCCGGCGCCAATAGCCCTGCATCACGCTCGGGCCCTTGACCATCAGCTCTTCGCTGTCGCCAATCTTGACCGAAATCCCCGCCAGCGTCTCGCCGACGCTCCTCGGGTCGTTGCGACCGAGGCGGTTGACGCTGACGACCGGCGAGGATTCGGTCATGCCGTAGCCCTGCAGCACCTCGACGCCCATGGCGAGAAAGAGATGAGCGACGTTGACGGGCATCGGAGCGCCGCCGGCGACCGCGATCCGCAGCCGGCCGCCGAACGCGGCGCGCATCTTGCTGGCGACCAGCCGGTCGAGAACCGGCCAGATCAGGCGTTCGAGCGCCGACGGACCGGGCCCGACGCCCTGCGCCGCTTCGAAGCGCGCCCAGCCAATGCGCTCGGCGAGCGCGCTCAGGCGCCGCGCCAGCGCGCTTCCCCTGGCGAGGCGCTCGTGGATCGCGAGATAGGCGCGCTCGTAGATCCGCGGCACCGAGATCAAGACCGTCGGCTTGACGGCGCGCATATCCTCGACGAGTTGCGCGACCGAGCGCGCGTAGGCGACGGTCGCGCCGACGGCGATCGGCAGATAATAGCCGGCGGTCCGCTCGAACGTGTGCGACAGCGGCAGGAACGACAGGAAGAGATCGCCCGGCGCGGCGGCGACGCATTGGCGCGACGCCTGCACGTTGGCGACGACGTTGCCGTGCGACAGCATCACGCCCTTGGGGCGGCCGGTCGTGCCCGACGTGTAGACGATCGCCGCCAGGGCCTGCGGCGCGACCGGCCGCTCGGGCGCCGGCTTGCCCTCGGCGGCGGCGAGCCACGCGGCGGCGCGAACGACGCGCGGATCGTCGCCGAGGTCTTCGTCCGGTTCGGCATAGACGACGATGCGCCTCAGCTCATGGTCGTCGATCAGCTCCGGCGCCAGGCGCGCCCAATAGGCGGCGCTGTCGACGATCAGCAGCGCCGCGCCGCTGTCGCCGATGACAAAGCCGACATTGCCGGGATTGTCGGTGACGTGAAGGGGCGCGATCGCCGCGCCGAGCGCCAAAACCGCCTGGTCGACGCAGACGTAGTCGACGCCGTTGACCATCAGGGTGGCGACCCGGTCGCCCCCCGCCAGCCCATCGGCGGCGAGCGCTGCGCGCCAGCGCCCGCTCTCCTCGGCGACCCTCCGCCAGCTCCAGTCGATCCAGCGGCCGGCGGCGGCGTCGAACTGGCGATAGGCGACCCCGTCGGGCGTCAGCGCGACGCGGGCGCGGAAAAGCTCTGAAAGGGTTCGCGATTCGCTGATCGGATCGCCGGCGGCAGGTGGCGGCGAGGCAAGGTCGACAGCGTCCATGGGCCGGATCCGGAACGAGAGGCGCGGCGCCTTATACGCCATCGCCACGGCGGGCGCCGTACCCCCTTCGTCGACCTGCCAGGGGGACCGCAGCCCCGATTAACGTTGACGTAACGTTAACGCAAACCCCGCATAGTCGCCGCCAAATGACTGCGGCGGCAGAGGGGACCCCATGGCGAAATCCGGCAAGTCGACGGGCGTATTTTTGCGGGTCGCGCTGGTCAGCGTCGCCTTCGTCGGCGGTCTGGCGGCGGTGTCGTTCATCGTGCGCGAAGGCGCCGGCAAAGTCGCCGACGGCCTGAGCGACGCGCAGGACTATGTCACGCTGCAACGCGCTTCCGGCGACATCGGCGTCGCGGCGACGGCGCTGCGCGGCGCGGCGCTCGAAGTCCGCAGCGGCCGATCCGCCGACGCCCTGAAGGCCTTCGCCGACAACACGAAAGACCTCTCGGCCAAGCTCGACGCGCTCGCCGCCGCGCCACACGGCGACACCCTCGCCGCGCCGATCGGCGCTTTGAAGACGCAGGTCGCGGCGATCGGCAAGGCGCTCGACGGCGTGCAGCAAGCGCAGCAGGCGGCGGGCGATTCCGCGACCACCGGTCCGGTGGGCAAATCCCACACCGACGCCAAGACGCTGCTCGACGACACCAACGCCGCCGACAAGGACGGCGCGACGATCGAAGGCGAACAGATGCGCCGCGCCGCCGCGGCGATGCAACTCGCCCAGACGCAGTACGAGGCGAGCTTCGACGATCAGTTCAAGAGCGCCTTCGACGCCGCCGCCGCCGATTACAACACGGCCTTCGCCGCCGCCAAGCTCGCCGACGACGTCAAGACCACGCTCAATCTCGACGTCAACAATGACGTCGACGCGTTCAAGGAGGCGTCGGCCGCCGAACTCGCCTACGCCAAGGCGAGCGACGCGCTGGTCGCCGCGGTCGATCCGCTCGCCCAGCCGACGAAGGACCTCGGCGACGCGATCGCCGCAGGGAGCGCCGCCGGCGGCGCCGGCCTCGCCACCGTGCAAGCGGACGTCCAGACTGCGATCGACCTCGCCGCGGCGATCGCCGTCGTATTCGGCCTGATTTCGATCGTTCTCGTCGCGCGCGGCCTCGCCAGGCCGATGCGCAAGCTCGAAGCGGCGATGACCCGCCTCGCCGCCCTCGACCTTGCGGCCGAGACGCCCAGGCTCGGCCGCCGCGGAACTTGGGCGGCGATCGCCGACGCCTTCGAGCACATCAAGCACGCGATGATCGAGGACGATCAGCAGGCGCGCGCCGCCACGCAGCGACGCGAGCAGCGCGAGGCCGCCGCCGCAGTTCAGCGCGACATCGAGATCGAACGCGCCGCGGCGGCGCGCGATCAGGAGCGGATCGTCACCGCGTTCGCCGAGGCCTGCGAGCGTCTTTCGGAAGGCAACCTGATCCACCGCATCGTCGTGGACTTCCCGCCCGCCTATCAGAAGGTCAAGGACGACTTCAACGCCGCCATCGCCCAGATGCAACGCGCGGTCGCGGTCATATCCGCAGCCGCGCGCGACATCCGCGTCAACGCCGACGCGGTCTCGCATGCCTCCGACGACCTGTCCGGACGCACCGAGCAACAGGCGGCGACTCTGGAGGAGACCGTCTCCTCGCTCGGCGGAATCACCCGGACGATCAAGCAGGCCGCCGAATCGGCGCTGCACGCGCGCGAAGTCGTCGCCGCGGCCGACGGCGACGCCAAGAAGGGCGCGGTCGTCGTCAAGCAGGCGGTCGAGGCGATGGACGCCATCGCCAAGTCGGCGCAGCAGATCACCCACATCATCGGCGTGATCGACGAGATCGCCTTCCAGACCAACCTGCTGGCGCTCAACGCCGGCGTCGAGGCGGCGCGCGCCGGCGACGCGGGGCGCGGCTTCGCCGTCGTCGCTTCCGAGGTGCGCGCGCTGGCGCAGCGCTCGGCCGAGGCGGCCAAGGAGATCAAGGGACTGATCTCCGCTTCGACCGCCCAGGTCGGCCATGGCGTCGAACTCGTCGCCGAGACCGGCGCGGCGCTGGAGCGCATCATGTCTCAGGTCGCCGACGTCAACGTCGTGATCGCCCAGATCGCCGCCGGCGCACGCGAGCAGTCGACCAGCCTCGACGAGGTCAATGTCGCGCTCGGCCGGATGGACCAGGTGACCCAGCAGAATGCGGCGATGGTGCAGCAGTCGACCGCCACCAGCCGTTCGCTATTGCACGAGACCACGGAGCTCGCGCGGCTGGTCGACCAGTTCGAGGTCGACGAGACCTTCGACCATCGCGGCGAGGCTGAGGACATGGATTCGCAGAGCGAGTCCGACGCCGAGGAGCCCGACGCGTCGATGCGCGACGCTTTGCGCGAGGCGGCGCCGCACGTCTTCGCCGCGCCCTCGCGCGGGGCCGCCGCGCGGCTCGCTTCCGCGCGCTGATCGCCAAGCGCGGCCACAGGCCGCGCGGAGAACGCGAAATTCCCAGGCGCGGCCGCCCGGCCGCGCCCTTTTTATCGGCGCCGGACGCCTGGGCGGCTCCTTGCCAGGAACGGCCGGCGCGGCTATGCCCGCCCCGATCCTTCCTCTGGCGTCGGGGCGCGCAATTTGAGCGACAGGGAACCGAAAGTCGATGAGGCGCTGGCGATTGCGCATGGGCTCAAACCCGAGGAATATCAGCGTTTCGTCGCCTTGATCGGCCGTACGCCGAGCTATACTGAGCTCGGCATCGTCTCGGCGATGTGGAACGAGCATTGTTCCTACAAGTCCTCCCGCCTGCATTTGAGGAAGCTGCCGACCAAGGCGCCGTGGGTGATCCAGGGGCCGGGCGAGAACGCCGGCGTCATCGACATCGGCGACGGCGACGCGGTCGTCTTCAAGATGGAGAGCCACAACCACCCCTCGTTCATCGAGCCCTACCAGGGCGCGGCGACCGGGGTCGGCGGCATCCTGCGCGACGTCTTCACCATGGGCGCGCGGCCGGTGGCGAGCCTCGACTTCCTGCGCTTCGGCGCGCCCGACCATCCCAAGACCCGCCATCTCGTCGCCGGCGTGGTGGCGGGCATCGGCGGCTACGGCAATTCGTTCGGCGTGCCGACGGTCGGCGGCTCGGTCGGCTTCCATAGGCGCTACGACGGCAACATCCTGGTCAACGCGATGGCGGTCGGCCTGGCGCGCGCCGACGCGATCTTCACCGCCAAGGCGACCGGGGTCGGAAATCCGATCGTCTACCTCGGCTCCAAGACCGGTCGCGACGGCATCCACGGCGCGTCGATGGCCTCGGCCGCGTTCGAGGCCGACGCGGAGGCGAAGCGGCCGACGGTGCAGGTGGGCGACCCGTTCGCCGAGAAGCTGCTGCTCGAAGCCTGCCTCGAATTGATGGCGTCGGGCGCAGTGGTGGCGATCCAGGACATGGGCGCGGCCGGGCTGACCTCGTCGGCGGTCGAGATGGGCGCCAAGGGCGACCTCGGCGTCGAACTCGACCTCGACGCCTTGCCCTGCCGCGAAGAGGGCATGACCGCCTACGAGATGATGCTCTCCGAGAGCCAGGAGCGCATGCTGATGGTTCTCAAGCCCGAGAAGGAACGCGAGGCCGAGGCGATCTTCCGCAAATGGGGGCTCGATTTCGCCGTCATCGGCCGGACGACCGACAGCCGGCGGTTCGTCGTCAAGCATGGCGGCGCCGTCAAGGCCGATCTGCCGATCCGCGAACTCGGCGACCAGGCGCCGCTCTACGACCGACCGTGGACGCCGACGCCGAAGCCGGCGGTCCTTGACCCGGCGAGCGTCAAAGCGCCGATCGCCAACGCGCAAGCGCTGCTCAAATTGATCGGCTCGCCCGACCTCTGCTCGAAGCGTTGGGTGACCGAGCAATACGACACGCTGATCCTCGGCAATACGATCGAGGGGCCCGGCGGCGACGCGGCCGTGATCCGGCTCGGCGACGGCCCGAAGGGCCTCGCGCTGACGACCGACGCGACTGAACGCTATTGCGAGGCGGATCCGGTCGAGGGCGGCCGACAGGCGGTCGCCGAGGCCTGGCGCAACCTCGTCGCGGTCGGCGCGCGGCCGCTGGCGCTGACCGACAACCTCAATTTCGGTAATCCCGAAAAGCCGGAATCGATGGGCCAGCTGGTCGGTTGCCTCGAAGGGATCGGCGAAGCGGCGCGCGCGCTCGACTTCCCGATCGTCTCGGGCAACGTCTCGCTCTACAACGAGACCTCGGGCGTCGGCATCCTGCCGACGCCGACAATCGGCGGCGTCGGCCTCGTCGCCGACGTCGCCAAGGCCGCCTCGCTCGCCTTCAAACGCGCTGGCGAGGCCGTACTGCTGATTGGCGGCGCGCCGTCGTGGCTCGGCCGCTCGGCCTATCTGGCGACGGTCTGCGGTCGCGAGGACGGCGCCCCGCCGCCGGTCGATCTCGCCGCCGAGCGGCTGAACGGCGAATTCATCGCGTCGCTGATCGCCGATGGCAAGGCGAGCGCGGTGCACGACCTCTCCGACGGCGGGCTCGCCGTCGCGCTCGCCGAAATGGCGATCGCCGGCGGGCGCGGCGCGACAATCGACCGGCAAGCGGTGGTTGGCCCCGCCCACGCCTTCTTCTTCGGCGAGGATCAGGGCCGCTACGTCGTGACGGCGGCAGCCGGGGCCGCGGCGGCGATCCTCGCCGCAGCGGCCGACGCCGGCGTCGCGGCGGCGCAGATCGGGACGACCGGCGGCGAGGCGCTCGCGCTGCCCGGCGAAGCGCCGATCGCGGTCGGCGCGCTCGTCCAGGCCCACGAATCCTGGCTGCCCCATTATATGGACGGACCAGGAGGAGAACGAACATGACGAGCTTCGTGGCGGTCAAGACGCTGGCCGGCTTCAACTACGTGCGCGCGGATCAGGTCATGGCCGTCGCCACCGCCGAGCAGACCAAGTGCAACATCTATCTCGTCGGCGGCGTGACGGTGCCGTGCGCCGAACCGGCCAAGGAGATCGTCGCCCGCATCGACGCGGCGGCGGTCGCGACCGAGCCGGAGATCGCGTGATGGCGATGGCGATCGCCGAGATCGAGGCGATGATCCGCGCCGCGCTGCCCGACGCCAAGGTCGAAGTGCGCGATCTTGCCGGCGACGGCGATCATTACGCGGCGACGGTTGTGAGTTCCGCCTTCAAGGGCAAGAGCCGGGTGCAGCAGCACCAGATGGTCTACGACGCGCTCAAGGGCCGGATGGGCGGCGAACTGCACGCGCTGGCGCTGACGACCTCGGCCGGGTAAAGGCGGCGCCTTCTCCTCCCGTCATTTCCCTCATTGGTCGCCAATCGGCGACGGCCGTGCGGCAGGACGGCGGAGCGCAGACCGTAAAGTCATCGCGAAGCTGAAGGAGGCGACGACGATGGTGATCCGTCTCACCCTTTACGGGATCGTGGCGCTGGGCGCGATGGCGTTCGGCCTGGGAGCCGACCTCGTTTACGCCGGCGTCCTGGTCATGTAGCGGAGGCTGGATTCGTTCGCTGAATCCTTCCGCGATACGCTTCCAGGAACGCCTGGACCGCGCTTCAGCAAATTCGCCGCCCTGACGGACTCCCACAGCGCGGGGTCGCGCCGTCGATCACGGGCGCGACCGCGCCCCTACCCCGCCTTGAGCTCACGCTCGAGGAAGTCCAGCGCCTGCGCTTCGCTCACATCCTTCGAGACGAAGCTCGCGCCGATTGCGCGCGCGAGGATGAAGGTCAGGCGACCGCGCTCGACTTTCTTGTCCTGGCGCATCGCGTCGAGGATGGCGGGCGCGTCGGCGTTGAGGCCGCGGATCGCCGAAACGCGGGTCGGCAAGCCGACCGCGGCGAGGTGGGCCTCGACCCGGCGAACGTCGTCGGCCGCGCACAAGCCGAGGTCGCGCGAAAAGCGGAACGCGCAGGCCATGCCGATCGCGACGCCCTCGCCATGCACCAGCATTTCGCCATTGTAATGGGCGAGGCGCTCGAGCGCATGGCCGAAGGTGTGGCCGAGGTTGAGCAGCGCGCGCTCGCCCTGCTCGGTCTCGTCGGCGGCGACGACGCGCGCCTTGGCGGCGCAGCTCGTCGCAATCGCTTCCAGCCGCGCCGCCCCGCCGGCGAACACCGCGCGCCAGTCGCGTTCGAGCCAGGCGAAAAAGTCGCGGTCGCCGATCAGGCCGTATTTGGCCACCTCGGCGTAGCCGGCGCGGAACTCGCGCGCGCTCAGCGTGTCGAGGGCGCCGGTGTCGGCGAGCACCAACGACGGCTGATGGAAGGCGCCGACGAGGTTCTTGCCGAGCGGCGAATTGATCGCCGTCTTGCCGCCGACGCTGGAATCGACCTGGGCGAGCAGGGTCGTCGGAATCTGGACGAAGCGCACGCCGCGCCTCAAGCTCGCGGCGCAGAAGCCGGCGAGGTCGCCGATCACGCCGCCCCCGAGCGCGACGACCACATCGCGCCGCTCGACCCGCGCCTCGATCAGCGCGTCGCTGACCCGCGCGAATTCGGCGTAGGATTTGGTCGCCTCGCCCGGCGGACAGACGACGACGGTCGTCTGCAGCCCGGACGCCTCGAGGCTCTTGCGCAGCGGATCGAGATGGAGGCGGGCGACGGTTTCGTCTGTGACGATCGCGCAGCGCGCGCCGGGCGCGAGCGCCGCGACATGGGCGCCGGCGGAGTCGATCAGGCCGGGTCCGATGAGGATGCGATAGGCGCGGCGGCCGAGGTCGACAGCGACCTCGCGCGTCGTCGACGCAACCGGATGGGCGAGCCGGCGGCGCAGCGCGCCGATCAGCGTCTCGACCACCGCGTCATGCGGGCCATCGTGGGTTTCGATCGTCAGGTGGGCGAGCGCGTAGGTCGGGCTGCGTTCCGCGAGCAGCTTGCGCAACGTCGCTTCGGGGTCGTCGGTGCGCAACAGCGGACGATTGGAGCGTTTGCGCACCCGGCGCAGCAGCGTCTCGAACTCCGGCTTCAGCCACACCGACACGCCGCGCTCGGCGACGCGCCGGCGCGTCTCCTCGTTGAGAAAGGCGCCGCCGCCGGTCGACAACACCTTGGGCCCGTCTTCGAGCAGGCGAGCGATCACCCGGCGCTCGCCGTCGCGAAAATACGGCTCGCCGAACCGCTCGAAGATCTCGGGGATCGTCATCTGGGCGCCGGCTTCGATTTCGTCGTCGGCGTCGACGAAAGGCAGGCCGAGCTTTTGGGCGAGGCGTTTGCCGACCGACGTCTTGCCCGCC
>Ga0302196_10006137_pt1 | contig 10656 bp, 9 predicted proteins | sample II_Bog_N1_3_FD_198794 | JGI IMG/M metagenome (GOLD analysis project Ga0302196, IMG submission 198794) | Peat permafrost microbial communities from Stordalen Mire near Abisko, Sweden - II_Bog_N1_3 | ecosystem: Environmental > Terrestrial > Soil > Wetlands > Peat | place: Sweden: Abisko, Stordalen...
TCTGGACCGGACGGCCGTGGCCCTCTACCTCCGGCACAATTGCGTTCCCGGACCCCACTCGATCTACCAGGGGATCGCCAAGGTGACCCCCGGGGCACGGGTCACGTTCGACGTCGGGGACCGGCCGGGCGCCATGCCCGTCCCCGAGCCCTACTGGTCGGCACGGGACGTCGTCGAGGACGCCGTGGCCCACCCCCTGTCCGGCTCGCCCGCCGCGCTCACCGACCGGCTGGAGGCCACGCTCGCCCGCTCGGTGGCCGACCGGATGGTGGCCGACGTACCGGTCGGCGCATTCCTGTCGGGAGGGGTCGACTCGAGTGTCGTCGTGGCGCTGATGCAGCAGGTCGCCGACCGGCCCGTGCGGACCTTCACCGTGGGGTTCGACGATCCGGCCTACGACGAGTCGGGGGAGGCGAGAGCGGTTGCCGGGCACCTGGGGACGGACCACACCGAGCTGCGGCTGACCGAGTCCGACGTGGCCGACGTGCTCCCCGAGCTGCCGGAGATCTGGGACGAGCCCTTCGCCGACACGTCCCAGATCCCCGTGCTCCTGGTCAGCCGACTGGCGCGTACCCGGGTCACCGTCTCGCTCTCGGGCGACGGTGGGGACGAGCTCTTCGCCGGGTACAACCGGCACGCCTACCTGGAGCGGGTGTGGGCCCGGGCGTCCCGACTGCCGGGCCCGGTCCGGCGCTCCGCGGGCGCGGCACTGACCCGGGTCCCCCCCGGGGTGGTGGACGGGGCCGCCCGGGTGACGGGTCTGCTCCCTCCCGCGTACCGGGTGCGCAATCCCGCCACCAAGGTGGCCAAGCTCGGCAAGGTGCTGGCCGCCGACGGTCCCGAGGACGCCTACCTGCAGCTGGTGTCCCACTGGCCGCGTCCCGCGGACCTGGTGGTCGGGGGGAGCCCCGACGGCTCCCCGGCGGCGACCCCGGCCGAGTGGCCGCAGCTGCCCACGGTGACCGAGCAGCTGCTCTGGCTGGACCTGGTGGGCTACCTGCCCGACGACATCCTGACCAAGGTCGACCGGGCGGCCATGTCCGCCTCGCTGGAGACCCGGGTCCCCTTCCTCGACCGGGAGGTGTTCGAGCTGGCCTGGAGGATGCCGCTCGACCTGAAACTGCGGGACGGCGTCACCAAGTGGGTGCTGCGGGAGGTCCTCCACCGGCACGTCCCCCGCGCCCTGGTCGACCGCCCGAAGATGGGGTTCGGCCTCCCCATCGGGCCCTGGCTCCGCGGCCCGCTGCGCCCCTGGGCCGAGGAGCTCCTGGCCGAGCGGCGGCTCACCTCCCAGGGGCTGCTCGACCCGGCTCCGGTCCGTCGGGCCTGGGCCCTGCACCTGTCCGGCCGCCGGGACCTGGCCCATGAGCTGTGGGACGTCCTGGCCCTCCAGGCGTGGCTCGACCGTTGGATGCCATCGATGACCGGATGACCGGATGACCGGATGACCGGATGACCGGTGGCGCGGCCCGACGGGTCGCGCGGCGCCGACGGCGACTCAGCCGCGGGGGCGGGTCCGCACCAGGTCGTCGTCACTCCACGTGGTGACCGGGAACCGGGCCAGCACCCGGCGGAGCGTGGCGAGCTGGTCGTCGTCCAGCCGGTCCTGCCAGGAGTCGACGACCTCGGCGGCCACCCGTCGCACGGTGAACCCCTCTCCCGGCGCGTCGTTCTCGACCAGGTACCGCTCCGTCGCGTCGCTCCACTCGAGCCCGAGGTCGTCGAACAGGGCGCGGAAGGTGGCGACCGGGTCGGTGCACAGCTGCTCGTGGGTGCGGACGTGCCAGGTGGGGTTGCGGGCCAGAGACTCCTCGAGGGCGGCCAGCAGCAGGGCGATCCGCCAGCTCATGCGCTCCACCGGATCGTCCCCGGGAGGGCCCGCCCCCCAGCGGTCCACGTAGCGAGCCCGGATCTCGGGGCGCGACTCGAGGGTGGTGTTGCGACCGTCCTTCAGGCCCACCTCGAGCCAACTGGCCAGGACGTTCGCCGGATGCCGCAGGAGGACCAGGGGGACGGGGGCGAACTCGTGTTCGATCCACTCCAGGGACAGCTGGGCGTGGATCGATTTGGCCACGACCCGTCCGGGCACGGGGTGTCCCGCGCCCGGGTCGCGGGCGAGGGTGGCGGCACTCCAGGTGGTCAGGTCCCACCGACCGTCGAAGATGCGGGCGTCCGCGGCGGGGCCGAGCAGGCGGAGGGCCTGGCGCGACCGCCAGTTGGCCCGCCCCCCGGCGAGGATCCAGGCCCACAGGGTCCGGTAGGCCGGGGCCGGTTCCCCCCCCGCGAGGCACGGGTAGCGCCCGAGCCGGCGCTTGGCGTGGATGGCCTCGGCCCGCTTGTCCTCGTTGTCCGCCTCGGCCACCTTGACCGTCCCGGGGCTGGTCCCGAGCACCCGCATGGTCCAGGTCGTCCCCGACCGGGGCAGCCCGACGATCACCACCGGGGGCGGGCGCTCGTCGGTCACCCGGCCTCCGGTGGGTCCGCGGGGGCCGACGGGTGCAGGTCGTGCATGGTTCGCCACGGTACTCGTCCCCCGCACGGGTGGTTGTCCCCGGCACCGGCGGTGTGCCAGCCTGAGTGGATGCGGCCGCCCCTCATGGTCCGGAGGGCCCTGCGCCGGCTGCCGGCCCCGGTGCGGAGCACCCTGCTCCACGCCCGGGGGGACTACGCACCGTGGGAGGACGGCTTCGACTTCCTCCCGCCGCCGCCGGTCCCCGGCGAGCAGCCCGGCCCCCCGGACTTCGTCGGCATCGGCGTCCAGAAGGCGGGTACGAGCTGGTGGTTCGAGCTGATCGTCGACCACCCGGGCGTCTACCACCGACCGGGGATCCCCAAGGAGCGCCACTACCTGTCGCGCTTCGTCACCGGGGCGTTCGGGCCGGCCGAGGCGGCCGTCTACCGCGACTGGTTCCCCCGGCTGGCGGGGACCATCACCGGCGAGTGGACGCCGGACTACCTCGGACAGCCCTGGGTGACGCCGCTGCTGGCCGGGGTCGCCCCCGACGCCCGGTTGCTGGTCCTGGTCCGGGACCCGGTGGAGCGGTTCGTGTCGGGCCTCAACTTTCGACTGCGGATGGGCGCCCCCGCCACCTCCGCCACGGTGTCCGATGCCGTCCGGAGGGGATTCTACGCACGGCATCTGCAGCAGGTGCTCGGGTGCTTCCCGGCCGGACAGGTGCTCGTCCAGCAGTACGAGCGGTGCCGGGTGGACCCGGCCACGGAGCTGGCCCGGACCTATGCGTTCCTGGGACTCGACCGGTTCGAGCCCGGCGGGCTCCGTCGCCTGGTGAACGTGGGCGGTGGCGGCCCGGTGTCGCTCGACCCCGGGGCGGCCGACCGGCTGGCCGACCTGTACCGGGCCGACGCCCTCGAACTGGCACGGCTGGTGCCGTCGCTCGACCTCGATCTGTGGCCGTCCCTCCACCGGGGCTCCGACCGGTGGTGAGGACCTCGGCACGACGGCTGGTCGGCCGGCTACCGGACCGCTGGCACCGGACGCTCCCGAGCGACCTGCGGGCCGACCTGCGTCGTCGGACCGGCCAGTCGTCCCCCGGCGACCTGGCCCACCGCCCGGTGGCCCCCGCGCCGGCGGCGGGGGAGCGGACCGGTCCACCGGACTTCGCCGTGCTGGGGGCGGCCGACGCCGGGGCACCGTGGTGGCTCTCCCTGGTCTCGGACCATCCCGGCGTGGCGCCCGGACACCGCTCGGCCGACGCCGCCCACTACTTCGCGCCTTTCGCCACCGACCGGTTCGGCCCGGCCGACGTCGCCGCCTTCCACGCCTGGTTCCCCCGACGCCCCGGCCGGATCATCGGGTTCTGGGCCCCCGACGGGTCGGCCCACCCCTGGGTGGCCCCCCTGCTGTACCGGTCGGCGCCGCGGGCCCAGGTGCTGGTCCTGGTGCGCGATCCCGTCGAGCGCCTGCTCGACGGGCTCGACCACACCGCGGCCGACCTCGGCGCCCATCCCGGCACCTGGCTGTCGGACGCGGTCGACCGGGGGTTCTACGCCGAGCAATTGACCCGCCTCGTGGCGGTGTTCCCGCGGGACCAGGTGCGTGTCCTCCAGTACGAGCGCTGCGTCGCCGATCCGCAGGGGACGCTGGCCAGCACCTACGAGTTCCTGGGCGTCGAGACCACCCACCCCGCCCGTCCCCTCGAGGCTCCGGCACCGGCGGGTGGCCGGGCCGCCTCCACGCTCGACCCCGGGACCCTGGGCCGGCTGCGGTCGATGTACGCCGCCGACGTGGACGCCCTGTCCGACCTCCTCCCCGAGTTCGACCGCACGCTCTGGCCCAACTTCGCCGCGCCGGCGTGACCGGCGGCCCGGCCGGGACCGGTCCGCCGGCGTCCGGCCGAGCCGGCCGTGCGACCGGTGGCCCAGCCGCCCGGGAGTAGGGTTGCGCCGTGGTGAACCGAGGGGAGCGAGCTGCCGGCGGGGAACGACCGCTGCCGGCGGCGCTGCTGGAACGCCTGCGCTGTCCGACCTGCGCCAAGGGGGTCGTCGAGCTGGCGGGGGGCTCGGGCGTCGAGTGCGGATCGGGACACCGGTTCCCCCGCACGGACGGTGTGCTCGACCTGTCGGCCGAACGTCGGCGGGGCGGCTCGACCGGGCGCACCTTCGCAAGCTTCGGCTACGAGTGGAACACGTTCGGCGACCTGCGTGACGAGGACGAGTCGTTCGCCGAGGTGTACTTCCGCGATCTCGACCTCGGCGGCCTGGTGGGCAAGGTGGGCCTCGACGCCGGGTGCGGCAAGGGGCGCTACACCCGGGTCCTGGCCCGGTACCTCGACACCGAGATCGCCCTCGACGGGTCATCGGCCGCCGAGGCGGCGGCCCGGAACCTCGAGGACTCGCCTCGGGCGACCGTGGTCCGGGCGGACCTGCGTGAGGCCCCGTTCGCCCCGGAGAGCTTCGACTTCGTGTCGAGCCTGGGCGTGCTGCACCACCTCGACGACCCCCGGGCCGGTTTCGACCGGCTGGTCTCCCTCCTGGCCCCGGGGGGGCAGATCCTGGTCTACCTCTACAGCCGGCCGGAGTCCGCCGGTGTGCGCTCGGCGGCGCTGTCCTGCGCCACGGCCGCCCGCACCGTCACCACCCGGCTGCCCCACCGGGTGCTCCGGGCGCTGTCCACGCCCGTCGCCGGCGCGCTGTGGTGGGCGTTCGTGGTGCCCGGGGACTGGGGCCGGCGGCGGGGCATCGCCCCCCTGGACGGCCTGCCCATGGAGGCCTACCGGGGTAAGCCCTTCCGCAGCCTGGTCCTCGACACGTTCGACCGGCTGAGCGCCCCGGTCGAGCACCGCTACACGTGGCCCGACCTCCAGCCGTGGTTCGAGCGCGCCGGACTCGTGGTCGACGCCGCCCGGGACGAGACGGGCTGGTTCGTCCTGGCCCACCGACCCTGACCGTGACCGCGACGCCGACCGGGCCCGACCCGGGGCTGGCCGCCGTGGCGGTGGTGCTGACCCACAACGCACCCGAGAGCCTGGACCGCTGCCTGCGGGCCATCGCCGCCCAGACCACGCCACCCCAGGCCGTACTGGTGGTGGACAACGCCAGCTCGCCGCCGGTGGACCCGTCCGACGCCCCCCCGGGCTGTCCGCCGCTTCTCCTGGTGCGGTCGGACCACAACGGAGGACCGGCCGGTGGGTACGCCATCGCCCTGGCGCGGTTCCTGGCCACGCCCTACCGGCACGCCTGGGTCCTGGACGACGACATGCGCCCGGACCCCACCTGCCTCGAGCGCCTGTGGGTGGTGGCGGCCGCCCATCCGGGTCGGGCGTTCGTCTTCCCGGTGAGCCACCAGCCGGACGGCGGTGTCGGGGTGTGGCCCTCGTGGTGCGGGTTTCTCATCGCCCGGGAGATCGTCGAGGAGGTCGGGCTGCCCCGGCCCGAGCTGTTCTGGTGGGCCGAGGACACCGAGTACCTCCAGTGGCGCATTCCGGCGGCGGGCTATCCCATGCGGGTCGTGGCTGACGCCGCCGTGCATCACGACGCCATCCGCCAGGGCGCCGGGGTCCCGGTGTGGAAGTACTACTACGAGGCCCGCAACATGCTCTGGGTCCACCTCTACGTGAAGCGGCGGGTGGGCCGCTACCCGCGGAACGTCACCAAGCTGCTCGGGCGGGCCCTCCTCCGCGAGCCGGAGGGCCGGGTGGCCCGCCTGCGGGCGATCGGGCTCGGACTCCACGACGGCGCCCGGGGTCGGTTGGGCACCCAGTTCCCCATCGAGTCGATGCAGGAGCGCAAGGGCGCACTGCCGGGATGACCGTGCCCCCCGGGGCGCCGCCCTGCGGCGAACTCAGCGGCCGGTGACCAGCTCCCGGACGACGTCGACCACCCGCGACTGGTCGGCGACCGACAGCGCCGACCCCGAGGGCAGGCACAGCCCGTGCTCGAAGATGCGGGCGCACACCGCCCCGCCCACCACCTCGTGGTCGGCGAAGACCGGCTGGAGGTGGAGCGGCTTCCACGTCGGCCGGGACTCGATGTCGTGGCCCTCCAGGGCCAGCCGGACCGACTCCCGGTCGGTGCCCGACCGGCCGGGGTCGATGGTCACGCAGGTCAGCCAGTAGTTCGGCTCGCCGTACGCGGCGACCGGGAGGAAGTCGACGCCCGGCAGGTGGGCGAGCGCCTCGTGGTACCGCTGCCGGATGGCCCGCCTGCGCCCGATCCGGCTGTCCAGTCCGGCGAGCTGGGCCCGGCCCAGGGCGGCCAGGAGGTTGGACAGCCGGTAGTTGTACCCGATCGTCGTGTGCTCGTAGTGGGGGGCCGGCTCGCGGGCCTGGGTGGCCAGGAAGCGGGCCCGGTCCGCCTCCTCGGCCGATCCGGTCACCAGCATGCCGCCGCCACTGGTGGTGATGATCTTGTTGCCGTTGAACGAGAACACCCCCATGCGACCGAAGGAGCCTGCCGGCCGGTCCCGGTAGGTGGCCCCGAGCGCCTCGGCGGCGTCCTCCACCAGGGGGACCCCGTGGCGGGAACAGGCGGCCAGGATCGGGTCGTAGTCGCAGGCCTGGCCGTACAGGTCGACGGTGACCACGGCGGCCGGCAGACGTCCGGACCCCGCCCGCCGGTCGAGCTCGGCCGCCAGCAGGCCCGGATCGAGGGTCCACGTGGTGGGGGAGGCGTCGACGAACACCGGGACGGCACCGAGGTAGACCACGGCGTTGGCGGTGGCCACGAAGGTGAAGGACGGGACGAGCACCTCGTCCCCCGGCCCGACCCCGAGCAGCAGGAGGGCGAGATGCAACGCGGCCGTCCCACTGGACAGGGCCACGGCGTGGCCCACGCCCACCCGGGCGGCGAACTCGGCCTCGAAGGCGTCGACGTCGGGTCCGAGCGGGGCGATCCAGTTCGAGTCGAAGGCGTCGAGCAGCATCCGCCGCTCCTCGGGGCCCACCTCGGGTGGGGAGAGGTACACGCGGGTCACGGGGCGACCTCCTGGTCGGGGGAGAGGGCGCCGACCGCGGCGGCGGCGACGACGAGGGCGGCGGCCGCGGCCAGGTCGACGACGACGGCCAGGGCCGGCGACGAGCGCCGGTGGACGACCAGCGTGGCCACGGTGAGCACCGCCTGGGTGGCGATGTAGGCGGCGCTGGCCCGTGGGCGGGCCCAACCCCGTTGGACCAGCCGGTCGTAGGGGTGGCCGCGGTCGCCGGCCAGCACGGAGCGGTGCCCACGGACCCGCCGGACCAGGGCGAACGCCACCTCGGCGGCGGGGACCGCCACCAGGGCGAGTGCCGCCACCCCGGACGTCGTCGTCGCGTGCGGGCCCCAGGCCCGGGCCAGCAGCACGGTGAGCGCCGTCCCGAGCAGGTACGACCCACCGTCGCCGAGGTAGATCCGGGCCGGAGGTCGGTTGTAGACCAGGAACCCGGCCAGCGCCGCGGCCAGGGCGGCCGCCAGCTGGCGTCCCGACCCGGCGAGCAGCACGGCGAAGCCGACCCCGGCCACCGCCACCGTGCCTCCCGCCAGCAGGTCGAGGCCGTCGATCAGGTTGACCCCGTTCACCAGCAGCACGGTGACCGCCACGAGGGCCACGGCGGCCACCCCTCCGGGGAGATGGACCGGGCACGTGACCACCACGGCCACCCCGATGGCCACCTGGCCGACCAGGCGGGCCAGGGGGGGGAGGTCGAACCGGTCGTCGGCCACCCCGAGGGCGGTGGCCGCCACCAGGGGCACGGCCAGCGACGGCCGCTCGACCGCCACGGCCACCAGGACCCCGGCCAGCACGGCCACACCACCCAGGTACGGCACCGGCCTCGCCTGGTCCTTCCACCGCCCGGGCCGGTCCACGACCCCGGTACGGGTGGCCACCACGATGGCCACCGGGGTGAGGGCCACGGTGACCACGAAGGCGGCCACGACCGGGGCCGGCCCGGTCACCTCGATGACCCGTCCCACTGCATGAGCACGGACCGGGTCCCGGCGTGCAGCTCGAACGCCGGTCCGGCCACGAACCCGGACCGGCGGTAGAGGCCGATGGCCGCGTCGTTGTCCGCGCCGACCACCACGTAGGCCTGCCGTCCACCGGCGGCGGAGACCCGCTCGAGGAACGCCGCCACCAGGGACGTCCCCACACCCTGCCCCTCGTGTCCCGGCTCGACGGCGATGGCCAGGAGCTCGACACCGACGCCGGTCCCGGGGCCGCCCGAGCCGTGGCGGAGGGTCTCGACCGCCCGGCGCCAGCCCCGGAGCAGGCGGGGAGCGGCGGCCATCCCGGCGGCCAGTCCGTCGTGCACCGCGAAGGATCGGTAGAGGGAGCCCACGTCGACCGCACCGGCCAGGAACCCGACCACGGTGCCCTCGTCGTCGGCGACCAGGAGGAAGGAGCCCGGGGTCCGGGGGACCCGCCGGTAGAGCCGGGTCAGGAAGCCGGTCCCGAGGAAGGACAGGAAGCCGTCGGGGATCCGGGTGGCGTGGAGCCGGGCGGCGGCCGGGGCGTCGTCGCCGTCGCCCGGGCGGACGGTCACCCCCGGGACGCCCCTCCCGTGTCGATCACGCGCCCCGTTGGGCCCCATCTGCCGTCTCCTCCGACGGTGTCGTCCACACCGGGGACGCCCGTCCGTCGCCCATCCGGAGCACCACACTACGGCCCGGGACCGCCGCGCCCCGTCCATCCGTGCCCGTCCACCCGGCGACTCGGCCCACCGGGGGCCGGCACCGGGGACGCCCACTGTGTTCATCAGGTTCCCGGTCGGGTAAGTTGGTCGGTCATGGAGACGGGAGGGGGGAGCGCGGTCAAGGGCCAGTACCAGCTCTCCCACCTGCGCGCCATCGAGGCGGCGTCGATCCACATCATCCGTGAGGTGGCGGCCGAGTTCGAGCGGCCGGTGCTGCTGTTCTCGGGGGGCAAGGACTCGGTGGTGATGCTCCGCCTGGCCCAGAAGGCCTTCTTCCCGGGCCGCATACCGTTCCCCGTCATGCACATCGACACCGGCCACAATTTCCCCGAGGTACTCGAGTTCCGGGACCGGACGGTGGCCGAGCTCGAGGCCACCCTGGTGGTCGCCTCGGTGCAGGACTCGATCGACGCCGGACGCTCCACCGAGGAGAGCGGCTCCGATCCGTCCCGCAACCGGCTCCAGACCCGGACACTGCTCGACGCCATCACCGAGCACCGGTTCGACGCCGTCTTCGGCGGTGCCCGGCGGGACGAGGAGAAGGCCCGGGCCAAGGAGCGGGTGTACTCGTTCCGCGACGAGTTCGGCCAGTGGGACCCGAAGAACCAGCGCCCCGAGCTGTGGTCGCTCTACAACGGCCGACACCGCCAGGGGGAGCACATCCGGGTGTTCCCCATCTCGGACTGGACCGAGCTCGACGTGTGGCAGTACATCGGCGAGGAGGGGCTGGACCTGCCCTCCATCTACTACTCCCACCGGAGGGAGGTCTTCCGGCGCGACGGCATGCTCCTGTCCACCGGCCCCTTCGTGCACCCCCGGGAGGACGAGGAGCGCTTCGAGGCGGTGGTCCGCTACCGGACCGTGGGGGACATGACCTGCACCGGGGCCGTGGAGTCGACGGCCGACTCGGTGGACGACATCATCCTCGAGGTCGCCGCCTCGCGCCTGACCGAGCGTGGCGCGACCCGCGCCGACGACCGGGTCAGTGAGGCGGCCATGGAGGACCGCAAGCGCGAGGGGTACTTCTGATGGGCCCGGGGTACTTCTGATGGAGCTGCTTCGGTTCGCCACCGCCGGCTCGGTGGACGACGGCAAGAGCACCCTGATCGGGCGACTCCTCTACGACTCGAAGGCCATCTTCGAGGACCAGCTCGAGGCCGTCGAGCGGGTGTCGGCCCAACGCGGCAACGACTACACCGACCTGGCCCTGCTGACCGACGGCCTGCGAGCCGAGCGGGAGCAGGGCATCACGATCGACGTGGCCTACCGCTACTTCGCCACCCCCGCACGCAAGTTCATCATCGCCGACACCCCCGGACACGTGCAGTACACCCGCAACATGGTGACCGGGAACTCGACGGCCGATCTGACCATGGTCCTGGTGGACGCCCGCAAGGGGATCGTCGAGCAGACCCGTCGCCACGCCTTCCTCGCCTCCCTCCTCCGGGTGCCCCACCTGCTGGTCTGCATCAACAAGATGGACCTGGTCGACTTCGACCAGTCCGTCTACGACGCGATCTGTGCCGAG
>Ga0302196_10006141_pt1 | contig 10654 bp, 10 predicted proteins | sample II_Bog_N1_3_FD_198794 | JGI IMG/M metagenome (GOLD analysis project Ga0302196, IMG submission 198794) | Peat permafrost microbial communities from Stordalen Mire near Abisko, Sweden - II_Bog_N1_3 | ecosystem: Environmental > Terrestrial > Soil > Wetlands > Peat | place: Sweden: Abisko...
GCCTTCCCACCCTCCCGTCCGCGGGGCCCGGGGATGGTGCCGTCAGGGGATGGGTGGTGAGGTGAGGATCTCGACCACGGCCACCAGCATCATCAGCCCGCCCAATGTGACCAGTCCCACCCGGATCCGGACGAAGCGGAAGTGGCCGCTGATGCCGATCAGGAACAGGATGGTGGCGAGGTAGATGGTGTCCCGGACGTAGTTGTCCGAGTTCGAGCCGGCCTGCACGCCGAGGGCGTAGAGCCGGTTCGCCGTGGTGTCCAGCGCCGCCGATGCGGCCAGCTCGGGCTGCCGGTACTGGGGCATGTAGGTGGGCCCGGCCGGCGCCCGCGCGTTGGTGAAGGGATCGGTGGCCAGCCAGGCGTCGAAGGCCACCGTGAAGGCCGGTCGGAAGCGGCGCTCGGCGACGGCCTGGGCGGTGGTGTTCCCGGCCACATAGGCCGTGAACCAGGTGTTGAAGGTGGTGGAGTCGAAGTTCCTGGTGTCCAGGGCGTCCAGGGCGGCCCGGTTGGCCTCGGTGCGGGCGGCCGACGCGGCGGCCAGCCGGACCGAGGACTCCGTGCCCCACTTGGCCGAGGCGTACCCGGTGTAGGCGGCGAGAAGGGCCACCACGGGGAGCATCACCGCCTCGATGATGGACAGCACCCGGTCGTGGCTGCGGCCGCCGCCATCGGACCCGGCGTCGTCGTCGCCGTGCCCGTGCCCGGCCGAGTGCGCCTGGTGCCGGGAGATCTCCCGGGCCACATCCCCCGAGGACAGACCCTCAGCCATGCCGCCATCCCCTGTCGGTCCTCGGACGAGTCGTCGTGCCGGGACGACAGGGTACCCAGCCCGGCCGGGGGACTCCGGTGACCGGTGGCGCTCAGGTGCCCGGGACGAAGGAGTACCGGGTCCCGGGCCAGTAGGTGTGTGGGGTGAAGGCGATGCTGTGGTTGTTCCCGGGCAGGCGCAGGGTCAGCGCCCCGACCAGGGGCGGGGAGGTGATGGCGGCCGGGAAGGTCGCCGCGCCGTCCACGGCGACCCGGGTCCTGCCGTCCAGACTGGCCACGGTCCCGCCCGGAAGGCCGCTCACCACCACGTCGGGCCGGCACACGCTCGAGTACCCGTCGTAGGCCACGGTGTAGGGGGTCTGGCGGGCCTGGACCTCGAGGTAGGGCTGGAACGGGGGCCTGATGCCCAGGGCCAGGTCCGAGGCGGAGTACACCGGCGCCCCGTCCACCCAGACCCCGAGCCGGCCGGCCCCGTCGGTCACCACCGCCACCTGCAGCGGCCCCGGGTGCCAGGGGACCTGCGTCAAGATGTGCTCGGTGGCGTGGCTGAGGTGCCCCCGGGAGTAGCCCACGGTGAGGTTCCGGTGACCGCTGGCGGCCACGTTCTCGGCCACGAAGACGTAGTTGATGTCACCGGTGGTGACCGTGTCGCTGGTCTGCACCGCCATGACCAGCTCGCCGATGGCCCGGGGGTCCCAGGACACGACGGGGGGCGGCGACGCCGCGGAGAACTGGAAGGCACAGGTGGCGGGGGTGGTCCCCGTGGTGGTGAGGAACCAGCCTCGGAAGTCGGCGGTGGCCCGGCGCACACTGACGTGGAGCAGGCCACCGCGGACCGCCACCAGTCCGTTGTCCGCCCCGGCACTCCCGTTGGCCTCCCAGCCCACGTAGGGCGGCAGCGCCAGCGAGGTGCTGCCCTGGATGGGACCGGTCGGCCCGCTCGGCTGGGAGAAGGTCACGTTCTGGTAGTCGGACAGCTGGCCCGCGCCGGTGGTGGCGCCGGTGCCCGTCGGCGGCGCGTCCGACAGCAGGGTGGCCCCGCCGGTCCCCAGCACCGACTGCACCTGGTCGATGGCACCCTGGGCCGACGCCGTGGTGTGGACGAGGAGGGCCACGGCCACCAGGATCGCCACGATCGGGAAGGCGGCCACGGCCCGCCGACCCCAGGACTGGCGGCCGTGCCAGTTCCAGTTGACCTGGGCGCGCGTCTCGGGCCGCTTCTCGTCGTCGGTGGGGTCCCACGACTCGCTGAGCTCGTTCGGGGGGCGGCGGACGGGCGGCCCGTCGGGTGCGGACTGTGACAGGGTCGGGCCCGCCTGCACCTCCCTTGGCGGGCGGCGACCGGGACCTCTGGGATCAGAAGGAGGCATAGAACGACTCCTCGCCGGCGGACAGGACCCGGAAGGAGGCCAGCCCGGTGATGAGCGCGTAGACGGAGCTTCCGGCCAGCAGCCCCCACGCCCCGACGGTGAGGTCGCCGCCCCGGACCAGCAGCACGGTGACCACGATGCTCGTGCAGGCCCCGGCCACCGCCCCGGTCACCGCCGGCCGGGGCTTGCTGAGGAAGAACAGGTACTGGCTGCACAGCATGCCGATGGGGACGATGGCGAAGCCGAACGATGCCACCTCGAGCACCGACAGCCCGCCGGGCGTCCGGACCGAGGCGGTCAGCCCGGCCGGGAGCAGGGCCAGCAGGACCTTGGGGAGCACCCACGCCACCAGGCCGGAGGCCCCGGCCAGCATGGAGACCGCCAGCGCCCACTCGCGTCGGAGCGTGGTGCGGGCCACGCTCCAGCGGTCGAGGGTCTGGCTCTCGAGCAGGGGGCGCAGCCTCCGGCCGAACCGCTCGATGGAGGCGTAGACGAGACCCAGCAACACCACCAGCTCCAGGAGGGCCAGGTCCATCGACCCCTCGAAGGTCGACGCGTACACGTACTGGTCGACCCCGAGGCTGTGCCCGTAGGCGTAGCCCACGATCATGGGGCTCACCAGGATCATGACGAAGTAGGCACCGCCGTACACGGCGTAGGGGGCGGTGTACCACAGCACCACGCGGAGCTCGGGGGGCTTGACCACGGCCAGCGGATCGTCGTCCCCGGCTCCGGCCTCGTCCCGCATGGCCAGGTAGCTGGCGGCGATGACCACCATGGCACCGGTCCCGACGGCGATGCCGAGGAGCTGGGCGTGGACGAGGCCCGGGGAATTGGAGGTCAGGAGCCGGGAGGTGGCCAGGGTGACCAGCAGGGCCAGGCCGGTGGCCAGGGCCAGCGTGTAGAAGCGACGGAGCATGTACAGCGGGGCCGCGCTGAGCAGGAAGATGAAGATGGCCGCGGCGTACTCGGCGAACAGCTCCCCGAGGTGGAGCCCGTAGGTGGGCACGACGTAGAAGCTGTAGGTGGCGGCGATGACCAGCGCCGCCATGGATCCGCTGTAGAGCACGAAGCGGGTGACCGTCCACCGGACCAGGGGGTAGTTCTTCTGCAGGAGGTAGAACGTCCCCTTCCGGCCGATCATCTGCGAGCAGCCGCCGGACAGGACGGCGGCGAGGAAGAAGGCCAGGGACACCATGGCCTCGGACTGGGGCGTGGAGTCGAGCGAGGACCACAGGGCCACCCGACCGAAGAACAGGACGACCACCGACATGATCCACGGCACCCCGTACCACGACCCGGCCAGGTAGTCGTCGACGAACCGGCGCCACGCCCCCTTGCGTTCAGGCACCTCGCGGACCTGGGGCACGTAGTACAGGTAGGTCAGCTCGTAGACCGCGGTGGCCAGGTCGAACACCGACTCGAAGCCGAGCGCCTCCGCCCCGCTCCGGGTGTAGCCCATCGACTCCAGGGCCACGGCCACGTCGCGCAGGTTGCGGGGCTCGGGGTTGCGGTCGAGCACGCGTCGGGCCTCCACATGGAGGTCGTCGTAGACGCTCGACTGCGTGCGCAGCTCGTCGAGGCCGTCGGGACCGCCGGTCCCGATTGTCATGCTGTCAACGGAGCGGAGCACGGGTGCGCACCTCGTCGTAGAGCCACCGGTAGCCGTCGAGGAAGACGTCGAGGGTGTAGGACTCGAGCATGGCCTGGCGGCCGAGCGCTCCCAGCCGGGCCAGGCCGGCCCGGTCGGCCGCCATCTCGCAGATGCCCTCGGCCAGCTCCATGGGGCGTCCGGGGGGGACCAGCCGACCGTAGGGGGGCGTGATGACCTCGGGGACGCCGCCCACCTCGGTGGCCACCATGGGCCGGCCGGCCATCAGTCCCTCCACCGCGGCGAAGGGGAACCCCTCCGAGATGCTGGACAGGACGGCGATGTCCCCTTCGTTGAGGGCGGCCCCGACATCGGCCGTCGGTCCCCGGAACACGCACGAGTCGCCCAGCCCCAACTGCTCGGCCAGCGCGTAGCAGCCCCGGGCGTAGGCCGGGTCGCTCTCGGGGCCGTGGATCTGCAGGGTGACCCCGGGGATGCGGTCCCTCACGATGGCGAACGCCCGCAACAGGGTGTGGATGTCCTTCAGCCGCTCCAGCCGGGCCACCGACACCAGGGTCAGCGGCCCGTCACCACTGCCGGCCGGACGGGTCAGCGGGAAGTGCCCCGGGTCCACCCCGTTGGGCATCGGGTGGATCTTGGCCTCGTCGACGCCCAGCCTCATCTCCCAGGTGGCGTTGAACCGTGCCACGGGGGAGACCAGGTCGGCGCGTGAGTACGCCATGGCCACGACGGCGGCGTAGAAGTTGGACAGGAAGACCCGGTAGGGGCTGTTGGTCCGGTTGCGGCCCAGGGCCAACAGCCGCTCGCGGTAGTACACGCCGTGCTCGGTCAGGAGGAAGGGGACGCCATACCGCTCGCGCAGCACCACGGCGGGGATGGCGCAGAAGGCGGCCGCCGAGGCGTGGACCACCCCGGGGAGCTCGGCCGGGTAGTCGAGGGGGGCCAGATAGCGGTAGACCGACCGGGCCAGGTCGATCGCCTCGTAGGTGGTCAGTCGCTGATAGAGCGGATGGGCGGCCAGGGTGTCGCGGAACAGCCGCCAGGTGCGCCCGTCACGCATGGCCCGCTTCAGGCTGTAGCGGTCGGCGTAGACCGACAGCGCGCACAGCGCCGCCACCAGGTCGTCGGGCCCCCCCTCGCCCAGCGCCACCGAGATGACCAGCTGGGCGTAGGCGGGCAGGAACTCCAGCTCGAAGTGCCTCCCGGGCCGGCGCAGGCGCCGGGCGATCCATCCCGGGCGGGGGTTGAACTCGGCGTTGTCCTCGGTCCCCCACAGCGGCACCTGGATCATGTGGGCCAGGTTGGGCGGCGGGTCGTACCGGACCGCCATCGAGGTGTTGGCGACCACGGAGTACACCACGAACTGCTTCTCGGACAGCCCGCTGATCAGCTGGTGGGCCCAGGTGCTCACCCCACCGGTCACGTAGGGATAAGTGCCCTCGGCGGTCAGGAGCACGTCGATCTCGCGGGTGACGTCCTGCGGGTCGGTGGCGGCGCCGCCGGCCCGTGCGGGGGTGCGGCCGGACGCGTGCTCCACCGGCAGGGTGGCGACGGGGTGGAGTGACACCGGGCTGATCAGGCGACGTGGCGGGCCGGTCGGGGATGCCGGAGGCGGCGGAGCCAGCCGCCCCGGACCGAAGCCGCCTCGGTCACCGTCAGGGGCGCCCCGCCGTTGGCTCCGTCCCGGGTGGTGTCCGCGGCGGTGCGGTGATCCCCGTCCGCCCGTCCGGTTGCGGCCGCCGGCCGCACCGTGGCCCGGCGCTCGATCCGGAGCCCGACGTCGCGGTGGGCCGGCCCCTGCTGCCCACCGTCGCCCTCGGCCATCAGGTCGTCGTCGGCCCGGAGGACCGACTCGATGGCCTGGGCCCGTCGCAGCCCCTTCGAGGCGATGCTGAGGTTCTCGACGCTGAGGAAGCACTTGGCGGCCATCATGGCGGCCTCGCGGATGAACGGGAGCGGCGTCCGATCGTCCTCGGTCACCCGGAGGTACTCCCGGCCGGCCAGCCGCATCCAGTGGTCCGAGGCGTCCATGTTGCCGGTCCGCCTCGCCGCCAGCGCCGCCTGCCGGTAGGAGATGGCCGCACGCTGGGGGGCCGAGTCCACGGTGCGCTGGGCCTCTTCGAGGAAGAGCGACTCGGCCCTCTGGAACTCCCCGGAATGGAAGGCGACCACCGCCGCCTCGAACAGGGTGGTGTCACCGTCCTCGATCTCGAGCGTGACCTGCACCGCGTCCCCACCGTCGGCGGGCGCCTCGTCGCCGGCCCGGTCCGCATCCTCCAGCGGCGCCGAGCCGGCCGGCCGGAGCCACCCCGGCGACTGGGGGGCCGATGGGGGGCGCGTGACGGCTGCCGGGCCTTCATCGCCCGACCGCGCTTCAGACTGGGTGATCGGCGCCTCGGTCATGACGGCGGAGGCTGGTTGGTGCCTGGCAGGTCCATGGGAAACTCTTTCGACCAGGTGGGGCCGAACCTTGAGATGAGGTGAGCCGATCCGACGTCGCGGCGTCGGGCTCCCCATGCCTCCCTACCTGCGAGATCTGACCGAATTGGGGGCTCGCGCCGAGCCCCGCGAGCGACCGCTCAGGACGCCTTCCGCTTGGCCGTGGCCCGGGGCTTGGCCGTCGCCTCGGCCGCCCGCTTGATCGGGGTGGGCTGCTTGGCGCTGGCCTTCTGCGCCGTGGCCTTCTGGGCGCTGGCCTTCTGGGCGGTGGCCTTCTGGGCGCTGGCTTTCTGCGCCGTGGCCTTCTGGGCGCTGGCCTTCTGGGCCGTGGCCCGCTTGGGCGCCCCGCCCTTCGGCGTGGCCCTCCCCGCGGCGGTCGTCTTCACCGTGGTGGCCCGGGCCCGACCGCTCGGACCGGCGGGGCTCGCCTGCCGGCCGGCGTTGACCGACTCGATGCTGGCACTGAGCACGTCCATCAGGTCGACGACCTTGGTCGACGGCGGGGCGGCCTCCACCCCGGTGACGATCTCGTGGCCCTGACGCTTGGACTCGATCAGGGCCTCGACCTTCTCGCGGTGGGTGTCGTGGTACCTCGCCGGCTCCCAGTCACTCTGCATGGACTCGAGGAGGAGGCCGGCCATCTGCACCTCACGGTCGGTGATCTCGTCGGCGGACGGGAGATGGGGGAGCTCCGTGGAGGGTGACCGGATCTCGTCGGCGAAGTACATGGTCTCCAGCTTCAGTACCTCGTCGTCCGGGCGGATCGCCACGGTGTACTCCTTGTTCCGCATCACCACCGTGCCGATGGCCACCTTGTTGGCCTTCCGCATCACCTCGCGGAGGAGGGCGTAGGCCTTGTCGGCCGCCTCCCCCTCGGGGGCCAGGTAGTACGTGGACCGGTAGAACACGGGGTCGATCCGGTCGAGGTCCACGAAGTCGGTGATCTCGATCAGGTGGGACTTCTTGGGCTCGGCCGACTCCAGCTCGTCGTCCGACAAGAGGACGTACTCGCCCCCGCCGAGGTCGAACCCCTTCACGATCCGGCCGGCCGGGACCTCGGCGCCGGTCCGCTCGTTCACCTTCTTGTAGCGGATCCGGTCGGAGGTGCCCTCCTCGAACTGGTTGAAGTGGATGGTCTTGTCCTGGGTGGCCGAGTACAGCCCGACCGGCACGTTGACCAGGCCGAAGCTGAGTGCACCCTTCCAGACGGATCGTGGCATCCTGCAATCATTACCCAGCTCAGGGCCCATCCACCACCCCTGATACACCCCTTTGTCACACTGCAGCCATGAGTCCCATGGAGACAGACCAGTTCGCCTCTTCGGTGCTCCGGAACATCGACGTGCTGCTCCCGTCCGGCGTCTCCGGGACCGATCTGGCCTGTGAGCTGGGCCTCTCCGCCTGGATGCGGCTCACCGGCACCACCCTCGACGACGCCCCCGGTCAGCTCTGGGCCGTCCGGCAGGCCATCCTCGAGGCCGGTCAGCTGGACGAGGCGACCGAGCCCGTCCCCATGGGCGCCCGGGCCCCACGGCTCGCCGTCCTCAACCTGGTCGCCTACCTCGGGGACCTCCTGGACCGGGCCGCCTCGCACCTCGGCTGTGGGCGCCAGGACATCATCGCCGAGGCCCTGGGCCAGCCGGTCCTCCACGGGCCCCGCAGTGCAGTCGGCCACCAGCGGGTGCTGCGCTCCTCGTGACGGCCACCGGAGGCGGCCGGTCCCTGGTTGGTCCGCTGCTCCGGGGGTAGACAGGACGGGTGGCGCCCGACCCGCTGAGCACGTACCGCCGCAAGCGGGACCCGGCCCGGACCCCCGAGCCGGTCCCGAAGGGCCGGCCGGGGCGCGCCGGTGGGACGCGTCGGCCGACGTTCGTCATCCAGGAGCACCACGCCTCCAGCCTCCACTGGGACTTCCGGTTGGAGCACGACGGGGTGCTGGTCTCGTGGGCCCTCCCGAAGGGCCTGCCCGTCTCCCCCGACCGGAACCATCTGGCCGTGCGGGTCGAGGACCACCCCCTCGAGTACGGATCCTTCGCCGGCACCATCCCCGACGGTGAGTACGGCGCCGGCGAGGTGTCGATCTGGGACCACGGCACCTACGAGGGCGAGAAGTGGCGTCCGGACGAGGTCATGGTGGTCCTGCACGGGGAGCGGGCCGAGGGTCGCTACGTCTTGTTCCCGACCCGGGGCGACGACTGGATGATCCACCGGATGGACCCCGCCCCCGAGGGGTTCGAGCCCCTCCCCACCTCGCTGCCGCCGATGTTGGCCGTGCCGGCGTCCGAACCCCCCGAGGGCGAGGGGTGGGCCTACGAATTCAAGTGGGACGGGATGCGGGTCCTCGTCCGGGTGGAGGGGGGCCGCCAGCGGATCGTGAGCCGCAACGGCAACGACGTGACCCGGTCCTTCCCCGAGCTCCGGGGGTTCGGCGAGTCGCTCGGCACCCATCAGCTCGTCGTCGACGGCGAGGTGGTGGTGCTCGGGCCCGGGGGAGTCCCCTCGTTCTCGCGGCTGCAGCACCGGATCCACAACGGCTCGCCCTCGGCGGTCACCCGCATGGCCGCGGCGGAGCCGGCCAGCCTGGTGATCTTCGACCTCCTCCACCTCGACGGCCGCTCCCTCGTGGCCGACAGCTACGACGATCGCCGGTCGGTGCTGGAGGCCCTGCACATCGGGGCGCCCCGCTGGGCGGTCACGCCCTCGTTCACGGACACCTCCGGTGCGGCGGTGCTGCGGGCCGCGGTGGCGGCCGGCATGGAAGGGGTGGTGGCCAAGCGCCGCCTCGGCCCCTACCGACCGGGCCGGAGGAGCCCCGACTGGGTCAAGGTGAAGTACCAGCGCACCCAGGACGTCGTGGTGGGCGGGTACACCCGGGGCAACGGGGGCCGGCGGGACGACTTCGGGGCGCTGGTGGTCGGGCTGCCGATACCGGGGTCGCGGAAGCTGGCCTACGTGGGCAAGGTGGGCACCGGCTTCTCGGAGGCCGAGCGGGCCGAGTTGCGGGGCCGGTTGGACCGTTCGGGGCGGGCCACCAGCCCCTTCGACGGGGACCTGCCGGCCGGGCTCGTGGGGGAGGCCACCTGGGTCACCCCCCGGTTGGTGGGCGAGGTCCGGTTCAGCGAGTGGACCCCGGACGGTCACCTCCGCCACCCGGTGTGGCGTGGGCGCCGACAGGACGTCTCGGCCGCCGAGGTCCGTCGTGAGCCCTGACGCCCGGCCCACCACCGTCGACGGTCGGGCCCTCACCGTGACCAACCTGGACAAGGTGCTGTATCCCTCGAACGGGTTCACCAAGGCCCAGGTGATCGAGTACTACGCCCGGGTGGCCGAGGTCATGCTGCCCCATGTCCGGGACCGGGCCCTCACGATGAAGCGGTATCCCGACGGGGTCGAGGGGAAGTACTTCTTCGAGAAGCACATCCCCGACCACGCGCCGGCCTGGGTCCACCACGTGGAGGTGCCCTCGGCCTCGGGGGGCCCGTCGGTCGACTACCCGGTGGTCGACGACCGGCCGAGTCTGGTGTGGGCGGCCAACCTGGCCGCCATCGAGTTCCACGTCCCCCTGTGGCACGTGGGCCGGAGGCGGACCCTGCCGGCCCGTCCCGACCACATGGTCTTCGATCTCGACCCGGGCGAGGAGACCTCCATCGTGGAGTGCTGCCGGGTGGCCGGGCTGGTGGCGGAGCTGCTCGAGGACGGCCGGGAGGGGTGCCGTCCGAAGACCAGCGGCTCCAAGGGGCTCCAGCTCTATGTGCCCCTGGCCGGTCGGCCGACCTGGGAGGGGGTGCGGGACCGGTCCCACGACATCGCCCGCCGGCTCGAGCGCGACCACCCGGACCTGGTGGTGTCCACCATGCGCAAGAGCCTCCGGAGGCAGCGGGTCCTCATCGACTGGAGCCAGAACCATCCGGCCAAGACGACCGTCGCCGTCTACTCCCTGCGGGCACGACCCGAGCCGACGGTCTCCACCCCGGTGACCTGGGACGAGGTCGACCACTGCGCCACCACCGGTGTGGCGGACGGGCTCCGGTTCCTCCCCGACGACGTCCTGGGCCGGATCGAGTCCCACGGCGACCTCTTCGCCGACGTGTAGGCCGGCGCGCCGCCCGACGCCGGCGCCCCTCCGCTCCTAGTGCTGGGCCACGATCGGGTACAGGCGGAACAGGGGGAACGCGGCCTCGGAGTCGTGGGGGACGAAGTGGGCCCCCGTGGCGGCGTCGAAGCGGATCCGGTCGTTGCGCTGGCAGGTCCGGCAGGTCTCGGGATCGTGGTCCATGGCGTCTCCCTCATGCGTGCAACGCCCCTCTCCCCATCTCATCGACACGCCCGTCCCAACCCTTGACCCCCCCCGGGCCCCACGAGCGGTGGCCGGTCCCCACCGTCCACCCCGCCCGGCGTCGGGCCGAGGGGGTATCCTGCCGCCGTGCGGATCCCCCGTCCTGCCCTCATGCTCGCCGCCGTGG
>Ga0302196_10006143_pt1 | contig 10646 bp, 8 predicted proteins | sample II_Bog_N1_3_FD_198794 | JGI IMG/M metagenome (GOLD analysis project Ga0302196, IMG submission 198794) | Peat permafrost microbial communities from Stordalen Mire near Abisko, Sweden - II_Bog_N1_3 | ecosystem: Environmental > Terrestrial > Soil > Wetlands > Peat | place: Sweden: Abisko, Stordalen...
GTCGACCAGAGTCGAGGCCGCCCCGCCCATGGTCGGCCAGACCTCGACGCCCTGGGTCGCCGGCATAGCCGCCACCACCCGCCGCGCCTGGAAGCGGAACGCGCCCAGCCAGGGCGTCGCATAGCCCAGGCCCAGCACGTCCAGCGCGCCGGCATTGCCCCAGGCTTCGCGCAAACGCCTGGCGATGATCAGCCGCGCCGCCCGCCCCAGGCGGCTGGCGTAAAATTCACGGAGCTCCAAAACGTCGCGGCGCATGACCCTCGAATGGGCTAGGGAGATGAATCTGTGCTTACAGCTCCTATGTATCGCTGAAATCGGAGACCGCCATGCCGTTGACCGTCCGCCAGTTTCCCTGCCTTCAGGACAATTACGGCTTTCTGGCCCGCGACGAGGCCACCGGCCTTGTCGCCTGCATCGACACGCCCGACGCCGGAGCGATTCTCGCCGAGCTGGACAAGCTGGGCTGGAGCCTGTCGCTGATCCTCAACACCCACTGGCATGCGGACCACGCCGGCGGCAACGCGGAGATCAAGGCCAAGACCGGCGCGACCATCGTCGGCCCGTCCGAGGTTGAGAAGATCTCGCCGCTGGACCGCAAGGTCACGGACGGCGCGACGGTCGAACTGGGCGAGACGACATTCCAGGTGATCGACACCGGCGGCCATACGCTCGGCCACATCAGCTATTTCGACGCCGACGATCAGATCGCCTTCGTCGGCGACACCCTGTTCGCGCTGGGCTGCGGACGCCTGTTCGAAGGCACGGCCGAGCAGATGTGGGCCAGCCTGTCGAAGCTGGCGGCGCTGCCCGACGACACGGCAGTCTACTGCGCCCATGAATACACCGCCTCGAACGCCCGCTTCGCCCTGTCGGTGGACGACAGCCCCGCGCTGAAGGCCCGCGCGGCCGAGGTGTTCGCCGCCCGAGCGCGCGACGAGCCCACCGTTCCCACCACCATCGCCCTGGAAAAGGCCACCAATCCCTTCCTGAAAGCCGGCGGCGCCGAGGCCTTCGCCAAGGTCCGGGCGGCGAAGGACGTGTTCAGGGGGTGAGGATCCCTTCGTCCCGCACGGGAGAAGGAGGCTATTTCGGGGACAGTTTACTTATCTCATGCCGTGCGGCGGACGACAGGCTGGCCGGGAGGAGATGAGTAAACTGTCCCCGAAATAGCAGCCCGACTCCGCCGGCCCTCCAGAGGAGAGACGGTATGGATGCCGCGCCGGCCCCCTACTTCGCCGCCGTTTCCGCCCCATCCGTCGCGCCCTTGGGCACGCCGGCGACGGCCAGCATCAGCAGGGCCGCGTCGGAATAGCGGCCGGTGCCTTCGTTCTGCAGGGCCAGGCGGGCGCGGCGCTGGGCCTGCTCGGCGCTCAACAGCTGGCGAGCGCTGATCCCGCCGGCGGCGAATCCGCGCCGGGCCATCTGCACCCGCTGCTCGGCCGCGTCCAGGGCCTTGGTCTGCTCGGCGTAGGTCTGGTTGTCGTGCTCGATCGACTGCAGGATGTCGTCGACCTGGGCGAAGGCCTCGAGCACGGTTTCTTCGTAGGCGGCCAACTCAGCCCTCGCGGCGTCGTCGGCCTCGCGTTTGCGCGCGTGCAGTTCGCCGGAGTGGAAGATCGGCAGGGTCAAGGCCGGACCGAAAGCCCAGCTCGTGGCCGTCTTGGAGAAGATCGACTGCGGCGTCAGCGAGTCCTGGTTCAGCGAGGCGTTGAGGGTGATCTTCGGATAAAGATCGGCGGTCGCCACCCCGATCTCCGCTGTCGCCGCGTGCAGCTTGGCTTCGGCTTCGAGAATGTCCGGCCGCTCATGGATCAGGGTCGAAGGCAGACTCACAGGCAGGCTGGCCGGCAGCGAGCCTGAGTTGGCGTCGAAATCGGGCGGATTGAAATCGGTCGGCGACTTGCCGACCAGCACCGCCAGGGCATGGCGCGCGGCGACCCAACGCTGCTTCTGAGCCGGAATCTGCGAGGCGTCGGTGGCCAGCTGGCCGCGCGCGGCCTCGACGTCGGCGTCCGAGGCGCCGCCGGCGTTGCGGGCGCGCACGATCATGTCCAGGTCGCGCTGGTCCTCGGCCGCGATGTCCTTCAGCGCCGCCATCTGGATGTTGGCGTCGGCGATAGTCAGCACCTGTTTGACCACATTGCCGGTCAAGGTCAGGTAGGCGGCGTCAAGCTCGCGCGCCTGTTCGTCGGTCTGGGCCTGCAGCGACTCACGCAAGCGCCGCTGGCCGCCGAACAGGTCCAGATTGTAGCTGACCGTGCCGCCGATCGAATAGAGATTGAAGTCGGGGTTGGTCGGAATCGAGAAGCCCAGTCCCTTCGGGAAGGAAAAGCCGAAGGAATTCAGGTTGATCTGCTCCCGCTTGGCCCCGGCCGTGAAGTCGGACGTCAAGAGGCCGCCCTGGGCTCCGCCGGCGTCGCGCGCCTGGGCCAGCTTGGCCCGCGCCTGTTCCAGCGTCGGGCTGTTGGCGATCGCCTCGCGCATCAGTTCATTCAGGCCAGGCGACTTGAACAGGGTCCACCAGTCGCCGATCACCTTGTCGCCGACACGGGTTTCAAGGCCCGGGGTGCGGATCGGCTCATCGCCCGGCTGGGCGTAGTGATCGCTGGTCGGAACCTGGGGTGCGTGGAAGTTCGGGCCGACGGTGGTGCAGCCGGCCAGCACCGACGCCACGCAGACGCCGGTCATCAGGGAGCGGAGGGTTTGAAGACGCGACATGGCCCTACTCCATCGCAATGTGGCCGGGGCCGCCGCTGTTGCGGTTGGGCGGGCGCATGAAAAACAGGAAGGGCAGGATCAGCATGCCCAGGAAGAACATCAGTCGGAAGTTGTCGATATAGGCGACCATCCCGGACTGGCGGTTGATCTCCCCGTCGAGCGCGGCCAGGCTGGCGGGATGGGCGAGGGTCATCGCGGCCTGGGTCGCGCCGCCCGGGAAGTTGGGATTGTCGGGCCGCACGCCCTGGACCAGCCGCGCATGGACGATCTGGGTGTTGCTGGTCAGGAGCGCCTGCATGATCGAGATGCCGACGCTGGCGCCCAGGTTGCGCATCAGGGTGAAGACCCCGGCTCCGTCGGCGCGATAGCGGTTGTCCAGCGTGGCGAAGCCCAGCGTGGTCAGCGGCACGAACACCAGGCCGATGCCGACGCCCTGGAGCAGGCCCATGGTGATCACCAGACGACCATCCATGGCCAGGTCGAACTGGCTCATGCCCAACAGGGCGACGCTGGACAGCACCAGGCCGATGCCGACCATGACCCGCGCATCCACGCGGTTGATCAGGCGGCCGACGAAGAACATCGACAGCAGGCTGCCCACCCCGCGCGGCATGGTCACAAGGCCCGTGGTCACCACCGGATAGCCCATCAGGGTCTCCAGCATCGGCGGCAGCAGGGCCAAGGTGGCGAACATCATCACCCCGACGAAGAAGCCGAGCATGGTGGCGGTGGCGAAGTTTCGGTCCTTGATCAGCGCGATCGGCAGGAAGGGCCGGTCGGCGGTCATGGTGTGGAAGATGAACAGGACCAGCGCCACGCCCGCCGTGGTCATCTCGATCCAGATCTCCGGCGACTCAAGCCACGCCTTGTCCGGCCCGCGGTCGAGAAACAGCTGGAACGAGGCCAGGGTGATGCTCAGCAGGATGAAGCCAGTGAAGTCGAACGGCGTCTTCTCGGGCGCGCGATGGCCGTGGATGAAGCTGAACACGCCGGCCGCCGCCAGGGCGCCGAGCGGCACGTTGATGTAGAAGACCCAGCGCCAGGAAAAGGCGTCGGTCAGCCAGCCGCCGAGCGCCGGGCCGACGATCGGACCGAGCAGCGCGCCCATGCCCCAAATGGCCATGGCGGGGCCCTGCTGCTCGGGCGGATAGACGTCCATCAGCACCGCCTGCGACAGCGGCACCAGCGCCGCGCCGAACGCGCCCTGAAGCAGCCGGAACAGCACGATCTGCCCCAGGCTGGTCGCCGCGCCGCATAGGGCCGAGGCGAGGGTGAAGCCGATGATCGACACCATGAAGACGCTCTTGCGGCCGAACCGTCCGGCCAGCCAGCCGGTCATGGGCGTCAGGATCGCCGAGGCGACGATGTAGGAGGTCAGGACCCAGGTGATCTGGTCCGCCGAGGCCGAGACGCTGCCCGCCATGTGCGGCAGGGCGACGTTGGCGATGGTGGTGTCCAGCGAGTTCATCACCGTGGCCAGCATGATCGAGGCGGTGATCAGGCCGCGGTTGGGAACCTCCGCGGGCGTGTCGCTCATCGCGCGGGCTCCGGCGGCGGCGAGGCGCTGAACAGGTGGCGATGGTGAGTGGTGTCCACCGTGACCGAGGCGCTGAGACCGGCTTCCAGCGGCACGTCCGGACGCGGCGAGAACTCGAGGATCACCGGGACGCGCTGGGTCACCTTCACCCAGTTGCCGGTGGCGTTTTCCGCCGGCAGCAGAGAGAAGCTGGACCCTGTGCCCGGGCTGATGGCCTGGACCACGGCGTCGAAGCGAACGTCCGGATAGGCGTCGATCTTGACCTTCGCGTGCTGGCCCGCGCGCATGTATTCGAGCTGGTTCTCCTTGAATTCGGCTTCCAGCCAGATGTGGCTGGAGATCAGGGAGAAGACCGGCGCGCCGGCGTTGATGTAGTCGCCGACCTGCAGCTGATCGACCTTGGTGACCACGCCGTCCTGGGGCGCGACCACGTCGATATAGCTTTGATTCAAGCCGGCGGCGGCGACCTGGGCGGCGGCCTGGCGCACGGTGGGGTGGGAATCGACGGCGATGTCGGCGTTGCCGCCGAGGGCGGCCAGGGCGGCGGCCGCCAGTTGCTGGGCGCTCGCCAGCTTCTGACGCGCCTGATCGACCTGGCTGGCCGCGCTGGCGGCCTGGGCGCCGGTCGAGGTGCCCGCGGCGACCAGCGCCTTTTGCCGCTCCGATTCCCCGGTCAGATAGGTGAGCTCGTCCTGCGCGGCCTTCACATCGGCCTCGCGCTGGGCGTAGGTGGCCTTCATCTCCTCGACCTGCAGCCGGGCGTTGGCCAGGGCCGCGTTGGCCTGCTCGGAGGCGGTCTGGTAGGGGCGTCCGTCGATGCGGAACAGCACCTGGCCGGCCTTGACCTGCTGGTTCTCGCGCACCTCGATATCGACCACGCGGCCCGAGATGCTCGCGGCGATCGAGACCCGCGCGCCCTGCACCGAGGCGTCGTCGGTGCTCTCGTAGCGGCCGCCGGACAGATAGACGAACAGGCCGATGAGCAGCGCGAGCGCCACCACGCCGATCATGATCGGCCAGCGCAGGCGCTGAATCCGCCGGCGGTCGCGCCAGATCGGCGTCGCGGCCTCGGATTCGATGGTCTGGGACGCAGGATTAGGGCTGGAGTCGGCAGGGCTCATGGACGAAGCGTTTTGCTCATGGTGAAGGGGCGCCGGCGATAGAGGGCCCCGCGGCGCTTGCAAGTTGCAGGTAGGGTGTCATCCTTCATGAGCCAAATGAGAATTGATCACGCCCACCATGCCTGAGATTCATTTTTCCGCCTTGGACCTCAATTTGCTCCGGGTTTTCGACGCCATGGCCGAGGAAGCCAATGTCACGCGGGCCGGCGCGCGGCTGGGCCTGACCCAGTCGGCGGTCAGCCATGCGCTCGGCCGGCTGCGCCACATCCTTCAGGACGAACTGTTCGTCCGCGGCCCCGACGGCATGCAGCCGACCGCCCGCGCCCAGGAGATCGCCCCGCGTCTGCGCCAGGGCCTGCACCAGCTGCAGGTCGCCCTGACTCCCGCCGCCTTCGTGCCGGCCGAGACCCGGCGCCGCTTCGTCATCGCCGCCGGGCCCTATATCTGCACCACGCTCATTCCGGTGCTGATGGCGCTGTTCGGCCGCGAGGCGCCGGGCGCGGAACTGCGTCTGCGGCAACTGGGGCCGAGCGTCGGCGACGATCTGCAGACCGGACGGGTCGACATAGCGATCGGCGGCTTCGGCGCCGCCGGGCCGCGTTTTGAAAAGGAAGTCCTGTTTCACGAGACCACCGTCTGGGTGCTTCGCGCCGACCACCCCGCCGCACGGTCTGGCCGCCTGACGCTCGAAGCCCTGTCGAAGCTGCCCCACGCCATCCTGGCCGGCGCGGAGGAGGACCGGATGATCGACGGGCGGGTGTCCGAAGGGGGTCTGGAACGGCGCGTCGCCTGGGCCGACGACGGCGCGATCGAAAAGGCGCTCGCGGACCGAGACCGATCGCGCACCGTCAGCCTGACGACCCAGGACGCCATCAGCGCCCTGGCGGTGGCCAGCCGCACCGATATGGCCGCCCTGGCCCCGCGCCGCCTCGCCAGCGCCTTCGCGCAACAATACGGGCTGAAGCTGTTCGAGCCGCCCTACCGCTCTCCACCCTCGGCCATCGAGGCGATTTGGCGGCGCGACCTGACCGAATCAGCCCCGATCGAGTGGCTGCGCGGCCGCCTGCGCGCGGCGGCGGCGGAGCTCTAGGCGCGCTGCGTCTTCTACCATGGCGACAGAAGCGGCCTGTAACCTTCTACCCCAAATCCCCGGGAGGAAGTGAACCGTTAGGAAATCGGCGTTTATAGCTGGTGGGAATTAATCATTGGACCTCAGGTTGTGGGCGGCGGGGGCATGGACGAAGACGAAACAGGCTCGATCGTCGGCGCGCGCGGCCTGTCTTTCGAAAACCGCATCGCCATATCCTCGCTGGTCACCGCCATTGTGGTGCTGATCGCGGCGACAGGGCTGTTCATGCTTGAACAGTGGCAGGCCGAGCAGCGCGACATGCGCCGAAACCAGGCCACCATCTCCAGCGTCATCGCCGACCAGATCGCGCCCGTCGTGGCGCGCGGCGACGCGGCCGCAACCCGCGCCATGCTGACGCCGCTGGTGGCCAAGCCGGAAATCCGCGCGGCCGACGTGGTCGATCCCGCCGGCCGCACCATCGTGCACATTCTGGAGCCGGCCGGCAGCGCGCCGACCAGCAACGTCAACTATTTCGAGACCCGCTCAGCCCTGGCCGTCGCCGGACGCCGCATCGGCGATCTGGTGGTCACCTCGCGCGCGGTCAGCCTCTGGTCGATCCTGCCGCGCTATCTGGCGGTCTGCGCGGCGCTGTTCTTCGCCACGGCCGGCCTGGCCCTGTTCATGGGCCGCTGGCTGGCCGGCCTGGTGATCGAGCCGGTCAACCGCCTCTCGCAGGCCATGCGCGACGTCACCGACAGCGCCGACTACGCCCAGAGGGTGCCGACCTGGGCCCAGGACGAGTTCGGCCTGCTGACCGAAAGCTTCAACACCCTGCTGGCCCAGCTGCACGCCAACGACGGCGCCCTGCACAGGGCCATGATCGAGCTGGTCGAGGCCCGCGACGCGGCCCAGGCGGCCAATGTGCTGAAGTCACAGTTCCTGGCCAATATGAGCCACGAGATCCGCACCCCGCTGAACGGTGTCCTGGCCATGGCCCAGATCATCGCCCTCGGCGACCTGCCCCAGGTCCAGCGCGAACGCGTCGAGGTGATCCGTCGCTCGGGCGAAGACCTGCTGGCCGTACTCAACGACGTGCTCGACATTTCCAAGATCGAGGCCGGCAAGCTGGAGATCGAGACCGCCGAGGTCGATCCCGAGGCCCTGGCGCGCAACGTCCACACCATGTTCGACGCCATCGCGGCGGCGAAGAAGAACCTGACCTTCGACGTGCAGCTGCGCCCGAACGCGATCGGCCTGCGCCGCGGCGACCAGGCGCGCATCGGCCAGATCCTCAACAATCTGGTCTCCAACGCGCTGAAGTTCACCAGCGAAGGCCATGTGCAGGTGGTGATCGACGGCCACGGCGAGGGCGGCGATGCGGGCCTGCGGATGATGGTGTCCGACACCGGCGTGGGCATTCCGCAGGAAAAGCTGTCGATCCTGTTCGAGAAATTCACCCAGGCCGACAATTCCAACACCCGCCGTTTCGGCGGAACGGGCCTGGGCCTGGCTCTCTGCCGCGAGCTGGCGCAGATGATGCGCGGCGACATCGAGGTCACGAGCGTCGAGGGCGACGGCTCCACCTTCACCGTCGTCCTGCCCCTCGCGCGGATCGCCGAGGCCGGCGCGGTCGGCGAGCCTGTGCAGACCGCGGCCGAGGCCGAGGACCGTCCGCTGCGGGTGCTGGCGGCGGAAGACATCCCGACCAACCAGCTGGTGCTGCGCACGGTCATGGAGAGCTTCGGCGTTGAGCTGACCATGGTCGACAATGGCCGCGAGGCTGTCGAAGCGTGGACCAGCGGCGCCTTCGACCTGATCCTGATGGACATCCAGATGCCCGAGATGGACGGCGTGGAAGCGACCTTGGCCATCCGCACGGCCGAGCAGCAGACCGGACGCGTGCGCACCCCGATCATCGCGGTGTCCGCCAACGCCATGGCTCACCACGTCAAGCGCTATCGCGAGGTCGGCATGGATGGCCATGTCGCCAAGCCCATCGAGCTGGTGAAGCTCCATTCAGCGATGGAATCGGCCCTGACCGCCGCCGCCGCCGAACAGGCCCAGGACCAGTCGCAGGTCGCCTGACCGCATCGCGGCCGGCGCCGGGCCGTCCGGCTGCTGACAGCTTCCGGCATCGCGCCTGTTAGGTTGAGCCCATCAACCTTTGGCCGGACCGAGCAGCCATGCCCAAGCTAGACCTTGCCGCCATTCCGCTTCGCAGCGGCTGCAACTATCCCGTCCCCTTCGACAAGCCCTGCCTCGGCTCGACCTGGCAGAAGCTGGCGCTGGCCGGCGGGCTGACCGCTTTCGGCGTCAACCTCTCGCGCCTGCCGCCGGGCGTCTGGTCCAGCCAGCGCCACTGGCACACCCATGAGGACGAGCTGATCTATATACTCGAGGGCGAGCTGGTGCTGGTCACCGACGCGGGCGAGACGATCATGCGCCCCGGCGACTGCGCGACCTTCAAGGCCGGCGATACCGACGGGCACCACCTGATCAATCGCTCAGGCCGGGACGCGGTGCTGCTTGAGGTGGGTAACAGCGCCCCGGCCCTGGACCGCTGCACCTACAGTGACATCGACATGCTCGCCGAACCGGGCGTGGAGCCCTATCTGCATCGCGACGGAACGCCCTATCCGGTCAACGAGGGCGACGCCTCCGCCTGAAGGGGGTGCGACATTTGGGTGCGACACCGGGCGCGACCACGGCCGGACTTCCCAAAAGACCGGTGTTCGGTCAGCTTGGCTGTAAGAGCCGCCGCGAGCCCCGATGAACAGAGCCGCCTTCGACGATCTAGCCTTCCGGCCAGACCACTTCTTCCTGGGTCCGACCAAGGGATGGGGTCTGGTGCGCGACGTCTTCGGACGGTTGATCGATCGCTGCGAGATCGTCACCGAGGGGCGCTGGGACCACAACTATGGCGCCCTGCACTTTGACGAGACGTTCACCTACGATTCGGGCTGGGTCGAGACGCTGAACTGGGTGTTCGCGCCTGACGCCCGCGGACGCATGAGCGCGTCGGAGCCCAGCGTGGTCGGCGCGCCGACAACCTGGACCGAAGGCCGAGACTACCGGCTTCAGTTCCGCCGCACCGGGGCGCCGCCGGTAGACAAGGTGGCGCTGCTCTATGACGTCACCTTCACCCTGTTCCAGCCGCACATGGTGCTGAAGTCGGCCAAGCTGAAGTGGTTCGGGCTGACCGTGGGGTCAATGACCGCCTATCACCGGCGGGTGCGCGAATAGCAGCGCCCTGTCGCCCACCCTGGCGAGGCCGGGATGGGCGAATGGGATCGTTCAGCGCGTCTAGCTGTCGAGGTTGCGGGCCGAGGCGGCGGCGCGCATGGCCTTCTGCAGCTTTTCGAACGCCCGCACTTCGATCTGGCGCACCCGCTCGCGGCTGACGCCATATTGCGAGGCCAGTTCTTCCAGCGTGGTCGGGTCGTCCTTCAGCCGCCGTTCGGTCAGGATGTGGCGCTCGCGGTCCGAAAGCTCGACCATCGCCTCCTGCAGCAGGGACATGCGGATCGAGGACTCCTCGTCCTCGGCCAGCTTGGTCTCCTGGCTGACGGCGGTGTCGTCGGCGAGCCAGTCCTGCCATTCGCTTTCGCCATCGGCGCGCATCGGCGCGTTCAGCGAGGCGTCGCCACCGGAGAGGCGCCGGTTCATCGAAATCACTTCCGAGTCCAGAACGCCCAGGCGGGTGGCGATGTGGCTGACGTGCTCGGGATGAAGGTCGCCCTCCTCGAAGGCCGAAATCTCGGCCTTGGCCTTGCGCAGGTTGAAGAACAGCGTCTTCTGCGCCGCGGTCGTGCCCATCTTCACCAGCGACCAGGACCGCAGGATGTATTCCTGGATCGAGGCGCGGATCCACCACATGGCGTAGGTGGCCAGGCGGAAGCCGCGGTCGGGCTCGAACTTCTTCACCGCCTGCATCAGGCCGACGTTGCCCTCGGAGATCACTTCCCCGATCGGCAGGCCGTAGCCGCGATAGCCCATGGCGATCTTGGCGACCAGGCGAAGGTGCGAGGTGACCAGCTGATGGGCCGCCTCGGTGTCCTCATGTTCGCGCCAGCGCTTGGCCAGCATGAACTCCTGGTCCTTGGCCAGCATGGGAAACTTGCGGATTTCGGTGAGATAGCGCGAGAGGCCGCCTTCCGGCGTCATCACGGCGAGCGATTGTGCTGCAGCCATTGTATTTTCC
>Ga0302196_10006146_pt1 | contig 10644 bp, 11 predicted proteins | sample II_Bog_N1_3_FD_198794 | JGI IMG/M metagenome (GOLD analysis project Ga0302196, IMG submission 198794) | Peat permafrost microbial communities from Stordalen Mire near Abisko, Sweden - II_Bog_N1_3 | ecosystem: Environmental > Terrestrial > Soil > Wetlands > Peat | place: Sweden: Abisko...
CCATCGTCGCCTGCATGCGAAAGCTCCTCACCATCCTCAACGCACTCATCCGAGAGAAAAAACCGTGGCAACCAGCTTGACAAGCAAGACAGTCGCTGGACCCGCAAGGGGCCGAGAGGCCCCTTGACCCCATTACCTTAAGGGTTCCAAGGGGCTGTGCCCCTTGGTGGGTCCAGGGCGAAGCCCTGGTGGGGTGCGGGGCAACGCCCCGCGCGGGCAGAAGCCATGATTGTTTTCCTTCACCCGATTGCCCTGGCGGGCCGGCGAATCCGGCTCAGTTGAGCAGCCGCACCACCCGGAAGCCGATGACATCCGCCCGGGTGGTACGGGTGGCGCGCATGCGCGCCGCCGAGCGCAGCATCGACGCTTGGTCGCGCCACCCGCCCCCGCGCACCACCTGCATCGAGCCGTGGCCGGTGGTGGCCGGGCTGGCGTCGATCGGCGTGCCCTCATAGGATTCATGCCAGAGATCGGCGGTCCATTCGCGCACGTTGCCGTGCATGTCGTAGAGGCCGAAGGCGTTCGGGGGGAAGCCGCCCGGCGGCACCGGCCCCGCCGCCGCGAAGGCGGCCTGATGCGTGCCGATCATGTCGCCGAAGGCGTAGCGGCCACGTGACCCCGCCCGGCAGGCATATTCCCATTCCGCTTCCGACGGCAGGCGATAGACCTCGCCGGTCGCGGCCATCAGCCGCGCCACGAACGCCAGGGCGTCATCGTAGGAAACATTCGTCACCGGCAGCGCCGGATCGATCGCCGTGGCCGGAGAACCCGCCGGCGGCGGCGGCGGCCGGAAGGCGCCGAACAGCTTGCGCGCGGGGGCGGCCGGAGCGATGGCGGCCGGCGGCGCGCCGATGACCGCGCGGTATTCCGCGCCGAGCACCGGGAACACGCCGATGGCGAAGGGTGCCGGGATTTCCACCCGTTTCTGCGGCCCTTCGACCGGGCTGTGATCGGGATCGGCCGGGGTCGATCCCAGCAGGAACGCCCCCTTGGGGATGATCCGCATGACCGGCATCAGCTCGCCGTCGCGCAGCGCCGTGCCCGCCGGGGTCGATGCGGTGACCAGCGCGCCGTCCACGACCGGGTCGCCGGACGGCAGATGCCCGACGGCGGCGCGGAACCGGTTGGGCTGCGCCGCGCCGAGGGCCTGCGGGATGTTGGCGTTGCCCGGCTTGGTGGACACCAGATCGGCAACCCAGGTCAGCAGCTTGCGCCACTCGCGCTCGTCGGGATCGCCGCGCCAGGCGCTCAGGTTGACGGTCTGGCGCAGCATGAAGGCGATCGGGATGGAACAGGGTTCCAGCATCGCCGGCACGAGTTTGCCGCGATCCTGGCCGTAATGCGCTTCGGTGCGCACCCAATCCGAATCGACCGAGCGAGGAGTCCACAGCACCACGACCGCGGCGGCGGCGGCGATTTCCCGCTCCAGCGTGGCGTCCCAGGCCGATTTCGGGGTCAGGCTGTCGTCCCACCACACCTGGAAATTGGCGGCGCGCAGCCCGGCGACGACGCGATCGGCGATCTGCAGGTCTTCTTTTTTGTAGCTCAAGAAGATGTCAGCCATGGATTCACCCGCCCGCTTGCGCCGGCATGGTTTCATGATATGATCGTGAATGCAATCATTGTGCCGTGGAGGCGTCATGCCGGTCAACCAGGAGGTAATGAGCGACAGCCAGTTCTACGCCTTTGCCCATCCGGCGCAGAATTCCAGGTTCTATCTGGCGCTGGTTTTCGCGACCTTGCTGTTCCCGCTGATCGCGGTGGCGCTCGTTGCTGGCACGGTGTTCCTCATCGTGCCGATCCTGGCCTTTTTCATTTGGGTTGGCGCGCGGGTGCTTTTTGCAACTTTGGTCGGCAATTCCGTTCTTGTTTCGGAACTGAATTACCCGCGGGTTAATACCATCACCGAGGAGTTGAAGGTCAAAATCGGCTATCAGAAAAAGATATATATATTCGTGTATGAACATGCTCATTTCAACGCTTATATGCGATTCATCTTTTTCCGGCGCGCCATATTCCTCAACTCCGAACTGCTCGAAGCCGGCGTCAGCGACGACGAAGTCCGCTGGGTGATCGGCCGCTTCATCGGCTACATGCGGGCGCGCCGGCAGGCGGGGGTGCTCGGCTGGGTCATTCGCGCGGCGCAACACCTGCTGATCTTCAACTTCTTCCTGCTGCCGTACGAGCGGGCGATGGTCTATACGGGCGACCGCCTGGCCGTGGCCGCGATCGGCGGCGACATATCGAGTGCGGTGTCCGCCATGCAGAAATTGCTGGTCGGGCGACAACTCGGCTACTCGCTGAATCCGGAAGGCATCTTCGAGCAACAACGGCAGATCAAGGGCTCCGTGTTTGCCCTGCTGGCGCGGCTGCTGACCGGCTTTCCGCATATGATTTCGCGCTACGTCGACCTGATCATCTTCGCCAAGGTATTTTTTCCCGCCCAGTTCGCCAGATTCCAGGCCGCGAACCCGGGGTTGCCGGCGGATTTCCAGGAGCTTGCCGCATCGCGCCGAACCGTGCGCGGCGCCGCCCAGCCGGGTGAGGCGGCCACGCCCCGGCGACCGCATGGCTGGGCCTGGGCGGCGGGCACGCTCGTGGTCGCGTCGGGGCTGGGCTTCATCCTGTGGAAGAGCGCGCAACCGGACAGGACACCCCAATTCAGCTCCACCGTGGCCCCGCCCGCCAGTTCCACCGTGGCCCCGCCCGCCAACCCGCCGCATGTGCACCGCAACGCGGCGGGCGAATGGCAGCCCGACATTGGCTGCCGCTGGGTCAGCGATGCCCCGACCGACCTGCGCGTCATCTGCAGGTGACGTTTGGTGCCGGCCGTCAGCTACACGATCTTGCCCTCGAACGGCGGCAGCATGTCCGGGCTTTCGAATTCCAGCACCCACAGATCGGGATCAAATTTCACCTGCCGCTCCACATAGGCATCCGCCGCCGCCTGGTCCACCGGCGCCGGCCCGGTGGCGCGCAGCCAGGCGGCGGCCCCCTCGGCGGTGCGCATCTGCGACAGCACCGACAGCCCGCCGCGCCCGCGCAGCACCACCAGCACCCCGCCGGCATCGGCGTCACCCCGGCGCAGCACGGCGCCGTAGCGGCCGTTCAGGTTGCCCAGGCGCACCGCCATGCTCACCCAGATTTCCGCCTTCACCCGCGGCTCGGCCATCAGGCACCGCCCCGATACAAGCACATCTCCATGGCCGCCAGTCAGCCCTGGCACCGCGGGCTTGGCAAGCCCCGCAAGCCGCGGGCAGGATCACGCTGGCAATATGTCGCGGCGGCACAACATACCGGCCGGGTCATGACAACGAGGCGCGCGATGCGGAAACTGCTGACCACCCTGCTGGCCGCGACCGCGCTCGGGCTGGCCTGCGGGGTCGCGCTGGCGCAGGAAAAAATCACCTTCGGCACCGACTGGCTCGCCGAGGCCGAGTATGGCGGCTACTATCAGGCGCTCGCCACCGGCATCTACCGCAACCACGGTTTGGACGTCGGCATCCGCCAGGGCGGGCCGAGCGTGAACCAGACGCAACTGCTGCTGGCCGGGCGGCTGGACATCGGCATCGCCTCCAACGGTTTCGTTCCGTTGAACTTCGTGCAGGAAGGCATCCCCTTCCGGGTGGTGGCGGCGATGTTCCAGAAGGACCCGTCGGTGCTGATCGCCCATCCCGGCCAGGGCAACGACAGTTTCGCCGCCCTGCGCGGCAAGCCGATCATGATCGGCGCCGACACCCGCGCCGGCTGGTGGAATTTCCTGCGGGCGAAATTCGGCTATTCCGATGCCCAGATCCGCCCGTACAATTTCAGCCTGCAACCGTTCCTGGCCGACAAGTCGGCGATCCAGCAGGGTTTTCTCGGCTCCGAGCCGTTTTCCATCCGCCAGGCGGCCGGGTTCGAGCCGGTTGTTCTGCTGGTCGCCGACGCCGGCTTCGCCGGCTACGCCCAGCTCCTGGCCGTCTCCGACCGGATGGTCGCCGAGAGGCCCGACACCATCCAGCGCTTCGTCGATGCCTCGATCGAGGGCTGGACGGCTTGGCTGGAGGGCGATCCAGCACCGGGCAACGCCCTGATAAAGCAAAGCAACCCCGAGATGACCGACGCCCTGCTGGCGTACGGGCGGGGGGCGCTGAAGCAGCATGGCATCCTGACTTCCGGTGACGCCGCGGCCAACGGCATCGGCGCCATGACCGAGGCGCGCTGGGCGGAGTTCTTCGCCAGCGCCGCCGCGCAGGGCCTGTATCCGGCCGGCCTGGACTGGCGGCGCGCCTACACGTTGCGCTTCGTCGATCACAACACCGGCCCGAAGCCATAGGCCGGTGCTGACCCTCGACCGGCTGGGCCGCCGCTTCCCCAACGGCACCGAGGCACTGCACGAGGCCAGCCTGCGGATCGAACCGGGCGACTTCGTGGCCCTGCTCGGCCCGTCCGGCTGCGGCAAGTCCACTTTGCTGCGGCTGATCGCCGGGCTGGACAGGCCGGATTCGGGGCGCGTCGCCTGGGATGGCGAGACGGCGCCGGCACCGGGCGAGATCGGCTTCGTGTTTCAGGATGCCACCCTGCTGCCCTGGGCGGATGCGGCCGACAATGTCTTTCTCCCCCTCCGCCTGCGCGGCCGCAGCCGCCGCGGGGCCGAGGCGGACATTTCGGCCGCCCTGGCGCGGGTCGGGCTGGAGCGGTTCGCGCAGGCGCGTCCGCGCGAGTTGTCGGGCGGCATGCGCATGCGCGTCTCCATCGCCCGCGCCCTGGTCACCCGCCCGCGCCTGCTGTTGATGGACGAGCCGTTCGCCGCGCTGGACGAATTCACCCGCTTCCGCCTGCAGGATGACCTGCTGGCGCTGTGGCGGGAGATCGCATGTACGGTGGTGTTCGTCACCCACTCGATCTACGAGGCCTGTTTTCTCGCCCGCCGCATTGTGCTGATGACGCCCCGGCCCGGCCGCATCGCCGCCGAAATCGGCTCGCAGGTCGCGCCCGGCCCGGAGATGCGACTGGCGCCGGCCTACATCGCCCTGGTCGCCGAGGTGACCCACGCCATGCAGGCGGCACTCGCGCACACCCCGCCGGCATGACCCGCCTGGCCCCTGCCTTGTTCGCCGCGCTGTTCCTGCTGCTGTGGGAGGCGGCGGTGCGCCTTTCCGGGGTGCCGGCCTATCTCGTGCCCGGCCCGGTCGCCATTCTGGGCGCCTTCCTGACCGACCCGAGGCTGTTCCTGACCTCGCTGCTGTCCACCCTCGGCGTGACCCTCGCCGCGCTGGCGGTCTCCACCGCCCTGGGGGTGGCGCTGGCCGTGCTCATGCAGGCCAGCCGGCTGGCGCGTGCCGCCTTCCAGCCCTGGACGGTGATATTGCAGGTCACCCCGATCGTCGCCATCGCGCCGCTGGTGGTGGTGTGGGTGGGCGATCCGTTCGCCTCGGTGGTGATCTGCGCCACCATCATCGCGTTCTTTCCGGTGTTCTCCAACACCGCCGCCGGCCTTGCCGCCGCCCCCGCCGGCCTGCTCGACCTGTTCCGCCTGAACGGCGCCGGGGGCTGGGACACGCTGCGTCTGCTGCGCCTGCCGGCCGCCCTGCCGTATTTCCTCGCCGGCCTGCGCATTTCCGGCGGGCTGGCGTTGGTCGGCACGGTCAGCGCCGAGATCGTCGCCGGTTCGGGCGGAATCGCCTCCGGCCTGGCCTACCGCATTTTGGAGGCCGGCTACCGGTTGCAGGTGCCGCGCATGTTCGCCGCCCTCGCCCTGCTTTCAGCCACCGGGCTGGCCATCAACGCCGCCCTGGGCGCCCTGGCCCGCGCCCTGCTGCGCTGGCGCGGCGAGGCTTGAAGCGCCGCCCGGCACCTGCGAGAACCCCGCCTTGCCACAATCCGGAACCCTGAAGGTTGCCATGATGAAGCCGATGACCGACGGCCAGCGTGCCTATGAGGAGAAGCGGGCCGCCCGCGCCGGCCTCAGCCTGGAAAAATGGCTTGAACTGAAGGAGCGGGAAAAGCGCGAGGAAGCCATCGCGCGCGAAAAAGCCGCCAAGGTGGCCGAGCCTCCGAAGAAGCCCGGCTTTCTCAGCCGCCTGATCGAGCGGGCGCACAAGCCCCTGTAGTCATGTCCCGGGGCTGGTCAGACCCCGGGGTCGGCACAAGACCCAACCGTCAGACGATCCGGCCCGCCACGCCGTCGCGGCGGATCAGCCCGTGATAGGCCACGCCCAGCAGGTGCAGCAGCACCAGCGCCGCCAGCAAACCGGCAAACCCCTGATGCGCCGTGGACAGCCATTCCGCCACCTGCTCGTTCTTGGCGATCGGCGAAGGGATCGTGTAAAGATTATAGATCGCCCAGGGATGGCCGGCGGCACCGTTGGCCAGCCAGCCGGTCAGCGGCTGAACGATCAGCACCAGATAGATGGCCCGATGGGTAAAGCTCGCCAGCGAGTCCACCCAGAGCGGCGTGCCACGCGGCAGCACCGGTGTACCCAGCAGCTTGCGGAACCCCAGCCAGATCAGCGCCAGCACCAGGATAACCGCGCCGTTGCCGTCATGTGCCTGATAGATCTGCGTTGCCAGTGCCTCATCCTTGGGAACGCCAACGGCGATCCACACCCCCAGGGGCACCTGCACCAACAGAAAGAGTACCACCAACCAGTGCAGCAGCTTCTGCACCGGCGCGTATCTGTCCTCCATAGTCAAACCCTCCCGTCATTCCACCGTCGTGTATGACCTTGCGGGGCGATCGTGACAAGTGCAAGCGTCAGCTTGGTGGCACATGCCGATTGGAGCGTCGATCGGCGCAAGCGGTGGATGGCGGTGGCGCGGCGCGACGGCCCCCTCTGGCGCCTCGCCGCCCCGCTGCCGGTGGGCGACCCCGCCACCCTGTTGCAACGGCTGCGCGATCCGCACGGCGCCGTGCTGCTCGGCCTGGATTGTCCGATCGGGCTGCCACGTGGCTATGCCGAAGCGCACGGCATCGCCGCCGATTTTCCGGCCTTCCTGCGCGGCCTCGCCGACCGCCCGGCATTTTTTCATGTCTGTGTCACGCTGGACGAGGTCGGCCCCGACCGGCCGTTCTACCCGGCCCGCGGCGTGGCCGGCATGACCAGGGCGGCGCACGCCGCCGCCCTCGGGCTCGAGTCGGCGCAGGCGCTGAACCGCGCGGTCGATCGCGCCACCGCCGAGCGTCCGGCCGGGGCGCCGCCGTTCTGGACCCTCGGTGCCAACCAGTCCGGCAAGGCGGCGCTGTCGGCCTGGCGGACAATGCTGGTGCCGGCGCTGGCGGGGGGCACGGCGCTGCGCCTCTGGCCGTTCGACGGCGATCTGTCCGGGCTGTTCTCGCCGGGCATGATTGTCGTGGCCGAAACCTATCCCGCCGAGGCGTTGCGCCATCTTGGCCTGCGCATGGGCGGCAGCAAGCGGCGCCGTGCCGACCGGGTGGCGCTCGCCGCCCCGCTGCGGGCCGCCATGGCCCGCCTGGGCGCCGAACCCGACGCCGCCATGGAAGCGGCGGTGGCCGACGGGTTCGGCACCGATGCCGCCGGCGAGGACTGCTTCGACTGTACCCTCGGTGTGTTGTGTGCGCTGAACGTGCTGGCCGGAAACCGCCCCGCCTTCGTGCCCGCCGACAACTGGGTGCGTCACTGGGAAGGCTGGGTGCTCGGCCAGACCGCGCTGCCCGCGCCGGTGGCACGGGTGGACAGCCGCCGCGCCGCGCTGCCATAGGGGGCGCGCGACATCGCGCGAGGAACCGACATGAACGCGCTGACCCCCAGCCATGATCACACCGCCCCCGGCGCCGTGGTGCCGGTGCTGCTCTCGGGCGGCTCCGGCACAAGGTTGTGGCCGGTTTCACGCGAGAGCTTCCCCAAGCAGTTCTGGCCGCTGGTCTCCGACCGCTCGCTGATCGAGGAAACCGCCCGCCGCGCCCTCGGCGAGGGCTTCGCGCCGCCGATCGTGGTGTGCAACCAGGCGCACCGTTTCCTGGTGGCAGAGCAGTTGCGCCGCGCCGGGGTGGCCGCGCCGCGCATCGTGCTGGAGCCGGTGGGGCGCAATTCCGCCCCGGCGATCGGCGCCGCCGCCCTGCTGGTGGCCGAGCAGGACCCGGACACGGTGCTGTGGATGATGGCCGCCGACGCCGACATCCGCGATGTCCCCGCCCTGCACCGGGCGCTCGCCGAGGCGGTGGTGGCGGCGCGGGCCGGACGCATCGTGACCTTCGGCATGCGCCCGACTTCCGCCGAGACCGGCTATGGCTACATCGAAGTGGGCGCGCCGATTGCAGGCCTGCCCGGCGTGCACGACCTGGTCCGCTTCATCGAGAAGCCGGACGCCGCCACCGCCGGCAGGCTGGCCGCCTCCGGCCGGCATCTGTGGAACTCGGGCATGTTCGTGTTCACCGCCCGCACGCTGCTGGCCGAGCTGGAGCGCCATGCGCCCGACCTGCTGGCGGCGCTGCGCCCGGCGGTGAGCGATCGCGTCCAGGATCTGGATTTCATCCGCCTTGACCCCGGGGCGTTCGCCCGGGTGCCGGGCATCAGCCTGGACTACGCGGTGGCCGAGCGCACCGACCGCGCGGCGGTGGTGCCGGCCGACCTGGGCTGGTCGGACGTGGGAAGCTGGGGCGCATTGTGGGACCTCGGCGCCAAGGACGCAGCCGGCAACGTGGCGGTGGGCGATGTGCTGCTGGAAGGCGCCGAAAACTGCTACGTGCGCAGCGACGGCATCGTCACCGCGGTGGTGGGGCTGCACGACGCGGTGGTGGTGGTCACCGAGGATGCGGTGCTGGCCATGCACCGCGACCGGGCGCAGGACGTCAAGCGGGTGGTGGACCGCCTGCGCGCGGCCGGGCGGCGCGAGGGAGTGGCGCATAACCGCGTGTACCGCCCCTGGGGATTCTATGAAAGCGTGATCCGCGGCGAGCGCTTCCAGGTGAAGCGGCTGCTGGTGAACCCGGGGCAGAAATTGTCGTTGCAAAAGCACTTTCATCGCGCCGAGCACTGGGTGGTGGTGAGCGGCACGGCGCTGGTGACCTACGACCAGACGACACGGCTGGTACGCGAGAACGAGAGCGTCTATCTGCCGCTGGGCTGCGTGCACCGGCTGGAGAACCCGGGCCGGATTCCGCTTACCCTGATCGAGGTGCAGAGCGGGTCGTATCTGGGGGAGGACGATATCGTGCGGCTTGAGGACAATTACGGGCGGGAGTAGCGGCGCCGGGCGGGTGCGCCGGATACAGGGGGTCAGGCCTGGACGGCGGCGAAGTTCATGGCCTGCCGAGGTACATATTTGCCGTTGAGGTCCGCATAATACTGGCGAATCTCCATGCTTTGGAGGTCAAAAGCATGCTTGACCTCGTGAAGCTTGTTTACAATCTTGTCAAGAACAGCACGGTCCTTCACGCGCAGGAGATTTATGTTGTCCTCAAGCATTCTGGCATGGCCGAGATTAAAGTCTATTTTCTGGTGCTCGAAATACGGATCGAACGATTTTGCTCCTATTCCGTAATGAGTATCCAGTGCGGCCTTGAACAGTTCAACCTGGTCCTCATCAAATTCCTGCGCTTCGACCAGAGCCGCGAGCAGGAGCACGGAGGATGGCTCCAGGTCAAACATCTCGCGCATCACCACCCCGATCATGCGCGTTGACAGCATGGGCGAGCTTGCCTCGATTTCCGCGCGGGAAAGACCGAGTTGGGCAAGAGTCGCCAGGACGAAAACCTCGTGTCCGCGCTCCTCGTTGGCGAATTTCCACAACAGCGGCTCCAGATCGCCGCGGGCCTGACGCGCCGCATGGGCAATCGCCTCGGGAAAGTCCTTTATGTAGTGATACATCTCGATGAGCCAGCCGATCAGAACGTCGCGGTTCAACCTGCCGCCGGCAAGTTCATTGCCTATGTAGTTCAACTTGAGCTCGTTCGCCCACAAATCCGTTATTTTCAGAAGCCTGGCCCTGGCCTCGTCCTCCGGGACCTCGGCCGCTTCGCGGTCATCGGACGTATGGACTATTCCCGCGGGGCGCAGTGACTCCAGGCAGGCGATGACGTCGGTGATTGAGCACCCGCTCCTTCCGGCGATGTCGGAAATCGCGTGATATCCCGTGCAATAGCTCCGCATCCGCAGGAATGCCAGCGCCGCATATGTCGGCAGATTGAATGTCTGATCCGGCGTGATCAGGTTCGCCCTGTCCATATCCGGGTAGATATGAAGTATGTTTTCCCTAAGTCTCGGGCGTGATTCGGCACTCAGCTCCGTCATGATGCAATACTCCATCGTGGTCGGGGCGGCATTGCCGGAATAGCCGAAGGTGTGCCGGGTCCACGGCGCACCTTCGGGCAACCTTCCGCGCGGCGCCTGCGCCGTTGCCTGCCTTACGCTATCCGCATACGAACACCACGGCCGAACCAGGGTGTGCAACGATCGCGCCCGGATGGAGCTCAAACGACAAACCCTGGGACGTCTGCGTTCCTGTCACCAGTTTCAGTGGTGACTTGTCGCGAAGCAACTCGGCAAGCAAAACCGTAGATTCTTGAGTTTCTGCTTCGGTTTTCGCTGGTTCGCTCATGACGCTTATGTAGATGTGTCAGGCGACCACAACATCTAGCTCATTGGGTCCGGCTGCTGCGCCGGGGCATCAATCTAGAAATCACGTGGTTTAGGCAGAGCT
>Ga0302196_10006148_pt1 | contig 10641 bp, 10 predicted proteins | sample II_Bog_N1_3_FD_198794 | JGI IMG/M metagenome (GOLD analysis project Ga0302196, IMG submission 198794) | Peat permafrost microbial communities from Stordalen Mire near Abisko, Sweden - II_Bog_N1_3 | ecosystem: Environmental > Terrestrial > Soil > Wetlands > Peat | place: Sweden: Abisko...
TCTTGTCGCCTTCCATATCGATATAGATCGAGCAGTGGTCGCCGCACAGAGGGTTATATCCCTCGGCTTCGTGATTTGCGGACGCGGGGCGGCGAAAATTGCGCGGCGCCTTGCTGTGCTCGAGAATCACTTCCTGATAAAGATCGCCCAATTCTGTTGTCACGCGAACACCTCTTGCGCCTTGCGAATTCCTTCCACCAGCGCATCCACATCTTCGCGCGTGTTGTACACAGCAAAAGAGGCGCGCGCCGTGGCGGCGATTCCAAAACGATCCATGACCGGCTGCGCGCAGTGGTGGCCCGTGCGGATGGCAACGCCTTCGCGGTCGAGGATGGTTCCCAGGTCGTGAGGATGCACGAGGTCCATCACGAACGAAAGTACGCCTGCGCGTTCGCGCGCGGTTCCGATGAGATGCACGCCGGCGATGGCGCCGACTTTTTCTGTTGCGTATGTGAGGAGGTCGTGCTCGTGCGCCGCAATTTTGTCCATGCCCAGCTTGGAGATATACTCAAGCGCCGCGCCCAGGCCGATAGCGCCTGCAATATCGGGAGTGCCCGCTTCAAACTTGTAGGGCACCACATTGTAGGTGGTCTTCTCGAAGGTGACGGAGCTGATCATGTCGCCGCCACCTTGGTACGGAGACATCTCCGCGAGGATCTCATCTTTCCCGTACAGCACGCCGATGCCCGTGGGCCCGTAGACTTTGTGCCCGGAGAAAGCGTAGAAGTCGCAGCCGATGGCCTGCACGTCCACAGGCATATGCGGAACCGCCTGCGCACCATCGACGAGAACAGGCACGTCGTGCGCGTGAGCAAGCTGAACGATTTTGCGTAGCGGGTTCACCGTGCCCAGCGCATTCGACACATGGGTCACGGCCACGATACGCGTGCGCGGCGAGATCAGCTTTTCGAATGCGTCGAGCTCGAGCTCGCCGGCGTTGTTGATGGGCGCCACGCGCAGGTGTGCGCGCTTTTCCTCGCACAGCATCTGCCACGGCACAATATTGGAGTGGTGCTCCATGGCGGTGATGAGCACCTCGTCGCCTTCGCCCACGTTGGCGCGGCCATAGGTCTGTGCGACGAGATTGATGGCCTCGGTGGCGCTGCGGACAAAGATGATTTCGTCGGCGCTTGCAGCCTGGATAAAGCACCGCACCGTCTCCCGCGCCTCGTCGTGCGCCTCGGTGGCGCGCATGCTCAGCGTGTGTACGCCGCGATGGATGTTGGCATTGTCGTGCTCGTAATAACGCACCAGCGCGTCGATGACCGCGCGCGGCTTTTGCGAAGTGGCTGCGCTATCCAGATAGACCAGCTTGTGGCCGTGGATCTTCTGGTCAAGGATGGGGAAATCGCGCTTGATCCGTTCAATATCCAGCGCCGCCGAACCAGCATGATGTACCGCGGTGCTCATCCCAGTTCCTCCCAATTCTGCGCTCCATCTTCTTGCGTGGCGGCCGGCGTGGCAGCCTGTACAGCGCTTGCCAACTCCTTCAGCCGCTCGCCGATCAGGCCTCCGGCGAACTCGCGCGCCGCCGCATCCTTCATGCGATCAAGGCACTCTGCCGCGAACGCGTAGAGCAGCAGGTTGCGCGCATCTGCCTCAGCAATGCCGCGCGCGCGAAGATAAAAGAGTTGCGCTTCGTCGATCTGCCCGATGGTGGCGCCGTGCGTGCACTTCACGTCGTCAGCGTAGATTTCCAGCTGCGGCTTGGTGTCGATGCGCGCGCTATCGCTGAGCAATAAGTTGCGATTGGTTTGCTTGGCGTCGGTCTTCTGCGCGTCCTTGTGCACCACGATGCGGCCGTGAAACACGCCGCGCGCGTGATCGGCAAGGATGCCGTTGTAGAACTGGCGGCTGTTGCAGTGCGGCCGCGCGTGCTCCACCAGCATGTAATTGTCCATATGCTGGCGACCCTCGCCGACGAACAGGCCGTTGATCAAACACTCCGCGCCTTCGCCGTTGAGGACGGGGTGCACGTTGTTGCGCACCAGGCCGCCGCCCAGCAGGATGGAGTGCGAGTCGACATTGGCGCCGCGCGACTGCTCAATGCGCAGCGTCGAGACGTTGAAGGAGGCCAGATTTTCGCGCTCGATGAGGAAGTGCGAGATGACGGCATCCTGGCCGGCCGCGAGCTCGGTGACGGCGTTGGAAAATGCGGCTTCGCTGCCGAGTGAAACGTAATCCTCGATGATCGCTGCCTGGCTCGCGTCTTCCGCGATGATCAAAGTGCGGGGATGGGTGGAAATTTCAGCGCCAGTGCCCGCAGACACATATAACAGATGAATCGGCTGGTCGAGTACGACGCCGCGATGGATGCGCAGGTACGCACCATCTTCCCACAACGCCGTGTTGAGCGCGGTAAAGACGTCGCGGCTCATGTCGGCATAGCGGCCGAGATGCTGCTCGATGCCCTCGGGAGCGCAACCTTCCCTGCCGCAGTCGATGGCCTTGGCCAACGAACACACCAGCAAGCCTTCGGGCAGGTTGCCGAGATCGGAAAGCTCCGGCGCAAAGTGGCCGTTGATGAAAACCAGTTGGCAGGCTGCGCCCGCTACGCGATACGCCTCAAGCTGCGCGGGCAAAACCGCAAACTCACCCTTGGCCGCGCGGAGGAAGGGGGTCTTCGCGAGCGCCGCGAGATTGGTGAAGCGCCAGTCTTCGTCATGCGTCGAGGGAAATCCCTTGGCGCTGAATCGCGCCCAGCCGTCTTCGCGCAGTTGCTGGAGCCACACCGGCTCGCGTTCCAGGCCCTGTGCGCGCACGTCTTCGTAGGCTTCGAAATATTTTTCCAACTTCGAGGTTGTCGTTGCCATCGTTCTCTCGTTTCCCATTGTTCAGCTTGCGATCCCGTGCCCCATCCATTCGCGTTCTTTGCGAATGGGTGGGTTACCACTATCGTTTACGCCGGCAACGCCTGCTGCGCATCGGCTTCAATCTGGCCGTAGCCCTTCTCTTCAAGCTCCAGCGCCAGTTCCGGCCCGCCAGAGCGTTCGATCTTTCCGTCCACCAGCACATGCACGAAGTCGGTCGCGATGTAGTCGAGCAGCCGTTGGTAGTGCGTGATCACCAGGAACGAGCGATCGGGGCTGCGCATGGCGTTGACACCCTGCGCCACAATGCGCAGCGCATCAATGTCGAGGCCGGAATCAGTCTCGTCGAGAATGGCGAGCTTGGGCTCAAGCATCGAAAGCTGCAGAATCTCGTTGCGCTTTTTCTCGCCACCTGAAAAACCTTCGTTGACAGAGCGGTTCATGAACTTCTCATCCATTTCGAGCAGCTTCATCCGCTCCTTGTAGAGGGGCAGAAAATCCATCGCGTCCAATTCTTCCTGGCCGTGGTATTTGCGAACGGCGTTCATAGCCGAGCGCAAAAAATACGCATTGCCGATGCCGGGAATCTCCACCGGATACTGGAAGGCGAGAAACACGCCCTCGCAGGCAGCTACTTCGGGAGCCATCTCGAGCAGGTCCTTGCCGTTGAACAGAACCCTGCCGCTTGTGACCTGATAGGCATCGCGGCGCGCCAGCACCGCAGCCAGCGTGCTCTTCCCCGAGCCGTTGGGGCCCATAATGGAGTGCACTTCGCCCGCGTTGATCGTCAAATTCACGCCCTTCAGAATCTCGTGACCATCCACCGAGGCGTGCAAATCTTGAATCTCTAACAATGCCATTGCTTCTTCTCTCTCCTCGTAGCGCCGGTCTCCTGACCGGCTGTAGTGCGGACCTCCAGGTCCGCGCTCTCGCACCTGACCTCTGAAACCTGTCTTACCCAACGCTGCCTTCCAGGCTCACGCCCAGCAGCTTCTGCGCTTCCACGGCAAACTCCATGGGCAGCTCCTTGAAAACGGTCTTACAAAATCCGTTCACGATCATCGAAACCGCATCTTCGGTCTTGATGCCGCGCTGGCGCAGGTAGAAGAGCTGATCTTCGCCAATCTTGGAAGTGGACGCCTCGTGCTCCATGCGCGCCGAGCCGTTGCGCACATCGATATACGGAAACGTGTGCGCGCCGCACTTGTCGCCAATCAGCAGCGAGTCGCACTGCGTGTAGTTGCGCGCGCCCGTTGCGCCCTTCATGATCTTCACCTGGCCGCGATAAGTGTTCTGCCCGAAGCCGGCCGAGATGCCCTTGGACACAATCGTCGAGCGCGTGTTCTTGCCGATGTGAATCATCTTGGTGCCGGTATCGGCTTGCTGGCGATTGTTGGTCAACGCCACCGAGTAGAATTCGCCCACCGAGTTGTCGCCCTGCAAGATGCAGCTCGGATACTTCCACGTAATCGCGGAGCCCGTCTCCACCTGCGTCCACGAAATCTTTGAATTGCGGCCCAGACACTTGCCGCGCTTCGTCACAAAGTTGTAGATGCCGCCGCGCCCTTCCTTGTCGCCGGGATACCAGTTCTGCACCGTGGAGTACTTGATCTGCGCATCGTCGAGCGCGATGAGCTCGACCACCGCGGCGTGCAACTGGTTCGTGTCGCGAATCGGCGCAGTGCAGCCCTCTAAATAACTCACCGACGCGCCTTCGTCGGCAATGATCAAGGTGCGCTCGAACTGGCCCGTCTCCGCGGCGTTGATGCGGAAGTAAGTCGAAAGCTCCATCGGGCAGCGCACGCCCTTCGGCACGTAAACAAACGAGCCGTCGGTGAACACCGCAGCGTTGAGCGCCGCGTAGAAGTTGTCGGTATGCGGCACCACCGTGCCCAGGTACTTCTTGATGAGGTCGGGATGCTTCTGCACTGCCTCAGAGAACGAGCAGAAGATCACGCCCATCTCGCCGAGCTTGTCCTTGAAGGTCGTGGCCACAGAGACCGAATCGAAGACCGCGTCCACAGCCACATTCGAGAGCCGCTTCTGCTCATCGATCGGAATGCCCAGCTTCGCGTACGTCTTCAGCAGCTCCGGATCGACCTGGTTGAGGCTGTCGAGCGACGGCTTCTGCTTAGGCGCCGAGTAATAAACGATGTTCTGGTAGTCGATGGGCGGGAACTTGACGTTGGCCCACTTGGGCTCGCCCTGCTCCCGCTCCATTTGGAACCAGTGACGCAGCGCGTTCAGCCGCCACTCCAGCATGAACTCGGGCTCGCCTTTGCGCGCCGAAATCAGGCGCACGATGTCTTCATTCAGCCCTTTGGGCACGCGATCTTCGTCGATCTCGGTGATGAAGCCCCACTTGTAATCCTGGGCTGCCAGATCGCGAATGGTATCGACACTTGAACTCATTTATCCTCCACGGGAATCCGCGCTCGAAAAGGTTGAACTGGGCGCCTGCGGTACCGATCTATTTGGTCCCGGCGCCTACCACTCTATTAAGAGAGGGGAAGTAGCTTTACTCGGAATCCCGCAATATAGGACTTAATTAGTCCTATATTGATTTAAGTGTACCCTGAGAGCCTTCTGTTTTCAAGGGAGGCGGCAGGCCTGTGCAGGTTTTTGAGGCCTTTTCCGCCATCGGAGGCAGACTTGCACGGCTATCTTGATGATTTTGTGTGAGATAGGTTGCAGAAATCTTTTCGGGAACGGGGCAAGACCTTAGTGGAATTCGTTGCGCTTGTGCGGGCCGGTCCGGACGTGGCTGGCTTCAACGCTCACGATCTTCCACACACCGTGAGCATCGCGCACGTAAACGTGCGTATAGCGGTAGGCGCCCGTCACCGGGCCTTCGGGGTTGGTGGCATCAATGGTGGCCAGCGAGGTAACGACGGCGGTGGCTCCGTAGAAGCGCACCTTGCGGTCGCTGATGGTGAGCGAAGTGATATGCACGCGGCGGGAGCGCAGGTTTTGCAGGGCCTCATCGCGCGATTGCAGCGTGCCCGCGGGAGTGATGGCCATGTAGTCGTCAGACAGCAGGGAGTCCAGGGCTTTGGCGTCGGAGTTGAGGACCGCGTTGCGCCACCTGTCCTCGAGCTGATCGATCTCGTGGCGGCTATCGTGCTTCTGCGCCAGCGAGAAGCCGCCCGCGAATAGAGGGACGGCTCCGACCGCGAATACGAGAGCTGCGGCCATGGCTAACCCGGGGTTCAACCGGCGAAAGCGAATGGGGCTCAACGCGTCTTTCGATAACCCCAGCATACGCGTCCACGGTAGTACCGCAATGGGGTGATGGTCAAATGGAATTCCCATGAACAGGCGCCGGCAGTCACATCCGGAGATTACCGATTGGTGAGTGGACGCGCCCATTGGACGGGAAAGGAGAGGAAAAAGGGAGCGGAGGACAGAACGGCGCCAGGTTTCAGGTGTCAATGAGGCGGTGCGCTGTGGAAATGAACGCCTGGGAGGCTGCGGAAAAAGTCGTGGTTTTGAAAGGGCACGACTTCAGTCGTGCCGTAATCGGCACAAAATCAATCGGGCCTTTAGGCCCCGAGGGATGTTCTTAAGGAGGTTCGTCCTCTGCTCCCCATTTTTCCGCGGCCGCCTAGCTCCGCTAACACCGCAAACCCCGCCAACCCCGCTGCTTTTACGCGTGGATGCAGTCCAGCGCCGCCGCGAACTCCGGCAGCACGATGGTATGGTCGCGGTCGGGACCCGTCGAGATCATGCCGATCTTCGCCCCGCTCTCGCGCTCCTGGAAGGCAAGATAATCGCGCGCGGCCTGCGGCAGCTTGTCGTATTCGGCAATGCCCGCGGTGGACTGGCGCCAGCCCTTGAGCGTGGTGTAGACAGGCTTGATGGCTTCGAGCCCGCGCACATCGGCAGGAATCTCGTCGCTGACTTTGCCGTCGATCTCGTAGCCGATGCAGACGGGAATTTCTTCGATCTCGTCCAGCACGTCGAGCTTGGTGACCACCAGCCATTCCGCACTGTTCACCTGGTTGGAGTAGCGGAGCAGCGGCATATCGAGCCAGCCGCAGCGGCGCGGTCGGCCGGTGACGGCGCCGTACTCGTTGCCGCGCGCACGCAGTTGTTCGCCAATGGCATTGTGAATCTCGGTAGGGAACGGTCCCTCGCCCACACGGGTAACGTAGGCCTTGGTAACGGAAATAACCGTGCCGATCGCGGTAGGCCCCACGCCGGTCCCAATGGACGCGCCGCCGGCCGTCGCAGAAGACGAGGTGACATAAGGATAGGTGCCGTGGTCGATGTCGAGCATGGTGCCCTGCGCGCCCTCGAACATCACACTGCCACCCTCGGCCAGAATGCCGTTGAGCAAGCGGCCGGTATCGGCAACCAGGGGCCGGATACGCTCAGCCGCCGCGGCATAATCGTCGTACATCTTCGCGGGATCGAGCGGATCGGTGCCGAAGAGGGCGTGCGCGATGGCATTTTTCTCTTCGCAGGCCGCTTCAATGTGCGTCTTGAGCAGCGACGTATTGAGCAGGTCGACGACGCGCAGGCCGCTGCGCGCCATCTTGTCTTCATAGGCTGGCCCGATGCCCTTGCTCGTAGTGCCGATCTTCTGGCGTCCCGGCGCAGTTTCGGCGGCCAGCTCGATCATGCGGTGGTAGGGCAGGATGACCTGCGCGCGGTTGGAGACGAACAGACGCCCGTCGATATCGAGGCCGGTCTTGCGCACGCGGTCGATCTCGTCCAGGAAATAAATAGGGTCGAGCACCACGCCGTTGCCGATCACACCCTTGCAGTTGGGACGAATCACGCCGCAGGGAACGAGTTGCAGCACAAACTTGTGCTCGCCGATGATGACGGTGTGCCCGGCGTTATGCCCGCCGGCGTAGCGCGCCACGGCACTGAACCGCTCGCTCAGCACGTCGACTATCTTTCCCTTACCCTCGTCGCCCCATTGGGCGCCCAGCACTACAGCCGTCTTTGCTCGCATTGCTTTCCTTGATTTCACACGATTACCCGCCGCAGCAGGTCTGTTGTGGTCCGCTGCGCGCGGGCATGGATTCTGGATGCGGTCAATGACCCCGCAACCTCTTCAATTTTAACCCTTGAGTGTGCTCAGCACTTCACAGAGGGAGTTCAAACTGCATGGGAACCGGCATAGAGCATGAGAAGGAACAGGGCGATTAAGAGACTGGGGATAGCGAGCCACCATTTTGTGCCGTGTTGAGCCGCGGATGCTCCGAAGATGCACGCCAGAAAACCCGCCGCGAACCCCACGGGCAATTGTGGCGCGAGAACTGCCAGCGCCAGGGAAAGGCTCAGCATCGCGAGGCTCGCAATTCCGAGTTTTGTCGAAAGCGACATAGGAAAGACTCGTCCCGCCATGGAACGAAACCATCATGGCTCCGCCGCCATTCTGTGATGTTAACCAATCGAGGCTCTTGTTCGTTCTACTGGCAGACGCGTCCCAGTGACTTTGAGAAACGAGGAAAACCGTCATGAACGCCCGAATCCGTACCGCTTCTTGGATCTTCTGCGCCATCGGCGCACTTGCGCTGGCCGCCACGCCCTTGGCCATTGCCCAAACCCACCCCGCAGCCGCGTCCACAGGGCAAGCACCCAGCGAGAAGGACGTGGCCGATGCCCAGGAACAATTGCTGCACCTGTTGCGCCTGAGCCCCACACTGACCGCAGCGGTCGCGGCCGATCCCTCGCTGCTGGCCGATCAGGCGTACGTGGCCCGCACCAATCCCGAGCTGGCGCAGTTCCTGGTCAACCACCCCGACGTCGCGCGCAACCCTGAGTTTTATCTGTTCGGCAAGCTCGATCCGTCCGAGAGACGCCGCGACAAGGCGCTCGAGCGCGTGGTTTGGCCGGACCTCACAACGGCGCCGTACCAGCGCTCCGCGGCGGCCGACGTGGTGGACAAGCTGACCCCCATTTTCATTGTCCCCGCGGTCTTCCTCGCCTTCGTCTGGGTCATACGCATCTTCGTCGACAGTCGCCGCTGGAACCGCACCTACAAGCAGCAGAGCGAGATTCACGGCCGCCTGATTGAAAAACTTGGCACCGGCCCGGACCTGGTTGCGTATATGGAGACAGAGGCTGGCAAGCAGTTCCTCATGGCCTCGCCCATCGCGGCGGGCCAGGAAATCGGCCAGCGCATGCCCAACGCCGTGGCGCGGGTTCTCACCTCGCTCTCGGCCGGCATCGTCATGGCGCTGCTGGGCATCGGGTTTCTGCTGCTGCGCAACGCCGGGCCCGATACGCCGGAGCCTATGCTGATTACGGGCACGCTTCTGCTGATGCCAGGCATCGGGTTTATCCTCTCGGCAGGAGTCACCTGGGTTCTGGCCCACCGCTTGGGCCTGATGCCCGAAAAGGATGTTGCACACACCGGGGCCGGCGCGCCCTTCGGCTCATAGGACACACCGTGAGCCAAGAAGGATCCGCACGTGGCCCCCGCGAAGAAACGAACGCGAATGACAACTCTCATGTCTTGGGAATTCACATTGCCGGATGCACTGTTGCACACATCGCCCGGCGGCGCACTGGATGCAGCCGCCGGCGCGTGTGACCCTGCGATGGAGAACGAGGCCTTCGCCGCGTTCTATTCGCGCTCCTCGCGCCCCCTCTGGGCCTACCTGGCGCGGTCCTCCTCCGACCCCGCGCTGGCTGACGACCTGATGCAGGAAAGCTACGTGCGCTTCCTCTGCGCGGCGGGCGCTCCGGCCCTCGCCACGGACGGTGAAGCAGCAGCGCGGCTTTATCTTTTCCGCATCGCCACCAACCTGCTGCGCGACCACTGGCGCCGGCCGCGCGCGGCTTCCATCGAAGAGATTCCCGAAGAGTTCTTCGCCGCACGCGGAGATACGGCGCAAACCGAGTCGCAGCTTTTGCTGGAGCCGGCTATGCGACAGATGAAGCCGCGCGAGCGCCAGATGCTTTGGCTGGCTCACGCCGAAGGCTACAGCCATCGCGAGATTGCGCAAGTGATGGGCTTGAATGCGGCCAGCGTCCGCCTGCTACTTTTCCGCGCGCGGCGCAAGATCGCAGCCCTCCTCCGCGCGCGCGCGGCGGACGCCGACGGGAGGAAATCATGAATCTGACATCTTGCCCGTACGAGAAAGAACTTCGCGAGCTGATGGCGCGCGGCCAGTGGCCGGATGCCTGCCCCCCGGAGCTTCGCGCGCACGTAAGCGGCTGCCGCTCGTGCGGCGACCTGGTGCTGATTTCCGAAGCCTTCCAGCACGCACGCGTGGAGTCGCTCGCCGCCGCGCGGCCGGTGGCCCCTGCGGTTTTGCTATGGCGCGCGCAACTGCGCCGCCGCAATGCCGCCGTGGAACGCATCGGCCGTCCCTTGCTGGGCGCACAGATCTTCGCTTGCGCCGTGGCGCTTTTTGCCGCTGCTGGATTTGCCGGCTTTGAGGCGCGCAGCGGCGTTGCGTGGCTCACCTGGAGCTACTGGCACGACTGGCTTGTGCAGCTGCCGCAAGCCGCCGCGGCGCAATGGACCACCGTGAGCGCTGGATCGCAAACCGGCTCCGCATGGAACTGGTTGGTGCTGCTTCCCGCGCTCGCAACCCTGCTGCTGCTGGGCGGCGTGGCCGTCTACGTTGCGACCGACAAACCATAGCAACACCGCGCACGAAAGGACTGGCCGCAGAATGAATAAGGACCGGCGCATTTTTGCATTGCGCAACGGGTTTTTGCTGACCGCTGTTTTAGCCGCACTTTCCTCGGCCGCGGTCTGCCAGACTGCGCCGCCGCCACCGCAGCATCAGGATTCGCAGGCAACCTTCGCGTACGACGCCGTAACCATCAAGCCCGACCCCGACGGCCATGGGTTTTTCAAGCT
>Ga0302196_10006155_pt1 | contig 10628 bp, 12 predicted proteins | sample II_Bog_N1_3_FD_198794 | JGI IMG/M metagenome (GOLD analysis project Ga0302196, IMG submission 198794) | Peat permafrost microbial communities from Stordalen Mire near Abisko, Sweden - II_Bog_N1_3 | ecosystem: Environmental > Terrestrial > Soil > Wetlands > Peat | place: Sweden: Abisko...
GTGTCTCCTACCGGATCGCCCACGTCAAAACGTCAATGGTCCCTCATCGCATCGACCGGGACCGACGCCATCTCGGCTACTTCCATAACGCGGGGTACTTCGAGCTGGAAGGCGACGACTTCGATGGTGTTTTCCGGTCCGGACGTGACACCGACCTGAGTGTCCTGCCGCCCTATGTGGAGACCGTCCGTCTCGACCGGATCCGCCGCGACCCCGACGGGCTGGTCGCCGGCGCGCTGGCGTTGACGAGGGCGCACTTGGCTCGACGTCCCGTGGACGATCCCATGGTTCGCTTCGAGCAACGACTCGAGCACGACGCCGCCTGGCTGGGAACCCAGGACATCGAGACCTTTCATCTCTATGCCTTCGGGACGTGCCGCCAGTGCGGCGCGACGGCCGAACTCGCGGCATCGTTCGTCGACTGGCTGGCCGAGCACGATCCGGCGGTCACAGGGTCAGACGATCTGGTGGTCGTCGCCGATGCGTTCCGCACAGTGGCCACCACGGCGAAGGCCCTGCAATTCAGCTTGGCTCGACGGTCCCGCGGGCGGGCCGTCGACCTCCACGGCTCGTTCGAGGAGATGAGCCTCGCGTACCGGACCGCCATGGACGGCCTCGTGTCTCGCTACGGCGACTGAGTCAGGTTCCGGCGCCTCGCGAGGTGGTCATGTCTCGTCGAGACACTTCAAAGCGTTGATCCATCTCAATCAACGGTTGAAAATGTGTCGCCACATAGACTCGCCACCTGTGAGTTATTCCGTCGACTTTGTCAATGTATCGACCGTCGGCCTGGAGTCGTCGCCCGTGGTGGCAGCGTTGGCCGGCCTGCGGGCGAACGAGGCTCGTTACTTCAAGAACAAGTACGACCACGCCTTCACGGTTGAGCCTGCCGCCAAGGCGAAGAAGGAGATCGGCTTGGTGCATCGGATCCTCAAGGAGGAACGTGACATCGTCATCGCGTCGCTCCCGCTCGAGGCAACGACGTTCCAGGTCGAGAACATCCGCTGGACCTACGTGTTCTACGAGAGCGGGCTCGCAATCAACGTCTTGTACACACTTGACGGATCGAATCCGAAGCGGGCGGTCGGATTTAAGCTTTCCGAAGGGATGGACGTCCCCGCCGAACTGAGTTCTTTCAAGTTTGCACGCCAGAAGTCGAAGCTGGCAGGGACCATCCGAGGCTCGTACTTCGTGATCAAGGGCCAGTACTGAGCACCGCGGTGCTTTCGATCACGTCAAGCTGATCGGGCAAACTTTCGAAGACCCGGTACTCGCGTGCCTGGTCCGCGCCAATCCTTCCGAGGGCTCGGGCGCTCCGGAATCCCGAGGCCTTGACCAGGACTTTTGAGTCGGGCTGCCCGGATTTGAACCGGGGGACCTCTGCGTCCCGAACAGAGCCTTGGGAAATTTCTCCCCTCCTTGTCCGTCGAAGAATATCGGAGAATGTCCAGGTAAATGACCAAATTCTGAACTCGCCGGCTGACCGCTCAAGACCACGAAATACCGCAGTTCTCCAGCGTTCCGCGCCATTTCCGCGCCAATGTGCTCGGAAGCGAGAAATTCCATTGACTCAAATCGGGTGTCCAGCATTTACCGTTTTGATAGACGTCCTCGGCACTCTCTATTCGGTGGAAAATTGTCGCCGACCCTGAAAGGAGGTGAGCATCGGATTCTTCCGCTCGCGATAGTTGCATGCGCCCGAAACGAATCTTCGGGGCTACTCGAGTCGAGGGTTTGGTAATCGCAGAGGTCAGTTTCGCAACCCACGAAAACGGGAAGCGGCGCTAGAGCTCCTCGATGATCCTTAAGAGTTCCTCCTTTCTGTACCCATGCCCAATGGAGTAGCCGAGGAGTTCGCGGCATCTAGCGACGAGGGCGCCGAGACCGGGCGCTTCACCGGTCACCGTGATTCCACGACCACGTCGGAATTCGAGCAGGCCCTCGTCTCGCAACTCCCGCAAGGCGCGGTACATCGTGTTGTGGTTTACCCCGAGTACGGAAGCGAGGTCTCGGGCAGGCGGCAACCTGCGACCTGCTTTCACCTCACCGTCGGCGATCGATCGTCGCAGCTCGGCGGCCACCTGCAAATAGAGAGGCACTGACGATTCGTGATCGAGGACCATGGATCAATGGTACTAGGTGAGGTAGTATCTATCCATGAGGGTCGACGCTCCCGGGCAGCCCGCAGGCCAGACACGAGACTCGGAGACGCCGATTGGTGTGCTCAACGAGGACCTGTTGATCAAGGAGGCCAAGCGGCGCCATCGGCGACGTCTAGCCGTGTTAGGTGGGGGCGCCCTCGCCGTCGCTGGGCTGATCAGCACTGCGGTGGCCCTTCTCTCGCCGACGTCGTCCACGCCGCACCGCCCCCCACCTCCAGCGCATCATCCGCCGCCGGCGACATCAGCGCCGACCACCCCTACCGTGCCGGTATCGGACCCCACGTGCACTTCCTCGCAGCTCGCCATCGACTACACGGGACCACAGGGTGCCGCAGGTCAATGGCTCTCCAGTTTCGCAATTGCCGATACCTCAGCCCAGCCCTGCGCCCTGCGGTCGGGCGTGACCGTCGAGTTCTTTGACGCCCAGGGAAACGACCGCATCGCGTCGACCCAGATTCCGGCAGATGTCGCGCTCTCGCCCGACGCGACCCTGCCACCGCCTGGGCAGAGGGCCCCTCCCAAGGAGCAGCTCGGGGTTCTGATGTTGGGGTGGCCTACGATTCCGAACGCAGTCACGCAACTCACAGGTGGTGTGGGCGTTCAGTGTCCCGAGCCCCTTTTTGCGCCACAGGCCGCCCGGATCACCTTTGTGGGACTTGCGCCGATCACCGTTGATAGCGCACCGATACCACCCAACGAAACGATTTGTGGGTCCTCAGTTCGGATCGAGTTCGTAGATCCCGAGGCGTCCTAGCTTGATGCTGTGAATCGGCCCCAATGACAACGTCATGCTTGGCCTGAACTAGCTCAGTTCGCCGGCCTGGGGTCGACGTAGACCGTCCAGTGAGTCACATGGCGCTAACTGGAATGAGCGCCATTTCCGAGGAATCTCGTGCGTTTGACCTCACGAATCCAAATCGTCCAAAAAGAGGTCGATGTTTTCAAATGAGGCCACCCGGCCGGCAGTGATCTCCTCGGTGGCTTCTCGCTCCATTCGCTGCCATCGATCCGTCCAGAACCACGACTGATCAGACGGCGTCGGGAGTCGTGGATCCTTCATGTGCCCAGTATGACTGCGAGGCCGACAGCACGGCGCCACGGCCAACCCACTGTGAAGCAGCGGTCAAGGACGGCCGTAGGCCGGCGAAGCGAATCCTTGAGGGCTGCGTCGGGACTCCACCCGACGTCCCACAATGGAATTGGCCGGGCGCCCAGCGCCCGGCCTGGATGCGCAGTTGGGCCACTCCACGAGCGGGTGCGTGCCCTGTAACACAGCACCCGCAAAATACATACAAGGTCAATGAGTCACTGGGGCCAATGCGCGCAGTCCCTCTCCTCGGGTAGCGGCGTCCAGGATGAGCTTCACTCCGCCAGAAGGCCCTGGCGCCGCCGCCACAACGCCTCGAGCTCGTCGGCTACGGCGACGTTCTCGGCGATCTCCTCGTCGATCTCGGTGGTGAAGTCGGCGTAGTAGTTCAACACGGCGTCGAGCTGTTGTCGGGACAGGCCCAGGTGCTCGGCCGCACGGGTGATGCGCTCCTCTGGCTGGACGTCCCCGCCGACCAGCCCGCCGACTACCTCCCAGACATCCGGACCGCCGAGGAGCCCGGCCCGGCGACCAGACGGACCATCACGGAAGACGATCATCGGGTGGCGCCGTGTTCGGAGGCCTTCCTCGATGAGCTCCTCGGCGAAGGCCGACGTCGAGACGTTGCGAGTTCCGGCTTCGGTCTTCAGCTGCTCGAGTACCTCGGGGCGTCGGAAGCGGATCGACACTGAGTTCGCCATGAATCCGTTGTACTCCTCCGCAGTTTTGGCGTGAACACGGTCGTTGAGATCAAGGCTCGTAGTGGTACCGGGCCTGCAGCACCACGACGTCGTCGTCTTCGACCATGTAGACCAAGCGATGCTCGCCGTCGATCCGCCTGGACCAGCTGCCCTGGAGGACATGGCGCAGCGGCTCCGGCTTGCCGATGCCGGCGAAGGGGTCTCGCAGCGTGTCCTCGAGGAGTCGGTTGATCCGCTTCACCATCTTCTTGTCGACCGATTGCCAGTGGAGGTAGTCGGACCAGCCGTGTGGCGTGAAGACCAGCCGCACTACAGCAGGTCGTGTGACTGGCGCTCACCGCTGCGAGCCTGCTCGAGGCTCTCGAGCAGACGCCGGGCGTTGGCCGGCGCTCGGAGCAGGTAGGCGGTCTCCTCGAGGGCCTCGTAGTCCGCCCGCGACATCAGCACGGCATCTCCACGCTTGGAAGTGATCTCGATGGGTTGGCGGTCGTTGTTCACCTGCTCGATCAGCGGGAAGAGGTTCTTCCTGGCCTCGCTTGCCGTCATTGCCATCGGATCACTCCCTTACTCGTACCAAATACCGTACCACTTCTCTCGGGTGATCAGCTCAGATCCCCCAAGGAAAACTTTTTGGAAAAGGGTCTTGACAGCCTTGGAGATCAGTCGCATACTTGCGACCCCATATGACCGACGCCCCCGACTTCCGATCCGACCCCAGCGAGAGCCCCGAAGGGCGGGGCATCGCCTACGGCCGCCTGGCCGCCTTCTGGGACTCCATGCCGGACAACGTCCGAGCCGAGGCCTCCCGGGAGGCCACCATCGCCTCCATCGAGGACTATCCAGCCTTTATTCGCGAGCAGGTGACCAGCACAGCCGTCGAGGACGCCGAGCTCATCGGCTTCTGGGTGGCCTGGCACAAAGCCGGCGGGTTCGGGGGCCTCGAGGCCGGCGGTTGGCATCGGGCCACCGTCTACCGCAAGATCCGTCGCTTCCGGGCCCGCTTCGGCGCCCATCCCGACGAGCACCGCTTCGAGTGGATCAAGCTCGATCTCCGGCGAGCCTGGAGCGAGGAGCTCGAGGACGCCCTGATCACTTCCGTGAACCCTGACCCCGTCTGAGAGCCCCGATGTCTCCCTCTCCGCAGACGTCTGCCCACACAGTCGCAAATATGCGTGTGTTGACATCCGGGGACGGGCTGTGCGAGCTGGCCTCGGGGGTCGACGCTCTCTACCTCTCGGGTCACGGCTACCTCTCCAAGGGCCTCCTGGCCCAGCTGGAAGAGGAGCGCATGTTCGCCGACCGGGTGTCGGTGCCCGTCCCCTTCGAACTGGGCTCCCTCACTTTCGGGCTGGCCCCCCACGGCTGGGGCAAGTACCGCTACTGCCTCGACCACGAGACGGGGCGGATCGGCTTCACCTCCAGCCGCCGACTGCCCTCGGTGCGCGTTCAGCCCCGGGCCGAGTTCCTCCATGCGGTCGGGCCAGAGGAAACGGTGCGACATTTCGCCGACCTGGTGCGACCGTTCATTGAAGGACTGGTCTTGAGCGTCGCGCGCCTCGACCTCTTCGTGGACATGGAAGGGATGCAGCTGTGTACGCAGGACCGCAGTGCGTTCGTGTGCCGGGGCGACGGCTGCACGACCTACGAGAACGCCAACACCGTGACCGGCTTCGCCTTCGGCTCCAGACGGACCCAGCGCATCAGCGCCCGCCTCTACGACAAGACGGCCGAAATGGCACTCAAGGGCAACGACTGGTGGGAGCTCGTATGGGGCGACCGTCACACTCGGGGCGCCCAGGTGTGGCGGATCGAGTTCGAAATCGGACGGGCCGCCCTGAGCGATCTCGAGCTGTTCCGCCCCGAGGCCGTGCTGGCCGCCGTGCCGTCGCTCTGGGCCTATTGCTCAGGGGAGTGGCTCACCTTGCGCTCTCCCAGTGCGGACTCCAACCGTTCCCGGTGGCCGGTCGATCCTCGTTGGCAGGCCGTGCAGGCGGCATCATTCGCCCACGGCGCCACCGAGCTGCGGTTCATCCGGGAGCGCAAACGGGCCACCCTGCTTCGCAACCTCATGCCTGCCCTCGTCGGGTACCTCGTCGCTTTCGCCGTGGTGAGGGGGACCTCCGACATCGACGACACCTTCGGGGAGCTCCTCGACGCCGTGGCCAACGACGAAGTCGTGCGCCGCACGACCTTCGCCGAGCGGGTCCAGCGCCGTCGAGCAGAAAGGGGTTTCCGGTGAGCACCGAGCGTCACGACAGCACCACCGGTACCGAGCGGGAGGGAGGGCGCCGACAGGCGCCCGACGGCGAGGGCCGGCCCAGAGGCCGAGCCCTCGCCGGCCGTCCCTCTCGGCTTCCCACCCGTTCCCTGCGCTGTGCCGAATGCGGCGAGCAGTGTCCGCCGTCGGCGCTCCTCACCATGGACCAGGTTGCGTGCCGACTGGGGACAAGCCTGCGCCACGTCCGTCGGTTGGTGGCCGAGCGGCGGATCCCCATCGTCAAGGTCGGTCGTTTCGTCCGCTTCGATGCGCATGCGGTGGAGCACTGGGTCGACGACCACCGGGTCGCCGTCGTGTCACCGAGAGACGCACTGCAAGCGTCACGACTCGGTCGGACGGAGAACCGTCGTGCCGGGTAGCGCTCGTTTCTTGAAGGGGGTGTAGCCGGTGCCGTCGATGCGCCCGTTCGGGAGCGTGCGCCAGCGGGGCCGGCTCTACGAGGCCAGCTACTGGCACAACGGCCGCCGCCACATCGCTCCGACGAGCTTCACCAACAAGGGCGACGCCCGGGCTTTCCTCTCCGCCGTCGAGACCGACATCCGCCGGGGCGTGTGGATCGACCCGTGGGCCGGCCGCCTCAAGGTGTCCGAGCTGGCCGAGGAGTGGACCACCTCCAACCCGAACAAGCGGGAGTCCACCACGGCCCGGGAGGAGCTCACCCTCCGCCTCCACGTGCTCCCGGCGATCGGCGAGCTTCGGATTGAGCGGGTCGGCCCCCGGGACATGCAGCGGCTGGTCAACTCCTGGCGGACTGACCACGCTCCCCGGACGGTGAAGCGGAACTACGAGGTCGTGCGAGCCATGTTCGGTTACGCCGTGCGCAACGACTGGTTGGCCCGGAACCCGTGTCGCAACGTCAACCTGCCGCCGGTCGAGGGCACTCGTCGCTTCGACCTGACCCCCGAGGACGTGGCAGCCATCGCCACCCACGTGTCCGAGGAGTACCGCCCGATGATCTGGATCGGTGCCGCGCTCGGCCTGCGCTGGTCCGAGGTGGCGGCCCTCCGTGTCGGCCGGCTCGATCTCGACGCCGGACGCCTTGCGGTGGCCGAGGCGCTCGTCCGAGGGACCGGTGGCCGCAACGTCTTCGGCCCGCCCAAGTCGAAGGCAGGCAAGCGGACCATGTTCATGCCCAAAGTCATTGTCGCCATGCTGTCGGCCCACCTCGAGCGGGCCGGGTTCACCGACGACGACACCGACGAACTCGTCTTCACCGACGAGGAGGGTGGGCCGTTGCGCTACTCGAACTGGCGCCGCCGGGTCTGGCTCCCGGCCGCCTCTGCCGCCGGCTGTGCCGGTGCCGGCTTCCACGATCTGCGCCGGTTGAACGCCACCACGCTCGTCGTCGAAGGCATCGACGTGAAGACGGCGCAGACGCGACTCGGCCACGCTGATCCGAGGACGACGTTGGCGGTCTACGCCTCGGCTCCGGCGTCAATAGATCGGGCCGCAGCGGACGTCATTGGCGAACGCTTCTTCGGCGAAAAGGCCAAAAGGGCCTCAGGCACGAAATCTCCGCGCCACTTCCGCGCCAATCCTTCCGAGGGCTCGGGCGCTCCGGAATCCCGAGGCCCTGACCAGGACTTTTGAGTCGGGCTGCCCGGATTTGAACCGGGGACCTCTGCGTCCCGAACGCAGCGCGCTAACCAAGCTGCGCCACAGCCCGTCCGCCCCCCGGAGGGAGCAACGGGAAACACTACCGCGGCGTCAGCCTGCCGCTTCCCCCGCGCCGGCGGCGGAGCCGTCCCCGGCCAGTGGGCCGTCGTCGTCGGCCGCGGGTGCTGTGGGCCCGGGCTCGCCGCCGGCGAAGGTCGCCACGACCTGCGCCACCCGCCGCTTGTCCATCTCCACCACCCGCATGTCCCAGTCCCCCACCCGGACCGACTCCCCCTCGCTGGGGATGTGACCGAAGCGCTCGAAGAGGAGTCCGCCCAGGGTGACGTACTCGCCGTCGGGGATGTCGATGCCGATGCGCTCGCGGACGTCGTCGACATTGGTCTGTCCGTCTATCAGCCAGCGCGTGTTGTCGACCCGGACGATGTGCGCCTCCTCGACCTCGTCGAACTCGTCGTGCAGATCCCCCACCAGCGGCTCCAGGAGGTCCTTCACGGTCAGAAGCCCGGCCACCCCGCCGTACTCGTCGACGACGACGGCCACCGCCCGCCGGTGTTTGCGCATGTCCGCCAGGGCCTCCAGGACGCCGAGGGTCTCGGGCAGGAGGTAGGGCTGGCGCACCTTGCGGGAGATCTCGAGGGGACTGGGATCGGTGGCATCCCTGGGCTCTTCGCCGTCACCGGTGCGCGTCCCGGGCCGGTTGGTCCGGAAGATGTCGTTCACGAAAAGAATGCCGATCAGGTCGTCGAGGTCGTCGTGCACGACCGGGAAGCAACTGTGCCCGGACGTCCGCACGGCCTGTGCAATGTCCTCGGCGTGCACCGGGATGGTGAGGAACGTCACGTCGACCCGCGGCGTCATGACCTCGCGCACGTCCATGTCGCGCAGGTCTGCCAGGGCCTCGGTGATGAAGCGCTCCTGCTCTGAGGCCTCGGCCTCGAGCGACTGGCTCAGGCGCTCCGCCCCTCCGGGCCCGTCGGCGCCGATGGTGCGGCGCCACAGTCGTCGTGATCGGTGCGACACGGCGGCGCCGGGGTCAGGGTCGCGACTCGGGTCCCGCCTGTAGCTGGGGTCCGCCGCCCACCAGCACGGGTACGGGCGTGAACGAGTCGTCTGCGAAGGTGCCGCCCTCGAGCAGCGCCGTGACAGCGCGCCGGAGGCGGAGTGGGTCCAGTGGCTTGACCAGCCAGCCCTCGGCGTCCGAACGGCGGGCGAGGAAGACGTCGGGTCGTCGATCGAGCAGCATGAGCACCGAGACGTGGTCCAGGGCGTCGTAGGACTCCTGCAGGCGCAACTCGAGGCACACCGCCATGCCGCCCATGTTGCCCATCTGCATGTCGACGATGAGCAGGTCCGGCGACTCCTCGCCCACGAAGGTGATCACCTCGGGGCCCGAGTTCACGGCGCGCACTTCTCTGTCAGGTCCGCTGATGACCGCCTCCACCTCCTCGCGGAGTGTGGGTGCGTCGCTGGCGACCAGGATGGTCTGCACGGCGGGGACACTATCGGAACCGCACCGGCCGCCGAAAACCGCTCGGGTGCTCAGGAGAAGAGTTGGTCGGCCGCCCGCTGCAATCCGAGGAGCTCGTGCACGTCCTCCCCGAACAGCGGGATGCGGCCCACCGGCGCCGGCGCCACCTGTGCCGCGAGCCCGGAGAACGAATCCTCCTCACGCGCCGCCAGTGCGTCGAGCGCCGCCAGGTTGGCCTCCAGGAGATGCAGCGCCGGCGCCCGCTCCGGCGTCTTCCCCCCGTTGTCGCCGAAGGAGGGCGCAATGCGGTTGACCACCAGGGCGGCCACGGCGATGTCACGCTCGGCCAGCTTCTCGGCGAAGAAGCCGGCTTCTCTGACGGCGTCGGGCCGGGCCGAGGTGACCAGGACGTAGGCCGTCGCCGGGTCGGCCAGGAGCTCGTGCACGGCGCTGGCCCGGCTGCGGAACCCGTCCTCCATGCCCTCGAAGGCCTGGAAGAAGCCGACCGCGTCCTGCACGATCTCGGCCCCCGCCACCTTGGAGATCGTGCGCAGCAGCGCCTGGGCCGCCACTCCGACCGCCCGCAGCGACATGCGCGTCGGCACCAGGAGCGCCCGGAAGAGGCGGTTCTCGAGGAAGCGGGTCAGCCGGCGTGGCGCGTCGAGCAGATCGAGCGCGTTGCGCGTCGGTGGGGTGTCGACGACCACGATGTCGAATTCCTCGGAATGGACCAGCTCGTAGAGCTTTTCCATGGCCATGTACTCCTGGGTGCCCGAGAGCGCGCCGGCGAGATTCTGGTAGAGGCGATTGCCCAGGATCGATTCGGCCTGCTCCGGCGTGCGCGCATAGCGCTGCACGAGGTCGTCGAACGTGCCTTTCGAGTCGAGCATCAGCGCGTGCAGGTGGCCGGGCCAGTCGCCCGGTACCTCCGAGGGCGTGTTGGGGAGCGATTGCACGCCCAGTGCATCGGCCAGGCGGCGCGCCGGGTCGACGGTCACCACGCATGCGCGCCGGCCGGCCCGGGCCGCCGCCAGCGCGAAGGTGGCCGACACCGTCGTCTTGCCCACGCCCCCCGACCCGCAGCAGACCACCACGGCACGTTGCGCCACCAGATCGGGCAGGGTCTCCGGCGGACGGGCTGGACCAGCGGGCCCAGCCGCGGGCCCGCTCTCCTCCCCGTTCGTCGTGGTCACGACGCCCCCCCGGCCCCGAGCCCTGCGACCGCGTCCGCCAGCGCAGCGGCCAGGACTTCGGTCTCGGTCGGGCCGATGGAGGCGGCCTCGAGCGCCGGCACGAGGAGGTGGGGCAGGGGGAG
>Ga0302196_10006158_pt1 | contig 10626 bp, 11 predicted proteins | sample II_Bog_N1_3_FD_198794 | JGI IMG/M metagenome (GOLD analysis project Ga0302196, IMG submission 198794) | Peat permafrost microbial communities from Stordalen Mire near Abisko, Sweden - II_Bog_N1_3 | ecosystem: Environmental > Terrestrial > Soil > Wetlands > Peat | place: Sweden: Abisko...
CACCGATGGCCGGGTCGTCCCAGGCCACACCGAGCTCGTCGTCGGCGTTGTAGTACCCGTCCACCAGGTACCAGAGCGTCAGGTCGGTGAGCGAGGCGAAGCCGTGCGCCACCCCCGGGGGGATGAAGAGGCCCCGGTCGTGGTCCCCGTCCAGGTCGAGGGAGAGGGTGGCCCCGTCGGTGGGCGATCCCTGGCGGAGGTCGTGGAGCACCACCCGGGCGGTTCCCCGGAGCACGTACCAGTAGTCGGCCTGGTGGAGGTGGTAGTGGAGGCCGACGATGGCCCCGGCCTGCTTCTCCGAGCGGTTGCCCTGGGTCATCTCGCGTCCCAGCGGAAACCAGCTCCGCCGGTAGGTCTCCACGAACCGGCCGCGCTCGTCACCGTGCCGGTCTGGCTCCACCACGATCACGTCGGCGATGACGTCGGACTCTTCGATCTTGGGCACGTCTACTTCCCATCCTGGTCGGGCCCGCCGGCCGTCAGGCCGCCGAACGCACTCTTGTAGTACAGCAGTGGGGACCCGTCGCCGAGCCCCAGCTCGAGCACCCTGCCGATCACCAGCTCGTGGTCGCCGGCGTCGTGGATCAGCTCCACCTCGCAGTTCACCCAGGCCAGCGACCGGTCGATGATCGGCGCGCCCCCCCGGTCGGCGCCCCGCCAGGCGATTCCGGCGAACTTGTCCCCTCCGGAGACGGCGAAGGCCCGGCACACGTCGGCCTGCGCCTCCGAGAGGATGTTGACGCAGAACGAGCCGGCCCGGGCGATCCTGGGCCAGCTGGTGGACGACTTGGCCGGCGCCAGCGCCACCAGGGGCGGCTCCAGCGACAGGGACACGAAACTCTGGCAGGTGAACCCGACCGGTGTCCCCTCCTCCAGGGCGGTCACCACGGTCACCCCGGTGGCGAAGCGGCCCATGGCCTCCTTGAAGGCGGCGGTGTCGACGGTCACGGTCACTTCCGCGACAGGTCCACGGTGGTCCGCTCGGCGGCCGCCGTCACGTCCCGGAGGCCCCGGGGCGACGCCAGGCTCCGGGCCCGGCTGAGCTGCCGGTCGATCTCCCGGTCGGCGTGGGAGGGGTCGTGGTGGAACAGGGCCAGGCGCTTGGCCCCGGCCTCGGCGGCCACGTGCACGGCGTAGGCCACGGTCGAGTGCCCCCAGTCGGACATGGTGACGAACTCGTCGTCGGTGTACTGGGCGTCGTGGATCACGAGGTCGGCACCGTCGCACAGCTCCAGCACCCCGGGGTCGACCGACCGGCGGTCCGCCGGGGCCTGGTGGTCGGGGAGGTAGACCAGCGCCTGGCCGTCGGCCTCCACCCGGAACCCGAGCGTGTGGCCCCGGTGGGGGACGGAGCGGACCTTCACCTTGATGCCGCCGAAGGCCAGGTCGTCGTGGCCCTCCACGTCGTGGAAGCAGAGGTCGCCCCGGAACTCGCCCATGTGGATGGGGAAGAACGGTGGTTGCACCGCCCCGGAGAGCACCTCCTTCAGGCTGCCCTGCTCCTGGGTGGGCCCGTAGACGTCGAGCACCGAGCCGGGCTCGCGCAGCGGTGAGAAGAAGGGCAGGCCGAGGATGTGGTCGTAGTGCAGGTGCGTCAGCAGGGCGTTGGCCCGGAGCGGGAGCCCCGACTCCCGGAGCGGCCGGTCGAGGTGCTCGCCGAGCGCGCGCAGGCCGGTCCCCAGGTCGAGGACGAGTGGCGGCTCGCCGTCCACCTCGACCAGCACGCACGAGGTGTTCCCCCCGTAGCGGCGGTAGCGGTCGGACGAGCACGGGCAGGAGCCCCTGGTGCCGAAGTACGTGACCTTCACCGTCCGAGCACGTTACTCGGCGCCGGGCGCGGCTACCCTCCGGGCCATGGACCAGCTCCGCGTCACCGCCAACGGCGTCGACTTCGCCTACCTGGCCGACGGGCCCGAGGACGGGCCGCTGGCCCTCTGCCTCCACGGCTTCCCCGACACCGCCCACTCGTGGCGTCACCTGCTGCCGGAGCTGGCGGCGGCCGGGTACCGGGCGGTGGCACCCTTCCAGCGGGGCTACGCCCCCACGTCGATCCCCGCGGACGGCCGGTACGACACCGGCACCCTGGCCCTCGACGCCTGCGCCCTCCACGAGGCCCTCGGAGGGGACGGCCGGGCGGTCATCATCGGCCACGACTGGGGGGCCTTCGCCACCTACGGGGCCGCCGCCTACCAGCCCGAGCGCTGGCACCGCGTGGTCACCGCGGCGGTGGCTCCCCAGGCCTCGATGGCCGACGGGTTCTTCAGCTTCGGCCAGCTCAAGCGCAGCTGGTACGTCTTCTTCTTCCAGACCGCCCTGGCCGAGTACGCGGTGAGCCTCGACGACTACGCCTTCATCGACCGCCTGTGGTCCGACTGGTCGCCCGGCTTCGACGGCACGACCGACGTCGCCCTGGTCAAGGAGGCCCTGGCCGGACCGGAACGCCTGACGGCGGCCATCTCCTACTACCGGGCCATGTTCGCCGGATCGCCCGAGGACCCCGATGCGGCGGCGGCCCAGGCGGCGTCGGGGACGATCGGGCCCCAACCCACCCTCTACGTCCACGGGGCCGCCGACGGCTGCATGGGCATCGACACCATCGGGCCGGTCACCGACTTCCTCTCCCCCGGATCGGAGATGGTGGTCATCGAGGGCGCCGGCCACTTCATGCAGGTCGAGCGGCCCGACGAATTCAACGGCCACGTGCTCCGGTTCCTGGAGGGCTGACCGTGGTTGCCGGGGGAAGGGAGCGGGGGCTGGGACGGGGACGGGGCCGGGAGGCGACCGGACGCCAGGGGACGGCGGCGCTGGCGGTGGGCCTCCTCGTCCTGGTGGCGGCGTGCGCCGGCTGCTCGTCGTCGGGCACCGCGGCGCCGGCCACCAGCGCCGCCACCACCGCCGCCACCGGCACCGCCCCGTCGTCGGCCCCGCCGGTGCCGTCGCCCGGCTGCTCCATCGCCCAGGCCGCGGTGGCCGCCCCGGCCGTCACCAACCAGCGCGAGACCATCGAGGTGGACGGGACCTCCCGCTGGTACCTCCTCAACCTGCCGGCCACCACCACCCCCTCGCCGGTGCCCACGTCACCCGGCGCCTCCGCCCTCTCGACGCCGCGGCCGCTGGTGCTCGACTTCCACGGCCTGGCCGAGGGTGCCACCATCCACTCGGCCACCAGCCGGTTCGGCACGCTGGGCCAGCAGGACGGGTTCATCGCCGTCTTCCCGAACGGCACGGGGAGCCCCGTGCACTGGAACACCACCGCCCAGTCGGGCAACCAGGATCTCGACTTCGTCACCGCCCTGCTGACCCAGCTGGAGGCGACCCGGTGCATCGACACCTCGCGGGTCTACGCCAGCGGGTTCTCCGACGGGGCGTTCTTCGTGTCGCTGCTGGCCTGCACCATGTCGAACCGGTTCGCCGCCATCGCCGCCGTCTCCGGGCTGCAACTCGACAAGCCGTGCCACACCACCCGCCCGGTGCCCATCCTCACCTTCCACGGGACCGCCGACCCGATCCTCTACTTCAACGGGGGCGTCGGCACCGCCACGCTGAACAAGTTGCTCGGCGCCACCGGGACCGGGTCGTCCGGGTCGTCCGGGTCGTCGACGACCACCACCACCCTGCCGAAGGCGAACCTCCACGGCGCCGGCTACCCGGCCACCGTCCAGGCCTGGGCGGTCAAGGACGGCTGCGACCCCCACCCCACCGACACCCGGCAGTCGAGTCAGATCATCGTCCGCCGGTACGCCTGCCCGGCCGGCACCGACGTGGAGTTCACCATCGTCCTGGGCGGCGGCCACGCCTGGCCGGGGAGCGCGTTCTCCAAGGAGATCAGCGCCTTCACGGGCTTCACCACCTTCCAGGTGGACGCCACCGCGGCCATCTGGACGTTCTTCCAGCGGTTCACCCTGCCGAGCTGAGCCGGCGCTCGTCTGACCGTCCGACCGGCCGTCACGCCTCCCACGCTCCCCCTACGGCAGGGCGAGCGTCCCGGCCCGGTCCCGGGTGACCAGGCCCTCGGCCACCAGCCCGTCGACCACCCGCGCCACCCGCTCGGGCTCACCGTCCCAGCCCATCGCCGCCGGTACCCCGGCAGCCTCGAGGGGACCCCGCCGGAGGGCGTCGACCAGCCGGCCCCGCCCCTGCCGGTCCGACCCCGCGAACGCCGCCTGCGGCGTCGACACCCCCGCCGAGCCCCGGGACGGGTCGGGCGCCGGGCACCCTGCCCTCGACCAGCGGCACCGCGGGCGGACCGGGCACGACCCGCACCGGGGGGTGCCGGCCACGCAGACCGTCGACCCCAGGTCGAGGAGCGCCTGGTTGAAGGCCCACCCGGTACCGGGCGGCACCATCGAGTCGACCAGCCGCTGGGCGTCGGCGGCACCGAGCGGACCACCGGCCACCGCCCGCGAGAGCACGCGCCCGGCGTTGGTGTCGACCACGCCCACGTCGGCCTCGAAGGCGAAGGCCAGCACCGCCCGGGCCGTGTAGGCCCCCACGCCGGGCAGGGCCAGCAGGGCGTCGAGCTCGCCGGGGACCACGCCCCCGTGTCGGTCGACGACGGCGACCGCCGCCCCGTGGAGCCCGCGGGCCCGGCGGTTGTAGCCGAGGCCCTCCCACGCCCGGAGCACGTCGCCGAGCGGCGAGGCGGCGCAGGCCGCCGGGGTCGGGAACCGGTCGAGGAAGCGGAGGTAGGCCGGGACGACCCTCGACACCTGGGTCTGCTGCAACATCACCTCGGCCACCAGCACCGCCCACGGGTCCCGGGTGGCCCGCCAGGGGAGCCCGGACCGGCGGGAGCCGGACCCGTCCGCGGTGCCCCAGGCGGCGATGGCGTCGCCCAGCGCCCGGACCTGGGCGGTGGGCCGGACGGTGGCGGGCCGGACAGTGGCGGCCGGCTCAGCTCCAGACGTCGTCGGCATACGGGCGGCGGCGCTCGGGGGCCGCCGCCGTCTTCCAGACCATGACCTTGCGCCGGAAGAAGCACACCTCGTCACCGTGCTGGTTGAACGCCTTGGTCTCCACCGTCACCACGCCCCGGTCGTCCCGGGACTTGGACTCCACCTTCTCGATGACCTTGGTCTCCGCGTAGATGGTGTCGCCGTGGAAGGTCGGCGACCGGTGGAGCAGCGACTCCACCTCGAGGTTGGCGATGGCCGCCCCGCTCACATCGGGGACCGACATCCCGAGGGCCAGCGAGTACACCAGGTTGCCCACCACCACGTTCTTCCCCTGCACCGTCTCGTGCGCTGCGAACCAGGCATTGGTGTGGAGCGGGTGGTGATTCATGGTGAGCATGCAGAAGAGGTGGTCGTCCGCCTCGGTGATCGTCTTGCCGGGCCAGTGGCGGTAGACGTCGCCCGGCTCGAAGTCCTCGAAATAGCGGCCGAAGGGGCGGTCGAAGGTCGTCATGGGACGTTCAGTGTACCGGCGGCGCGGGCGGTCAGGCGGTGGGCGGCGGGGTCGGCCGGGTGGTGAAGCCCAGCAGCCAGTCCGACTCCGACTCGCCGTCGATGGCCATCCGCCAGGTGTAGCGGGTGCCCGGAGTCAGCGGCAACGGGCCCAGGTTGACGGCCAGCGCCACGTCGATGGGCGAGCCCTCGGGGATGCCGGCCGGTCGGCCGACCGCGAACTCGCCCCGGACCTCGACGGGATGCTCGCCCTCGGGCGTCTCCACCAGGACGGGACGGCCGTCGGCATCCTCCAGGAACAGCTCCCAGTGGTGCGAGGACTCGGCCTCGTGCCAGCCGACGTCGATCTTGAGGGCGATGGCCGACGGCACCGGGTCCGGGCCCGTCATGCTCCAGCCTCCCCCGAGGATGTAGAGCTTCCCGTCGGCGACCTGGGCCGAATCGCACAGCATCATGGTGACCTTCACGTCGGGTGAGGCTATCGGCTCGGGGGCCGTCGCCACGGCGGGCGCCGGTAGCGTGGTCGCCATGGAGATGCGAGGCCTGCGCGACGACGTCTACAGGCGGCCCCTGGCCACCGCCCTGGACCGCCTCGGCATCGGCCCCGGCTGGACCTGTGTCGACGTCGGCGCCGGCGGTGGCGACGTGTCGGTGGCCCTGGCGGAGATCGTCGGCCGGGACGGCCGCGTCTACGCCGTCGACAGCGACCCCCGGACCCGCGACGAGGTGGCCGAGGCGGCGGCGACCCACAGCCAGGTGCTGGCCATCACCCAGGCGGGTGAGGACCTGCGGCTCCCCGAGGCCGTGGACCTGGCCTTCTGCCGGTTCCTCCTCCTGCACGTGGACGACCCGTCCCTGGTCCTCGGCCGGATGGCGGCCGCCGTCCGGCCCGGCGGGTGGGTGGTCGCCCAGGAGCCGATCACCTCGGCCGGTCGCATCGGCGGCGAGCCCTTCTCCATGCCCGACGCCCGGCACCCCGACATCGGGGCCCTGCTGCCGGCCCTGGTCCGGCAGGCCGGGCTGGTCATCGTGGATGCCTGGGCCGAGGCGCCGGCCGGGGCCGGGCCCGGGCCGGTGGCCGAGTACCTCACGGTGCTCACCGAGGTCGACCCGGGCGACGAGCCGGTGGTGCTGCCGCCCCTGGTGACGGTGGTCGCCCAGGTCCCGTCGGACTGACCCCGGACCACGGACCGGCCGCTCCTACCGTTCGGTAACCTTGGGGGGTGACCTCCGACACCGTCCCCGCCGACCTCCCCGCACCCGACCTCGACGCCGCCGCCCGGGCCGTGGCGGTCGCCGCCTCCGTGGTGGTCTCGGCCACCGCCACCCTGGCCGAGGCCGGCGGTCCCGACACCGCCCAGGTGCTCGCCTACGACCTGGCCCACGCCGCCTCGGCCGTCCGCACCGCCGAGGCCGTCCTCGGCTACGGGGCCTTCGGCGACACCGAGGCCCGGATCGCCTGCGCCTTCGCCGCCGACGCCATCGCCGACCTCGCCGCCCGGCTGATCGGGCGCGAGGCCGACTGGGGCGTGTCGCCCGACTGGATGGCACCGGCCGCCGGGTTCGTGGCCACGTTCCGCCGGCCCGACTTCCTGGCCTCGCTGGCCGGTGAGCAGGGCGACCGCCACCTCGACGGCGACTTCGAGCTGGTGCGCGACACCTTCCACCGGTTCGCCGAGGAGCAGATCCGGCCGCGGGCCGAGCACATCCACCGGGCCAACACCGACATCCCCGAGGAGATCATCTCGGGGATGGCCGAGATGGGCGGCTTCGGCATGTCGGTCCCCGAGGAGTACGGCGGCTTCGCCACCGGCGGGGAGAGCGACTACCTGGGCATGGTGGTGGCCACCGAGGAGCTGTCGTGGGGGTCGCTGGGGGCCGGCGGGTCGCTGATCACCCGCCCGGAGATCCTCACCCGGGCCATCGTCTTCGGCGGCACCGAGGACCAGAAGCGGCAGTGGCTCCCCAAGCTGGCCACCGCCGAGGTGATGGGTGCGGTGGCGGTCACCGAGCCCGACTTCGGCTCCGACGTGGCGGGCGTGGTCACGGCGGCCACCCGCACCGACGGCGGCTGGCTGATCAACGGGGTCAAGACCTGGTGCACCTTCGCCGCCCGGGCCGACGTGCTACTGCTGCTGGCCCGCACCGACCCCGACCGCTCGAAGGCCCACCGGGGCCTGTCGCTCTTCCTGGTGGAGAAGCCGCAGGCCGAGGGCCACGGCTTCCTCTTCACCCAGGAGCCGGGGGCCGACGGCCGGCCGGCGGACTCGGCCGGTCGCATGGAGGGCCGGGCCATCGACACCCTCGGCTACCGGGGCATGCACTCGTACGAGGTCGCCTTCGAGAGCTGGTTCGTCCCCGACGCCAACCTGATCGGCGGCGAGGACGGCCTGGGCAAGGGCTTCTACCTCCAGATGCAGGGGTTCGAGAACGGCCGGCTCCAGACGGCGGCCCGGGCCGTCGGGGTGATGCAGGCCGCCTACGAGGCCGCCTACGAGTACGCGCAGAACCGCAAGGTGTTCGGCTCGCCCATCGTCGACTACCAGCTGACCCGGGTGAAGCTGGCCCGGATGGCCGTCCTCATCCAGGCCACCCGGCAGTTCTCCTTCGAGGTGGCCCGCCTGATGGCCAAGGGCGAGGGGAGTCTCGAGGCGTCGATGGTCAAGGCCTACGTCTGCCGGGCCGCCGAGTGGGTCACCCGCGAGGCGCTCCAGATCCACGGGGGCATGGGCTACGCCGAGGAGTTCCCGGTCAGCCGCTACTTCGTCGACGCCCGGGTGCTGTCCATCTTCGAGGGCGCCGACGAGACGTTGGCCCTCAAGGTCATCGCCCGCGGCCTGCTGGCCCGGGCCAAGGGCTGAGCGCCCCGGGCGGAGGGCTGACGGCTCCTGCCCGGCTCCTGCCCGGCTCCTGCCCGGCTCCTGCCCGGTGGTCCACCGCCTGGCTAGCATCTCCGGCGCTGGCGAGGCGAGGGGTGGGACATGTCGATCGGGGGACCCCCGGGACCCGGGTGGTGGCAGGCGACCGACGGCCGCTGGTACGCCCCGGAGTCGCATCCGGCGGCGCAGGCCCCGCCGCCACCGTTCGGGTTGCCGCCCGCCGGCGGCCCACCGCCACCGCAGGGACCGCCGCCCCGGCCGACCGGATGGGCGGACCCCCAGGCCCAGCCCGGCCCGGGTGACCCGCCGGCCCAGCCCGGCCCGGGCTACCCACCGGGCCACGGCTACGGCTACGGCTACGCCCCGCCGACCGCCAAGAAGATGCCGACCTGGGCCATCGTGCTCATCTGCTGCGGGGGCGGGCTCTTCGTCCTGGCCATCCTGCTGGCCATCGCCATTCCGACCTTCATCGGGGTCAGCAACAACGCCGCCGACCGGAGTGCGCAGGCCAGCCTGAACTCGGGGCTGACCGACGCCAAGGCTGTCTACGCCGCCGACCAGAGCTTCCCGGCCGACACCGCGTACCAGCTCGGTCGGAACGACCCCGCGCTGCAGTTCGTGTCCGCCACCACACCGACGACCTCACCGGGGACGATCAGCGTGGCGACGGTGCCCCAGGCCATCCTCATGACCAACCGCTCCGATGCGGGGACATGCTGGTGGGCCCTCGTGGTGGCGACCGCGCCGGCCGGGGTGGGGGCCGGACTTCCCTCCGTGCCGGGCATCTACTACAACCAGTCGACCGGGGCCTCGTGCCAGGCGTCCGACTTCCCGACCGCCGGGTGGCAGTCGAACTCGTACCCGACACCCTGACCGGAACCGGTGGTGCTCCCGGGCCGTCGGCCCCTCAGCCGCGACGCTCACCGCCCGGTCCCCGGACCCGCCGGACCTCGGCGGTGCCGGCAGCCCCGCCGACGGGCCGGCCTCAGTCCTTCGAGCGGCCGAGCCCGGCCCGCTCCCCGCGGGTCACGAACTTGGTGGCCATCTTCCGGGACGCCTCGTCGATCATCTCGTCGCCGAACATCACCGCACCGGTGCGGTCGTCCTCGGTGGCCTTCCGGTAGGCGTCGAGGATGTCCCACGCCTTGTCGAACTGTTCCTGGGTGGGCGAGTAGACCTCGTTGAGCACCCCGACCTGGTCGGGGGTGAGCGCCCACTTTCCGTCGTAGCCCAGGACCCGGGTCCGCTGGGAGAACTCCCGGAGGGCGTCGAGCTCGCGGATCTTGAGGAACGGACCGTCGATCACCTGGAGGCCGTTGGCCCGCCCCGCCATCAGGATCTTCGAGAAGACGTAGTTGAAGTGGTCGCCCGGGTACTCGGGGATGGCCACCCCGCCGGTCAGCACCGGCATCTCCATGGAGGCGGCGAAGTCGGCGGGGCCGAAGATGATGGTCTCGAGCCTCGGCGAGGCGGCACAGATCTCCTCGACGTTGATGAGTCCCCGGGTCGTCTCGATCTGGGCCTCGATGCCGATGTGGCCGACCGGCAGCCCGCTCTTCTTCTCCACCTGGGTCAGGAGCAGGTCGAGGGCGACCACCTCGGCGGCCGACTGGACCTTGGGCAGCATCACCTCGTCGAGGCGCTCCCCGGCGTTGCCCACCACCTCGATGACGTCGCCGTAGGTCCACTCGGTGTCCCAGGCGTTGATGCGGACGCAGAGCACCCGGTCGTCCCACGGGAGGTTCTTGATGGCGTCGGCCACCTTGGCCCGGGCGTTCTCCTTCTCGAGCGGGGCGACCGAGTCCTCGAGGTCGAGGAAGCTCATGTCGGCGGCCACCGTCGGGGCCTTGGAGAGGAACTTCTCGTTCGACCCCGGCGAGGACATGCAGGAGCGGCGGGGCAGGTTGCGGGAGCGTTCGGACATGCCCGAATCGTACGGCGGCCCGGGGGGTCACCCCAAACCGACGAGAACCGGTTCTACCCGGCAGCTATCCGGCGGCGACCGGGGCCGGGTCGGCCAGGAGGTCGGCCGGCGTCAACTGCTCGGACAGGAGCCGGTCGAACCGGGCCGGGTCGCCCCCCACGAAGGAGCGGCACAGCGGCAGCCCCTCCACGTAGCAGGTCAGGTAGGCGCGCCAGGTCGGATGGGTGAGGAACTCGACCGCCTTGGCGGCCCGGTCCCGGGAGAGCAGGCCCCACCGGGCCACCTCGTCGACCACCGTCTCGGGGTCGGCGCCGTCCTCGTGGAGGCGGAAGGCGGCGTTCTGCCGGACCGCCCCCAGGGCCTCGCCCGCCTCGGCCACCGCCGCCACCACCTCGGGGTCGTACCGGATGCCCAGCGG
>Ga0302196_10006161_pt1 | contig 10626 bp, 9 predicted proteins | sample II_Bog_N1_3_FD_198794 | JGI IMG/M metagenome (GOLD analysis project Ga0302196, IMG submission 198794) | Peat permafrost microbial communities from Stordalen Mire near Abisko, Sweden - II_Bog_N1_3 | ecosystem: Environmental > Terrestrial > Soil > Wetlands > Peat | place: Sweden: Abisko, Stordalen...
GGTCCTTCGACCGGGTGATGCGCCAGATCCCCGACCACTTCCACGCCCACGCCCGGGACCCCAACTGGTGGTTCCGCCGCTTCAGCCGAGGCTGATCCCGGTGCCCCGATGATCAAGTACCTGGGATCCAAGCGGCGACTGGTCCCCGCCCTGACCGTCCTGGCCGAGGCATCGGGGGCCCGCACCGGCCTCGACCTGTTCTGCGGCACCACCCGGGTGTCCCAGGCCTGGAAGCGCCTGGGCCTCGAGATGACCGCGGTCGACAGCGCCCGCTTCGCCCACGTGCTGGCCCGCTGCTACGTGGCGACCGACCCCACGGCACCCGGCGACCTGCCCGGCCGGCTGGCCACCGCCGTGGCCCACCTGGACGCCCTGCCGGGCCGGCCGGGCTACGTCACCGAGACGTTCTGCCGCCAGGCCCGCTACTTCCAGCCCGACAACGGGGCCCGCATCGACGCCATCCGCGACGCCATCGAGGCCGAGTACGCAGGGTCCGACCTGTGGCCCGTCCTGGTGACCAGCCTGTTGGAGGCGGCCGACCGGGTCGACTCCACCACCGGGCTGCAGATGGCCTACCTCAAGCAGTGGGCACCGCGCGCCCAGCGGCCGCTGGCCCTCCGGGTGCCCGAGCTGGTTCCGGGCCCGGGCCGGGCGGTCCGGGGCGACGCCTGCGAGCTGGCCGGCGCACCGGACCTGGGTGCTGTGGACCTGGCCTACCTCGACCCGCCCTACAACCAGCACCGCTACGACTCCAACTACCACGTGTGGGAGACCATCGTGGCCTGGGACGCGCCGGCCCACTACGGGGTGGCCCGCAAGCGCCAGGACCTCCGGCTCCCCGGGTCCCGGAGCGCCTTCAACGGGCGCCGGACCATGCCCGAGGCGTTGGCCCGGGTGGTGGCCGGGGTCCAGGCCGACGTGATCGTCCTGTCCTACAACAACGAGTCCTGGCTGAGCTTCGTGGAGTTGCGCGACCTGTGCCGCGCCCGGGGCCATGTCGAGGTCCTGGCCTTCGATTCGGCCCGCTACGTCGGGGCGAGGATCGGCATCCACGACCCCTCGGGGCAGAAGGTGGGCACGGTGTCCCACGTCCGCAACACCGAGTACGTGCTGGTGGCAGGCGAGCGGGCCCGCGTGGACCGGATGGTGGGGGCGGTCACCGCGGGCGGATTCGGCACCCGGGTCGACCGGCCGGTCCCGACCCCGGCGCGCTCGGACCAGGGCCCCGTGCCGGTTTGACCCCGGTGGCCCGCCCTGCCAACGTAGGCGGGCACGACGAGGACGCCCACCCGGCGCCCGGCAACGCCATCGACATGGGGGAACGAGCACATGGGAGCACTGGACGGCCGCATCGCGATCATCACCGGGGCCGGTCGCGGCATCGGGCGGGAGCATGCCCTGCTGTTCGCCGCCGAGGGTGCGAAGGTGGTGGTCAACGACCTGGGCGGTGCCGTCGACGGATCCGGTGACGATCGTTCTCCGGCCGAGCAGGTGGTGGACGAGATCAAGGCGGCCGGCGGTGAGGCGGTGGCCAACGCCGACGACATCACCGACTGGGACGGCGGAAAGCGACTCATCGACACCGCCGTCGAGGCCTTCGGCGACCTCCACGTCCTGATCAACAACGCCGGGATCCTGCGGGACCGGGTCCTGGTGAACATGTCGGAAGCCGACTGGGACTCGGTCATCCACGTCCACCTGAAGGGTCACTTCGTGCCCACGCGGCACGCCGCCGCCTACTGGCGCGAACAGACCAAGGCGGGCAAGGAGGTCAAGGCGTCGGTGGTCAACACCTCGTCGACCTCGGGCCTGCTCGGAAATCCGGGCCAGTCCAATTACGGCGCGGCCAAGGCCGGCATCGCCGCCTTCACCACCATCGCCGCCGACGAACTGGTGCGCTACGGGGTGCGGGTCAACGCCATCGCCCCGGCCGCCCGCACCCGCATGACCGAGCAGACACCGGGACTGTCCGAGATCGTCCAGGCCCCGGCCGACGCCTCGGTGTTCGACAGCTGGGATCCGGCCAACGTCTCGCCCCTGGTCGCCTATCTGGCCACCGAGGGCTGCCCGGCCACCGGGAGGGTGTTCTTCGTCCAGGGCGGCCAGGTGCGCCTGTTCCAGCCCTGGACCATGACCGACTCCATCGACAAGGACGGGCGCTGGACCGTGGCCGAGCTGCAGGCGGAGATGCACCGGCTCGGAGGCTGATCGATGTCCCCTCACGGGGGGGACGGGTCAGGGCATCGGCGCACGGACGGTGACGGGGCGGCCCCCGAGACCCAGGTGGTCGACACCGAGGCCATGCTGAGCGGCACCGGTGCGGGGGCCGAGGGTGGGATCGTCGTCCCGTGGGCCGTCCTGTTCCGGCACCGGATGCACCATCGGGTGGCCCGGTCGGAGCGGTACCAGTGGTGGGTGCTGTGGACCGTGCTGGCCGGCCTGTTGTCGGTCAACATCACCTTCACCGTCTTCGTGGTGGCCCTGCCCGAGGTGGCCAGGCAGCTGCACACCACGGTCTCCACGCTGACCTGGACGTCCACGGGTCCGTTGCTGGCCTTCGGCGTGGCCGCGCCCATCCTGGGCAAGCTCGGCGACCTCCGGGGCTACAAGAAGCTGTATCTCTGGGGCCTGTCCGGTGCGGCCCTCAGTGTGGTGCTGACGGCCTCGGCCCCCACCGCCGGGGTGTTGATCACCGCCCGGCTGTTCGACGGGATCCAGGGTGCGGCCACGGGGGCGGCCTCCATGGCGCTGGTGCTCCAGGCCTTCTCCCATCAGGACCGGGTCAAGGCCCTGGGTTGGTGGGCCCTGGTCGGGGCCGGAGGGCCCGTCCTCGGGGTGACGGTCGGGGCCCCCGTCATCCAGTACTTCGGCTGGCGGGCCCTGTTCTGGGGAGAGCTGCCCCTGATGGCCTGCGCCGCCGTGCTCGCCATCGTCGTGCTGCCCTCGCGAGCGCCGGCCACCGACCCGGGACCAACGGGCGGCGGATCGGCCACGGTCGGACCGGCCGGCCCCGCCGTCGGGACGCCCGGCCCGGGCGGCTGGGACCAGATGGACTGGACCGGCACCTGGACCCTGGCCGTGGCCGTGACGGCCGGGCTGCTGGCCGTCAACGAGGCCCCGTCGTGGGGGATCACCGGGCCGGCCACCCTGGCCGTGGCCGGCCTGGCCCTGGTGGCCCTGGTGGCCTTCGTGGTCCACGAGCGGCGGGCCCCGCACCCCTTGATCCCCCTGCGGTACTTCCGCCGTCGCAACTTCGTCTTTCCCCTGGGGGCCCGGGCCATGACCAACTTCTCGTACATGGGCGGGTTCTTCCTCTTCCCCATCCTGGCGGAACGGGTGTACCACTACAGCGAGACGAGGGCCGGACTGGAGTCGACCGCCCGCCCGCTGCTGTTCTCGATCGTGGCCCCGGCGGCCGGGTACGCCGCCGTCAAGGTGGGGGAACGGCTGCTGGTGGTGCTGGGGGCGCTGACCTTGACCGGATCCATGGTGGTGTTCACCCAGCTCGGAGGGGACCCCTCCCAGGTGGCCATCCTCGGCGCGCTGGCCCTGTCGGGCATCGGCATCGGCCTGGCCACCCCGACCACCGTCTCCTCGTCGTCCAACGAGGTGTCCCCTGACGAGCTCGGGGTGATGTCCGCCGCCCAGCAGCTCGTGACCCAGATCGGGATCGTGGCCGGCATCCAGGTCATGGTCTCGGTCCAGGCGTCCGACCACGGGGGCGTCGGCTCACTGGCCTCGTTCCACCGCGCCTACGCCGTGGGCGCGGTGGTGGCGCTGCTGGCCGGGGTGTGCGGCCTCTTCATGCGTGACACGCCCCGCTCCGGGACGGCAGCGGCGGTGGCCGAGCTCACCATCGGATGACGCCGGTCACCGGCCCCCGTCGTCCGGTGGCAACAGGGCGGGGAGATCCGATGCCATGGGCCCGATCGGGGTGGGCGACCTCACGCTGTAGCCGTATCGACGCAACTTCGATTCGAACCATGCGACCGATGTCCGCCGGGCCAGGGTCTTCAGTCGATCACCCTCATTCCAGTCCCGGAAGTAGGCCTCGTTGAGGCCGGGCTGGAACTCCTCACCGGTGGGCTCGGGATCCAGCCCCAGATACGACTGGAGCGCCTCCAGATTCCGGTCGGGCTCGGCCACCAGGTCCTCGTATCGCACCACCGTCACCCGGTCCAGGTGGGCCAGGTCGCCCGTCATGACGTCGTGGGCCGTCAGCCAGTGGTGGATCAGCACCGGCACGGGCCGACGGGTCCAGCCGCGGGCCCGCAACGCCATGGCCTGGGCGATCGGATGGCGGATGGCCAGGACGAACGACGACGTCGGATACAGCGCCTGCAAGAAGCGCATCTTCAGGAGGTTCGCAGGCGTCTTCTCCAGGAGCATCGGCTGGGTGGTGTCCCAGTACGGCGACCATGCGTCCCACAGGGCGACCCGGGACGCCTCGGAGACCAGGGGCGACGCCTCGGTGATGTGCATCTTGGCCGAGTAGGCGAATCGTCCGCTCCCACCGGCGTCACGCTGTTGCGGGTAGACGGATTGGAGGTACTGGCCCTCGTCGGCCTTGACCCCCGTGCCCGTGAGGTCGGAGACACCGGGGAACCGGGCGATGGCCTGGGCCAGAAACGTCGTCCCACTCCGGGGAAGACCTCCGACGAAGATGAAGCGATGCTGGTCGAAGTCCGAGGTCACGGGGCATGAAAGCATTCACGTGGGACCAGTGTCAAACCGGTCGGCCGGCCTTCGGGAGTCCTCGATCGTGGGTGGCCCGGCCGGCCGTGTGGGCCCTGAGCAGGGGGAACGCCGTCAGCTGGCCTGGCCATGGTGCACCTCGGGCCTTCCTCGATCGGAGCGTGGGCAGCCAAGATACTCCGATCGGGTCCACCGGGCCGACGTCCGGCCCGGGCACGCGGATCGCCCGGCCGGTGGCGGTCGCCGGCCGGGCCCGGGTCGGCCCGCTACTCGGTGATGGCCAGGATGCGCACGGCGATCTCGGCGGCCGTGGGATCCGGGGACACCGACTGGAGGGCCATCAGCTTGGCGATGTCCCCTTCCACCTTGATCTTCCCCGACATGAACGCCTGGATGGCCGCTTGGGGATTGCCCTCGACCAGAATGGCCCGGGCCACGTCGTAGTCGAGCGAGACCTTGAGATCGACCGGGTCGATGTGGCCGGTGTCGAGGACCAGCTCGCCGGTGGAGGTGTCCACGTGGGCGTGGACGACCCCCTCGCCGAAGGGCACCTCGGCGATGACCAGGTTCATCCTGACGGAGTGGTCGATCGGGGCGCCCTTCCCGTCGTACTCGGCCCGGATGGACCGGGCCTCGTCCAGCCACTCGTCGCTCAGGAACAGATAGGTGGCCATCGCAGCGGAACTCCTTGCCCAGGGATCGGTAGTCGGTGGGCCAACCCTAGCGCCGGGTGCCCCGGGGCCATCCTGCGCCGAGCGACCAACCCCGGCCCCCCGGGCCATTAGCATCCCGGTCGTGACTGCTCCCATCATCCCCGGTGCCGAGCCGTGGTCGTCCGACGGCGGATCCCACGGCGTGCTCGTCCTGCACGGATTCACGGGCAACCCCCAGTCGATGCGCCCCTTGGCCGAGGCCCTGGCCCGGGCCGGGCTCACCGTCGAGCTGCCCCTGCTGCCGGGCCACGGCACCTCGATCGAGGACATGTTGGCGACCCGGTGGTCCGACTGGTCGGCCGGCGCCGAGGCCGCCTACCAGGGTCTGGCCTCCCGCTGCGACCGGGTGGTGGTGGCCGGGCTGTCGATGGGCGGCACGCTGACCTGCTGGTTGGCCGAGGAGCACGCCGACATCGCCGGGATCGTGCTGGTCAACCCCCAGGTCGACCCACCCGACGCCGAGCTGCGCTCGGGGCTCCAGGCCCTGGTGGACGGCGGGGTGGACCGGTTCGACGCCATCGGCTCGGACATCAAGAAGGAAGGGGCGGTGGAGTCGGCCTACGACGCCACCCCGGTTGCGCCCCTGCTCTCGCTGTTCGAGGGCAACGACGTGGTCCACGCCCGACTGGGCGAGATCCGCTGCCCGGTGCTGTTGCTGAACAGCCGGGAGGACCACGTGGTGGCGCCGGTCTCGGGTGACGTGCTCGAACGCTCCGTGGGCGGGACCGTCGAGCGGGTCATCCTCGACAACAGCTACCACGTGGCCACGCTGGACTGGGACGCCCCCCTGATCGAGGAGCGCTCCGTCCAGTTCGCACTCGGGGTCCTCGGCGGCCCGGGTGCCACCCGCTGATGGCCGCGCCCAAGCGCCTGACCCGGGACGAGGTGGCCCACGTGGCCGGCCTGGCCCGTCTGGACCTGACCGAGGACGAGCTCGACCTGTTCACCGAGCAGCTGGCCACGGTCCTCGACCACGCCGCCGACGTGGCGTCCCTGGACCTCGACGGCGTGCCGCCCACCGCCCACGCCATGTCGGTGTCCAACGTCCTGCGCCCCGACGAGCCCCGTCCGGTCCTCGACCGGGACGAGGTGCTGGGCCAGGCGCCGGCAGTGGAGGACCACCGCTTCCGGGTCCCGAGCATCCTCGGCGAGGCCCCGTGACCTCCCCCCGACCCGCCTACCATCTGGCCAACGCGGTGCGCTCCGGTGCCCGCTCGGCCCTCGAGGTGGCCGAGGAGCACCTCGCCGCCATCGAGGCCGGCGACAGCGCCATCCACGCCTTCAACCTGGTCACCGCGGATCTGGCCCGCCGCCAGGCCGTGGCCGTGGACCGGACCGTGGCCGACGGCCAGGACCCCGGACCGCTGGCCGGTGTGCCGGTGGCCCTGAAGGACAACCTGTGCACCCGCGCCGTGCCCACCACCTGCTCGTCCCGCATCCTGGCCGGCTGGTGCCCCCCCTACGACGCCACCGTCGTGACCCGCCTCCGGGAGGCGGGTGCGGTGGTGTTGGGCAAGACCAATATGGACGAATTCGCCATGGGGTCCTCCACCGAGACCTCGGCCACCGGCCCCACCCGGAACCCCCATCACACCGGCCGGGTTCCCGGGGGATCCTCCGGTGGCTCGGCCGCCGCCGTGGCGGCCGGATTCGCGCCTCTGGCCCTGGGGTCGGACACCGGGGGATCGATCCGCCAGCCGGCCGCCCTCTGCGGGGTGGTCGGGATGAAGCCGACCTACGGGACGGTCTCCCGCTACGGGTTGGTGGCGTTCGCGTCCTCACTCGACCAGATCGGACCGTTCGCCCACACCGTGGCCGATGCCGCCCTCCTGTTCGACGTCATCGGTGGGCACGACCCCTGTGACTCGACGTCGCTCAACCGGCCGACACCACGCGTGCTGTCGGTGCTGGACGACGGGGTGGCCGGCCTGACCATCGGGGTGGTGTCCGAGTTCCTCGACGGGGCCGCCCCCGATGTCGTGGCCCGGATCCGCTCGGCGGCCGACGCCCTGGCCGCCGCCGGCGCCCGGGTGGAGGAGGTGTCGGTGCCCGAGGTCCGCTTCGGCCTGTCCGCCTACTACCTGATCGCACCGGGCGAGGCCTCCTCCAACCTGGCCCGCTACGACGGGGTGCGCTACGGGCTGCGGGTCGACGCCGAGGACACGGCGGCCATGAACGCCGCCACCCGGTCGGCCGGGTTCGGGGCTGAGGTCAAGCGGCGCATCATGCTGGGCACCTACGTGCTCTCCGCCGGGTACATGGATGCCTATTACAACCAGGCGCTGCGGGTCCGCACCCGCATCATCGAGGGCTTCGCGGCGGCCTACGAGCGCTTCGACGTGCTGCTCGGCCCGACCGCGCCCACCACCGCCTTCTCATTGGGGGAGAAGACCGGTGACCCCCTGTCCATGTACCTGTCCGACGTCTGCACCATCCCGTCCAACCTGGCCGGCCACCCGGCCATCAGCGTGCCCTTCGGGTCCGGGGACGACGGTCTGCCCGTCGGCGTCCAGCTGCTCGGGCCGGCCCTGTCGGAGGGCACCATCATGAAGACGGCGGCCGTGGTCGAGGCGGCGGCTCCCGAACTGCCCGCACCGGCCCTGGGGGTGCCGGCATGAAGCCGGGGTGGGAGCTGGTCGTCGGCCTCGAGGTCCACTGTGAGCTGAAGACCGCCACCAAGCTGTTCTGCGGGTGTCCCAACATGTTCGGTGACGAGCCCAACACCAACGTGTGCCCGGTGTGCCTGGGCCTTCCCGGGTCCCTCCCCGTCATCAACCAGCGGGCCGTGGAGCTGGCCATGGCCATCGGCACGGCCCTCAACTGCGAGATCCGGCCCTCGACCTTCCACCGGAAGAACTACTTCTATCCGGACCAGGCCAAGGACTACCAGATCAGCCAGTACGACGAGCCCATCAATGTCAACGGACACCTCGACCTGCCCGACGGCAGCCGCGTCGGGATCGAGCGGGCCCACATGGAAGAGGACACGGGCAAGACCACCCATGCCGGGTCGTCGGGCCGTATCCACGGGTCCGACTACTCGCTGGTGGACTACAACCGCTCGGGCGTGCCCCTGGTCGAGATCGTGAGCGCCCCCGACATGCGGTCCTCGGACCAGGCCCGTGCCTACGCCAGCGAGCTCCGGGCCGTGCTGGTGGCCTCGGGCGCCTCGGACGGGAAGATGGAGGAGGGGTCGATGCGGGTCGACGCCAACGTCTCGGTCCGTCGCGGACCCGACGACCCCTTCGGCACGCGGTGCGAGATCAAGAACCTCAACTCGGTGCGATCACTGGGACGGGCCATCGACTACGAGGCCGACCGCCAGATCGCGCTGCTCGAGGCCGGCGATGTGGTGGTCCAGCAGACCCGGCACTGGGACGAGGACGCGGGCCGGACCGTGACGCTGCGCTCCAAGGAGGAGGCCTACGACTACCGGTACTTCCTCGAGCCCGACCTGGTCCCACTGGTGCCCGACGCCGAGTGGATCCAGGCCGTGGCCGATGTCATGGGACCCCTGCCCGCAGTCCTCCGCTCGCAGCTCGTGGAGCTCCTCGGAGGCCCCGAAGTCGTGACCAGGGCCCAGACCGACCAGGTGACCACCGTGGTCGATCTCGGTCTCGACGGGCTGGTCACCGCGGCCGTCGCCGGCGGCGTGGCCTCAAGCTTGGCCCTGGCCCGAACGGCCAACGAGGCGGCCACTCAGGCCGAGGCGGCCCGGGGCATCGATCCCGTGTCCTACGTGGCCCTCCTGACCATGGAAGACCGCGGTGCCCTGACCGCCACCCAGTCCAAGGCGGTCCTGACCGAGCTGTTGGAGGCCGGTGGAGGTGACCCGGCCACCATCGCCGCGGCCAAGGGGTTCGAAGCCATGTCGGAGGACTCACTGGTGGCCACGGTGGCCGAGGTGGTGGCGTCCCATCCGGACCAGTGGAGCCGATTCTGCGACGGCGAGGACAAGCTGATCGGGTTCTTCACCGGAGAGGTGATGAAGGCCACCAAGGGTAAGGCCGACGGCAAGGCGGTGGCGGCGGAGCTCCGGCGCTTACGGAGCTGACCACACCGGCGGGCCCGACAGCTGGGGCAGGGCCGGTGGAGGCCCCCCGGCGGCCAGGTACGGTCCGGCGGCAGTGAAGCCGAGGCGGGTGATGTCGACCGGTCGAGGCGGATTCCCCCCTACGGCGCGCACGGGTGAGTAGAGCATCCAGGCCGCGCCGTCCTCGGTGAACACGGACGCCTCACCGGGGCCGGCCCCCTGGGCGTTGGAGGCCAGGAGGGGGACGTTGGTGGTGTCGGCGCACGGTCCCTCGGGACCGGAGCAGCGGGCCGCCCCGATGGCGTAGTCACGCTGGTTGAACCAGTTCCCCGAGTAGAAGATCCAGTAGACGCCGTTGACGTCGACCAGGTCCGGAGCCTCGACGATGGTTCCCTGCCAGGGTTCGTCCGGGCCCATCAGGTCGTGGCTCGGGCCGACCAGGCCGAGGCCGTCGGGGGTGAGCTGTTGGGACCACAGCGTGGTCGGGATGCTGGCGCCCCCGCGGTTCTGGTCAGACTTCCACAGCATCCAGACCGTCCCGCGTGGGTCGGTGAAGACCCGGGGGTCGATGGACCCTCCCAGGCCGGCTTGGCAGATGAACGGGGTCCTCCGCGCCGTGAAGGGACCGGTCGGACTGGAGGAGACCGACGCGCCGATGCACTCCAGTCCGGTGTGCTTGACCGCGGCGGTGAAATAGAGCACGTAGTGGCTGCCGAACCGGTGCACCTCAGGTGCCCACGTGAAACCCGGGACGACCCAGCCGGGCAGTACGGGCATGGCGTCGGTCACCGGCGTCCAGTGGATGAAGTCGGTCGAGGACGAGACGGGCACATTGATGGGTGTCGCCGAGGGGATCCCGCTGGTGTACAAGAAGTAATGGTCCGAGTCGAGCAGCACGAGCGGATCGGACTCGTTCTCGCCGGAGGCGACCGTGGTGCCCGGTGTCGACGGCGTCGGGTCGGGAGGGGGTTGGCCGACGTCGGCAGAGGACGAGGACACCAGGTCGGGGGAGCGGGGGAGCGGGGCAGCCCTCGACGGATGGGACCCGATGGTGGTCCGGGCCAGGGCGGCCGCCGCCACGACGACCACGGCCGCGATGGCCACCACGGCCACTCGACGAAGCGAGGGCGTCGATCGGGCCTCGACCGTGTGCGGTGGTGTCGATTGCTCCGGCTCCGGCTCGGA
>Ga0302196_10006163_pt1 | contig 10623 bp, 8 predicted proteins | sample II_Bog_N1_3_FD_198794 | JGI IMG/M metagenome (GOLD analysis project Ga0302196, IMG submission 198794) | Peat permafrost microbial communities from Stordalen Mire near Abisko, Sweden - II_Bog_N1_3 | ecosystem: Environmental > Terrestrial > Soil > Wetlands > Peat | place: Sweden: Abisko, Stordalen...
CCTCAAGGGGCAGCGCTTCGAGCACCTCCGCCGTGATCCAGTGGCCGGCCCGCAGCTCCTGCAGCACCTCCGCGAGCAGAGCGGCGGTCTCCCGGACCAGGGCCTGGTTCGCCGGATCGTGCTCCGGGACGTTGTCGCGGGCCGGCGTCGTGCGATACGGGCCCTGGACGAGGAACCCGAGAAAGGTCTCCTTCTGCGTCGGGAAGAAGACGTTGAGCGGGGACCGGTCGCAGCGGGCCATCCGGCGCCCGCCGCCGGGAGCAGGAGCGGGAGCGGGGCCATGGGCGGCAGAGTCAGCGGTGGTGCCGAGCCGGAACGCGATCTCGACCTGGCGGCCGGAAAGACCGGGGCTGCTCGTCTGCCGGTGCCAGACCAGCCACTCCTCGTCCGGGCACCGTGGGCCGCCGGCGTCGCTGCGGCCCGTGGACAGGAGGACGTGACGGCCCGATGGGATGCGGTCCGGCGGGATGGAACCTGCCGGCCGGCGCTCGATCACCGCGCCGTCGACCTGCACGCCGCCGACGCGCAGGCGCGTGATGTGCCGCAGGAACAGCAGGGTGCCAGGCTCGATGCCGTTCAGCGCCGCGGAGATCTCCCGGACGGCGACCGGGGCAGGCACGGCGCCGTGATCGAAGGGGAAGACAAACACGGTGCCTGCCGTGTCGCCGTGGAGGCGCTCGGCGGGATAGGGCCGGACGTACGTCTCAATACGGAAGTGCTCTCCCCCGCTGTGGATGTGCGGGGATCTGGTGTACGCGTACACCGACTTGAAGCCGATGCCGAACTGCCCGATCTGGGTGAAGTCGCCGGACTTCCCGCTCTGGCCGACCCCGCAGACGCCCCGCACGTCGGCCTCGGTGAAGGGCCGGCCGTCATGCCGTACCTCCAACCGGTCCGCGAAGAGCTCGAAGGCCAGCTCGGTCGCGCCCGCGTCCTCGGCGTTCTGAATCAGCTCGAAGATGAAGTGGGTCCGCTCGCTGTAGAGCTGCCCGAGCAGGTCCAGCACCGCGGTGTCCCAGCCGTAGCGGGCGATGTTCTCGTCGCGGATCGTGCCGTAGTCGGCTGGCATCGGCGCCGTTCACCCCCTCGCGGCTACGGCGGCCGGATGGCCCAGGCCGCGCTTGCACCCTAACGGGTGCCAGGCATCGGGCGCCGACACGCTGGCGCCCCACGGGTCGGGGACTCGAACCAATGGATCATTCCCGCTCCGTAGTGCGATCCTGAACCAAGGCGCGACGTGCTGCGCTCGCGGACACGTAGGAGGCCACATGACCCAGCCCGACTTCGGCGGGCAAGAGGACCAGGACCGGCAGCCCGGGCTCCTCCCTCAAGACCGTGAGGACTCACCCGAGCGCGAGATCAGAGAACGCGCCCTGGAGGAGCGTGAGCTGGAGCTGGACTACCTCGATAAAGACAACGAGGCACATGCCGCCGGCCAGGTCTGCGCTCGGTGCGGAGCGGTCATCACCGCGGGCCAGGACACGCGGCGGCGATCAGACGGCCGCTGGATACACGAGGTCTGCCCGCTGGATCTGGGCGAGCCGCCCAGGGAGAGTGCGCGGCCGCCAGCCCACGACTGACCCCGGCTTCCCGGCAAAAGCCCGAGCGGAGCCCTGGTCACGGCGGGGTCGCCCGAACGGCGGCGTCGTGGCGGCCCGGGGGCGCTAGGTGGAGCCAGCATTCCGATCAGGCACATCACCCGCCGAGGGTGGTCGTTCATGCCGCCCGGGTCGTCCGGCATCAGGTTGCCGGATTGGCACGCGGTCCGCAGGCCGTCCGAGCGCCCGCTCCCGCTGGTCGGCTGCCGTGGCGACCTCGATGCGCGCACCATCGGCGGCCACGACCATGATCACGGGGCTGCTCCCCACCCACCTGACCTTGTCGTCCGGCCCGGCCTGCCGTACCTCATTGGTCGTCCGGTCGGCCTCGATCAGCACGTTCCAGAACAGCAACGGCGCCGCCGTCCAGACCAGGACATCGCCTACCCAGCGGCCGAAACCGCGCTTCCACTTCCGCCGAAGCCCGGGTACCTCGCCATCAGCGACGCGGATCGCTCCCTTGAACGCGCCAGGCTGGCGGCTGACCCAGGCCCGCCGGGAGAGCAGAACACCGACCAGGACGACGATCACGATCAGATCGACGCCCAGTACCGCCAGGAGCGCGATAAGCATGACTCGATTCTTCAGGCGCCAGGCCGCGTCTTGATCATCCTGGGCGGGTAATCCCCGATGATCCGCCGTAACGGTGCGGGGCAGAGGAATACGGTGGGATGCTCAGGCCGGTAGCCCGCCTCGGCCATGGTTTCGGCGAGCCAGCATCTGCTCGTGCCGCGATCGGCGCTGTGCGCGGTGCCGTTGCCCTGGTCACTCGTGCTGGGCCCGGTTGACGAACTGTTCTTTGTCCACGAGCACCCGTTCCAGGGTGCCCGCGCCGATGACGGTGGCTTCATCGTCTGGTGGTCCGGGGGGCGGCTTCTGCCTGGCGATGAACCTGAAGACCAGCCGCCGGCCGTCCACCTCGGTCAATTCGGCCTCGACCACGACCTCTGCCCCGACCGGGCTAGGCCGCTTGTGCTCCAGGGCAGCCGCAGTCCCGACCGAGATCAGGCCCGATTCCAGGCTTGGCCCGATGGCTGCCACCGCCGCCGCCTCGGCGAGCGCGAGCAGCCGGGGAGTGCCAAGCACGGGAACGTCACCACTGCCCAACGCCGTCGCTGTATCAGTGTCCGCGACGACGATCTGTACGAATGAAAGCAGCCCAGGTGCAAGCGCCATCCTCGTACCCTAGCGGCGATGTGTGCCCGGCTTCGCGGTACTGTCAATGATCACCGCGGCTTAGATCTCCCTCCTCGATCAGCCGGGCAGCGGCCGCGGATGGGGCATGGCAGTCAGCGCCCAGCGGGGTTCTCTTCGCGGATCAGGTGGTGAGCCTGCCGGCCAGCAGGCAGACGTCGTCCGCCCGTGGTGCAGCCAGAAGCGCGGACTGGACCGTCGTGCAGGTTTGGTCTGCGGTGAGGCCACGGGTCTGGTGCATAGCGCTGGCGAGTGCGGTGAGACCGTCGGATATGTCTCGGTCGTGGGATTCGATCAGCCCGTCGGTGTAGAGCAGGAGTCCGGTGCCGGGGGGCAGCCGCCGGTGCCCGGTGGTGAAGACGCCGTCGCCAAGAGCGCCGAGCATGGTGCCGGTGGCATCGTCCAGGTAGTCGACTGAGCCAGTAACCGAGGTGCAGACCGGCGGTGGGTGCCCGGCGTTGGCGTAGCTGAGCTCGCCGGTGGCTGGATCGAGCACCGCGTAGATCGCGGTGGCCATCGCATCGGGCAGCAGCTGGCTCAGCGCGGTATTGGCGCGGTGCAGGACGTCGGAGGGGTCGGCTGTGTCGACGGCGTAGGCGCGCAGCATGTTGCGTACCTGCCCCATGATCGAAGCCGAGGTGATGTTGTGGCCGGCCACGTCGCCGATAGCAAGCCCCATGCGGTTGCCGGATAGCGGGAAGGCGTCGTACCAGTCGCCGCCGACTTTGATGCCGTCGGTCGCGGGCAGGTACCGCACCGCGAGCTCTAGCCCAGCGATCTCGGGGAGGGTGGCAGGCAAGACAGCGCGCTGCAGGGTCTCGGCCACGGTGTGATCGCGGGCGGACGTCTCGGCGTTGGCCAGACCTGCTGCCATCCGGCGTGCGAGCGTCTCGGCCACCGCAATATCCGTTTCGCCGTAACCAGGCCGTTCCGCGCTGCGGCAGAGGGCGAGCACGCCGAGCGGACGGCCCCCGCCGATAATCGGTGTGGCCAGCAAGTGCTCGGGGTTCAGCCGGTCCAGGATCTCGCGCAGGACCGGGGGAAGGGGGGGCTGGCGGGCGATCCGGCCGGCGACGCCCTGGGAAAGCTGGCTGGCGGCGCTGGCCCAGGCTGCCTGAATGGTCAGGTGGCCGGTCGCGGGAACCCGGTAGTCGCGGAGGTCAGCCACGGTGACCTCACGGAGTGGGTCCCGGTGCGCGATCGAGGTAGCGCATAGCTCCCCGTCCCCGTCCGGCAGGAACACCACGCAAAGATCGGCGATGCTGCGCACGACCAACTCGGCGGCGCGCTGGAGAAGCTCGTAACGGTCACCGGCGGCAGCCAGGTCACCGGCTCCCAGCAGGAACGAAACCCGTTCCCTGGCTCTTTGCACCTCGTTGTGTGCGGCCTGCTCCCGGGCCAGCAGCTCAGCGCGTTCCTGCTCGGCACGCTGCGGGGCGGTCAGGTCGACAACGTAGGAGGCCCAGCGCAGTGGGTCGCGGCGGGTCACTGCCGCTCCAACGAGGACCGGCACGCGGTGCCCGTCCCGGTGTACGTACTCCTTCTCGAATGGGCGGCAAGCTCCGAACCGCCGCAGCTGTGCTACGGCGTCGTCTTGCCGGTCAGCCCACTCCGGCGGGGTGATCTCCCGCCACGCGATTCCTCCGGCATCCAGGTCATGCCTGGTGTAGCCGATGATTTCCAGGTAGGTGTCGTTGGCGTCGTAGACCCACTTCTCGTCGGCGACCACCATGCCGAGCACGTTCGCTGCGCTCAGCCGACCCATCAGCTCGATGCCTTCCCGGATAGTTGCCTCCGTCCGGCGCTGCTCGGTCAGATCCTTGAATATCGCATATGCCCGCTGAGGCCGACCGTCCCGGTCCCGCGCCTCGGGAACCGCAGTGACCAGCAGCCACCGCAGCTCGCCGGTCTGGCCATGCGGTACGCCCATCAGCACGTCGGTGATCACCTCGCCGGTGCGCAGCGCCGCCGCGACCGGGACCTCCTGGGTTGGGAACGGCGTGCCGTCCTCGCGCACCGCATGCCATCCTGGCGCCGTGGGCCACGTGAGCATGTCGCTCGCGTCGACACCGATCATCTCGCTCGCTGCCGGGTTCGCCGCCGTGATCAGCCCGTCGGCAGCGTAGTAGATAACGCCCAGCGGCAGGGTCTCGAACAGTGTCCGGTAACGCTGCTGCACCGCCGCCAGTTCGGCAGCCAGCGCGTGCTTAGCGAGGCGGGGCTGCGACATTGACGGTGACGCCATCGGCCGATAGCAGCGTATTAGGAGCCGTGCGCTCCCACGGAGCTGAAACAGGTCTCACCGTACCCCCCCAGGTACCACTTACGAGTCGTGGAAACAACTCCCGACCCGTCCCAATAGTGATGCATTGTACCTGGTCAGGTCCATAGCAGTCCGCGCCGTCAGCACTGGTGCAAGCGGATAAGAGCTACCCGCGGCAGATGCAAGCGCGCCTCTTCGCCGTTGACCTGCCGGGCTTCGGAGCATCCGAACGCCGGGAGGACCTGCTGTATCGGCGAGCGATGGGCACGTTCCTGGCCCAGTCATCGCCGAGGCCGATCGGGGCGCGGCGCACCTCGTCGCCCCGGACGTCGGAACCTCGGCCGCCCTGTTCACGCCAGGCACATTCACGGCCGGCTCCGGGACATCGGCGGCGTCCCTCCATGGCCTGCGGAACTAACCTTCCACAACTGCGCCGCGTAGCGGGGTCAGGATGCCGGGGCGACGGTGGCGTCCTGACCCGAGCGAGCCAGGGCTGCCGCGATGAACCCATCTGCCTTCAGGTCCTCGATGAGTGCACGCAGAAACGCCTTGGCCGCCGGTGACCGATCCAGGGTGGTGGCGGCGGCCTGGCGGATCTGCATGAAGCGCGGTTCGGCCAACCGCAACGCCGGGTCGTCGGCGACCAGGCGGGCGAGCGGCTGACGGATGCCCGCCACCGCGTCGAGGTGGTGCTCGCGGAACACATCAACCGCGTCGCCGCCGCGCACGACCTCGGCGTGGGTCAGCGTGCGGGTCAGGTACAGGTCGTAGGCCGAACCCTCCTTGACCCCGATCCGCACTCCCGGGCGGTCGATCTCAGCAGCCGTCGTGATCGGTGATCCCGCGGGCACCGCGTAGACGCCTTCGATCAGGACATACGGGGCGGTGAACCACACCTCGGCCTGGCGGGCGGGCTCGATGGCCAGGAAACCGATGTCCGCGGCACCGGTGTGAAGGGCCTCGAAGGACTTGCGGGCGGCGTCGAAACATGCCAGCGACACCGGCACACCCAGGCGCGCCGCGATCTCACGTGACAGGTCGATGGTCACTCCCGCGGGCGCCTGCCCGGTGCCCTGAGCGAGCACCGGGTTGCCCAGATTGATCGACGCCCGCAGCACCCCGGTCGGGGCCAGATCGGCTACGACCGCCTCGTCAGCCACCTGCACTCCCATCAGCGCGCACCTAGAATCCCGGCCGCCCGGTTGCGGACGTGAACCAGGTCCCGGATCTGTCCGGTGACTTGGGCGCCGGTGTCTTGGACGGTAGCAGGGACAGGCAGGAGTGGGTCTCGCCGCACGCCTGCGGCCAGCGGGGTGGTCACAGGTCGAGGACCAGGTCGTCGCGTGGCTGCGAGCAGCAGATGAGTGCGCTGCCGTCGGCGGGGTCATCGACCGGGGCGGGGGCGTAGCGGACTGTTCCGGACAGGACGGTTGTCTCGCAGGTGTGGCACACTCCGGTTCGGCATGACCAGCGCACCGGTACGTCGCAGGCTTCGGCGAACTCGAGCAGGCTGGCGTAGCCGGGGTCCCAGCGCGCGCTCAGGTCGCTGCGCGCGAACGCGACCAGGGGGCCGCTGCCTGGCTGGCCGGCGGGCGGGTGCGGCCGGCGGGCGGCCGCGGGTGCGATGCCGGGTGTCAGCGCGGGCCCGGCGCCGAAGACCTCGGTGCGGATGCGGGCAGCCTGGATGCCGTACGCGGCCAGGGCGGCGGACACATCCGCCATGAACGCGGGGGGTCCGCACAGGTAGGCATCGGCGTCGCGGGGCAGGTCCAGGGCGGCAAGGACCGACGCCGACAGGCGTCCCGCCGTGTCGTAGTCGCGGCCCTGAATATCACCAGGGCCCGGGCTGCTGTAGCAGACGTTCCGGTGCGCGCTGGGCAGCGCGGCCAGCAGGGCGCGGGATTCGGCCGCGAACGGCTCATCGGCGCGGCGGCGCGCGCCGTGCAGCCACCAGATGTCCCGGCTGGACCGGGCAGCGGCCAGCGCGTGCAGCATGGCCAGCACCGGTGTCGCGCCGACACCCGCGCTGATCAGCAGAACCGCCGCCTGGCCCGGGCGCAGAGTGAAGGTGCCGCGCGGCGCGGCTGCCTCCAGCAGGTCACCCGCCCGCACCCGGGCGTGCAGGAACTGGCTGCCGACGCCGTGTTCCTCCCGCTTGACACTGATGCGGTAGGCGCGGGCCCCCGGGGGTCCCGACAGCGAGTAGCTGCGCAGTAGCGGCCGCCCGGCGGGGTCAGGGTGCAGGCGCAAGGTCAGGAACTGTCCGGGCAGGGCGGCCGGCACGCTCCCGCCCCCGGGATCGGCCAGGTGCACCGAAACCACGGTCTCGCTTTCCCGGCTGATTCCGGTCACGGCCAGCGGCCGGAACCCGGGCCACGCCGGCGGCGGGCTCGCTTCGGTGAGGCCCGCGTTGCCAGCGCCCTCCCCGGGCTGGTCGAGCATCTCCTGAAACGAGGCCTTCCACCCGCCGCTGAGCGCCGGGATGCGCAGCGCGCGCAGCACCTGCTGACGGGGATGCCCGGGCAGGTACAGCAGGGCGTCCATCTCCGCGACCGTCATGCCCTCCGGGCCGGAGGCAAGCTTGACAATCTCCTGCCCGGCCTCCACCGCGCCCTCGGTCAGCACGCGGAAGTAGAACCCGGGCCGGTGATGGGAAACAAGCAGCGCGGGCAGTTGGGGATCATCCATCCGGATACCCACCCGGAAGCAGGTGACCCGCGGCTGGGTTACCTCGAAAACCGCGCCGCCGATCCCGTACCGGTCGCCGATGCACACCTGATCGTCGGCCAGTCCCTGCACGGTGAAGTTCTCCCCGAACTGCCCGTACCCGAAATCATCCCGGCCCAGCTGCTCCTGCCAGTACCGGTAGGACTCGATCTGGTAGACGAACACCGCCCGCTGCTCGCCACCGTGCCCGGCCAGATCACCCTGCCCGTCACCCTCGATATTGAGCCGCCGCACCATCCGCGCCCCGGCGACCGGCTTCTTCCACACCGCCGTGTGCACCGTCCTGCCGCGCCAAATCACGTCCCGCGGCATCCCCACATTGACCGCCAGCAGACCGCCGGCTCGCTGCGAAGTCACCATCAGCTCACCTTCTCACGCAAGCGGCCAGCCAGACGGCACCGCGCCCCTGGTCCTGTCCTGTCCCGTGCGCGGGTGTCTCGCTTCGTCCGGCTCGTTGCGCGGTGTCTCGTGCACAATCCCGTGCACGGAACAGACCGACGGGCGGCGCCCTTGAACTTGATGGCCGCCGTACGGGCCACCCGCAGAGCGTTGCCCGTCATGCTGGCGGCGGGCCATGGCGTCATCATCACCATCTGCTCCGCGAACGCGCATCTGCCCGACCCCACCGCCATGGACTACAGCGCCGCCAAGGCAGCTCTGGCCAACTTTTGCAAGGCACTCTCCAAGGAAGCCGGCCCGCAGGGCATCCGGGCCAACACCGTCAGCCCGGGTCCCGTGTCCACCGATCTGTGGCTCGGCCAGGGCGGAGTCGCGGCGACCGTCAGCGCGGCCACCGGCGCCAAGCCCGACGACGTGGCCAGCCAGGCCGCCCATCAGATGGTGACCGGCCGTTTCACCAAGCCCGGCGAAGTCGCTGACCTGGTGGTCTTCGTCGCCAGTGACCTCGCCGCGAACGTCACCGGGGCCGACTTCGCGATCGACGGCGGCCTCATCCCGACCTGGCAAGCCGAACTGCCCTGGGCCGGCATCATGCAATTCGATCCGAACAGGATGAGCGGTCTTCCCTGCGCAGGGCGACCTGTCACGTGTCCGAGCGGGTTGCCAGTGGTTGCCCGGCTGAATTCGTAGCCAGGGCCGGGCCGGCGGGCCCGAACCGCTGGGCAGCACGAGGTTTTACCAGCTTCGGGGCGTCGCTGCCTTGTTCCCGGCTCAAAGATGCGCTGTCGTTATTGGTGAGTTCAGTGAGCAGGTCACCCAGCTCTTCAATCGCCTGAAAAAATCCTTGTGCTGCCTCGTCGTTAATTGCCGCGGCCACTTTTACTGCCATCCGGTCGAGGGCATCTGGATCGATTGCGCCCTCAGCCCGGAGTAGTATCACATCAATAGCGAGACATTTTAGCGCCTCCATCACTTCGTTGAGACCATTCTCTATGCGGCCTCTAGCCTTGACTGCTGCTTGTTCCAGCTTCATGGTTGCCACCTATGTTTTCAGCGCACCTTCGTAGGCGTGAGACCCCGCGCTAGTCCGCTGATACAAGCTCGCGAGATCTGTCAGCGCCAGGACTTCCCAGCAATCTGGATCGAGGGTAATGGCCAGTTTCCGCATACTTCGAGCGATCTGTTCCGCATGAGCAGGGTCTATTCGATCGGTCACCATGGCGACCGATCGCAAGTAGTAAGGTTCACCGCGGGCAGCTTTCTCAGCCTTCATAAGCAACGATCCGGCGCTGGCCGGGTCCGTGCGGATCGCTATCACAGCCAAGACAAACTCGTGCCAGTACTCGTCGACAATTGCAGCAGCAATCCGCTCGGCGAGAATAGGGTCCGTTAGCGTGATAGCCAAGGCAATTTCAGCCACTTTGCCCTGAAGATGACGCAGGCTACGGGTGACCTGCTCGGCTAGTGCCGGGACGGTTCGAGCTGCCGCCAGGGCCACCTCTTCAAGGGCATCGAACCGGACCGAGTCCCTACTGATAGTGCGGGCGAACTGCTCAGCCTCTGTGAGCAGCGGCAAAGCCTGCGCAGGAGCATTCCTGGCTGCCGCCGTTCTGACGGTGACCATCGCTTCGGCCCTCAGGTCGGCCCCTCGAATGCTGCGAGCCATGCTCTCAGCCTCAGCCAGCAACTGCTTAAGGCGGCCAGAATCAATTCCGGCCGGGGCGGCTCGCCTGAACGTTCCGCCAGGCGAGTCACCTACCGCAATGATGGTGGGAACAAACTGCCGCGGGTCAGCCAGCCAGCCAGCGTGGATAGATTCGGCACCAGTCACCTGAACGGCAATCTCACACAGTGCCCGGACTGACCAATACCTTGCCGCGTCTTCATCAACCTCCGCACGCGGTTTTGGCACTGTTCCCGGCAAACCCGGCGTGCGCCTGCGCTGACGCCAGATACCGGCTTTCCCATCCTGGTCTACGGCGACGGAGTCCGCCTGCTCAGGCACGGCAGTGATGGCGCGGGCCATCTGCTCTGCCCGGATCGGGTCGGTGCTGGCTACCACCATGGCGACTTTGGCCAGCGCTTCTAGCCGCTTCGGTTTGTCGGTGATGACGCGAGTAATTGACTCAGCGCAGGCAGGGTTACCGCTGGCGAGACCCTCGGCGAGCCAGACAATTCTGTTGACCACGTTCTGATTCTGCGAAATGACCTGGCTGCCGTGCCTGATATCAGCAAGTATCTGAGAAGCAAGGATTTGGTCGGTACGGCTTATCACTTTGCCGAGCTCAGCCGGGCACAACACGACGAGCGACTCTAGTATCGTTCCACGGACCGGGAGGGCGGGCGAATTATGAGCGGGATGGAGAGCGTCATCCAGCAGACGCGCGGCATGAGCAGGGTCGAAACGGCTCACCACCTCTGCGACCTCAACTAGTGCCATAG
>Ga0302196_10006164_pt1 | contig 10621 bp, 9 predicted proteins | sample II_Bog_N1_3_FD_198794 | JGI IMG/M metagenome (GOLD analysis project Ga0302196, IMG submission 198794) | Peat permafrost microbial communities from Stordalen Mire near Abisko, Sweden - II_Bog_N1_3 | ecosystem: Environmental > Terrestrial > Soil > Wetlands > Peat | place: Sweden: Abisko, Stordalen...
ACGCCGCGACCAGGTCCGGCGCGCTCTTGCGCAGGCCCGGGATCATCTGCCCGCCGTTGCGGCCCGAGGCGCCCCAGCCGACCCGACCGCCCTCCAGCACCACGACCGAGAGGCCGGCTTGCGCCGCATGGAGGGCCGTCGACAGACCGGTGCAGCCGCCGCCGACGACCACCAGGTCGACATCGACCTCGCCGGTCAGGGCGGCCCGCGTCGGGGAGGGCGCGGCGGTCGCGGCATAGTAGGAGCCGCCCATGTTCAGGCCGTCGTTGAGGCTCATGGGCGAACGGTCGCGCGGCCGTGAAGCGCCTTTTCGTCTCCCCCCTCGTCATCCTGAGCGGCGGTCCGCTTGGACCGCGCGTCGAAGGACGCAGCGGCGACGGTGTGCGTCCTTCGACGCGGCGCCGCGCGCCGGCTCAGGATGACGAACTGGGGTGGCGGCTGAACGATTGATGAGGACTCCGACCCCTTCACCCCCTAGACCTTCAACAGCAGGTGGTCGCGTTCCCAGGAGCTGATCACGCCCTCGAACGCCTCAAGCTCCGCCTGTTTGATGCGGGTGAAGGCCTCGCAGAACCCCGGGCCGAGCAGCTCGCGCACCGGCGTGCAGGCCGCGAATCGCTCCAGCGCCTCATCCAGGGTGCGCGGCAGGGTGCGCGGATACTGGTAGGCGTTGCCCGTTACCTGCGGCGAGGGCTCGATCGCCTGCTCCACGCCTAGCCAGCCGCAGACCAGGGCCGCGGAGATGGCCAGGTAGGGGCTGGAGTCGGCGCCGGGCGTGCGGTTTTCGATCCGGCGGTTTTCCCGATCCGAGATGGGCACGCGCAGGCCGCAGGAGCGGTTGTCGTAGCCCCATTGGACGTTGATCGGGGCGCTGTGACCCGGCCGCATGCGGCGGAAGGAATTGACGTTGGGCGCGAACAGCGGCGAGACCTCTGGCAGGTAGCGCTGCAGGCCGCCGACGAAATGGCGGAACATGACGCTGTCGGCGCCGCTATCGTCGGCGAACAGATTGGCGCCGCCCTCTGCGGCCTCGACCATCGAGATGTGCAGGTGCATGGCGCTGCCGGGCTGGTGCTCCATCGGCTTGGCCATGAAGGTGGCGTAGAGCCCGTGCTGCAGCGCCACCTGGCGGACGATCCGCTTGAACACCGAGACCTGATCGCACAGCCGCACCGGCTCGCCGTGAAGGAAGTTGATCTCCAGCTGGGCCGTGCCGGATTCGTGGATCATGGTGTCGACGCTGAGGTCGGCGGTCTCGGAATATTCGTAGATGCCGTCGATCAGATCCTCGTACTCGGTGATGGCTTCCAGGCCATAGGGCTGCGGCGCCGTCTCGGCCCGTCCCGACCGGCCCACCGGCGGGGTCAGGGGGAAGTCCGGGTCGGGGTTCTGGGCGGTCAGATAGAATTCGAGCTCAGGCGCCACGATCGGGCGCCAGCCGCGTCCGGCGTAGAGGTCCATCACCCCCTTCAGCACCTGGCGCGGCGAGGAGGTCCAGGGGCTGCCGTCGGTGTGGTAGGCGTCGGCAAAGACGTAGGCGGTCGGCGTCTTGAAGCCCGGCGCCACGCACAGGGTCGAGGCGTCGGGCCGCAGCACCATGTCCGGGTCCTGGAACGCCTCATCGTCGTCATCGGCGTCGGCGTATTCCCCGGTCACGGTTACGGCGAAGACGCTGGACGGCAGGCGCAGCGAGCCGTCGCGCTCGGACTGCAGCAGCTTGGCGGCGGGCAGCACCTTGCCGCGCAGGACCCCGTTCATATCCGGGATCAGGCATTCGATTTCGCCGATGCCGTGGCGCTCGATCCAGGTTTTCAGGTCGGACATGAGGGCCTTCGGGTTACGCCGGCGACTGGGCGGGTGGCGCGCGCTGACGGGGCGGTTTGTGATCGCAGAGGATCGCGCTTCGCCCCCCTCGCCGTCAAGCTGAAGGGTGCGCTGAGATCACACATGTTGACCCTAGACAGACCCTTTATATCTAAAGCGGTCAGTGGTCTGATGGCCGTTCGACTGGAGCGCCTGCCGAATGTCCAACGCCGTGGCCGACGAAGCCCCGACCGGAGCCGAAACCCTCGCCGAACCGGTGCTGCACGCCAGCATCTATGAGGAACTGCGGCGGCGGATGATCACCGGCAAGATCGTGCCGGGCGTCGGCCTCTCGACCCGCGGGCTGGCGCTTGAGATGGGCGTCAGCCAGATGCCGGTGCGCGACGCCCTCAGCCGTCTGGCCGCCGAGGGCGCCGTGGCGATCCGCTCCAAGCGCAAGATCGAGGTGCCGGCGATGAGCGCAGAGCGCTTCACCGACCTGCTCGAATGCCGGCTGATGCTGGAGCCCCAGGCGGCCATCCTGGCCCTGCCGCACATCACCGCCCAGCGCCTCAAACAGCTGCGCGAGATCGACGCGGCGATCGATGTCGCGATGGAGAACGGCGATGTCGTCGCCTACATGGAGGGTAATTTCGCCTTCCATTTCGCCCTTTACCGGGCCAACGACCGCCCGACGCTGAACCGGCTGATCGAAGCGCTATGGCTGCAGTTCGGGCCGTTCATGCGCGTGGTCTACGGCCGTTTCGGCACGGCCAACCTGATCGACCAGCACCGCGTGGCGCTCGACGCCATCGAGGCCAAGGACCCCGACGCCCTGGGCCGCGCCATCGCCTCCGACATCGCCGACGGCATGGGGCTGATCGGGCGGTCAAACTGGGCGGTGCGATAGGTCTGCGCGACGCACCCATCCCTCCGGGAGAAGGGAGCTAGGCCGCCGCCGGCAGCGCCCGCAGTTGCGGCTCGGCCTCGTCCAGCGCCACGCGGATGGTGTCCACGAGCCGGTCGATCTCGGCGTGGCTGATCACCAGCGGCGGGCTCATGACGATGGAATCGCGCACGCCGCGGACCATCAGGCCATGCTTGATGCAGAGGTCGCGGACCATGAGGCCGGCCGTTCCTGGCGCGCCAAACCGCTCATTGGTCCCCTTGCGTGAGGCGATCTCGACCGCGCCGATCAGGCCCAGCGAGCGGGCCTCGCCGACCAGCGGGTGGTTGGCCAGTTCGGCCAAGGCCTTGGCCAGGTAGGGGCCGGTGTCTTTGGCGGTGCGCTCGACCAGGCCTTCGCGCTCCATGATCTCGATGTTCTTCAGCGCCACCGCCGCCGAGGTCGGATGGCCGGAATAGGTGTAGCCGTGGACGAAGTCGCCGCCCTTGGCCTTCAGCGTCTCGACGATATGGTCGGTCACGCCAACGGCCGAGATCGGCAGGTAGCCGGACGACAGTCCTTTGGCCATCGACACCAGGTCGGGCTGGACCCCGTAATGCTGGAAGCCGAACCACTGGCCCAGCCGCCCGAAGCCGCAGATCACCTCGTCGCAGGCCAGCAGGATGCCGTACTTGCGGCAGATCTCCTGGATGCGCGGCCAGTAGGTTTCCGGCGGGATGATCACGCCGCCGGCGCCTTGGACCGGTTCGCCGATAAAGGCGGCGACATTCTCGGGCCCGACCTCCAGGATGCGGGCCTCCAGCGCGTCGGCCGCACGCCTGCCGAAGGCGGCGGGGTCCTCGCCATGCGCTTCGCCGAAGGGATAGGGCTGCATGATGTGCTCGATGCCGGGCACCCAGGGGCCGCCCTGTTCGTGCATCGCCTTCATGCCGCCGAGGCTGGCGCCGGCGATGGTCGAGCCGTGATAGCCGTTGACCCGGCCGATGATGATGCTCCGGTTCGGCTCGCCCTTGGCCTGCCAGTAGTAGCGGGCCAGGCGCAGGACCGTGTCCACCGCCTCGGAGCCGGAGTTGTTGAAGAAGACGTGCTGCAGGTTGCCGCCCAGCAGCTCGGCGATCTTGGTCGCCAGCATCACCGTGGTCGGCGCGGCCGTCTTGAAGAAGGTGTTGTAGTAGGGCAGCTCGATCATCTGCTCATAGGCCGCCTTGGCCAGTTCCTCGCGGCCGTAGCCGACCTGCACGCACCACAGCCCGGCCATCCCGTCGAGCAGGGCGTTGCCGTCCCCGTCATAGATGTTGCAGCCGTCGGCGCGGGTGATGATCCGGCTGCCGCCCAGCTCTTCCATCAGCCGGTAGTCCTGCTGGGCCGGCAGATGGTGGGCCACGTCCAGGCGGCGAAGTTCGGCGATGTCGTAGTTGCGAAGGGTCACGCGGGGGTCCTCGTTGCAGATGAGACGGCCTCGCCGCGCAGGGCGCGGCCGAGCAGCCGGAAGAAGGCCTGGGAGTCGGGATTGGCGTCCGTGCGCCATTCGGGGTGCCACTGCACCGCCAGGACCGGCGCGCCGTTGACGGTGGCGGAAAAAGCCTCGACCACGCCATCGGGCGCCTGGGCTTCGACGCTGAGGCCCGCGCCGAGTTTGCCGACGCCCTGGAAGTGGACGGAGTTCACGGTCAGAACGTCGCGTCCGAGGCCGCGGTTCAGCATGCCGCCGGGCGTCAACGTCACCGCGTGTTCGTGGGCGAACATGCCCTCGAAGCTGGCGTCGTCAGGCGCGTGGTGAGCCAGCAGGCTGTCGTTGCGGCTGGTGTCGCGTCGCAGCGTGCCGCCGAAGGCGACATTCAACTCCTGCAGGCCGCGGCAGACGCCGAACACCGGCTTGCCCAGCTCTAGCATCGCCTCGATCAGGGCGGCCGTCATCGCGTCGCGGCCAGGATCGTAGGGTCCCTCGGCGTCGGCGGCGTCCGGCTCGCCGTAGCGGTCCGGGGTGATGTTCGAGGGGCTGCCGGTCAGCATCAATCCGTCCAGCCGAGGCGCAACCTCGCGCGCGCTCATCAGGTCGGGCAAGGCGGGCACCAGCAGGCCCGCGGCGTCGGCGTATTTCAGTGCGCCGACCACGTAGCGGTTCATCACCGCCTGGGCCGGTTCGGTCCCGATGGTGCGGGTGCAGCAGGAGACGCCCACGACAGGGCGGGCAGAGTTAGGCGTTGAGGTCATGACAAAAGCACCGCGGGCGAACAGGCGTGCCAGGCGACCCAGACCGGCTCATCCCAGGTCAGGTCCTCCTGATCCCGCCGGGTCAGGTTGGAGCGAAGGGCGCGGACATGCCGACCACCCTCCAGTTCGACGTCATAGGTGGACTCGCTGCCCAGATAGACGATGTGACGGATAATCCCCGCAACGACGTTGTGACCCGCCGGGGCGTCTTCCATCACCGGCGCGGCCTGGCCTTCGATCCGCTTGTGCAGCTCGATCTTCTCCGGCCTCAGGGCGACCCAGAGGTCCGTCCCATGCGCGCCAGTGACGCCATGATCGAGGAAGACGGGGGTCGGCAGGTCCGTCGTGGTGACGACGGCGTGGTCCGGCTCGTCCACCGTCAGCTTGCCGTCGAACAGGTTCACCTGGCCGATGAAGTCGGCGACGAAGCGGCTGTTGGGGTATTCGTAGAGGTCGCTGGGCGTGGCGACCTGCTGCAGCAGGCCCCGGTTCATCACCGCGCAGCGGCTGGCCATGGCCAGGGCTTCGTCCTGATCGTGGGTCACCATCAGGAAGGTGATGCCGACCTTTTCCTGCAGCTGGGCCAGCTCGGACCGCATGGCCTCGCGCAGCTTGGCGTCCAGCGCCGACAGCGGCTCGTCCAGCAGCAGCACGCGCGGCCGCTTGACCAGGGCGCGGGCGAGCGCCACCCGCTGCCGCTGGCCGCCGGACATCTGGTCGGGCTTGCGCTCGCCGAAGCCGTCCAGCTTGACCAGGCTCAGCGCCTCCTCGACGCGGCGGTCGCGTTCGGCCTTGGCCACGCCGTCGACCACCAGGCCATAGGCGACGTTGTCGGCGACGGTCATGTGAGGAAACACGGCGTAGGACTGGAACACCATGTTCACCGGCCGCCGGTTCGGCGGAATGCGGCTGACATCCTGGCCATCGATCAGGATGCGGCCCTCGGTTGGCGTCTCGAACCCCGCCAGCATGCGCAGCAAGGTGGTTTTGCCGCAGCCGGACGGGCCGAGCAGGGCGAAGAACTCGCCTTCCTCGATGGACAGGTCGACCTTGTCGACGGCGACCATCTTGCCGAAGCGCTTGGTGACGTTCTCGAAGCGGATGATGGTCTTGGATGTCATGATTTCTGGCTCATCCGCCGGCCGCGTTGCGGGCGACGTCATTTCCCTGCAGGCGCAGGGCGATGAAGGTCAGGGCGACGGTGATGACGATCAGGATGGTCGAGGCGGCGTTGACCTCGGGCGTCACCGAGAACCTTACCATGGAATAGACCTTCACCGGGAAGGTGGTGGTGTCGGGTCCCGAGGTGAAGAAGGTGATGACGAAGTCGTCGAGGCTCAGCGTGAAGGCCAGCAGCCCGCCGGCCACCAGACCCGGAGTCATGTGCGGCAGGATGACGTCTCGGAAAATGCGCCATTCGCCTGCGCCCAGGTCCCTGGCCGCCTCTTCCAGCTCGCGGTTGAACGAGGCCAGCCGGGCGCGGATGACGATGGCCACGAAGCTGAACGAAAACGAGATATGCGAGATGATGATCGCGCCCAGGTTCAGCGGCCACGGCAGCGACGTCGGCCAGGGCATGATCTGGGTGAAGAAGACCAGCATGGCCACGCCCATGCAGATCTCCGGCACAACGATCGGCAGCGACAGCGCGCCCTCGAACAGGGTCTTGCCCGGAAACCGGAACCGCCACAGCAGCATCGCCGTCAGCGCGCCCAGCGCCACGCTGACGACGGTCGAAATGAAGGCGATGGTCAGGGAGTTGCCGAAGGCCGCGATCAGGTCGCTGTCCTGGAAGGCGGCGACATAATAGTCCAGCGTGAACCCGCGCCAGACGATGTTGCGCTTGGAGTTGTTGAAGCTGAACACCATCAGGGTGATCAGGGGCGCATAGAGGAAGACCGCCACGGCGGCCAGCCACAGGCGCAGCGGCCAGCGTCGCAGGTATTCCAGTGGGCCGGGCGGGGTCCTGTCCCTGATTCTGAGCTCACTCATGACGCCGCCTCGCTCGCGGCGGCGCGGCGGTTACGCGCGACGATCGCCTGCACGGCGATGGCCAGGAAGGTCATGTACATCAGCAGGAACGACAGGGCCGAGCCGAAGGGCCAGTTGTCCGCCGTCTTGAACTGGCGCTCGATGATGTTGGCGATCATCAGGCTGCTCGGCCCGCCGAGCAGGTCGGGCGTCAGGTAGGCGCCGACGGACGGGATCAGGGTGACGACCACGCCGGAGACAATGCCGGGCATGGCAAGCGGCGTGACCACCCGCGCGAAGGTGGTCAAATGACCGGCGCCCAGGTCCAGGCTCGCCTCCAGCAGCGAGCGGTCCAGCCGATCCAGCGCGGCGTAGAGCGGCAGCACCATGAAGGGCAGCTGCACATAGACCAGGCCGAAGATCACCGCGAAGGTGTTGTGCAGCAGCGGCAAAGGCTGGAACGGGGGCAGCGGATGGCCGGCCAGGGCGGTCAGATGACTGACCCCGTCCCAGAGCAGGCTCAGGAACTGGTTGATGAAGCCCTCGTTCCGCAGGACGGCCATCAGGGCGTAGGTGCGGATCAGCAAGTTGGTCCAGAACGGCAGCATGATCAGCAGCAGCAGCCAGGTCTTGGTCTTGTCGCTGGCGAAGGTGATGGCCACGGCCACGGGAAAGCCGACGATCAGGCACAGCGCCGTGGTGACGACCGCGTACCAGAAGGACTTGAAGATGATGCCGATATAGAGGGGCGTGATCGCGTGGGCGTAGTTGGCGAACGTGCCGTTGACGCTGATTTCGACGAGGTTCTTGTTCTCGCCGAAGCTGTAGGCCCAGATGATGGCCATGGGGATCAGAAAGAAGGCCGCAAGCCAGAAGACCGGCGGAATGCCGACGGCGGCGAATACGCCCTTGGCGCGTTTCCAGCTCTCATCCACGGCGTGATCCCCCGCTCATGACGCGAAGATCCGGGTCAGGGTCTCATCATAAAATTGGGCGCGTTTCAGCCCTTCGAAGGCGGCGTACTCGCATTTGGCGATGGCGTCCGCCGGCGGGAAGATCACAGGGTTGTCGCGATAGCTGGCGGGCATCAGGGCCAGGGCCGCGCCGTTGGGGGTGGGATAGAGGATGGTGCTGGCGATCTCCGCGCCGTTCTTTGCGTCCAGGAGAAAGTTGATGAACTGATGGGCGTTGTCGGGCCGCGGTGCGCCCTTGGGGATGCACAGGCAGTCCGAATTCAGGATCGATCCCTCCTTCGGCACCACGAAATCCAGGTCCGGGTCTTCGTCCATCACCCGAGCGATGTCGCCGTTGTAGTCCATGACGATGTCGATATCGCCGGACAGCAGCAAATCCTGGCCGTTGTCGGTGTGGAAGATTTTCACGTTCGGCTTCTGGCGAATGTACATGTCCGCGATACGGTCGACCATCTCGTAGGGGATGTCGCGGACCGAATGGCCCAGGTACTTGGCGCCCAGCTCGATCAGGTCGTCGGCTTCCGAGAACAGGCCGATCCGGCCCTTGTAGCGGTCGGACTCCATCACCCATTTCCAGCTGTCGGGTACGCCGTCGACCTTGGACTTGCGGTAGCCGATGCCCTGACAGAGCCAAGTGTAGGGCATGGAATAATGGCGGCCTGGGTCAAAGTCGGGGTTCAGGAACGCCGGCAGGATGTTCTTGCGGTTGGGAATCTTGTCCAGATCCAAGGGCGTCAGCATGTCGGAGATGCGCATGCGGGTGACGTATTCATTCGACGGCACGATGACGTCGAAGCCGGGGTTGCCGGATCGGAGCTTTGAGAACAGCTCGTCGTTGGTGGAGAAAAGGCTCATCTTCACCGCCACCCCGGTCGCGGCCTTGAAGTCGGCCAGGGTGGTCTCGCCGGTATAGTTGTCCCAGTTGTAGACGTTCAGCTTGGCTTCCTCGCCATTGCGGCCGATCGGCGCCTTGGTCGAACAGCCTTCGAGCCCCGTGAAGCTCAGACCGACCGCGGCCGCGCCGAGGCCCGCCAGCAGGGAGCGGCGAGACCGGCCCCTTTTCATTCGCCAGGCGTCCTCATGCGGCGGCTCCGTCAGGCATTCTTCAGATACCAGTCGTAGTCGGCGGCGGTGACAACCTCGAAGAAACGGTCCTGCTCGGTGCGCTTGACCGTCGCAAACATGCCGACGAAGCGCTCGCCGAGATAGTCGCGCATGACCGCGGAGGCTTCGAATGCGGCGACCGCGGCGAACCAGTTCGCCGGCAGGCGCTGCTCCGACCGCGCCGCTTCCGCATAGCCGTCGCCGACCACCGCCGGACCGGGATCGATCCTGTTGGTCAGGCCGTAATGGACGCCGGCCAACAGGGCCGCGAGCGCCAGATAGGGGTTGGCGTCGGCGCCGGCGACCCGGTGCTCGATATGCCGGCCGCCCGGCGGTCCGGCCGGCACGCGCAGAGAGACGGTGCGGTTGTTGACGCCCCAGGTCGGCGCCACGGGCGCATAGGAGTTGGCGCGGAAGCGGCGGTAGGAGTTGGCGTTGGGGGCGAAGATGGCCATGCCGTCGGCCAGTGTGGCCTTCATCCCCCCGATCGCGTGGCGAAGCGCCGGCGTGCCCGCCGGATCCTCGCTGGCGAAGATGTTCTTTCCCGACGCATCGTTGACGCTCACGTGCAGATGCAGGCCGCTGCCGGCCCGGTCGGCGAACGGCTTGGCCATGAAGGTGGCCTCGCAGCCGAACGGCACAGCCACGCCCTTGGCGATGCGCTTGTACATCACCGCCTCATCCGCCGCGCGCAGGGCGTCGGGGCCGTGCTTGAGGGTCAGTTCCAGCTGGCCGGGCGCGTATTCGGAAATGGCGCCCTCCAGCGGCACGCCTTGGGCGTCCGCGCAGGCCCAGAGCTCGCGCAGGAACCCCGCGCTGTCCTCGATCTCGCGCAGGCCGTAGACGCCGTGCTGGGTCGGCCGCTCGCCCGTGGTCTCGGATCGGGCCAGCGCGATCCCGCCGGCTTCGGTGCGCGCGCCGTCGACCAAGTAGTATTCCAACTCGCAGGCCACCACCGGGGTCAGTCCGTCGGCGGCGAAGCGATCGATCACCGCGCGCAGGACATGGCGCGGGTCCAGGTCATTGGGCCTGCCGTCCAGCTCGTACATTGAGGTCAGCACCTGGGCGACGTCGTCGCCGAGCCAGGGCGCGGGGACCAGGGTCCCCGGCGCCGGCTTGGCCAGGCGATCCGCGTCGCCGTCGGCCCAGACCAGTCCCGTGTCTTCGCAATCCTGGCCGGTGATATCACAGACCAGGATCGAGCCTGGCAGGAAGCGGCCGTATTCGAACACCGCCATGATCTCGTGCCTGCGCAGCCGCTTGCCGCGTGGGACGCCGGACAGGGCGGTGAAGATCACCTCGAAGAACTCGATGCCGGGGTTGGCCTCGAGAAAACGCCGGGCTTCCTCCGGATCGGCGATGGGACTGGCGGGCGTCGGCAAGCAGGTTACCTCGTGGGGCCTTCCGGGCGTTCCGGAGTTTGGTGCAGGGAAGCGACCTCAGGTTCGCCTCGACAACGCGCGGCAAGCGGTGCGGCTGTCTGTGATCACTTTCTGGCTCATTGGCGCGGTGAGTCAAGCAGCGGCGGGCTCGCGTCGCGCCGTGAGACGTTTTGCACCAGGAATGGGCGAGCAATCCCGGCCTCAAGCTGCGGCCGTCCACTTCAGGGCGAGGGCCGGAACAGCGGCCGTATCTTAATCTGTGATCA
>Ga0302196_10006167_pt1 | contig 10612 bp, 11 predicted proteins | sample II_Bog_N1_3_FD_198794 | JGI IMG/M metagenome (GOLD analysis project Ga0302196, IMG submission 198794) | Peat permafrost microbial communities from Stordalen Mire near Abisko, Sweden - II_Bog_N1_3 | ecosystem: Environmental > Terrestrial > Soil > Wetlands > Peat | place: Sweden: Abisko...
CGTTGAAATTGCTGCAGAAGATCATGTAGTCGTGGCGCAGGCGCTCCTTGCCCTGGCCGATGTCCGGCCAGTCGCCCTTCCTGACGATCGACCATCGCGCGAAGTGAATGAAAAGCAGGCCCAGAAGGCCGCCCAGGGTGTGCGGGAGCGAGCGGGTCGCCTGGAAGATCAGGGCGTTGATCCCGCTGAATCCCCGATGGATGGGGGTCGCGACATTGATGGCGTAGGTCTTGCCGGCGATGTTCGACATCGACTTTCCCGCTCCCTGCCGTGTTCGCCCCCTTAGAGGGACGACTTTATCAGTTCGCCCACCACCAGCACCGCGAAGCCGACGATCGCAAAGGTCATCGCATGGCGGAGATTGGCGAACTTGCTTCGGCAGATCGCCGCCAAGGTGTGCAGATGTCTCAGTTTTTCATGGTGTTCGCGCCGGGAGTCGAGGCCCATCATCACGGCCACATACTCCTCCACCGGCAGCTTGAACGCCGGCGCCTCCCAGAAGATGTGATCCTCGGTCACGCCGCGGACGATCCTGGGCATCACCGTGGACAGGGAGAAGGACGAACTGATCAGAAAGGCCAGGGCCGAAAGGGCCAGGGCGGCCGGGGCGACCAGACTGACGGCGCCGCGCAGGCTGCCCAGCGGATGGCCGCCCAGCTCGCTCACGCAATAGACCACCATGGCCCCGGTGAAGGCCAGCAGCACCCCCGACTTATGGTCGCAAAGGACGATGTTCTCCTGCAGGACCGCCCGCTCGAACTCGACAAAGCGCTCCTGCAACAGGTCGCGATCGATCGTCGACAGCTCGGCCAGCACCGCGGCGTCCGATGTGGGCGTGGCCCCGGCCGGCGTCGCTTCGACCTCGGCAGTTCCGTCCAATCGCCCATCCCCGTGATGACTCAACTCCAGCAAAGACTAGTCCCGAATTCGGACATGGCAAAGGCCGCTGAGCGTGGCCTTGCGCCCCTCCGTCCCGGCGCAAGAAAGCGCGCCGATCCACCTCCCCCGCGCTTCGCGCTTGGGAGGAGAAGATTCACGATATTCCTCCTCCCTGTCCTCTTGCGGGGGAGGTGGCGGCCCGCCCTCTTGCGGGCTGACGGAGGGGGCGCAAGGCCGCAGGGCTGCGATAGACGCGTGGATGACCGCACGGGCGCCTCGCCCGGCTGATGGATCGGGCCAGACCGCGTCGGAGCTAGGCGGCGGTGGCTTGAACGCGGCGGCGCAGCGCGGCGCCGGCCACGCCGAAACCGGCCAGCATCATGATCCAGGTCGACGCCTCAGGCACGGCCACGACACTGAAATTGGCCGGGATATAACTTCCGTTATAGTTGTCGATTGTACCGCCCGGTCCCACGGCCTGGGTCGCCACCTGGTTGCCGGGTCCGTTGTTCCAGGGAATGATGTAGAAATATTTGCTTCCATTACTGAACAGAAAGTTCTCGTTCAATGGATTGGAGGAGACGGTCGCGCCGGAATTCGTATAGCAGGTGTCGCAGTTCATTCCGGTGGGGCCCGCGTATCCCGTATAGGAATAGGCGGTGACGCCGCTGATCGTCGTGCCGTCGATCTTCAGGGTGACGTTGGATATGTCGATAAGAGCGGTGATGGGGCCGGCCGCCGTGAATGTCCCGGTCGCCGTGTCGCTCGTGTCAAACGTGTAGGAGTACGCGTAAGTCGTCGTGTGCGCCGACGCGGACGCGGCACAGATCGCCAGCAGCGCCGCGGGAACAATCAAAGCCGCTCTCAACGAACCGATCATATCGAGTTCCGATTTTCTGGGCGCAAAGCGGATCGTTTGCACAGGGCTAGGGGACGATCCCTCATAGGCCGGATTTCGTGTGCCGTGTAGCCTTGCGTGGCCGCTAATTCGCGGCGTCCTTGGCCTTGTGTCCCGCCTTCTTGGCGGCGTTGCCGGCGTCCACCGCCATGTTGCCAGCCTGGGCCGCCGCCGCGTCTGCCTGTTTTGCCGCCGCATCCGCCGAGGCCGCGGTGTTGCTCGCCGCGGCGGCGTCGGCCGCTGTCGTGGCGGCGTTCTGCGCGCTGGCCGCCGCGTCCGCGCTGGCGGCCGCCGCGTCTGCGGCGTGATCCTTCTTGGCGCAGGCCGATGCGAGCAGTGAAAGGGCGCCGATGACGGCGAAGGTCGTAATACGCATGTTTCCTCCCAGGGCCCTGTCGCCCAAGATCAGTCTGGCGCGACTCCAGAGTCTGAAGACCGCGACCATGGCAACGCCTGTCAACACGCCCGGTTCCGCGCGAAGAAGCCCCGCGGCCCCATGCCCCGCCAGGCTCGGGGCCGGATCCTCGCCGCAGTTCGTTAAAACCGTCATGTCGTCACAGCAACGATCGGGGTTTGGCGACCCGTCTGTCCCCGGAAATCCGGATTCGGTGGGCGCGTCGCAAAGGCGCTAGCCGGCGGGGTAAAAGAGGATCATGCTGCCGCCATGGTCACGAACGCCGCAAAGAGCGTTCGCGCCGGGAGGAACGAACGTGGCGTCTCCGATCCATGAGCCTGCGGCGCAGCGCGGGAGGTTCATTCACTCCAGCGTCTGCTTTCTGTTTGTACCTGTCGCTTTTTGCGCCGTCGCTCTGCTCCTCCACTGGCTGATGGACCTCATATAACACCTGCCGGCATTGGCGGGCCGTTCGCCGGCCCTGTGCACCAAGCCCATCGGCGAGAGAGATCCTGGCATCTGCATTAGCGCGTGCACGTCATGCCGCCGAAGGCTGCTTCGAGGGGGCGCGCCGCCCTTGCGCTCTCGCCTCTCGCGCGCCTCCCGTCGAGGCGATACGGAGTGCCCGGAACCAGGAAGTCCCGAATGCCGAGATCAAACAGACGCTCAGCCATCGCCTCGTGGTTATTGGCGGGGCTGTCCGCGCTGAGCGCACAATCCACTGTCGGCGGCGCGGCGACGCCAGCACCCTCGTCGGGGGCCGACCTCAAGCCCTATCTGACCCCGGCTCGGCTCATCGACGTCGGCGGACGCAGGCTGAATCTCTTCTGCACCGGCGCTGGCGCCCCCGCCGTGATCCTGGAGGCCGGACTCGGCGACGACATGTCTACCTGGCGAAACGTGCAGCCGGTGGTGGCGCGTCGAGGGCGAGTCTGCGCCTACGATCGCGCGGGCATGGGCTTCAGCGACTTTGCAAGCCCTCCGCGCGACGCCCGCGCAGTGGCGCGGGACCTGCACACCCTGCTCCGGAACGCCGGCATTGGCCCGCCTTTCGTATTGGTCGGCTCGTCCCTCGGCGGCCTCTACGTCGTCATGTACGCCAAACAGCACCGCGAGGACGTGGCGGGCCTGGTCCTGGTCGATCCGTCGGAGTTTCACAACTGGGACTTCGCGGCGGTCGCGCCCGCCGTTGTTGATCAACTTGCCGCCTGGCGAGGCAAGAGCGCCCTCTGCCTCGCTGCGGTTCGCCGGGGGCCGCTTATCCCTGGCTCGACAAACTACGAGGATTGCGTGGTCGGCGCCGGGGACGTCGCGCCGGCTTGCCAGAGCGGCGCCGACGCCTGCGCACTGGCCAAACGCAGGGCCGAGCATAGCGTCCGGCCCGATTTCATTACCGATTTCGTCAGCGAACAGCAGTCGTGGGGCGCCGGCACAGCGGCCGAGATCCTGTCCGATCATCGGACATTTGGCTCCATGCCGATGATCGTTCTCACCGGAGCAAAGACGTTCGCCGCCATGTCTGATGTTCCGAAGCCTCAGCGGGATGCCGCCGAGGGCCTCTGGATGCAGATGCACGATCGGCTTGCCGCGCTGTCTTCCGATGGGAAGAACCTTGTCGTTCCGGATTCCGGGCACGTCATCCAGCATGACGACCCCGAGGCCGTAACCTCGGCGATCGCGACCGTTGTCGATCAGGCTCGCAGGCGGACGGTGGGCGATGATCGACGCCAATGACCGCTTCGGGTCGAGCCGGTTCATGGCGCAGCGGGCTGTGTCCTGACGAAGGATCCGGGGGCAGGAGCAACAAACCCCTATGCCGCCCTCATAAAAGGGAACACTGCTCCTGTCCCCTCATTTCCAAAGGGCCCTTGAGCCCAGGATCGAGTTTGGTGCGCCTTCAGACTCTGAAGACCGCGACAATGGCAGCGCCTGTCAGCACGCCCGGTCGCGCGCGAGGAAGCGCCGCCGTCGCTACTCTCCGTTAGACTCGGTCGTCGCGGACAGGCGCCCGGGCGCACAGCCTCTCATACAGCCCAAACAGCGCCTCAAAGTGCGCCTCGGCCGAGGTCGGCGGCGGCAGGGAGGGCTCGTCGCCGCCATCGTCCAGCACCGCCAGGATCGCCGCCGCGCAGGCGCCCGCGTTCCCGGTCGCGTAGACCTTGGAACGTCCCCGCGGCGCCAGATCGGCCGCGCCGCCTCGATCCGGGACCACCACGGGCAGACCCGACGCCATGGCCTCGGCCACCACCAGGCCATAGGTCTCCGCCGCCGAGCCGTGAACCAGGGCGTCGGCGCTGGCGTAGCGCCGGGCCAGGGCGCCCCGGTCTGCCGTCGCGCCGGCGAGAACCACCCCTGACCCGGCGCGCGCCGCCGCGCGTTCCACCGCCGCGCGCGCCACGCCGTCGCCGATCACCACCAGCCCCAGGTCCGGCCGCACGGCCCGGGCCCGGGCGAAGCCGTCCAGAATTACCCCCTGACGCTTTTCCGGATGAAACCGCCCAACGGCCAGGAGCAGGCGCCCGTCCGGCCCCACGCCGCTTTGCGCCAGCAACTCGCGTCTCAGATCCTCATCCCGCAGCCCCGGAGAAAAGACGCCCGCCTCGATGCCGAACGGGACCGCCACAGGGTTCCTGACTCCGAACCCTTCCAGCCGCGTCGCCAGCCACTCGCCCCCGGCCACGGTGACGTCGAACCGCCCGCTCAGCCGCCGAAGCCAAGCCCACCAGGGGGTGAAGAGGCGGTCAATGGCCGCAGGCGACATCAGCCCATCCAGAGCGGTCATGGGATAGCCGGCGACGAAATCCTGATGGAACACCAGGGCCCGCGCCGCCCGGCCGGGCCAATGTCCGGCGATCCATCCGCCGCGCCAGGGCGAGGATCCCTCCACGATGTCCGGCGCCGCCTCGTCCATGGCCCGCCACACGGGCGCGGCGTTCAGGAAGACCCTGTAGTTGGCGTCGAAGGGCATGGCCGGGCTCTTCACCCACGCCACCCGGCCTCCCGGCCTCTCTTCGACTCGGTCTTCGCGACCCGGCGCGATGACCGTCAGATCATGACCATGGCGCCGCGCCGCCTCGAACTTCTGCAGCACATAACTCTTAACGCCGCCGCCGCTGTCCGAATAGAATCCGCTGACGTCGACGATCCGCATGGACTGCTCCGTCCACGCAATCCCGGCGTGCGTCAATCCGCTCGACGAGGCCGCGCCGTCCCTGTGCGGAACCTAGTGGCGGTTGATGAACTCCGCCGCCTGCTTCATCTCCGAGGAGGCCTGATCGAGCAGCTCCTTGGCGCGGCGAAGATGGCCGCCGGCGTCGTCGTGATTGTCCTGCTGCGCTTCGCTCAGCCGGTTCCACGCCTGACGGGTCAGTTGCTGCGCCGCCTCGATGTTTCCGTGATGGCGCCCGACATCCTGTTCGGGCGGCGGCACGGGTTGCGCGGCGGCGGCCGTGGCGGACGCGACCCAGAGAGCCCCAAGAGCGGCGACGGCGAGGTGTCTTTTCATGGCGGATACTCCTACGATGATCTGCGATTGAAACGCGGTGTCAGGACGGATGCAAGCCCCAAGCGGCGGCTTGGACTTGCGCCTGCCGGACTCTCACCAAGGCCCGGTAGCGCGCCAGCAGACCGGCCATGGTCTCGTCCCACGAGAATTCCAGGCTTCGCGCGCGCGCCGCGGCGCCCAAGGTTGCGCGCAAACCGTTGTCGGCCAGCAATCGCGCCACGGCCTCGAAGGCGGCCGCGCCGTCGCCGGGCGGCGCCAGAAAACCGGTCGTCCCGTCGATCACCAGCGAGCGGCTCCCCGTCGCGTCGGCGCAGACCGTGGGCAGGCCGCTGGCCATGGCCTCCAGGGTCACATTGCCGAAGGATTCGGTGTCGCTGGGAAAGAAGAAGATGTCGGACGAGGCATAGGCCGCCGCCAGATCCTCGCCGCCGAGAAAGCCGGTGAACACCGCCCCCGGGAGGCGCTTTTCCAGGGCCGCCCGATCGGGTCCCTCCCCCACGAACAGCATCCGGTAGGCGATCCCCGCCGCCGTGAGCCGCGCCGCGACGTCGCTCACCACGTCCAGCCGCTTTTCCCGCACCAGGCGGCCGACAAAGGCGATCACCTTCTCGTCCGTCCCGATTCCGTGGCGCGTGCGAAAGTCCGCCGTCCGCTTCGCCGGATTGAAGCGTTCGGTGTCCACACCTCGCTGCCAGAGATGAATGTTGGGGGCGAAGCCTTCGGCGAGCAGCGCCTCGATCATGGAGGCGGAGGGCGCATAAAGCTCGTCGCAGGCGCCGTAGATGCGCTTGATCCTCGCCACCAGCCAATCGTGGGCGAATCCCAGGCCGTAGTCCTTCAGATAGGTCTCGAAGCGCGTGTGATAGGAGGCCACCACCGGAACGCCCAGGCCCTGCCCCACCGCCAGGGCTTCGGCGCCCAGCAGATCGGGAACGGCGATGTGGATGATGTCGGGCCGGAAGGCTTTCAGCAACCGGCGCGGACCGCCGGTGAGGCCCACGGCAAGGCGGTACTCCGCCCGGAACGGCGCGGGGATGGACGGCACCGGCGCAACCCGGCCGGCATGCTTGAACGCCGCTACCTTGGCCACCGGCGTGAAGACGACCACCTCGACGCTCTGGGACTCCAGATAGGCTACAAGCCGGTTGAGCGTCAGCGCCACCCCGTCGGCGATGAAGTTGTACGAACTGGTGACCAGCGCCACACGGAGCGGCCGGCCCCCTTGCTGGTCGGGCAGGAAGCAGCGCGTGAAGGTGCGCTCAGCCGTTATAGAAAAAGCGCTCTTCCGCGATCTTGCCATTCTTCAGCGTATACAGCGCAATCTCGTCCATGGTGAGCCGCGCCCCCGTCGCCTTGACGGTGATGTCCATGGTGAAGCGCACGGTGAACTGGTCGCCATTGACCCAAGGGCCCTCGACGCCGATCGTGTGCGTCTCGTGGGCGTTGGCCCACCACTCGCCCTTGCCCCGCGCCGCGTCCTTGCCGTGACTGGCCGGATCCCCGCCCGGAGGCGCGCCCGCCTCGACGCTCACCACATCTTCGGCCCAGTACTTCTCGCCCGACTCCGCGAACTTGCCCTCCTTGCAAAGCGCGATCAGATCGTTGGCGACATCCAGCGTGCTCATGATCTTCCTCCCTGGGGTTTTTCAGAGCCTACCGCCCCACTGTGACGGCCATAGGACAGTTGAATCAAGGGGGCGCAAGGCCGGGAGCTCCACCCCATCGCCATTCGCGCCCGCGCCGCAGCTTGCCCGGCGCCGGAGGTCAGCTCGCTGTGGAAGGCCCACCTGGCGCAAGAACTGGCGGGACTATGAGGGTGAGCTGAGGGGTCCGGGGCGCGCTTGGTCTTGCGTGTAACGATCGTTAAATGTAACGATCGTTTCAATGACCCTGCCGATGGATCGACGCGCACAATTGCTGAGCCGGATCGTCGAGGCGCTGCTGGAGCGCGGCGCGGCGGATCTGTCCTTGCGGCCGCTGGCTGAGCGGGTAGGCACGAGCGCGCGGCTGCTGATCTATCATTTCGGCTCGAAGGAACAGCTCGTCGCCGCCGCCCTGGCCGAAGTCCGCGCCCATATCGGCGCGTCGCTGCGCACGCGCGCTTCCGAAGTTCAGCCGCAGACCTTGAGCGCCCTGATCATGATGGTCTGGGCGTGGGCCACCGAGACGCGCAACCAGCCCTACTTCCGCCTGCTGTTCGAGGTGGATGGCCTGGCGATGTTCGACCGTCTGAGTTTTTCAGATGAGGTGCGGCGCGCCAACAGCGATGTCTGGATCACCCTTATCGACCGGGCGGCCGGCCGGCTGGCGCAGGGCGGCGAACTCTTCTCGGCCCATTCGACCCTGATCCTGGGGGCTTTTTCCGGTCTGCTTCAGGAGCGCCTGTCCACCGGCGACGAGGCGCGGACCACACAGGCCCTGCGCACTCTGGTCGATCTGATCACCCAAGGCGCCGCCGCGCCGACCGAACAGCAGGGACACCGCCCATGATCGCCGTCGCACAGCCCACCGGATGGCGCGCCGTGACCGGCCACGTCGCCGTCCGGGCGCTTTTCAAGAGCGTGCTGATCAACCTGGTGGCCCCGGCCGTTCTCTATCGCCTGGCGGCGCCGCGATTTGGCGCCCACAGCCTCCTTCCGCTGGCGATCTCGGGCATTCCGCCGATCGCATGGCTGGCGTTCAGCGTGATCCGGCTGCGGGCGATCGACGTCTTGGGCCTGTTCGCGGCCGAGAATGTGGTCGTGAGCATGGCGGCCCTGGTGCTGGCGCACAGCGAGCGGGGCGCCCTCATCGGCCGCTCGATGCAGAATGTGATTCTGGCCGCCCTCTTCCTGGGGTCGCTCGCCACCGCGCGACCGCTCATGTTCCACATGGCCCGCCAGCTCTCCACGGGCAACGATCCGACCAAACGGCAGAGCTTTGACCACGACGCGACCCAGCCCCGCGCCCTGCAGGCCTATCGGGTGCTGACCCTGGGCTGGGCGGCGGCGCTGCTGATCAAGGCGGCCGGGAGCTACTGGCTCGGGGCGACCTTCGCGGCGAAGGACTTCCTGGTCTTCTCGCCGCTCTGGGACCTGGCGAGCGATTCCTGCCTGGTCACCGCCTCAATCCTCTACGCTCGCAAGGCGCTGCCCGCGCCGACGCCGGCGCCGATCACGGAGTAAGACCTTGGACTTCCAGCACATCCTCTACGTCATCGACGGCCCGATCGGCGTCATCACGCTCAACCGGCCCGCGCGGCGCAACGCACAGGGCTACCGCATGCTCGACGAGCTGGAGCAGGCTTTCGAGCTGGCGCGGCGCGACGAGGCGGTGCGGGTGCTGCTGCTGCGGGGCTCGGACGGGGTCTTCTCCACCGGCCACGATCTGGGGACGCCCGAGGAGCTGGACTACCGCAAGGCCCTGGGCGCCAGGCCGGGCATCGAGACCTATGACCAGTTCAAGCACTACAATCTCGACCTGCTGGTCCGCTGGCGCAATTTCCCCAAGCCGACCATCGCCATGGTGGAGGGCTATTGCATCTACGCCGGCTGGATGCTCGCCGCGGCGATGGACGTGGTGTTCGCCGCCGACAACGCCGAATTCCTCGCCGGCTTCGTGGAATATATGTCGATCCCCTGGGACATCGGCATCCGCCGGGCCAAGGAACTGTGCTTTGAGAGCCGCTTCATCTCGGCGGCGGAGGCGGCCGACTATGGCCTGGTCAACCGGGTGCTGGCGCCCGCGGATCTGGAGCGCGAGACCTTCGCCTGGGCCCGGCGGGTGGCGGAGAACACGCCCGAGGCCCTGCGCCTGGCCAAGATTCAGATGAACAAGGCCCAGGACGCCCAGGGTTTTTCCCAGGCGCTGGAGGATTCCCTGGGCGACTACCAGGCCATGATGAACATGCCAGGATCCCTGCATCGCATGGAAAACGAGCGGCGCCTGCACACCGTGGACCTGGCGGTGCGAGGCAAGCGCGGCGAGCGTTTTGGACTGACCCCGACCACACCCAAGGAGCCTGCCTGATGTCCGAGCCTTTTCGCGCGTTGCGCGTGTTCAAGACCGAGGCCGGTCAGGACATGCGGCTGGTGATGCTGACAGACGCCGACCTGATGGACGGCGATGTGGACGTTCGCATCGACTATTCGACCTTGAACTACAAGGATGGCCTGGCCCTGACGGGACGCGCGCCGGTGGTGCGCGCCTGGCCGCTGACGCCCGGCATCGATTTCGCGGGCGTTGTGGAGCGGTCGGACAATCCGTCGTTTCAGGCCGGTGACCGCGTTGTGCTGAACGGCTGGGGTGTCGGGGAAAGCCATCACGGCGGCTATGCGCAGAAGGCCCGGGTGAAGGGCGACTGGCTGATCAGGACGCCACAGGGGCTGACGAGCGCCCAGGCCATGGCGATCGGCACGGCCGGCTATACCGCCATGCTGTGCGTCATGGCCCTGGAGCGGGAGGGGGTCACGCCGGACAGGGGCGACATCCTGGTCACCGGCGCATCCGGCGGGGTCGGCGGCGTCGCCATCGCCCTGCTCTCGAAGCTGGGCTATCGCGTCATCGCCTCCACCGGCCGCAAGGCGCAGGAGGCCGACTATCTGACCGGCCTGGGGGCGCATGAGATCATCGACCGCTCGGAGCTGTCGGCGCCGGGCCGTCCGCTGGGCAAGGAGCGCTGGGCGGGGGTGGTCGACTCCGTGGGGAGCCATACCCTGGTCAACGCCCTGGCCCAGACGCGCTATGGCGGCGCGGTGGCCGCCTGCGGCCTGGCGCAGGGCCTGGACCTGCCAGGCTCGGTGGCGCCCTTCATCCTGCGCGGGGTGACCCTGGCGGGTATCGATTCGGTGATGTGTCCGGCCCCGCGACGGGCCGAAGCCTGGCGTCGCCTGGCCGCGGATCTCGACCTGACAAAGCTGGGCGCCATGACCCGGGAGGTGGGCCTTGAGGATGTGGC
>Ga0302196_10006174_pt1 | contig 10606 bp, 10 predicted proteins | sample II_Bog_N1_3_FD_198794 | JGI IMG/M metagenome (GOLD analysis project Ga0302196, IMG submission 198794) | Peat permafrost microbial communities from Stordalen Mire near Abisko, Sweden - II_Bog_N1_3 | ecosystem: Environmental > Terrestrial > Soil > Wetlands > Peat | place: Sweden: Abisko...
CGGCTGAAGTTCGCTTCCGACGCGACTTCGCCGCTTGGCCGCGACCCGGTTCGTCGGCGCGCGTTCGCCGCGGCGGCGCGTCATTCGCTGCTGGTTCGCTTGATGCGCATCGCCACGCCGACGGCGGCGCTGCTCGCCGTCGCGACGTTGACCTTTTTCGCCGTGTTCGATCCGTTCCGCCACGAGATCGGCGGCCTGACGGTCGGCGAGCTCAGCGTCGACGGATCGAAGATCGTCATGAGCCATCCGCGCCTGACCGGCACCCGCAAAGACGGCCGCGCCTATGTCGTCAACGCCGCCAGGGCGATCCAGGACGTCGCGCATCCGACGACTGTCGAACTGAGGGAGATCGACGGCGACGTCGCCATGGCCGACGACAGCAGCATGCGCGTCAGCGCCGCCGTCGGCCACTACGACAGCGTCAGCCAGTTTCTCAAACTGACGCAGGACGTGCATCTGCACAGTCCGAGCTACGACGTGACGCTCGCCGCGGCCGACATCGACTTCAAGTCCGGCCTCTACCGTTCTGATCAACCCGTGTCGGTCGTCACCAGCAACGGCGCGACGATCCATGCCGATTCGGCCGAAGCGCGCGACAACGGCGGCGAATTGACGTTCGTCGGCCACGTGCGGTCGACCTTCGTCGGCGAAACCGTCGCGGCGCCGGCGACCGGCGATTTGAAAGGAGCCGCCCCTTGACCGCCGATCGGCGCAATGTCGCCGTCGCTCTCGTCCTCGCGCTGGCGTTCGCCGCCGCCGCGCCCGCCGCCGCGGCGACCAAGGACGGGGGCCTCCCGTCGCTTCTGCCGGGCGCCGGTTCGAAGCAGCCGGTGTCGATCGAAGCCGACAAGCTCGTCTATTTCGACAAGGAGCAGAAGGCGGTCTACACCGGTGACGTCGTCGTCATTCAGGGCGACAGCAAGATGACCTGCTCGGGGCTGACGATCTTCATGGAGAAGACCGCCGACGCCGCGCCGGCCGGCGACGCCGCCAAGAACGGGGTCGGCGGTTCGTCGAGCCACGTCAAGCATCTCGAGGCCAACGGGCCGGTCACCGTCATCTCCAAGACCCAGGTCGCCACAGGCGACCACGCCTCCTACGACAAGGAGCAGAACAAGGTCTGGCTGATCGGCAACGTGACGCTCAGCGACAGCGGCAACGTCACCAAGGGCGACAAGCTCACCTACGACCTCGCCACCGGGCAGGCGACAGTCGTCACCGGCGCCGCCGGCCGCGTCAAAGGCCTGTTCATCCCCGGCTCGAATGGACCGGGCGGCGATGACAAGTCCGGCCCGTCGAAGTAGAGAAGGCAACATCGCCATCGCTTCGGACGCCAGCCATGCGCAGTCGCCCCGCCCGGACCGCCCCGAATTGAGCGGCGTCTCGTCGCTCGAATCTCGGTCGCGCGCCGCGGCCGAAACGCGCCCCAGCGCCGCGGCGGACGTCGCCGACGGCTATCTCGCCATTCACAATCTCGGCAAGAGCTACGGCGGGCGCGCTGTGGTGCAGGACGTCAGCCTCTATGTCCGGCGCGGCGAAGCGGTCGGCCTGCTCGGGCCCAACGGCGCCGGCAAAACCACGGTCTTTTATATGATCACCGGTCTGGTCAAGCCCGACAAAGGCGTCATCGAGCTCGACGGCTATCCGGTCACCGGCCTGCCGATGTACCAGCGCGCGCGGCTCGGCATCGGCTACCTGCCGCAGGAGGCTTCGATCTTCCGCGGCCTCAACGTCGAGGACAACATCCGCGCCGTGCTCGAGGTCACCGAGCCCGACCGCCGCACGCGCGAGGCGACGCTCAATTCGCTGCTCGACGAGTTCGACATCGCGCGGCTGCGCAAGGCGCCGTCGATCGCCCTGTCGGGCGGCGAGCGGCGGCGCTGCGAGATCGCGCGCGCGCTCGCCGGCAAGCCGTCGTTCATGCTGCTCGACGAACCCTTCGCCGGCATCGATCCGATCGCGGTCGGCGACATCCAGGATCTGGTGCGCCACCTCAAGGGTCGCGGCATCGGCGTGCTGATCACCGACCACAACGTGCGCGAGACGCTCGGCCTGATCGACCGCGCCTACATCATTCACAGCGGTCACGTGCTGACCGAGGGGCCGCCGGAAGCGATCGTCGACCATCCCGACGTGCGCCGCTATTATCTCGGCGAAGACTTCCGCATGTAGCGGCGCGCCGGGCCGCTCACTCGTCTTCGTTGAAGCGGCTGGCGACCAGCGCTTCGAGCGCGTCGAGCGCCTCGACCGCCTGGTCGCCGAGGGCGGTGACGGTGATGGTCGAGCCGAGCCCGGCGCCGAGCATCAGAATGCCCATGATCGAATCGCCGCCGACGGTCTCGCCGCAGCGGGTGACCTTGATCTGCGCGTCGAAGCGTTCGACGCATTGCACGAACTTGGCGGTCGCTCGCGCGTGCAGGCCCTTGCGATTGACGATGTGGAGATCGCGCGCGTGCGCCCCCGCCATGACCGGCGGCGGGGGACAATCGTCCTCGTCCAACAGCGTGTCGCTCATTTCCCGGACAGCACCTTGCTTGCGACCGTGATGTATTTGCGCCCGGCGTCGCGCGCTTCCATCACGGCGTGATCGAGGTCGGCGCTCTCGCGCAACGTCGTCAGTTTGATCAGCATCGGCAGATTGATGCCGCAGATCACTTCGACGCGGCCGCCGTCCATCACCGAGATCGCCAGGTTCGACGGCGTGCCGCCGAACATGTCGGTGAGCAGCACGACGCCGCTGCCGTCCTGAACGCGCGCCACGGCGCCGAGGATGTCGGCGCGGCGCTGCTCCATGTCGTCTTCCGGGCCGATCGTGATCGTCTCGAACCGCGACTGCGGTCCGACGACGTGTTCAAGCGCGGCGCGAAACCCAGTGGCGAGCTGGCCGTGAGTGACCAGGACCATTCCGATCATCAAGATTCCATCGTCTTCGCGCGCCGCCGCCGCGCCGGCGGAGGGTCTCGACCCTGCGGAGGGCGCATTTTTGTGCAGTGCGGCGCAATGTTCAAGCGAAATTCGCAAAAGACCAAGATCAGGGTCACTGCGCCATGGTCGGCCTCGAGGCGCCATGATCCCCCTCAAAGCCGGCGCGCCAGCGATTCCAGGACGATTCGGGCATGGTCGGCAGGTCCGTGGGTCGGATCGAGCGCCGCTCGCGGCAGGCGGACGCCGAGGATTTCCGCCGACAATTCGTCCTCGTCGGGCAGGCGCGGCGGCGTTTCGCCCCGCCCAGCGAGATCGACGACCAGCCGGATCACGGCGGCCGGCTCGGCGGCGACCGCGATCAGGCCTTCGAAGCGCCGCTCGATCTTGCCGGCGAATTCAGGCGCGCCGCGCCCAATCAGGCGATCGCCGAAAGCGCGCACGAAGGCGCGGTCGTCGGCGATCAGCGCGGCGTAACAGGCGCGCTCGCGCGCCGCCCAAATCAACGCCAAAGCGAGCGAACTCTTGCCGGCGCCAGACGGGCCGCGCAGCAGCGCGCCGCTTTCGCCCACGACGATGGCCGTGGCGTGCAGGGCCGTCCAGCCCGCCGGCGTCGCGCTCACGGAACGATTTCCGGCAGGGCGACGACGAAGCGCGCGCCGGCGCCGTGACGCGTCGTCTCTTCGCCGTCGGCCGCTTGCGGCGTTCCCGGCCGGTTCTCGGCCCAGATGCGCCCGCCGTGCGCCTCGACGATCTGACGTGAGATCGACAAGCCCAATCCAGAGTTCTGGCCGAAACCCTGCTCCGGCCGGTCGGTATAGAAGCGCTCGAAGATGCGCTCGAGCGCGTGTGGCGGGACGCCCGGGCCGTCGTCGTCGACGATCGCCCACATCTCTTCGCGCTCCTCCTCGCGGTCGGCGGTCGGCTGGCGGACGGTCCGGCGCAAAGTCACGCGCACTTCGCTTCCCGGTTTCGAGAACGAGCAGGCGTTGTCGATGAGGTTGGTGAGCACCTGAGCGAGGCGCGAATCGTGGCCGAGCACGATGAAATCGGTCGGCCGCGCCGCGCCGCTCCGCTCCACCGTCAACTTCAGCGTCACGCCGTTGCCGCGCTGCGAGTCCGCGACCATGGCGACCACCGCTTTGACGACTTCGACCAGATCGACCGGACCGGAGTCGCCGCGCGCGAGCTCGGCGTCGAGCCGCGAAGCGTTGGAGATGTCGCTGATCAGCCGGTCGAGACGGTGCACGTCGTGCTGCATGATGTCGAGCAGGCGATCGCGCGACGGGCCGGATTTGACCCGCGGCAGCGTCTCCACCGCGCTGCGCAGCGAGGTCAGCGGGTTCTTCAGCTCGTGGGCGACGTCGGCCGCGAAGCTCTCGATCGCGTCGATGCGGTTGTAGAGCGCCTGGGTCATGTCGCGCAGCGCCCCCGACAGATGGCCGATCTCGTCGGAGCGGGCGGTGAAGTCGGGGATCTGCTGGCGCGATCTGATGCCGCGCCGCACCCGCTCGGCCGCTTCGGCCAATTTGCGCACCGGCTCGGCAATGGTGTTGGCGAGCAACAGCGACAGCACCAGCATCACCGTCGCCAGCACCAGGAAGACGCGCAACAGCGCCCAGCGCTCCGACGCGATCACCGAATCGATGTCGCCGCCCTGAGTGGAAAGAAGCAACGCGCCGCGGATCGCGCCGCCTGCGGGTTGGATCGGCGCCGCGACCGAAACGATCGTCTCGTCGGCGGCGTCAACCCGCACCGCCGCCTCGGTTTGGCCGGCGATAGCCGCGGCGACCTCCGGCATCGACTTGCCGTTGGTCGCCCATTCTTCGGCGGCGCGTCGCTTCTTCGCCGGCGTGAAGGACTGGCGCAGGTCGTTCCACGCTTTTTCCCACCACGGCAGGGTCTCGGCGCTCGTCTCGGAGCGCTGGGCGAGGCCGCGCGCCGACAGCGTGCTCGAATCGAGCAGCAGCAGGCCGTCGAGATCGTAAATGCGAGCGCGGGTCCGGGTCGGCGTGACGAGGCGGTGCAACACCGGGCCGACCCGCTCGGGGTTGATCGAGAACTCGATCGAGTCCTCTTCGCCTTTCTGCCGCTCGGTGTTCTCGCTAGGCGCGATCTGCAGCAGCTTCTCGGGATCGACGGTGATGGTGTCGGTCTCGACTGTCGCCGACGCGGCGATCGCTGCGGAGATGATGCCGGCCTGGGTCTTCAGGCTCTGCGTCCGCGCGGCGATGATGTCGGCGCGGAACTGGTTGAGCAGCAGGAAGGCGACGACCAGGACCAGCAGCCCGCCGAGATTGAGGAAGACGATGCGCCGGGTGAGCGAAGAGGAAAAGCTGGAGAGCGCGGCGCGCCTGAAAACGCGCAGCCGTTGGCGCGCGCGCGACCGCCGCCATCGCGCGCTCGCGGCGGAAAGGAACGGTTCGCTGTGCGCTTCGCTGCTCATTGCTGCGCGCGGCGCCGGTCGCGCCGCGCCTCGGTTCTCCCCGGCGTCAAGCTTCCCGGAAGCGATAGCCGACGCCGTAAAGCGTCTCGATCATTTCGAACTCGGACTCGACGACCTTGAACTTCTTGCGCAGTCGCTTGATGTGGCTGTCGATCGTCCGGTCGTCGACATAGACCTGGTCGTCGTAGGCGGCGTCCATCAGCGCGTTGCGGCTCTTGACGACGCCGGGGCGGGTCGCCAGCGCCTGCAGAATGAGGAACTCGGTCACCGTCAGGGTCACCGGTTCGTTGTCCCAGGTGCAGGTATGGCGCTCTGGGTCCATTTTCAGTCGCCCGCGCTCGAGAACTTTGGCCTCGCTCTCCTTCTGACTGGCGGCGTCCTTCGGGTTGGCGCGGCGGAGAATCGCTTTGACCCGCTCGACCAGCAGCCGTTGCGAGAACGGTTTGCGGATGAAGTCGTCGGCCCCCATCTTGAGGCCGAACAGCTCGTCGATTTCTTCGTCCTTCGAAGTGAGGAAGATCACCGGCATGTCGGACTTCTGCCGCAGCCGGCGCAGCAACTCCATCCCGTCCATGCGCGGCATCTTGATGTCGAAGATGGCGAGGTCGGGCGGGTTGGCCTTCAGCCCGTCGAGGGCGCTGGCGCCGTCGGTGTAGGTCTGCACGCGATAGCCTTCGGCCTCCAGCGACAGGGAAACCGAGGCGAGAATGTTGCGGTCGTCGTCGACCAGGGCGATCGTCGGCATGACTCTCCTGCTTCTATCCGCTTGCGTCGCGCCGGCCGACCGCCGCCGCTACCCACAAGGCGCGGCGGCACAATAAGGCCTTTCGCGGCCGAAGTGTGGCCCTTGTTCGGACCGCCTGACCGGCGAGGGGGCTTTTTGCCGCGCGCCTTTTCGCCCGTCGGGGGCCAAAATAGCCCCCTTTGCCGAATGTTCAACCGCGCCGCAGGCGATCCGGTCCGCCGACTTGACCGTGGCGGCGCGGCGCGCTTTGTCTCGTCCGGCCGGCGACGCCTATGCCGACGACGCTCGAGGCAGGGACGACGAACATGACAGCGGCGGGCGCGGAAGAGTCGCGGACGGCCGCGATCACCGACGCCAAGCGGCTCACGCGCCTGTCGCGCACCGCCGCGCTGGCGACGCTCGGCGCCGACGGTTCGCCGCTGACGACCTGGGTCGGCTGCGCCAGCGATTTCGACGGCGCGCCGCTGTTCCTGCTCTCCACGCTCGCCCAGCACACCAGCAATCTCGCCCTCGACGCGCGCGGCTCGCTGCTGCTGACCAGTCCGCCCGACCGGGGCGATCCGCTCAACCATCCGCGTCTGACCGTTGGCGGGCCGATCGCGCTCGATCCCGAACCTTATGCGCGCAAGCGCTACCTGCAACGCAACCCCAAGGCCAAGCTCTACGCGTCGTTCGCCGATTTCGCCATCTACCGCATGGGAATCGAAGTGGTGCATTTCAACGGCGGCTTCGGCCGCGCCGACAAGCTCGTTCCTGCCGACATTCTCGCGCCTTCGCTCGACGCGGCGGCGCTGATCGACGCGGAGGACGCTCTGCTCGCCGAAATCAACGCGGTCGAAGGGTTGACGGCGCAACTCGCGAGACGGCGCGAGGCGGGTCGGCGCGTCTGGCGCGCCGTTGGGCTCGACGTCGAGGGGCTCGATCTTTCCGCCGGCGCCGCGGCGGCGCGGGTCGATTTCACCGCGCCGGCGTTCGAGCCCAAGGCGTGGCGGCGGCGGCTCGCCGAAGCGCTGGCGGCGTCGCCCCATTAGGCGCTCGCCGGAACTTGGCGCTTGGACCCGTCAGCCGTCGACGCCTGCAAGCGCCCATAGTAGCGTGGTTTGCGCGTACGCGGGGAGGCGCTGAGATGAAGATGTGGATTGCGCTGCCGATCGTCTGCTCGGCCCTCGCCGCGACGGGCGCCCGGGCTGAAACCCTGTCGAGATCCGCGCCCTCAGGCCAAACGACAAAGATCGACCACTACACCGGCTGGAAAGACGACTGCTCGTTCCTCGAAATCGCCGTCAACGTGCTGACGAAGCCGGCGCATGGCGAAGTGAGCCACCGCATCGCCAATAGCGTAATCCCTGCCAGCGCCAAGCTGGGCTCATCCGGCAGTTGCGCCGGCAAGCCGACGAAAGTGTTGGAGCTCTACTATCGACCCGCAAACGGCTTCCACGGCTCAGACGCGCTGACAGTCGAGATGACCGACGGGTTCCACCGTTCGACGACCTTCACGTACGAAATCAGCGTCCTATAGTTCGCAGACCGACGAGCGCGCGCATGGGCGCCGAACACGGACCGCCGCGAGGCGGCCCGCGCCAAGGAGCCCGCTCCCGGCATTTCGCGATGGCTCGGGCCGGCCGCCGAGCGTCCAATTTGGACCGCTAGCTCGCCGACAACCGACGGCTCTCTACCGCCACCCGCCATGCCTCGAGGTCGGACAGCATCGCCCGCGTCGCCGCTTCGGCGACGCCGCGCAACGCCCGCAGGTCAAGCGCGCCGACGATGCGCGCCTGGAGAGCGCGCAACTCGCCGACGGTACGGCGCGAGCGGCGCGCCAGGTCCTCGTAGTCGCCGAACAGGCGCACGCCATAGGCGGCCGTCGCCGCCGCCGGCAGGAAGATCGCCGCCGCCAGGCCCCAGCTTTCATAATTTTCGAGCCCGGGCGCGTCGAGGAAGCGCACAGCGAGGTAGACGGCGTTGTTGACCAGCGAGGCCGCCAGCAGTCCGACGCCGATCCCCTCGTAGATGTGGTCGCGCCGCTCCAGCCGTTTGGCGTTGGCGACGTGGTAGGCGAGCTGCTCGTCGACCAGAGCGGCAAGGATGTCGCGGATTTCGCCGGTAAGCTCGCCGATTTCGCCGGCGAACAGCGGCAGCTCGCGCGCGACCGCGCGCGCGCACCAGCCGGGCCAGGCCGCCTGCGCCGGCTTCAGGTGTGAGGGCCAGGCGCCGAGCAGCCATGCCGGCGCGACGACCCGCAGCCGTTCGGCGACCTCGCGCGCCTCGAACCACTGTTGGTGCCAACGCCGGCGGGTGGCGAACAGCACCAGCCCGCCGACCAGCGCGACGGTCAGGAACTCGAACGCCGCCGCGGTCAGGTGCAGTTCACGGAAGCGCGCCGCGCCGGCGACGAACGCGCTCGCCAGCACCGTCGCTGCTGAGCTGACCAGGAACAGCCGACGATAGGCGCCGGCGTGGCGCGCGGCGACGTCTTCGGCCGCCAGCAGCGCCTGCGAATAGCGCATCGCCGCGGCGCGGTTGGTCGCGGACTTGCCGACCGCGGCGCTGACGCGCGGCCATTGTGCGCGCGGCGCCTCCAGGTCGCGGCCGTCGAAGACGTGACTGGCGCGGCGGCTCGCGTCGGCGCCGACGCGGCAGGCGAAATATTGCTTGAGGCCGGCCCGCTCTTCCGCCGCCAGCGGCGGGCCGACAATGTGCGCGATCAGCTCAGCCAGCGCCGGCGCCAGCGGGCGCGGCGCGATGTCGAGCGCGCGCCGCGCCGTCGCCGGTTCGGCCGGTTCGTCCGCCCACAGCAGTCGCGTCGCGCCGTCCTTGGGATCGATGACGAGGATCGGCGCGCCGCGCCGCGCCGCCTCCTCGACGATCTGGCCGGTGCCGCCGCGCCCGCCGGCCGGCTTGCCGTCCCACACCGCGACGAGGATGTCGGATTGGGCGAGCGTGGTCAGGCCTGCCGCTTCGAACGTCGCGGGCAATCGCTCGTCGAGCGGCGCCGCGGAATCGCCGGCGAGCGGCAAGACGAGCGTGGCGCGAGCGCGCGCCAAGAGCGAAGCGAATTCCTCGCGCGACGCGTCGTCGACGAACGTCTCGGCGTAGATCGACGCCGGACACGGCAGAACGACGTCCAAGGCGAAGGCGGCGTCGAGGGCGGCGCGGGCGGCGATGCGGTCGGCGCCTTCGGCAAGCGACGAGATCAGCGTCACGACCGGCGAGACTTCGCTGAAGGCCGCCTTGGCCTCGGCGCCGATCGCCGCGAGGCCTGCGGCTGCGGCGGCGAACGTGGAATCGAGCGCGTTGCCGACCGCCGCGACGTCGAAGGGACGCGACGCTCCCCCTCCGTCTTCGCCGGCCGTCGGCGCGCGCATGAGTCGGTGGCCGGTGACGCCGAGCGTCAGCGCCAGGCGAGGCTTGGGCGGGTGATGGCTCACTGGGCGACAGGCTCCGGCGCCAAGGACAGGCGAAGGGCGCGACGCGCATCATTCCAAGCCATTTTTCCCTCGACAAGTTCGCGTGATTGAATTTCTACTGAATACCCCAGTTTGCCGCCGCTTTCGATGACCATGACCCCCGCGCAGGCTCCCGGAGACGACGATCTCAGGCTCGCGCCCGTGCTCACTGTGCTGTGGGCGGGCGGCGACGGCGCCGACGCGAGCGCAATCGGCGAGGCGGCGAAGTTGGTTCAGGCGGCGGCGGACGCCGCCGCCAAGCGCTGGCCGGAGGTCTATCGCGGGCCGGGCCGGGCGCGATTGATCTGCCGCGACGACGACCGGCCGTCCCTCTCCGTGATCCAGGCGGCCAAACGCGCCGGCGTCGAGATCGACGCGCGTGGCGACGCAGCGTCAATTTGCGACGCGGCGCTCCTGGTCAAGCGCGACTTCACCAAGATTCCCGCTTCGCTGCCGGCGCTGGTGGCGGAATCGGGCGCGGCGCTGCGGCTGGCGATCGATTCCGGCTTCGAGCCGGCGCTCGAAGGCGCGCCGCGTCGGCGCGGCGACGCTGCGGCAAGTCCTGAGGCGATCGCCGAGGCGCTGCTGTCGCCGCCGCGGCGCGTCGCCGACCGGCGCGACCTCAGCGAGTTTCAGCGCGAAGATCCGAGCCGCCGCGCCCATCGCTACGAATACGCGCTGTTGCTGCGGCTGATCGGCGAGCCGTCGGAGACCGGTTCGGCGCCCGACGATTCCTGGACGCGCGCCGCGGCGGCCAATTCGGCGGCGAGCGTCGATCGCAGCGAGGCGCTCGATCGCCTGCGCCGCGAGTACGAGCGCGCCGACGCTCTGGCGCTCGCCTACGGCCGGCGCTGGCGCAGCACGCTGGCGGCGCGCTCGTTTCTGCTCTTCGCCGTCAACTTTGCTTCCGGCTTCGTTGGCGCGCTGTTTCCGGCCGCTTCGCCGGTGACGGTGCCGCTGCAATTCGCGATGACCGGGCTGCTCTATCTCGATCAGCACGTCGCCAGGCGGCGGCGCTGGCGGGTCAAATGGATCGACTATCGCCGC
>Ga0302196_10006175_pt1 | contig 10606 bp, 4 predicted proteins | sample II_Bog_N1_3_FD_198794 | JGI IMG/M metagenome (GOLD analysis project Ga0302196, IMG submission 198794) | Peat permafrost microbial communities from Stordalen Mire near Abisko, Sweden - II_Bog_N1_3 | ecosystem: Environmental > Terrestrial > Soil > Wetlands > Peat | place: Sweden: Abisko, Stordalen...
GCCGCCGGGACCGGGGTGTGGTACCTGGGCCGGTTGCTGGGACTGACCCGATCGGGCCGGCTGGCTGCGGCCCTGGCCTACATGCTCACCCCCTACGTGCTCGACTACATCGCCCGCATCTCGGGCATCGTCATGCCCTGGGCCGCGCTGGGTTGGATGATGGCCTTCACCGTGCTGGCCGTGCGCAAGGGCGGGTGGCGGTACCCGGCCCTCTTCGCCGTGGTCATCGCCCTGGTCGGGGGGGTCAACGCCACGTCCATCCTTCTGGTGGGCCTGGCCCCCCTGCTGTGGGTGGTCTATTCGGTCTGGGGGACGCACGAGGTCCGGTTCCGGGCGGCATTGGCCGCACTGGTCCGCCTGGGCGTCCTGTCCCTCGGCGTGTCCGTGTGGTGGATGGCCGGCTTCTGGGCCGAAGGGGCGTACGGGCTCAACGTCCTCAAGTACACCGAGACGGTGCCCACGGTGTCGTCGACCTCGCTGTCGTCGGAGGTGTTCCGGGGACTGGGCTACTGGTACTTCTACGGCACCGACAAGCTGGGGCCGTGGACGGCGGCCTCCTTCGGGTACCTCCAGTGGACGTGGCTGATCGCCGTGAGCTTCCTCGTCCCCACCCTGTGCGTCGCCGCCGCCATGGTGGCACGGTGGCGCTACCGGGCCTTCGCCATCGGCCTGATCGTGGTGGGGGTGGTCCTCGCCGTCGGCACCTACCCCTTCAAGGACCCGACGCCCTTCGGCGCCCTCATCAAGGCCGCCGGGCCGGACTCCACGGCCGAGCTGGCCCTGCGCTCGACCAACCGGATCGTGCCCCTGGTCCTGTTGGGCCTGGCCCTGCTGCTCGGTGCGGGCATCACCGCCCTCACCGTGCGCCGTCGATGGCTCGGCTGGGTGGTCCTGGCCCTGTCCTGTGCCCTGATCGCCGCCGATCTCCCGGCCCTGTGGGACGGGGGCCTGGTGGCCACCAACCTCGAGCGCCCCTCGACCATCCCGGCCTACATCTACGACGCCGCCCACTACATGAACGCCCAGAGCCACGACACCCGGGTGCTGCAACTGCCCGGCCAGGACTTCGCCTACTACCGGTGGGGCATCACCTCCGACCCGGTCTGGCCGGGCCTGATGACCCGGCCCTATGTGATCCGGGCGGCGCAGCCGGCCGGGGAACCGGCCAGCGTCAACCTCCTCCAGGCCCTGGACGAGTCCCTCCAGGACGGCGTGTTCGTGCCCTCTACGCTGGTCCCCATCGCCGGACTGCTGAGTGCCGGTGACATCCTCTACGAGTCCGACGTCCAGTTCGAGCGCTTCGGCACCGCCCGGCCCCAGCCGACATGGCTGCTCTTCAACGCCCCGGCCACCGGCCTCGGGACCCCGGTCACCTTCGGGAAGCCCCAGCTCTATCCGACCATCAAGTACCCGCTGACCGACGAGACCCAGCTGGCCGTCCCCACCAACGCCTCCATCCCCCCTCCGGTGGCCGTGTTCCCGGTGCCCGACGCCCGGCCCATCACCCGGACGGAGTCCCCGTCGGATCCCCTGCTCGTCGCCGGTGACGGCCAGGGCCTGGTCGAGGCGGCGGCGGCCGGCCTGTTGGCCTCCAACCCCACCATCTTCTACTCGGCCACCTTCGCCCGGGACCGCAAGGGCCTGGACCGGCAGCTCGGGAACGGCGCCGTCCTGGTGGTGACGGACTCCAACCAGAAGCTGCTGGACACCTGGGGCACCGTGGTCGACAACTACGGCTACGTGGAGCAGGCCAACGAGACCCCGCTGGTGTCCAATCCGGCCGAGGAGCCGCTGCCGGTCTTCAGCGGTGCCGGCAGCGACACCCAGACGGTGGCCGTGGTCAACGGCGTGTCCTCGGTGCGGGCCACGGCCTATTCCAACCCCATCACCAACACGGCCGAGAACCAGCCGCTCAACGCCGCCGACGGGGACCCCGACACGGCCTGGACGGAGGGGGCGTTCAGCCCGGCCACGGACGAGTCCATCCAGGTGAAGCTGTTGCACCCTGTGACCGCCGACCACGTCACCCTCCTCCAACCCCAGACCGGGCCCCGGAACCGCACGGTCACCAACGTCACCCTGACCTTCGACGGCGGCTCCCCGGTGACCGTCCCGCTGGGCGCGGCCTCGTTGGCCGGAACGGGCCAGGTGGTGTCGTTCCCGGAGCGGAGCTTCCACACCCTCACCGTCACCATCAACGCCACCAGTGCCGGGGTGCTGAAGGACTACCGCAGCCAGAGCGCGGTGGGTTTCGCCGAGATCACCATCCCCGGCGTCTCGCCGGCCACCGAGGCCCTCCGACTGCCCACCGACCTGCTCGCCGCCACCGGGTCCGCCTCGCTCCAGCACCAGCTCGACATCATCATGAATCGGATCCGGACCCAGGTGACCCCGCCCCGGTCCGACCCCGAGGCCACCATCGTCCGCCAGTTCACCCTGCCGACGGGGCGCACCTTCTCCGTCGGGGGAACCGCCCGGATCTCGACCCTCGACCCCGATCCGGTCATCGACGGCCTCCTCGGGCGGACGGGCACCCCCGGTGGCGTGACCGTGGTGTCGTCCAACTCGTCCGGACGCCTGCCCGGCGACCTGGCCGCAGGCGCCGCCCAGGCCGTGGACGGGGACCCCACCACCTCGTGGTCGCCGGGGCTCGGGCCCCAGCCCGGCAGTTGGGTGCAGTACCAGTTGAGCTCCCCGATCACCTTCGACCACCTCGACCTCCAGGTGGTGGCGGACGGCAGGCACTCCATCCCCACCTCGCTCACCGTGAGCACGCCGACGGGGTCGAGGGCCGTCCCCCTGCCCCCGATCGCCCCGGGGAACGGACGGCCCCAGGGATCGGTCACGTCCATCCCGGTTAGCTTCCCCGCCCTCACCGGCAGCAACGTCAAGATCACGGTGGACTCGGTCGATCCGCACAACTTCCTGGACTACCTGTCCAACGGGACCAACACCGATCCGGTGGCCCTGGCCGAGGTGGGGATCCCCGGCGTGTCGCCGGTCACGACACCGCCCACCATCCCGGGCCGTTGCTACGACGACCTGCTGGCCGTCGACGGCCGCCCCGTCGACATCCAGGTCACCGGGTCGGCATCGAGCGCCCTGGCCAACGGGGGCCTCACCATCCGGGGCTGCGGGAACGCCGCCCAGGGGATCACCCTCGGCCCGGGGACCCACACCGTCACCACCAGCGGCTACCAGTCCACCGGCCTCGACGTGGACGCCCTGAGCCTCGGCTCCTCGGCCGGCGGCGGCGCCGAGCCCCTTACCGCCGGTGGGCTCCTCACCGCCCCTCCCTCCCACACGTCACCGGGGGTGACCGTGCTCCACCAGGGCCGGACCTCCCTGACCGTCCGGGTGGCCGGCGACGGCGCACCCTTTTGGATGGTGCTGGGTCAGAGCCAGAGCAACGGGTGGAAGGCCACGACGTCGACGGGTGCCCAGCTGTCCTCCTCGACCCTGATCGACGGATACGCCAACGGATGGTACGTGCCGGGATCCGTGGCCCGCGGACCCACCACCATCACCCTCACCTGGACACCGCAGCGGGTGGTCAACGCGGCCATCCTGGTGTCGGCGGCCACCCTGGTGATCAGTGTGGTCCTCATCGCCGTGCCGGCCACCGCGCTCGGTCCCCTCCGCCGGCGCCGCCGGCGGGGACGCCACAGCGCCGACACCAGCGCGTCCGCCGTGGGGCACGCCCCGGCCGCGGCGGTCGCTGTCGCTGTCGCTGGTGACCGGTCCGTGGGCGGTGACCCGGCACGCCCCGAGCTCACCTCGATCCTCCGCTCCGGGGGTCGCTCGCCGTCGTGGCCGGGGGCGTTGGGCGTCGCCGTGCTCGTCGGACTGGCCGCGGCCCTGTTCGTGGCGCCGTGGGCCGGCGTGCTCGTCGGCGCGGTCGTCCTGCTCGAGCTCCTGGTCGACCGGAGCCGGATCCTGGTGGTGGCGGCCACGCTGGGCCTCCTGGTGGCGACAACGGGGTACGTGGCCCTGCACCAGCACCGCAACGTCTTCGTCCCGGACATCAACTGGCCGGCACACATGGGCCTGGCCAACTCGTTGGTGTGGATCTCGGTCTTCCTCCTGACCGCCGACGGCGTGGTGGCCTGGGTCCGGCACCGACGGGGCCCGCCCCGCTGAACGGGGGTCCCCCGGGTCGGACGCCGAACCGTGAGGGTCGGGGATCCGGGATCGGGTGCAGGCCCCCGTCGGGACCTCAGGACGCCGGGGGCGCCTCCGCTCGGGTCCGGGTCGGTCTCCGCCACCAGGCGATGGAGTTCTTGAGCCGCAGGGCCGGCTTCTCCAGCACGAAGTAGCTCACGCTGGCCGTGATGATGGTGAGGCCGAGTACGGCGACGAAGAAGGCCCAGAACTCCAGGGTGAAGTCGTGGAATCCGCCGGCGCCGAGGATCCGGTAGATCCAGGTCTCGTGCCAGAGGTAGATCCCGTACGAGACCACCCCGAGGGAAGCCATCGGCCACCACTGGAGGAACCGGCGGATCCCGCCCCTTCCCTGGGGACCGAAGACGGCCGGGAGTAGGAGGAAGAAGGCGAACAGGGAGTACAGGGTCTGTCGGGCGATGTCCAGGTAGGACTCGAAGTACACCGGGATCACGGGCGAGCCGATATTGGAGACGGCCCAGAAGCAGGTGAGGGCGCAGGCCCACGCCACCCACGGGAACCACCGTGTCCCCAGCCACGCCGTCTCATGGTCCCGGTGGTGCATCCAGGCGCTGACCACGGCCAGTCCCATGCCCAGGGCGAACAGGTCCAGGTAGGCGGGCAGCCACACGGTGGCCAGGCGGTAGTAGGGCGTGTGGGCCTGGAACCGGAGGATGAAGAGTCGCCACCCGTAGCTGACGGCCAGCATGACGACCAGTCCGGCGAGTTCGAGACGCAAGGTCTGGGCATCGGTCCGCCGGGACCGCCGGCGGCCCAGCAGGGCGGCGTAGAGGGGGATGAACAGGTAGAAGGTCATCTCCACGCAGAGGGACCAGGCCGCGGTGATGCCCCGCAGGTCCTGGGAGGGAAAGTAGATCTGGAGGAAGAGGTAGTGGGAGGCATAGGCCTTCCAGCCCCCGGGGCCGATGCCCGGTCCGGCGTGGAGCACCGAGGTGGTGATGAAGAGGGCCAGCCAGTAGGCGGGGACGATGCGCAGCAGCCTGCGGAGCCAGAACGCGCCGGTCCGGGGCTTCCTGACCCCGGCCAGGTGGGCCACGACGAACGGCCGGTAGAGGAGGAACCCCGAGATGAGGAAGAAGACCGAGACGCCGATCTCGAGGCGGGCCGTGTACATCCCGACGCCGGTGCGGGCCCTCGGGGTGAGCCCCGAGACGAAGGCCACGTGGACCCCCACCACGGTGACGGCGGCGATGGCCCGCAACCCGTCGAACGCCGGGAAGCGGGGCGGGCGGCGCGGGGCCGGCGGCTCCACCCCGGACTCGATCACCGGCGGCTGCTCGAGGGGCGTCTCGATGGACTCGACGAGCGCGGTCATGGGGTGGCCGGATGGCGACGGGCCGAGTGGAGGCCGGGACCGGACGACCACCGACGGCCCAACCGGGTGACGAGGACGTCCAGGGCCACGCCGGCCAGCATGGCCATGGCCACGTCGGACTCGACGGCGAACCGGGCGTCCCCGAAGGCCAGCACGGCGGTGGCCGACGAGAGGAGGATCATGGCCAGGAAGGGGAACAACAGGAGTCGTCGCCGTCGTAGCGCCACCGCGCCGACCACGGCCGCCGGGACCAGCAGGTAGAAGTACCACAGGCCCAGTCGGGACACCCATGCCGGTCGGCCCGTGCCCACCTCGAGGTGCACCCCTTGCAGAGGCCGGTACACGTTCCAGAGCCGCCCCAGGCGCACGGCGGCGACCCCCACCGAGGACCCCAGGTGGGCGTCGACATAGACCCGGCCCACATGGACCTGGTCGGCGGTGGCGACCGCTGGGGCCACCCCCGTGTCCGGTACCCGGGCCAGGCAGGTCGGACTCCACCACCCCTCCAGCTCGCCCGAGGCGGCGGCGGCGCAGTTGGCTCCGGCCACCACCGGCCCGTACTCCTCGGAGAGGACCACGTCGTGGCCGAAGAGGGAGAGATTGCGTCCCACCCACGGTCCCACCACCAGGAGGGCGATGATGCCCATGACGGCCAGGGCCCGGAGCCGGACGGACCAGGAGACCCGCCTGACCAGCAGCGCCAGCGGCAGTCCGACCAGGGCCACCAGGGCCACCAGGTCCGTGCGGGTCAGGGCGCACAGACCGAGCGCCAGTCCCACCAGGGCGGCGTGACCTGAGCTCGGTCGGGCCCAGAAGCGCACCGACGCGAACAGCACCAAGGTGGCGACGGCGATCACCGTCGTCTCCGGGCCCACGGTGGCGGGGTTGACCCACAGGAGGGGAAAGGTGGCGAACACCAGGGAGGCCAGGAGTCCGGCCCGCTCCCCCACCAGATCGCGCACGGTGATGCCGGCCAGGACCACGGAGGCCACGAACAGCATGGCGAGGAAGACCATGTGCGCCGTCGAGCCGGTGGCGCTGGCCACATCGGCGATGCCCAGGAGCAGGGTGGGCAGGGGCGGATGGAGGGCGGTGGGCACGAGGAGGTGGGTCCCCGAGGTGGCCTGCACGGGATCGACGAACCACTGGCCCCGCACCAGGTAGTGCGCCTGCACGGTGTCGTAGCGACCGACGGCGGGAAGGGTTGTGCGGCGGGACACGGCGTGGATGAAGAGGATCTGGATCCCCGACGCCAGAACGGCCACCGCGGCCATCCAGAACCGGAACCGGGAGGGGGACGCCGGCAGGTGCGTGGGCACGGGCGTCCGGGAGGTCCGCGTGGCTGCGACGGGCACCGGAACCTCCGCGACGGGCTCCCCCGTCGCTCCGCCGGCGTTCCCGGCCGGCGACGTTGCCACGTTCCGGTCCGGCGCCGCGGGCGGGGTCGGATCCACGGTCGGTTCAGCGCGTGCTGCCCGATCCGATGGCACCTGCGGCTCAGCGGCCACCGATGGCTCAGACGGCTCAGCGGGCACCGACGATCCGGAGGGGTTCGACGACGACGAACCGGTCGACGTGCCGACCGGCGGCGGTGTCATCGTCGCCGGAGGACCTGGGTGGCCAGCGTCTGCAAGGTGACCTCGGCTGTCCGTTCCCAGGTCATCTGTTCGGCCCGGCGGAGTGCCCCGAGGCTCAGCCGTCGGCGCAACAGCGGGTTGTCCAGGATGGACCCCGTGGCCTCCACCAGTTCGGGGACGGTCGAGACCAGGAGGCCGGACTCACCGTCCACGACAGCGTCCTCGTGCCCGGCGATCCGGGTGGCCACGGCCGGCGTCCCGCAGGCGGCTGCCTCGGTCAGCGTCATGCCCCAACCCTCCCGCACCGATGTCGAGGCGACAACCCAGGACCGCCGGTAGACGTCGAGGAGCTCGGCGTCGGAGACCCGGCCGGGCAGCGTGAACCACGAACCGGCGTCGGCCTCGGCCACCCTGGCCTCGAGTACCGGCCGCTCGTAGCCCTCCCCGATGATCATGGCCTGCAGGCGGGGCTGGCGCTCCTTCAGGGCGATCATGGCATCGATGAACCAGTCGAAGCGCTTGACCGGGACCAGGCGCCCCACCGCCACCACCAGCGGGTCGGCATCGGTTCCCGCACCCGGAGAGAACCGGCTGTCGATCCCCGGGGGCACCACCGTGACCCGCTGGGGCGGGAAGTGGAGCCGTCGCACCAGGTCGTCACGGGCGGAGTCGGACAGCGTCACGATCTGGCTGTGGCGGTAGAAAGGGGGCGCCACCCGGTGCTCGAGGGTGTAGCCCAGACGGGCCAGGGACGGCGAGAGGACCATGTTCCACATCTCGGCGTGGACGTGGTGCAGGAAGACGATCCTCGGGCAGTGGCTCCAGAGCGGAGAGAAGAACGGCATCCCGTTCCAGATCTCGACCAGGCCGTCGCCGGTGCCGATCCTGCCCCGCAGTCCGGCCACCGCGGTGCGGGGGAACACGGCGTAGCGACCCGCCCGTCGGTTGACGGTGTACCCGCTCCGGTTGATGTAGCGCGCCGCACCGTCGACCCGGGAGGTCCAGAGTCGGACGTCGATGCCGGCATCGGCCCACCGGGTCAGGATCTCGTGGGCATGCAGCTCGGAGCCACCGGCCTCGGCGTCGTCCAGGTCCCGCCAAGCCACCACGTCCACCCGCCGCAGACCCGCCTCCTCGGCGATGGCACCGAGGCGGTCACGGCTCTCGGTGCGGTGGAGCTCGAGGTCGTCGAGCTGGCGGCCCTCGTCGTCGAAGGCGTCGACGACGTCCTCCCGAACGGTCGCCCCGGGACCACCCACCCCACCTTCGATACCTCTCGTCACACTGGTCCCCCGAGATCGCGTCGGCCAATACTACTGACGTCGCCCCCGGGTGCCGGGGAACGGGTGGTCCTCCACCAGTGCAGATGGACGGCGGCGAAGGCCACGGCGACGGTGAGGGCCAGGCCGCCCTGGACGGCCAACTCGGCCCGTGCCGTGGCCACGATGGCACCGTGGGCCATGTGGATCAGCACCACCAGCACCACCACGCCCACTGCCAGCAGGGCCACGATCCACCGGCGGGCCGCCCCGAAGAGGTAGTTGGTGAGGATGACCACGATCCCGAGGCAGGCCATGGCCCCCACCAGGGTCGAGAAGGCCGGAGCCGCCCCGTTGAGCTTGGCGGAGAAGAACGTGGTGAGGAACCACTCCGGTGCCACGAGGGCCACCCCCAGGAGTACCAGCGCCGGAACCAGCAGGAACACCATGGTCACGGCCACCTGGCGGAGGGCGTGCTGGCCCTGTCGCCACCGCAGGGCGGCCTCGGGCAGCACATAGCTGCCGAGGAGGATGGCTCCGAACACCAGCGACTTGCTGGCCACGGAGATGGCGGCGTAGGGACCCGAGCTGGCCGGATCCAGGCGACCCACCAGGATGATGTCGGCGTTCTGGAGCACACCGAGGAGGGCGAAGCCGACCAGTGCCGCCGTCAGGTCGATGGAGAGCGTGCGGTCCTTGGCCTCGACGTCTGCCAGCTCGGGATCGGTGGCCGGGTAGCTCCATGCCCTGCCGGCCAGCACCCGGGCGTGCACGGTGGCCACGATCTCCCCGAGGAGCAGTCCTATGGCGAACCCGGTGATGCCGAATCCGGCGGCGGCGAACCCGAGGACGAACACGACCCGGACCCCGATCTCCACGATGAGGTTGAGCCCGAGTCCGGCGTAGCGGCGGTGGCCCTGGAGCACGGCACGGTACAGGCACAGCAGCAGCCACACGCCCCCGGCCACCAGGATGGCGGCCACCCCTCCTGAACTCGGGAGGCGCAGAGCCGAGGCCAGGGGCTCGGCGACGGCCAGGGAGAGCACCACCCACAGGCCCAAGCCCACCATGCACCGTCGAGCCAGCCTCGTGGTCCACTGGTGCATCTCCTCCTGGCGCCCCTCCGCCGCGGCGGCGGCGATGCGCCGGACCACGCCGACCAGCAGGGCCGACCCGGGCATGGACAGGACGAAAAACAGTCCGAGGAGCTGGGCCACACCGCCGTACTGCTGGGCCGTGAGCAGCCGGGCGATGAACACGGTGGCCACGATGTTGAGCCCGTTGGCCACCAGGCCCCCGATGGCCAGGGGGCCGGCCTGGAGGACCCCGCCGACGAAGGACTCACGGGGTTCGGCCCCCGGCGGTGGCTCGGTCCCGTCGCCCACCGGTCCGCCGGTGCCCGCGGGCGTGGGCGTGGCCGCGGCCTCGGGCGGCACCCCACCAGGGCCCGGTCGGGCCCCGGGGAGGAACGGATCGGTCATCAGGCCACCCGACGGGGTCAGGGCGATGGTGTCCACCAGCGAGTCCTCGGCCACGCGCAAGTCGTCGCTCACCGTCGACGGTCCGTGGTCACCCCTGCCGTCGCCCCCAACCGGACCGTCGGCCTGGGGCCGGGTCGTCGGTCCCGCTCCACCTGGTCGGTGGCGGGCGCCGTGGCCTTCGGCCCGGCTCTTCAGGGGTCGCCAGGCCATCAAGGCGTCGTGGTCCGGCCGGTCCTGCGCGTGAGGTGGGACCCCGCAGCTGCCCACCGATGACAGGGCATGGCCGCGTCGAACGTCGCGCCGTCACTGCCCGGACCTCCCATCGACACCCTTGCCTTCCATCCTCCGGGCTGGAGGGACCGCCCTCCCCCGTGCGGCCCTGGGTAGCTGCCCCACCACCATGGCCGACGTTCAGCGGTTCGGCGGTCCAGCGGACCGAACCCGGCAACCGAGGATCGTCGTCCCGGGCGCCCTCCCGTTCGGGACGAGCGTCACACGATACCCCGGGTCCGGGCCCCGAGCAGGTTCCGGGTGGGGAGACGGATGACGATCAGCGGGCGGTGGTCGTAGTCGGCACGGGTCCGTTGCGGAGCTGTTCGTGGGCCAGCCCGTCCTGCACCAGGGTGGGCAGGATCTCTGGCCGCAGGAACATGCCTCCGTACAGGGAGATGTGCTCCTGGTCGTCGTCCCGCACGGGGACGGTGTCGATGGTGGAGCGGTAGACGCCGCCGGGATCGAGCATGCGGTTCAGGTCGATGACCGACGCCACCTTGGGGTAGCGGGCCACGGTCC
>Ga0302196_10006176_pt1 | contig 10602 bp, 7 predicted proteins | sample II_Bog_N1_3_FD_198794 | JGI IMG/M metagenome (GOLD analysis project Ga0302196, IMG submission 198794) | Peat permafrost microbial communities from Stordalen Mire near Abisko, Sweden - II_Bog_N1_3 | ecosystem: Environmental > Terrestrial > Soil > Wetlands > Peat | place: Sweden: Abisko, Stordalen...
GGCAAAGAGTTGCCAGGCAGACAGCAGAGGTTAAACGCCAAGGTGCGCCACGAGCGCGGAAGGGAGTTTCATGTAGGAGGAATTCCTTGATGCGGTGCTGCGCGGAAGATGAAGGAATTGGCCCTTCGGAGCCGCCCTGCGGGGGGAGGCTTCAAACCACCGCATGCTGCGTTAGCTGAAGACTGTCGTGGTGAGCGATGCGGAAAAGGCGCGACATTGATCGCGTTAGGTGGGGGCCGGGAAGACGATCGCTGCTGACGTGTCGTTATTTAACTTCAGGTGGCATCAAAACCGTGGGGTTCTTGTGCTCCCGGGATGAGCCTGGCGGGAGCCCGCCGACTGGCCAGGCGGTGTCCGGCATGGAGGCGACGTGAGCCCGGCCTGCGGCTTCCGCGCGGAACGTGGGAAGGCGCACGCTGATACTGCTGCCCTGTTCCTGGCCATGGGCCGGGCCGGGGTGGTGAGAGGGAGCGCGCTCAAGCGGCATGACCCGCGAGGCGCTGAGTACCGACGCGGCGTGCGCTGGCGGACCGGCTCGTAGTAGTGGTGAGCCCGCTGTAATGGCGGGGGAGCGAAGGGGCCGGGTCATCCGTGGCTGGTTCGTTTGGTCAACCGGGAAATCCCGGGAGGAACTGCATGGTCGAGCTGAAGCCGCCGGGAAAGCCGTTCGGTATATCGAAGCTGGAGGTGTGGGAGGCCTATCAGAAGGTGAAGGCCAATAAGGGCGCACCAGGGGTGGATAAGGTGACGCTCGGGGACTTCGAATCCGATCTTAAGAACAACCTGTACAAGATCTGGAACCGGATGTCTTCGGGCAGCTATTTCCCGCCCCCGGTGAAAGCGGTGGAAATACCGAAGCCGCATGGCGGCGGGACCCGCGTGCTCGGGGTGCCTTGCGTCGCGGACAGGATCGCGCAGACCGTGGTCGCGGCCCGGCTGGAGAAAGCGGTGGAACCGGTGTTCCACCCGGACTCCTACGGGTACCGGCCCGGCCGGTCGGCGCTGGACGCGGTGGCGGCATGCCGGAAACGGTGCTGGAAGAAGGACTGGGTGATCGACCTGGATGTCGAAAAGTTCTTCGACAGCGTCCGGTGGGACCTGATCGTCAAGGCGGTGGAAGCGCACACCGGCCTGCCGTGGGTGGTGCTGTATGTCAAGCGGTGGCTGGCTGCCCCGCTGCAGCTCCCCGACGGCACTTTGCTGGAACGGGACCGGGGAACCCCGCAGGGGTCATCGGTCAGTCCCGTGCTGGCGAACCTGTTCATGCACTACGCGTTCGACACCTGGCTCGCCCGCAACTATCCGGGCGTCCAGTTCGAGCGGTACGCCGACGACGCGGTCGTGCACTGCGCCACCGAGCGCCAGGCCCGCGAGGTGCTGGCGGCGATCGGGAAGCGGATGGAGCAGGTGGGGTTGCGGCTGCACCCGGCCAAGACCCGGATCGTGTACTGCAAGGACGGCGTCCGGCGCGGCTCGCATGAGCATGTGTCGTTCACGTTCTTGGGGTTCACCTTCCGCGCTCGCGCGGCCCGCGCCAAGAACGGGAAGAAGTTCACCTCGTTCCTGCCCGCGGTCAGCAAGGACGCCCAGGCCAAGATGAGTGCGGAGGTCCGCCGCTGGCGGATGCACCTGCGCACCCGGCACACCATCGGCAGCCTCGCCCGGGAGATCAACCCCATCGTGCGAGGCTGGATGCAGTACTACGGGGCGTTCTACCGCTCCGCACTGCTGCCCCTCCTGCGGCGCATCAACGCCTACCTGATGCGCTGGCTCCGCAAGAAATACAAACGGCTGGCACCCAAAAAGAAAGCCCGGGCCTGCTGGAAACGCCTCATCACCCAGTACCCCCGGCTCTTCGCCCACTGGGCATGGGTGCCCTATTCCTGGTGGACAGGATGACAGGAGCCGTGTGACGGGAGACTGTCAAGCACGGATCTGTGGGGGCCCGGGGCTGAGATGCCCCGGGCTACCCGACCTTAGTTGCTGTCTCGATTGGGGATGGCGCCCAGTGAACGGTTCCTTTGGGAACGGCTGAGCAAAGGGAGTGGCGAGGCAGGCGCGCCACCTACCGATATTTCGGCCTAGACGCACTTGCCGGCCTGGCCGATGGCCGGTCGGCAACCCCACGCTCCGCCCGTGAGGGAGTCGATGATGACCAGGCCGCGCCCGGTCTCCGCGAGCCCGGAGGCCTCGCGCAGGACGGGGACACCGGGAGCCTGGTCCCAGCACTCGATGGTCAGTACGTCTCCGTCGGTAAGCAGGCACTGGCGGATGACAAGTACATCGCCGGCTGCTTGCGCGGGAGCGGATACCTTGACCGTGTTGGCGGTCATCTCGCTGGCGATCAGCTCGGCCGTGTCAGTGAGCTCGCCGAGGCCCCAGGAGGCGAGGGTGGCCCTGACGTGGCCGCGGGCCAGGCCGGGGGCGGTCGGTAGCGCGACGAACGGCGGCGTCGCGCTCATGGCCGTCCGCGTTGCGGGAGCGGAAACGCCCGCGCTCCGGTCGGCCATAATGACGGCTCCGGGCAGCCTGCGCCCGGCACCGGGCCGTGACGGGCTGCCAGCCACGCCGGAGCGCCCGTTGCTGTCGTGGCCATCGTCTTGCCTCCTAAGCCGCCTGGTCCTGCTGGTGAGGCAAGACGGTAGCCGCGTTAAGGAGGCGTTACCCGCAGCGTCGTGAACGCAGTGAACACGCAGCTTCGTGCGTGCCGGGAACCCGTACGAAAGTGCGGGTCAGATCACCCCGGCGCGGCGGGCTAGCGGGCGCAGCTCGGGCGTCGACGGCTGGTGCTCGCGGCGCAGCAGGCTGGTGATGACCTCGCGGGTGCGGCCGTCGTAGCGGACGAGCTGCGGGCTGAGCCGCTCGGCGGCCAGCAGCAGGTTCATGGCGGCGGCGTCCTGCTTGCGCATCGCGTACGCGCGGGCGAGGTCCAGGCTGAGCTGGGTGCGCCTGCCGGTTAGCCCGGCCGGCAGCGAGGCCGGGTCGAGCGATTCCCCGGTCTCGATCGCTGCCTTTGCGTCCCCGAGCTGGAGTGACGCGGAGATCGCGTGCATCGCCACGTTTGCGTGCCCGAACGCTGTGCCCATCCGCTTGCCGTCCCCAGTGCGGGCGGCAATATCCCGCGCCCGCGCGAGCAGGGTGGCGGTCATCGCCCGGTCGTATACGGCGGCGGCAGCGTGCACGCCGGCTAGGTGCAGTGCCCCGTACACGCTGAGCGTGTCCGCGTCCGGGCCGCGCATCACCCGCTCCAGCCCGGCGGACGCTGACATCGCCAGTTCCAGCGCCTCGGCCGGGTGCTTGCGGTCGGCGATCACGTACGACAGCCGGTACGCCTGAAGGGCCACCAGTTCGGGGCGGCCGGACTGCTCGGCCGCGGCTAGTGCACGGTCGGCCGCCGTCCACGCCAGGCTCGTCTCGCCGACCCGGTGCAGCAGCGCCGCTGCCGTGTCGTAGACCAGCGCGCGCACCGAGCATGCCTCCCGGTCGTTCCCGCCCGCCCCGGCCTCGGTCTCGCGGATCAGCGCAGGCAGCATCCGCCCTGTGTCGTCGTAGCGGGTGGCCTGGTACCCAGCGTAGGCGGCCGAGGCCCTGGCCCGCAGGTGCACCGGGGCGGCACTGGCACCGGGCTGGCGCCCGCCGATGGACGCGCTGACCGCCTCGTAGCCCATCATCGCCCGCTCGATCTCGGCTGCCGGCTCGTACACTCGCTGCCCCTCCTCGCCGTCACCCCCTCCGGGGCCGGTCAGCTCCTCTACCTCGACCCGCAGGACATCCGCCATCCGGGTCAGCACGGCATGGCTGTCCGATGGGGGCTGGACAAGGCGGCCGACACATGCCGGCTCCTGCGAGCCGGGCAGACGTACGGGGCGCTGGTCCTCGCACGGGCACAGCTGGAGCGGTGGACGCTGAACGTGGCTGCCCATCATCAGGTCGCGCCCATGACTGACGCCGAGTCCGCAGCCGACTACGTTCGCCGTGTCTGGTCCGTGTATCCGCCGGTAGCAGAGTCGTTCGATGTGGGTCTCGCATGGACTGACCTGTCGGAATGGCTGCACGGCCGCGGGCAGGTCACCGCTGCGCTCAGCGAGATCGCCGATGCGGCCAGCCTCGCCGATCCAGGCGCGCTGCCGGCCATGACCGGCGTCCACGAGCGGATAAGCGCTCTCGCTGAGGTCGTGCTGCGCCAGGTCCGCGGCGGGGTAACGCTCCTGGCCGAAGAGCATTACGGAGACAAGTCCACCCCCGCCCTGCAGATCACGCCTCGCGCAGACAAGAGAGACGAGACCGAGCCCCCGCATCTCGGCCTCCTCCTCGACGCCCTCGACTTCCAGGCCGCCTTCGGCGAAAAGGGCCAAGGGGCGGTCCGCTGGGCTATCCCGTACAGGGCATTCGTGGGCCATCCGGCCCCTGCAGACCTGCTCGCAGCCGGCACGTCGCCAGGGCTTGCGGCCGGTGCGATGCTGGAGCGGCGGGGCCGGGCCGTGCAGCGGGCGCGGAAGGCATTCGCCGCCGAGCAGGAGGCGCTCGGTGACAAGTTCGACCCGGGGAACCTGGAGGCGAGGCTTTTCCGGTACATCGCGATAGGGGAGGCCGCCTTCCTGGCCGCTGGCTGGGCCAGCGGACCGAAGCCGACGCGCTGCGCACCGCCGCCGCGGCGCTGCAGTCGGCATGGTGGCTATGGCTGGAGGACACCGATGACGCGATGCCCTGCGTGCGAGGCGTGCTCGAGCAGGCCTGCCGTGCCCGCGCCCACCGCGTCAAGCCGGCCCGCGCAGCACGCGTGGAGGACATGGGAGCTGCCGCTGGCCCCGCCCGCTGGCTGGAGGCCGCCGGCTGGAGGCGCCTGGCCGTGCTCGGCCGGGCCCTCGGCGAGTTCGCTCACGTCAGCTTCCGGGCGAGGTGGAGCGGCGCGCGTGACGCGCTCGCCGCACTGCAGGCCAGCGGCACCCCGCAAGCGGACTCGACCGCGCGAGGACACGCGCTGGACGCGTCGGCGCACCTGCTGGCCCATGAGGTAGCCGCGAGGCTCGACCTGGCCTGCCCGGCGGTCGCCGCCACGTTCCGCGCACGTGTCACCCAGCTCGATACCGACCGGCACGAGCAGTATGTGGAAGAGCTGCTCCGGCGGAGCCTTGACCTTCGCGCCGCAGACTTCGGCCCGCCTGACCTGCAGCCCTTGCCGGCCTCCGCCTAGCGGGGGAGGCGGCTGGCGCTGGATTTGGCTCTGCGGCCTTCGGTCGCCTTTGTCCCTGGTGCCAGCGGGGCCGTGCACGGCAGGCGAGCAGGTGCCGCTTGGCGCGCACGATGTCGATGCGGCCGGGCTGGGCGTGCTCGAGCGCGGCCTGGGCGAGTTCCGGAAATGATTCGGACAACCTCCATATGCTGCCCGCGCCGTGGCATCATGACGGCGTATCGGCCGGGCGGGGCGTGTCATGGCCTGTCCGCCCCGTGGTGCCCCGTATTGGCCCGACGACGGCCGGTCCGGGGCGCGGGCCGTATCCGACACCCCGGCCCGCATGTGGCCGGTCCTGGCGGGGCTTCTCGGCCCTGTTGCCGCAGCTGCGGGCCCCTTCTGCGGGCCGAGTACCAGCAGGTCAGCGCGCTGATATACCTCAGATGTACCTGCGGCGGAGTTCCTACCAAGGACGTCGACGGCGCCCTATTGGCCGCGCTCAACAACGTGCGCGGGGCGGCCTGAAACGGTCGCCACCCTCGGACAGCCGGTGCTGAATCCGTGCTGATACCACGCCCCTCGACAGGCCGCTGAACTGCGGAAACTGCTCGCTAGTCCACGATCTTCACCTTTTTGAGGGGACGAGCGAAATTCAAAGGATGATTATCGGCCGGGCGATCACCGGGCTGGACGTTAGATAGTCTGACCTGCGGATATACCTATCATGTACCCGGAAGACGGGCCGGTCTCCGCGAGCGGTCAAGGATGGTGAAGCCCCGGCCCGGCCCGGAGTATGGTCAACAGGCGTTTCCGTGGGGGAGCGGCGTCCGCGTGCGGCGGGCCGGACGGGCGGGGGTTGGGCGTGGCCGATCTTGAGGCTGTGCTGATCGAGGATGTCGGCGTGCTGCTGAGACGGTGGCGCCGGGAGTGCGCGGACCGGCCGGGGGCCGAGCGTTCCAGGCTGCTGCTGCTGGCGCTGGAACGGGAGCAGATCGTCGCGGTGGCCTACCGCGAGGAGGCGGTGGCTGGGCGGGTCGCGGAGCTGGATGTCGGGGACCAGGCGCGGGCGCTGATCCGCCAGACCCTGGTGTGGATCTGGAAGGACGAGCAGCTGCACGCGGAGTTCACCCGCGGGCTGCTGCTGGAGGCGGGCGGGCTGGCGTCCTCACTGGTCGTCTACGGCCGCCAGGTGCAGGGCGCGCTGTCGGGGTGGACCTCGTCGACGGCCACCAACCGAATGGCCCGGTCGGCCCCATTGCGGACCGGGGTGGCGGGCGTGCTGGTGGCCGCGGCTAAGGTGGCCCGTCGGATGCCCGCGGCGCTGGCCAGAGAGCTGCGCTACCAGACCTTCCATAAGTACTGCGCGCTGAACGTGGCCCTGGAGTCCAGCGCCGAGTTCGCGTACCGGCGCCTGGTGGAGGTGGCCCGGTCAGAGGAGGAACGGGTGGCCTTCGACCGGATCCGGGCCGACGAGGCACGGCACGCCGAGGCGTTCCGGCTGCTGACCGAGGTCATCACGGAGGACGACCGGCTGGCCGACGGCGTGTCGGCGGAGGACCTGGCCGCGCGGCTGGCCCGGATCAGTCCCTGGTTCATCCCGGCTGCCCAGCGGCCGCGGACCGGCGCGGACGAGGGACAGCGGTCGTTCGGCTCGGGGGCGCAGGTGGTGGTGCGCGGCGGCCGGACCGACGCCGACAAGCCCGCGGTCCTGTCCGAGTGCCTGGACCGGGCGGGCCTGGACCGGCTGGCCGGGCGCGCCCGCTCGGCCGCCATCCGGGTGTCGTTCATGCTGGGCTATGACTGCGCCGACCGCTCCAATATCAGCGACCCCGAGCTGGTCGACCTCCTGGCCCGGTACCTGCGGCAGCACGGCGTGGCCGACGTGGCCGTGCTGGAGGCGCCGACGGTGTACGGCAACCTGTTCTCCGGCCGCTCCGTCGCATCGGTGGCCAGGTACTTCGGCTTCGCCTCGCCGGCCTACCGGATCGTGGACATCGGCGCGGACATGCGGGCCTGGGTCTTCGACCGGGGCTTCGTCCAGAAGACGATCAGCGGCACCTGGCTGGACGCCGACCTGCGCATCGTGATGCCCAAGCTGCGCACCGACCCGACTGAGTTCGCGCATCTCAGCCTGTCCACGCTGGAGGGCAGTACCGGTGCGATCGACGAGAGCTTCTACGCCGGGCGCAGCGTGGACTTCCGGTCCGCCACCATGATGCTGCTGGACGTGGCGCCGCCGCACTTCGCGGTCGTGGACGCTTGGGCGCCGGTGGCCGACGGCCCGTTCGGGGTGATGGGATGCCATCGCCCGGTCCAGATCCGCTACCTCTACGCCGGGGCCGACGCGCTGGCCGTAGACGCGGCTGTCCTGGCCGACCTGGGTATCGGCGCCCCCCGGCGGGCGCCCATCGTCGCCCAAGCCTGCCACTGGTTCGGCCTGGAGCCCGGGTCGGCGGCCGTCGACGGGCCTCAGGCCCCGCTGCGCCAGCAGCTGCGCGGGGCTCATTCCTCCTCGCTGCTGCGCGGCCTCGCCACCGTCTCCTACCCGGTCTACATGTACCTGAGCAACCGCGGTGAGCTGTTCGTGCCCGCCATGGACACCGCGGCGTTCCCGCCCTCGGCGCACTCCAGCGCCCCGACGCGGGCCGTGCGGTGGCTCAGCCAGCGGGCCTTCGGCCTGCGCGCCCCGGCGCAGGTGCGCTGATGGGCCTGAGCCGCGTCCAGCTAGGCGGCCTGCTGCGGACCGCCCGGGCCGGCCATGCCCCAGCCAGGGCGCTGGCCATCGCTGACAGCCGGGCCCTGGTCCGGTCGCTGTTCCTGGCCTCGGCCATCCGGACTGGCCTGCTGGACGTGCTGGCCGGCGGGGCCAGCTTCGCGGAGATCGCCGCGCGGGTCGGCTGCACCCGGCCCGAGCGGCTCCAGGCCTGGCTGGAGGTTGGCACCGAGCTGGGCGAGATCGCCCGGCGCTCGGGCCGGTACCGGCTGCGCGGGATCCGGGCGCGAGCCATCGCGGGCGGGGACATCGTGCTTGACGCGCACTACCGCTCGATGATCGACTACCAGGCCGGCTGCTACGCCGACCTGGCCGGCCTGCTGGTCTCGGCGCCCAGCGGGGGCCGGGCCGACCTGGACGACTACGCCGACGACATCGCCCGGGTGTCGCTGGCCGCGACGCCGTTCATCGAAACGTACCTGACCAGCGTCATGGCCCAGACCCGGCCCGCACGGGTCCTGGACGTCGGGTGCGGCACCGGCGTGTACGCCCGGATCGTGGCCAACCTCAGCCCGCATGTGCTGGTCGATGGCATCGACCTGGCCCCGGCGGTGATCGACGCTGCGCGGGCCGAAGTCCGCGCCGCGGGCCTGGATGGCCGCATCCGGCTGCATGCCGGGGACGTCCGCACCTGGACCCCGGACGCCGGCGTCGGCTATGACCTCATCTTGCTGCTCAACAACATCTACTACTTCCCGCGCGGGGAGCGGGCCGCGCTGTACCGCAGACTCGGCGGCTTGCTGACCCGGCCAGGGCACCTCATCGTCGCCACCCTGGCCGCGCCGGGCTCGGTCGCCGCCGCGCACCTGAACTTCATGCTCGCCTGCCAGGCGGGCGCGGCAGCCCTGCCGCGCGGCGGAGAACTGGAGGCCGACCTGGCCGAGGCGGGCTTCGCGGGCATCCACGCCCAGCCCATCGTCCCGGCCGAGCCCTTTCTGGCCGTGCGCGGCGTCCTGCGCTAGCGGCCAGAGCTGCGGCGCCTTCTTGTGCCGCGTCCTTCCGTGCTCGGCAACATACGCGGGTCGGCCGGAAACCGCCGCCACCCCCGGAAATCCCGCGCTGGATCCGTGCTGATACCACGGGGGTCGGCAGGCCGCTGAACTGCGGAAACTGCCCGCTAGTCCACTATCTTCACCATCTTCGAGGGCACCAGCGAAATCCAGCGCATGATCATCGGCCGCGCCGTCATCGGCCTCCCCATCCGGTAGCCTGACCTGCGGTTTTACCGGCCATCAGTACAGAAGGCGGCCCGCCCTTGTGTCCGCATTGTCCGATTGATACCAGTTATTTCCCGTTGTTTCCGGACCGCGTGCTGAATTGGTGCTGATACCAGCGCGGCATAGGTCTAGACCAATTCCATGGGGATGGGCGGGATCGGGGCCGTGTACGGCTCCATAACTCGCCGCAGGTGCTGTGACCTGCGAATTGGCCTGGATGAGCCGGTTGCGGCAAGATCGCGGTTCGTGTCCCTTCGCCTGCTCTACCTCATCATGGTCCGGGTCTTCGGCTGGCTGGTGCTGCTAGGCCGCAGCCAGGCGTCCAAGGATGCCGAGATCATGGTGCTGCGTCATGAGGTCATGGTGCTCCGCCGTCAGGTGACCCGGCCCAGGCCGGACTGGGCCAGCCGTGCCATCTTGGCGGCGCTGGCCCGGCAGCTGCCAGGCGCGCTGCGCGCCCACCGGCTCGTCACGCCGGGAACGCTGCTGGCCTGGCACCGCCGCCTGATCACCCGCAAATGGACGTACCCGAACCGGCCCGGCCGCCCGCAGACGAGCCAGGACATCCGCGGACTGGTGCTGCGGCTGGCGCGGGAGAACCCGGCGTGGGGGTACCGCAGGGTGCACGGCGAGGTGTGCCGGCTCGGTCACTGCATCAGCGCGGCGACGGTGCGGCGGATCTTGCGCGCCTGTCAGTACAGGCCGGCCACGCAGTGCGTGGATACCTCCTGGCGGGCGTTCCTGCGCACGCAAGCGGATGGCCTGCTGGCCTGCGATTTCTTTCATGTGGATACGGTCTTCCTCAAGCGCCTGTACGTGCTGTTCGTCATGGAGGTGAAGACCCGGCACGTGCACGTCCTCGGCGTGACCGCCCACCCGGACGGCGCGTGGACCGCCCAGCAGGCCCGTAACATGCTCATGGACCTCGGCGGCCGGATCAGCTGTTTCCGCTTCCTGATCCGGGACCGGGACGCCAAGTTCACCGGCGTCTTCGACGCGATCTTCGCCGCCGAGGGCGTGACCGCAGTGAAGACCCCGCCTCGGACCCCTCGCGCGAACTGTTATGCCGAGAGATGGGTACGCACCGCACGAGCAGAGTGCACCGACCGGGTGCTCATCTACGGCGAACGGCACCTGCGATCGGTACTGGGCCAGTACGCCGGCCATTACAACGGCCACCGCCCGCACCAGTCCCGCCAGCAACGACCACCCGACCACGACGGCCAGGCGAGCCCGCCGCTGGATCTCCCAGTCCAGCGGCGGAAGGTGCTCAGCGGCGTGATCAGCGAGTACTACCTGGCAGCGTAGCTGATCTTACGAACCCCAGGTCAGACGCCATGCGATGGGTTTTGAAGCGGTACAGGTCTGCCGTTGAGTTAGACAAGGATCTGCGGGACGGCCGGGTCGATGCGGGCGATGTCGCGGGGGTCGCTGGTGAC
>Ga0302196_10006178_pt1 | contig 10600 bp, 5 predicted proteins | sample II_Bog_N1_3_FD_198794 | JGI IMG/M metagenome (GOLD analysis project Ga0302196, IMG submission 198794) | Peat permafrost microbial communities from Stordalen Mire near Abisko, Sweden - II_Bog_N1_3 | ecosystem: Environmental > Terrestrial > Soil > Wetlands > Peat | place: Sweden: Abisko, Stordalen...
TGCGCTTCCCGGTCCTCGACGCCTCCGATGCCGAGGGCCTGGGCCGGGATCACCCCTGGTGTTCGGGCGGCAACATCCCACCCCCCCGGCTGCTCGGTCCCGATCCGGACCGGGTGAAGGGACCCGACTCCGGCCGGGGCACCGTCGGGTCCCCCCCGGTGGTGACGGTGCCGGTCACGGGCGGGGCGGTGGGTGACGTGCTGGCCGGCGTGCTCCGGGGCCAGACCGTGGGCGAGGACGAGATCGTCACCCTGTTCTCGGCCCGGGGCCCCGAGGTGCGGGCCGTGGCCGAGGTGGCCGACCATCTCCGCCGGGAGGCGGTCGGCGACGAGGTGACCTTCGTGGCCAACCGCAACATCAACTACACCAATGTCTGCACGTTCAAGTGCAAGTTCTGCGCCTTCTCCAAGGGTCCCCTCTCCCTCAACCTCCGGGGCACCCCGTACCTCCTGGAGCTGAGCGAGATCTCCGACCGGGTGCGCGAGGCCGAGGAACGGGGCGCCACCGAGGTGTGCCTCCAGGGCGGCATCCACCCCAAGTTCGACGGCGACTACTACCTCGAGGTCATCCGGGCGGTACGCCAGGCCTCGGCCACCATCCACATCCACGGCTTCACCGCCCTGGAGGTCACCGAGGGTGCCCGCCGTTCGGAGATGCCGCTGGCCGACTACCTGGTCCTGTTGCGCGACGCCGGGCTCAAGACCCTCCCGGGCACCGCCGCGGAGATCCTGGACGATCCGGTCCGGGCCGTCCTGTGCCCCGACAAGATCACCACCGACGAGTGGCTGTTCGCCCACCGCACCGCCCACCAGGTGGGCCTGCGGTCCAACGTCACCATCATGTTCGGGGCGGTGGAGCAGCCCCGGTCGTGGGCCCGCCACCTCATCCGCACCCGCGACCTCCAACACGAGACCGGGGGGTTCACCGAGTTCGTCCCCCTGCCCTTCGTGCACATGGCCACCCCCCTCTACCTCAACCGCATGTCCCGCCGGGGCCCCACCTTCCGCGAGACGCTGCTGATGCACGCCGTGGGCCGGATCGCCTACCGGGGGGCCATCGACAACATCCAGATCAGCTGGGTGAAGATGGGTGCCGACGGGGTCCGCCAGATCCTCCGGGCCGGGGTCAACGACCTGGGGGGGACCCTCATGGACGAGAACATCTCCCGGGCCGCCGGCGCCGGCCACGGCCAGATGATGGATGCCGACGGGTTCCGGGCCATCGTGGCCCCCCTGGGACGCACCCTGGCCCAACGGACCACCCTCTACGGACGGGTCCCGGGTCCCGACGGCCGCACCGCGGTGATGGCCGCGGCCCGCTGAGCCGACGGGATCGGTGGGAACGGTGACACCGACGGACCCCTCCCCTCCGGAACCGGAACCGGAACCGGAGGCGGCGGTGGCCGACGCCGCCGCCCGCCTGCTCGACGAACTCACAGCGGTCTCCACCACCCCGGCCCAGCAGCGCCTCTACCGGTCCATGCTGCGGACCGTCACCACACTGGCCGCCGACGGGACCGAGGTCATCGACCTCAAGGTGGCCGACACCGCCCTGTCCGAGATGGCCGAGGCCTTCCGGGTCTTCGGGCCGTTCCGCAAGGCCAAGAAGGTGACCATCTTCGGGTCGGCCCGGACCCAGCCGGACCATCCGGCCTACCGCTGCACCCGCGACCTGGCCACCGCCATGGCCGCCTCGGACTGGATGGTGGTGACCGGGGCCGGCCCGGGCATCATGGCGGCGGGCATGGAGGGCGCCGGCCGGGACAAGTCCATCGGGGTCAATATCCGTCTGCCCCACGAGCAGGGGGCCAACGCCTTCATCGCCCAGGACCCGAAGCTGGTCGAGATGCGCTTCTTCTTCACCCGCAAGCTCATGCTGATCAAGGAGTCCGACGCCTATGTGGTCATGCCCGGGGGCTTCGGGACCCTCGACGAGGGTTTCGAACTGCTGACCCTGCTCCAGACCGGCAAGGCCGAGCCGGCGCCGGTGGTCATGCTGGACATCCCCGGCGGCTCCTACTGGACCGGGTGGGAGGAATTTCTGGCCTCACACGTGGAGCCCCGTGGCCTGGTGTCACCGGAGGACCGGGCCCTGTACCTGGTCACCGACGACGTGGGACGGGCCACCGACGAGATCCTCGGCTTCTACCGCAACTACCGGTCGTGCCGCTGGGTGGGCGACCTGCTGGTCATGCGGCTGGCGGCGGCACCCGACCGCCACGAACTGGACGATCTCAACCGGCGCTTCGCCGACATCGTGGCCGGCGGGGTGATGCGCCTGTCCAAGCCGCTCCCGCCGGAGCGGTCCGATCCCGACACCCTGGACCTCCCCCGCCTGGTCTTCCGCTTCGACAAGATCCACTACGGCCGGCTCCGGATGCTGATCGACGCGCTGAACGGCCTTCCCTCGCTGGGGCCCTAGGCCGGCGGCGGCGGCAGCAGCGACTGCGGGATCGGAAGGGGCCGGGCCCGGGGCCGGGGGACCAGGGACTAGGGTCCGTCGTCCACGCCATCGTCGGTCGACGCCTCCGCCAGCAGCCGGGACGCCTTCTCCACCGACCGCCGGGCCCGGGTGATGCGCTTCTCCTCGGCGGTGACGGCCGGGTCGGGCTCGCCACCCGACCGCACCGATTCCGAGGCGGTGCGCAGGCGGTCGAGGGCCAGGTCGGCGAGCTCCTCGGCGATTCCGGCCAGGCGCTCGGCGATATCGGCCGGATCGGTGGCCATGTCCCGTCCCCCTCCCTACCGTGCCGCCGGCGGTTCGAACTCGATGATCTCGAACTCCCCGGCGGCGTGCCGCGACCGGAGGACCTTCTTGTCGAACTTGCCCACACTGGTCTTCGGCACCTCGGAGACGAAGACCCACCGCTCGGGCAGCCACCACCGGCTGACCCGGCCGCTCAGGAACTCCACCAGCTCGCCGGCCGTGACCGAGGTCCCCTCCTCGAGAACCACCGCCACCAGCGGCCGTTCGCTCCACCGCTCGTCGGGGACGGCGATGACCGCCGCCTCCACCACCGCCGGGTGGGCCATCACCTCGTTCTCCAGCTCGACCGACGAGATCCACTCGCCGCCGGACTTGATCACGTCCTTGGTCCTGTCGCTGATCTGCATGAATCCCCGGCCGTCGAGCGAGCCGATGTCGCCGGTCCGCAGCCACCCGTCGTGGAAGCGTTCGGGGGATGGATCCCGGTAGTAGGAGCCGCAGATCCACGGACCCCGGACCTCGAACTCCCCCACCGCAGTACCGTCGGCGGGGAGGATGGACCCGTCCTCGGCGGCCACCCGCACCTCCACCCCGGGGACCACCCGGCCGGTCTTCGACCGCCAGACGATCTCCTCGTCCGGGGGCGTGCCCCGCGGCGGCAGGGCCAGAGAGCACAGGGGGCTGGTTTCGGTCATACCCCACCCCTGCACCAGCTCGACCCCGAGCTCGTCCCGGAACCGCTCGATGAGCACCCGGGGGACGGCGGCCCCACCGGCGGTGATCATCCGGAGGGAGGACAGGTCCACCGGGTGGGTCTGGGCGTAGCGGAGCAGGTCGCTCCAGATGGTGGGTACCCCGGCCGAGAGGGTGGGCCGGTACCTCTGGATGATCGCCGTCAGGGGCTCGGCCTGGAGGAACTGCTGGGGCATGATCAGGTCGGCGCCGGTCATGAACCCGGCGTAGGGGGTGCCCCAGGCATTGGCGTGGAACATCGGGACGATGGACAGGACCCGGTCCCGCTCGTTGATACCCAGGGAGGCGCCCGAGGTCACCGCCAGCGAGTGCAGATAGGTCGAGCGGTGGCTGTAGACCACACCCTTCGGGTTTCCGGTGGTGCCTGACGTGTAACACATGGCGGCCGCCCGACGCTCGTCGAAGGTGGGCCAGCTGAAGCCGGGCTCCTCGGCCCCGAGCAGCTCCTCGTAGGACAGGGTCTCGCCCAGGGCCGACGGGTCCCCGTCACCGGCCACGATGATGTGCTTCACCGTGGTGAGCTGGTCCCGCACCCGGGCCAGCAGCGGGATCAGCATGGCGTCGACGATGATCACCTGATCCTCGGCGTGGTTGATGACGTAGGCCAGCTGCTCGGGGAACAGCCGGAGGTTGAGGGTGTGCAGCACCGCACCCATGGCCGGGACGGCCAGGTACGCCTCCAGATGGGTCCGGTTGTTCCAGAGGAAGGTGCCCACCCGTGCGCTGTCCCCCACCCCGAGGCGGGCCAGGCCCGCGGCCAGGCGTTCGGACCGCTCGGCCACCTCGGCGAACGACGACTCGACGGCCTCGCCGGCCGGACCGGTGACCGTGATGACCCGGCTGTCGCCGTAGACGTGCTGGCCGTGGCGGAGTATGCCACTCACCAACAGCGGACCGTCCTGCATGGTGCTGAGCACGCTTTGGAGCCTCCCCTGTCCCCGACCCGGTGTTCCGGGGCCGGACGGTCGAGCTTACCGAGCCCCGGTCGGACCGGCCGCTCCCATGGTCCCGGCCCTTGCCCCGGGCGGGGCGATCGTGATGGACTGGTCCGGTCGCCGCCCTGGTGCCCCCGTAGCCGGTGTCCCCGGACAGGGCCGGCCCTCTGAGCCCCCGCTCACGTCATCCCCCCCCTTTCCGCGGAGGACGTATGGGCAAGTTGCTGGTGGCGATGGTGGTCGGACTTCTGGTGGTCTCCATGGGACTGGTGTCGGTGGTGGCCGTGGCCGCCGGTTCCGGAAGCTCCGGCCCGTCCGGCCAGACCGCTTCCGGGGGGGCCGGTCCCGGCGCATCCGGTTCCAGCGGGGCCGGTTCCGGGGGGGCCGGTTCCGGGGGGGCCGGTTCCGGAGGTTCCGACCCGGCCGTGCCGGCCGGATGGCTGGGCCTCTACCAGCGGGCCGCGGCCACCTGCCCGGGGCTCCCCTGGTCTGTCGTGGCCGCCATCGGCACCGTCGAGACCGGCAGCGGGCGGTCGGACGCTCCGGGCGTGTGGTCCGGCGCCAACAGCGCCGGGGCCGAGGGGCCCATGCAGTTCGAACCGGACACCTTCGCGGCCTACGCCACGGTCGGCCCGGGCGGGGCCAGGCCGGCGTCGCCGTACGACCCGGTCGACGCGGTCTACACCGCCGCCGCTCTGCTCTGTGCCGACGGGGCCGGAGCTTCCGCCACCCTGCGCGCCGCGCTGCTGGACTACAACCACTCCGCCCTCTACGCGGACACCGTTCTGACTTTGGCGCTGGCCCTGCAACAGAACGCCGCCACATCCGAGACCGTGGTGACGGCCCTGTCCTTCGCCGCCGGCCAGCTCGGGGTGCCCTATCTGTGGGGAGGCACCGGTCCCGGTGGATTCGACTGTTCGGGACTGGTTCAGGCCGCCTACCGCCGGGCCGGTGTGACCCTGCCCCGGGTGGCCCAGGACCAGTACGACGCCGGCCCGGCCCTGGCCGGCGGGGCCGCCGCCGAGCCCGGGGATCTGGTGTTCTTCGGGGGCGGCCCCACCGGCGTCGAACACGTGGGGATCTACGTGGGTCAGGGAGAGATGATCGACGCACCCCACACCGGTGCCGTGGTCAGATTCGACCCCGCCGACCAGTCCGATCTGGTCGGGGCTACGCGGCCGGCCTGAATACGGGCGGGCCGGGCGGCCTGAATACGGGCGGGCCGGGCGGCCGGCGTCAGCGCAGGGCCAGCTGTCCGGGGACGATCGGTGCCGGCAGATCGGTCCGACCCATCAGGTACCGGTCCACCGAGGCCGCGGCCGACCGGCCTTCGGCGATGGCCCACACGATGAGGCTCTGACCCCTCGTCATGTCACCGCAGACGAACACCCCCTCCACGTTGGTGGACCACGACTGGTCCGCCGCCACCGCCCCCCGGCCGTCGAGTTCGAGCCCGAGGTCGGTGACCAGGCCGGTCCGTTCCGGACCGACGAACCCCAGGGCCAAGAGGACCAGCTCACACGGCAGTTCGAACTCGGAACCCCCCACGGGCACGAATTCCGGCCGGCCACCGTCGCCGGCCACCAGCTCCACCTCGGATCCCCGGAGGGCCCGGACCTGTCCGGTCCCGTCGTCCAGGAACTCGGCCGTGGTCACCGAGAACATCCGCTCGCCGCCCTCCTCGAGCGCCGACGAGGTCCGCAGGATGAGAGGCCAGGTCGGCCAGGGGTTGTCCCCGGTACGGGTGGTCGGGGGCTCAGGCATGATCTCCAGCTGGTGCACGTTGAGGGCCCGCTGACGGTGGACGGTCCCGAGGCAGTCGGCTCCGGTGTCCCCGCCACCGATGATCACCACGTGCTTGCCCTCGGCGGTGATGGGCGGGGTGTCGAGGCTTCCCTCCTGGACCCGGTTGGAGGGCTTGAGGTAGTCCATGGCCAGATGGATGCCGGCCAGGTCCCGGCCCGGGACGGCCAGGTCCCGGGGCAGGGTGGCCCCACCGGCCAGCAGCACGCTGTCGAACTCGGCCACCAGGGACCGCGGGTCGACCACCGTGGCGTCAGCGGCCGGGGCGCCGGGCACCTCGGGAGCACTGGTCCCCACCGACACCCCGCACCGGAACTCGACCCCTTCGGCCTCCATCTGCTCCAGACGGCGGTCCAGGACGGCCTTTTCCATCTTGAACTCGGGGATGCCGTAGCGGAGGAGTCCGCCGGGTCGCTCCGCCCTCTCGAACACCACCACGCGGTGCCCGGCCCGGCTCAGCTGCTGGGCCGCGGCCAGGCCGGCCGGACCTGAGCCCACCACCGCCACCCGCTTGCCGGTGGGCGCCGCCGGCGTCACCGGGACCACCCACCCCTCGTTCCAGGCCCGCTCGACGATCTCGTACTCGATGCGTTCGATGGTCACCGGGTCGTCATTGATGCCCAGGACGCACGCCCCCTCGCAGGGGGCGGGACAGAGCCTCCCGGTGAACTCGGGAAAGTTGTTGGTGGCGTGCAGGCGTTCGATGGCCTCCGACCAGTCATCCCGGTAGACCAGGTCGTTCCACTCCGGTATCAGATTGCCCAGAGGGCATCCCTCGTGACAGAAGGGGATGCCGCAGTCCATGCACCGGGCCCCCTGCTGCTCGGCCTCCTCCACCGAAAAGGGCTCGTAGACCTCTTTCCAGTCGCGCAGGCGGACCGGCACCGGCCGCCGTGGGGGCAGGTGCCTCTGATACTTGAGGAAGCCGGTGGGCTCACCCATGGGATGCCTCCATGACCGCCTCGTCGACCGACCGACCCTCCGCCACAGCCAGCTCGGTGGCCTCCAGCACCCGGCGGTAGTCCCTCGGCATGACCGTGACGAACTGTTCGGACGAGCTGACCCAGTCCACCAGAATTCGTTCCGCCACCTCGGACCCGGTCTCCTCCCGGTGCATGGTGATCCGGTCCTTCAGCCACATCCGTTCCTCGGGCGACAGGGGTTCGAGGTCCACGGTCTCGTGGTTGTAGTTGCCGACCAGGTGGCCTCCGGGGTCGAACACATAGGCCACCCCACCCGACATCCCGGCCCCGAAGTTGCGCCCGGTCGGTCCCAGCACCACCACCCGTCCCCCGGTCATGTACTCGCAGCCGTGGTCACCGACCCCTTCGACCACGGCGACGGCCCCGGAGTTGCGCACGCAGAACCGCTCACCGACCTGTCCCCGCAGGAACACCTCACCGGCGGTGGCCCCGTAGAGGATCACATTGCCGGCCACGATGTTCTCCTCGGCGGCGAACGGCGACTCGGCCGGGGGCCGCACGATGATCCGCCCACCGGACAGTCCCTTCCCCAGGTAGTCGTTGGCATCTCCCTCCAACCGCATGGTGACGCCCTTGGGCACAAAGGCCCCGAAACTCTGGCCGGCCGAACCCCGGAAGGTCAGCTCGATGGTCCCGTCGGGCAGGCCGGCCCCACCATGGCGACGGGTGATCTCGTAACCCAGGAGCGTCCCCACCGTGCGGTTGACATTGGTGATGGCCATCTCCGCCCGCACCGGCGTGCCCTGCTCGATGGCCGGACGGCACGCCTCCAGAAAGGCGTGGTCCAGAGCCCGATCGAGACCGTGGTCCTGACGGGCGATGCAGAACCGGACCGCCCCCTCGGGCAGTTCCGGCTGGACCAGCACCGGCGAGAGATCCAGTCCCTTGGCCTTCCAGTGCGCCACGGCGTCCGCCGCGTCGATGAGGTCCACCCGGCCCACCGCCTCCTCCAGCGACCGCAGCCCCAGGGCGGCCAGGTACTCACGCACCTCCTCGGCGATGTACTCGAAGAACGTCTCGACGAACTCGGGGGCGCCTGAGAATCGCTCCCGCAGCGTCGGGTTCTGTGTGGCGATCCCCACCGGGCAGGTGTCGAGATGACACACCCGCATCATGATGCAGCCCGACACCACCAGGGGCGCAGTGGCGAACCCGAACTCCTCGGCGCCGAGCAGGGCTCCGACGATCACGTCCCGGCCGGTCTTCATCTGACCGTCGACCTGCACCACGATGCGGTCCCGGAGGTCGTTGGCCATCAGGGTCTGCTGGGTTTCGGCCAGACCCAGCTCCCAGGGGATGCCGGCGTGCTTCTGGGAGGTGAGCGGGGTGGCACCGGTGCCGCCGTCGTGGCCCGAGATGAGCACCACGTCGGAATGGGCCTTGGCCACCCCGGCGGCCACCGTCCCCACCCCCACCTCGGCCACCAACTTCACATGCACCCGCGCCTCGGGATTGGCCGACTTCAGGTCATGGATGAGTTGGGCGATGTCCTCGATGGAGTAGATGTCGTGGTGGGGCGGCGGGGAGATCAGCCCGACCCCGGGGGTGGACAGTCTGGTCTTGGCGATCCACGGGTGGACCTTGTGCCCGGGCAGCTGCCCGCCCTCCCCGGGCTTGGCCCCCTGGGCGATCTTGATCTGGATGTCGTCGGCGTTGACCAGGTACTCCGAGGTCACGCCGAATCTCCCTGAAGCCACCTGTTTGATGGCACTCCGTCGCAGGTCGCCGTGGGCGTCCTCGGTGAACCGGTCCGGATCCTCCCCTCCCTCACCGGTATTGGACCGACCCCCGATGCGGTTCATGGCGATGGCCAGGGTTTCATGGGCCTCGGCCGAGATGGAGCCGTACGACATGGCCCCGGTGGAGAAGCGGGACACGATGGCGGCGACGGATTCCACCTCCTCCAGGGGGACGGGGGGCAGGGCCCCGGTCTTCAGCGACATCAGCCCGCGCAGCGTGGCCAGGTGGGCCGACTGGTCGTCGACAGCCCTGGTGTACTCCTTGAACACCTCGTACCGGCGCGACCGGGTGGCGTGCTGGAGCTTGAAGACGGTCCGGGGGTTGAACAGATGGATCTCCCCCTCCCGGCGCCACTGGTACTCACCACCGATGTCGCGCTCACGGTGGGCCAGTTCGGCCGGACGGTCCAGGTGGGCCAGCCGGTGGCGGATGGCCACCTCCTCGGCCAGGACGTCTAGGCCCACGCCGCCGATGCGGGACACCGTGCCGGTGAAGTACTCCTCGATGACCTCGGGAGCCAGTCCCACCGCTTCGAAGACCTGGGCTCCGGTGTAGGACGCCACGGTCGAGATGCCCATCTTGGACATCACCTTGATGATCCCCTTCGACGCCGCCTTGATGTAGTTCTTCTGGGCCTGGCGGGGCGTGACCCCGGTCAGGATCCCCGAGGCGATCATGTCGTTGATGGTCTCGAAGGCCAGGTAGGGGTTGATGGCCGCGGCTCCGAAGCCCTTGAGCAGGGCCATGTGGTGGACCTCGCGGGCGTCACCGGACTCGATGACCAGGCCCACCTGGGTCCGGGTCTTGTCCCGGACCAGATGATGGTGGACCGCCGCCACCAGGAGCAGGGAGGGGATCGGGGCCAACTCGGCCGTCGAGTTGCGGTCGGACAGCACGATCACGTCGGCCCCGTCGGCGATGGCCCGGCTGACCCGTCGACGGACGTCGTCGATGGCGGCCCGGAGAGCCTCACCCCCGCCGGCCACCGGAAAGAGCCCGTCGATGGCGAAGGCGCTGAATCCCGGGGTGGTGCCGTCCTCATTGACGTACAGCAGTTTGGCCAGGTCGTCGTTGTCGATGACCGGCATGGGGAGGACGATCTGGCGGCACGACTCCGCCGTAGGATGGAGGAGATTCGCCTCGGGTCCGAGGGTCGAGGCCATGGAGGTGACCAACTCCTCCCGGATGGCGTCCAGCGGGGGGTTGGTGACCTGGGCGAACAGCTGGGTGAAGTAGTCGTAGATCAACCGCGGCCGATCCGACAGGACGGCGATGGCGGTGTCGGTCCCCATCGAACCCAGGGGCTCGCTGCCGGACTTGGCCATGGGCTCGAGGATGAGCCGCAACTCCTCGTTGGTGTAGCCGAAGAGGCGCTGTCGACCGATCACCGAGGCGTGCTGGGGCGTCAGCATGAGCCGCGGAGGCAGGTCCTCGAGTTCGATCTGACCGGCGTCGAGCCACTCGGCGTAGGGCTGCTCGGCGGCCAGTTCGGACTTGATCTCGTCGTCGTCGACGATCCGTCCCCGGGCCGTGTCCACCAGGAACATCCGGCCCGGCTGGAGGCGACCCTTGCGCACCACGCTTTCGGGCGCCACGTCGAGGACACCGACCTCACTGGCCAGCACCACGATGCCCTCGTCGGTGACCCAGTACCGGGCGGGACGCAGACCGTTGCGGTCG
>Ga0302196_10006182_pt1 | contig 10597 bp, 11 predicted proteins | sample II_Bog_N1_3_FD_198794 | JGI IMG/M metagenome (GOLD analysis project Ga0302196, IMG submission 198794) | Peat permafrost microbial communities from Stordalen Mire near Abisko, Sweden - II_Bog_N1_3 | ecosystem: Environmental > Terrestrial > Soil > Wetlands > Peat | place: Sweden: Abisko...
GCGCAGCACGGTCAAGAAGCGGGCCGTCAACGCGGCCCTCGACTGGCTGCGGCGCGAGCTGGTGAACGCCTCGCGCGGCGCGGCCGCCGAGGTGAAGCGCCAGGGCGTCATGCAGTGACGCTCCCGGGGCCGACGAGGTTCCGGAGCGCCGCCAGGTACTTGTCGCGGGTGCGGGCGATGACGTCGGCGGGGATCCGCGGGGCCGGCGGCTTTTGGTCCCAGGCGAGCGCCAGCAGGTGGTCGCGGACGAACTGCTTGTCGTAGCTCATGGGCGAGCTGCCCGGCGCGTAGCTGTCGACCGGCCAGTAGCGGGACGAGTCCGGGGTCAGGACCTCGTCGATCAGCACCAGGTTGCCGGCTGCGTCGGTCCCGAACTCGAACTTGGTGTCGGCGAGGATCATCCCGGCGGCCCGGGCCCGCTCGTGCCCGAAGCGGTAGAGGGCGAGGCTCGCGGCCTTGACCTTCCCGTAGAGGGCGGCGCCGACGGCCGCGGCGCCCTGGGCGTCGTCGATCGCCTCGTCGTGGCTGCCCTTGGGGGCCTTGGTGGTCGGGGTGAAGATGGGCTCGGGCAGCTCCGAGGCCTGGCGCAGCCCGGGCGGCAGCGTGATCCCGCAGACCGCGCCGCTCTGCCGGTAGGAATTCCAGCCGCTGCCCGCCAGGTAGCCGCGGACGACGCACTCGATCGTGAGGGGCTTCAGCTTGCGGACCACCATGGAGCGCAGGCGCAGGTCCGCGCTGGTGATCCCGCGGCGGTCGAACTCGCCCGCCTGGTCCGGGAGCAGGTGGTTGGCGATGATCCCGCGGGCCTGCGCGAACCACCAGAGGCTCATCTGGGTCAGGAGGATGCCCTTGCCGGGAATCCCGTCGGGCAGGATGACGTCGAACGCGGAGAGGCGGTCGGACGCGACCAAGAGGAGCGCGTCGCCCAGGTCGAAGATCTCCCGGACCTTGCCCGAGGCCAGGAGGGGGAAAGGGGTCGAGATGGAGGTGACGGCCTGTCCCGGCAGCGCCGCCTCGATTTCCGCAAACGTCATGGGGAGAGGATTCGCCGTCGGCAGCGCGGGTCCAGAAGGAAAAATGCTCTTGCCCGGGCCGGGGGGTGACGTAGCCTGCCAAATCCTGAGCAGGTCCCTATCGTCTAGTCTGGCCTAGGACACCACCCTTTCACGGTGAGAACCGGGGTTCGAATCCCCGTGGGGACGCCAGCGGTTTAAGGAACTAGGATCCAAAGAGATGTGGGCTCAGTGTTTTTGGAAATAGGCAAAGTGACAATGGAGGTGACAATAAGGCGCCGAGTGACGCCAAGGTCGCAGACGCTCAAGAAGGCATTAGAAAACTTGATTCTACACAGATCGTCTTTGCTCACGATCAAACCAATCGTAGCCAAGACCTTTCCTCTTGCGGAGGCCGCAGATGCCCTGAAATACCTCGTTGAGAAACGTCCCTTCGGCAAAGTCGCCCTCACAATCTGAATTCTTTTGTTGTGAGTATTCGGCCGACTAAACGGCGCCGGCCCAAGGTGTTTGCGCGATCCGAGCAGGGTTCTGATGCCGCCTGACATCTTTGCTGAAACAGATCGGATTTAATCGCACCATTCATCCCAAATGTCGGCGCAGATCCCATGAGAAGGAGTAAATGTCTTTCGTGGATGGGCGACTCTTCGAAGCCGTGCTTCAAGTGTGCGCACGCAAGCCTTCGTTTTGATCCAAGTGGGCACGCAAGTTTGACGTCCTCCCGGTCTAAGCGGCTGGCGCCGCTTTGGCCGGGATTCCCGTCGAGCCGGAGCGCGAAGGCTTCCGGTCTCTCGGATGGGTTCGCAGTTCGACGGCTGGGGTAACCCCCAAGCCTCCCTGCGCAGTCACGGCCTGTCCGGCCGCGAGAACATTTACGGCCGCGTTCCAATCGGCATTCGTGGCAAAACCGCAGGCGGTGCAGAGGAAAACCGCTTGGCTCTTGCGGTTCTCCGGAGAAACATGGCGGCACGCCTGGCAAGTCTGAGAGGTATAGGCGGGATCGACGATAACCAGCCTGGCTCCGGAGCGCGCACATTTGTAGGCCAGCATCCGGCGGAAATCGGCATGGGCATTGGCAAGCATGCCTCGGTTCACCTTTGCCTTCGCCTCGACGTTGCGACCCGGATTTTCCTTGGACCCTCTGGCGGAGGCCGTCATCCGCTGGATTGGAAGGTCTTCCAGGGCGACGAGGACATGCGTCGTTGCGAAGCGAGTCGAGGCCTTGTGCGCGGCGTCCCGGCGCCGGCGCGCCCAGTGCCGCCGGACTTTGGCGACCGCGCGGCAAGCCAAGCGCCGGCGCCTGCTTCCCTTCTGGCGGCGACTTGCCCGCCGCTGCAGCAGGCGAAGCCGCCGCTCCTCCTTCTCGGCGGGAACCGGGAAGGAGATGACTTCACCGAGCGAAGTGGTAACGGACTGGGAGATACCAAGGTCGATGCCAATCGGGGCCCGACCGGCGTTGGGCAGCACGAATTCCCCTCGGACACAGAAAGAAATGTACCAGGCGTCGCCCTCGCGGGAAACGGTCACATTGCGGACTTCTCCCCCCAGAGGACGAGACCGCCGGAAATGGACCCAGCCCAGTTTGGGCAATTTAACCCAGTCCTCCACCACCTTGACCTGTTTCGGATCCGGAAAACGCATCGAGTCCCGGTCTCCCTTATGATGAAATTGGGGGAAGCCTGCTCGTCCGGCAAAAAAGGCGGCAAATGCCCGGTCGAAATCCCGGAGCGTCGCCTGCAGGGCGTGATGGGGAGCCTCGGCGAGCCAGGGGTACTCTTGCTTTAGTCCCGGAAGGAGCGAACTCAGATGGACATACCCCACCGACCCCATTACCCCCTTCGCTCCCGACCCTCTGACCGCCAACCAGATGTTTTCCCGGTAGTCCAATGCCCAATTCCAGAGCCAGCGACAGGCGCCCACGGAGCGGCCAAGAATCCGTTCCTGCCCGGGATGGGGCAAAAGTCGGTAGCGCAGACCCGTGAGCGTGGCGGCCATGCTTGAATTTCCGTTCGAGATCCTGCATTAGTCATTAATTATGCACGAGGAAATACGACGTGGCAGGAGCGTTATTTATTCACTGACTATTCACTTAGTCTTTGTGACCAAATATCGGCGCGGGGCCATCACTGACCGGGTGCGGGAACACTTGAAGAAAACGTGTCAGGATGTCTGCACCAAAATGGGCGCAAACCTCCGGGAATTTGATGGCGAGGACGACCACGTGCACCTCTTGGTCGACTTCCCTCCCAAACTGGCCGTCTCACGGCTCGTAAACTCCCTCAAGCTCGTCTCGGCCAGACTATTGCGAAAGGAGAACTTCCCCGAGGTCCGCGAGAAACTCTGGGGCGACCATTTCTGGACCCCCAGCTACTATGCCGGCTCCTGCGGCGGGGCGAACCTCCAATCCGTAAAACGGTATATCCAAGCCCAAAGACTCCCTTCCTCTCCCCGAGGGCGGCGCTAGACCCGGCCTAAGCTTCGCTTTGGCCAGGTTTGCGCGCCGTCTGTGATCAAGATACAAGCCTGCCAAGCTACTATGGTTCTAGTCGCCGTATACACTTGATCGATGGCCAACCGAAATGACCACAACCGTAAGTATTGCCTCCTCCAAACGACAAAGAATTCGGTAATCTCTGACCCGGTAGCGCCAAAATCCCTTTAGAGGGCCACGTAACGGTTTCCCAAACTGGCGAGGGTCGATCGAACCGGATATTCTTGTGTCCAAATAGGCAAAGATCTCCGCGGCCACAGAGGGTCCGAGAGATCTCAATTCGCGCAATGCAGACTCTTCAACCCTGTAGACCCAACTCAAGCTTAGCCTCCTCGGGGGTATAGAGCTTGGTCTTATTTTTCTTGTGGCTCTCCCAACGCGAGGAAGCAGTCCGATAATCTCTCTCGTCCTCGACAGCGGCCAAAAGGCCCGCGGCCAGGCTCTCCAGCCGAAGAAGCTTGGCGTCATCTGACTTGCCCACACCTTCCAATGCGGCCCGCTTTATGTAGGCAGCCGGGCTCATCCCGCGCCTTCTTGCTGCGGCGCCAATCCGGCGTTTTTCGGCATCAGTCAGTCTGATCGAGGTCGGTCTTGTTGAAATCGCCATGCACTACAACTGTATTACAGTGTAAATCCTGTCAATCTTTTGCCCTCCAGCGCCCAGAGAACAGGGCCTTTCCCAGCGAAACTCTAATACCTGACCTGGTGACGACTTCGCTTGGCGCCGACCTTCGCGCTTGCATCGAGCCAATGATTCCAAGGGATGAGGGCAAACAGGACGGCAGGACTACTTACATTTGAAAGTCTAGCAGCGTCCGATTGAAAGCGAACCACCGACCCGCAGAACTGTTCTTCCGCTTCGCGCCGAGTGATAGGGGTGTCAAAAATTGCACCTGAGAACCTACGGGCGGGTCTCGCGTCGCCTCCTCGAGACCAACAAGGCGTTACCCGAGGCTAAGCACCTCAACCAAAGCCGCGGCTCCCAGGAAGTCGTCCCCTTCAAGAGCGGGCCCTATGCCCACCATTGGCATTCCAAAAAAAAGCTGACCAAGGCTAAGGTGTCGGGCGGGTGAGCAGGTAGGTGGCGAAGGTCGCCAGCCAGTGCTCGCCGGCATAATCACCGCTGGAAACCCGGGCCAGTCCGGCCCGGGCATGCCGCCTCGCCGCGGAGCGGACCCCGGCGTTTCCCGGCTGCGCGGCCGCAATCCGGTCGAGCACCCAGGCCCGGCTGAGGCAGAGGCCGTCCAGGTGCACCTGCTTCCCGTCGCCGCGGTCAAAGACCCGGGGCGGCCGGGCCAGGGAACTGAGGTGGCCGGCGGCCAGCCCGGGCAGGAACCGCGCCAGCCACCGCCGGAACTCCGCCGGCGCCAGGACACCGGCCATCAGGTCCGCCTCGGTCAGCGCCGGCGACAGGAAATCCTCGCCGCTGGGTTCCCAGGCCAGCGGCGCCTCCCGGTCGGCGCCGTAAAACCGGCGGGCGTGGGACACGAGGGCGGCCTCGAGGCGGCGATGGCCGGTGGCGCGGGCGTAGTCCAGCGCCAGGGTCATCCCGAAGGCCGTGTTGGAATGCACGCCGGACCGCACGGGATAGGGCAGCCTCGGCAGGTAGCGGCAGAAGCTCTCGGCGATGAATTTCTCGAGCGGGCGGATCGCCCGGGCCCAGGCCCGGAAGCACGGCTCCCTTCCGGCGCGGACCTCCGCGGCGAGGGCCAGCAGCCAGCCCCAGCCATAGGGGCGCTCGAACCCACCCCGGTCGGGGGCCTGGAAATAGGCCAGCTCGACCGCCAGGTTCCCCGGGGTGAGGTGCCGGTCGAGGGCCGCGCGGCTGCGCCGGGCCGCGGGTGAACGAGGATGAAGGCGGACGATCCGCGCCAGCGTCCAGTGCCCGTGGACGGCGGAATGCCAGTCATAGCAGCCGTAGAACGCGGGATGGAGCTCGCGGGGCAGGCCCATCTCCCGGGGGCGGTGGGCCAGGTGCTGGAAGGAGTGGGGCCACTCGCGGCCCAGGCCGGCGAGGGCCAGGGCGGAAAATTTCTCGGCCAGGGGCGGGGTCAGGGATCGGGGCATGGTCAGAAGCGGTAGACGCAGAATTCCATCAGGAGCAGGTTGAAGGCAAGGAGCGCCACGGCGATCGGGGCCTGGGCCTTGATGACCGCGTTCTTGTCGTCCAGCTCCAGCAGCATGGCGGGCACGAGGTTGAAGTTGGCGGCCATCGGCGTCAGGAGGGTGCCGCAGAAGCCTGACAGCATCCCGAGCGCCGCGACAATCGCGGGATTGCCGCCGTGGGCCTGGACAATCAGCGGGACCCCGATGCCCCCGGTCACGACGGCGAAGGCGGCGAAGGCGTTGCCCATGCAGAGGGTGAAGAGGAACATCCCGAGGCAGTAGGCCGCCACCGCCACGGGGGCATGCTGGGTCGGGAGCGCCCGCTCGACCAGGCCGGCCACGACCATCCCCACCCCGGCCTGGGCAAACAGGCCGCCGAGGGCGGCCAGCGCCTGCGGCAGGATGAGCGCCCAGCCCACGGTCTGGAGCAGCCGGCTGCCCTCGCCGACCGCCGTTCCGAGGGACGACCGGGTCAGGCGCAGCGCGGTCGCCAGGGCGATGAGCGAGCCGGCGCAGACGAAGATCACCGACCGGTTGGCCGGGTCGGCGAGGAAATGGCCCCGCCAGCGGACCTGGCCGAGGAAGAGGCTGCCGACCAAGGCCGTGGCGGGGACGAGGACCGCGGGCCAGAACAGGCGGTTCCCGAGCCGCGCGGCCGAGGCAACCCGCTCGGCGGGACCGGTGGTCGCCTCCCGGGAACCCTGCGCGTTCCCGGTGGCGGCCAGGACCGCGATCCCCAGGACCAGGTAGCCGACGACGGCGGGGGGAAAATGGCTCCCGAAGACGAAGGTGACGCCGAGGAGGGCCCAGAAGGAGGCGAGGCCCCACCGGCGCGGGTGCCCGGCGTCCAACCCCACGCGGACCGCGGTGGCAACCATCAGGGCGCCGGCCAGGACATAGAACTCGCCGAGGTCGAGGAAGCTCACGGTTGCTGGTCCTCTTCCGCGGCCGCGGCGGCCTCGCGGGCGATCTCCCGGTCCAGGGCCCGGGTCCGCCATCCCATGAGGAGGAAGGCCGCGACCGCGGTCGGGATGCCCCAGAAGGCGATCGCCCAGACGTTGACCGGGATCTTCACGCCCTCGAAGAAACCCTTCATGAGGAGGATCGAGCCCACCGCGATGAAGATGTCCTCGCCGAAGAAGTTCCCCACGTTCTCGGCCGCCGCGGCGTGGGCGCGGATGCGGTCCACCGTCGATTTCCGGAGGATGCCGTGGCTGGCGCGCGCCGCCCCCTCCGCGAGCGGGACCAGCAGCGGGCGCACGGCGGAGACATGGCCGCCGACGTTGATCCCGAGCGCGATCGCGACCTGCCGGACGCCGGTGTAGAGGAGGATCACCCGGCCGGCGGTCGCGGAGGCCCACTGCCGGATCAGCGCCTCCGCCCGCTCGCGCAGGCCGTGGCGCTCCAGGAGCCCGACCAAGGGGAGCATCATGACGGCCGGCAGGGTCACGAAGCGGTTGGTCAGGAAGAGCCGGCCAAACTCCGCCATGACGTCGTTGAACGACATCCCGGAGACGAGGCCGGTGGCGATCCCGGAGACCAGGACCACCAGCAGCGTGTTGAGCCGGAGCGCGAAGCCGGCGACGATGATGGCGATGCCGACAAGGACGATCATGGGCACACCGAAGGGTTGGTCATGGCGGAGGAGTCGCGGGGAGGCGGCGGGGCCCAACGGCTCGCCGACTGCGGACGGAGGCAACCGGGGTTTCCCCTCCGAGGCAACCCCGGCCCGCCGGCGGAGAAAAAGGGTGCAACGGCGGCCGGCCTTTGCTCTCTTCGGCCGAAGCCCGACGCCCATGACCCTCGACCAAGTCATGTCCGAACTCGCCGCCAAGGGGAGCGAGTCGACGAAGCGGATCTTCGCCAAGCACGGCGCGAAGGAGCCCTTCTTCGGGGTCAAGGTCGCCGACCTGAAGCTCGTCCAGAAGAAGCTGAAGGGTGACCAGGCCCTGGCCCTCCGGCTCTTCGCCACGGGCAACGGCGACGCCCAATACCTGGCCGGGATGGTCGCCGACGGCACCCGGATGACGCCGGCACAGCTCAGGGCCTGGGCCGAGGGCGCCTCCTGGTGCATGATCTCGGCCAACACGGTTCCCTGGGTGGCCTCCGAGCACCCGGAGGGCCTCGCCCTCGCGCTCAAGTGGATCGAGTCCCCGGCCGAGGGGGTTGCGGTTGCGGGGTGGAAGACGCTGAGCGCCCTCGCCGCCATCCGGCCGGCGGACCAACTCCCCGACGCGAAATTTGGCGCCCTCCTCGAGCGGATCCCCCGGGACCTGCCCAAGGCGACGGACGAGGTGCGGCTCGCGATGAACGGCTTTGTCATCGCCTGCGGGACCTACATCGCCGCGCTGGCGGACAAGGCGGTCGCGACTGCGCGGAAACTGGGGAAGGTCGAGGCCGACATGGGCGAGACCGGCTGCAAGATCCCCGATGCCGAGGCCTATATCCGGAAGTCCCGGCGGGGGGGCGCGGTGGCCCCCAAGCGGAAGACGGTCCGCTGCTGACCCCCGGGCAGCAACAAGTCCGGCGGCTTCGGCCGCCGGGCTTGAGTCGTGGCCGATCTCTGGGGGCCCTAGAATTCGAACGAGTTCTCGAGGCGGAAGCGCATGCCTTGATCGATGCGGGCGACGGCGAGGCGGCCGTCCGGTGATCCCTGCATTTTTTTTGCCGGCCGCCTCAGCTGAAGTCGAAGACCGGTCGGACCTCGACCGAGCCCAGTTTCGCCAGGGGGATCCCGGCCGCGATCCGCTCGGCGGCCCGCAGCGACGGGGCCTGGACGAGGATGAAGCCGCCGAGCGGCTCCTTCGCCTCGCGGAACGGCCCGTCCACCACCGTCACCTTGCGCCCGCGCACGCTGACCGTCCGTGCGCTCCGCGGCGACTGCAGCGCCTCGGCGATGAGGTAGCTGCCCTGCTTCTGCAGGCCCACGTCGTAGGCGTAGGACGAGGCGTCGAACGCCGACCGCTCGGCGGCCGTCAGCGCCTGCAGCTTGCGGCCGTCAAAATAGACGAGGCAGATGAACTTCAGGAGCCTCTTGGGTCTCATATGAATTGGGCGGCCCGGGCGGACCAAGGCGGCGCGGTCAGGGGCGCTCCGCCTCCACGATGCTCCGGCGTAGCAGCTCCCGCTCGGCGTCCAGCGTCGCCAGGTCCCAGGCCCGGTGGAACCGGATCGCCGCGGCCGACCGTTCGCCCGCCTCCATCAGGAGGTGCCCGGCGACGGCGTCCATCAGGTGGTAGTTCCGCAGCGTGTTCTTGCCCTCCATGGTCTCCAGCGCCTCGAGGCCGGCCTCCGGCCCGCGCACCTTCGCGACCGCGACGGCGCGGTTGAGCGCCACGACCGGCGAGGGCGTGACCTGCATCAGCAGGTCGTAGAGGTCCAGGATCCCCTCCCAGTCGGTCTCCTCCTCGCTCGCCGCCAGAGTGTGGCAGGCCGCGATCCCCGCCTCCAGGTGGTAGCGGCCGAGCTCCGGGGCCCCGGCCGAGGCCGCGAGGTGCTGGACGCCGCGGCCGATCAGCCCGCGGTCCCACCGGCCGCGGTCCTGCCGCCCGAGGGTGAAGACGGTGCCGTCGGGGTCCACCCGCGCCGGCATCCGCGCCATGTTGAAGCAGAGAAGGGCGAGCAGCGCATGGGTGGGCCCGGCATCGGGAAAGGGCCCCCCGGCCAGCATCCCGCCGAGCCGGACCGCGGCGTCGCAGAGGTCCTGCCGCAGGAGCGTCGGCCCCTGCGAGGCCTTGTAGCCCTCGTTGAACAGCAGGTAGATCGCCTTGCGCACCGACTCGAGACGGGGCGCCAGCTGGTCGCCCGGCGGCAGCTCGGTGCCCACCCGCGCCTCGCGGAGGAAGCGCCGGGCGCGGGCGAGGCGCTTCGCCACCGCCGCCTCGGTGGTCAGGAACGCGGTGGCGATCTCCCGCTCGCCGAAGCCGCAGAGGACCTTGAGGATCAGGGCGACCTGCGACTCCTCCGGCAGCTCGGGGTGGCAGCAGACAAACATCATCCGCAGCTGGCTGTCCTTGACCTCGTCCTCGAAGCGCGGGCCGTCGGCCGGCGCCCCCCGGACCAGAATATCCTCGACCAGGGGCAGGAGGAGCGGCTGCTTCCCGTGCCAGACCCGGGCGCGGCGCCGGTCGTCCACCGCGCGGTTGCAGGCCGACCGGAGGATCCACGCCGTCGGGTTGTCCGGGACCCCCGTGAAGGGCCAGGTCTCGACCGCGCGCACCAGGGCGTCCTGGACGACGTCCTCGGCCAGCTGCAGGTTCTCGGTCCCGAAGCGCCGGGTCAGGATCGCGACCAGGCGTCCCGCCTCGTTCCGGAAGAGGTGGTCGAGGACCGCGGCGACCCGGTCGCCGGCGGCCCCCGGCGCCGGGTCAGGTGATGGGCAGGGGCTCAATGGTGCGCACCTCCACGCTGGTCCCCCAGGCGATGCCCGGGCACTGCTTGCCGATCCGGAGCGCCTCGTCCGGGGAGTCGGCGGTGATCAGGATGTAGCCGGAGAGCGTCTCCTTCGCCTCCGTGTAGGGACCGTCGGTCACGGCCGAGCCGCGGATCACGGCCCCGGTGAAATAGAGGCGGTTGCCGCCGAGGTACCGGCCCTCGGCCTTCATCTGGGCCACCCACTCCATCCATTTGCCAAAGATCTTCTGCATCTCCTCGGGGGAGGGGGTGACGGGGAGCTCGGCCTGGCGGAAGACGAGCAGGAACTGGGATTTTTCTGGGTTGGGCATGGGGTGTTGGTGTCAACCTGATGACGAACCGGGGCCGGGGTTCTGGACAGGGGCCGCGGGAATTTTTTTCGGCGGCTCTAGTCCCCGTGGAAGGTGACCCGCTCCTCCAGCGGCACCCGGCTCGAGCGCGCTGCGGTCCCCGCCGCGGCATGGCCGAGGTATACGAGGCCCAGGGAGAGGTAGCCGGAGTCGAGGCCCAGCCAGCTCGTGAACTCCCGGCTGCAGGACACGGGCGCCGTCGACCAGAAGGAGCCGAGGCCCCA
>Ga0302196_10006189_pt1 | contig 10590 bp, 7 predicted proteins | sample II_Bog_N1_3_FD_198794 | JGI IMG/M metagenome (GOLD analysis project Ga0302196, IMG submission 198794) | Peat permafrost microbial communities from Stordalen Mire near Abisko, Sweden - II_Bog_N1_3 | ecosystem: Environmental > Terrestrial > Soil > Wetlands > Peat | place: Sweden: Abisko, Stordalen...
TCGGCGTCGCCCGGCCCCATCAGCACGTGATCGAGCTTGTTCGGATATTCCTTGGCCACATGACCTAGGGCGATGCGGGCGAAGCGGTCGGCGATCTCGGGGGTCAGTGTGGGGTCGGTCATCAGAATCTGAACACCAAAAAGTACATGAGGAGTGTGTTGGCCAGGAGCAGGATCAAGGCCGTCGGGACCTGCGCCTTGATCACCGCATAACGGTCGGGCAGGTCCAGCAGCGCGGCCGGGACGATGTTGAAATTGGCGGCCATCGGCGTCATCAGCGTGCCGCAGAAGCCGGACAGCATGCCAATCGAGGCCATGATCGCCGGATCGCCGCCAAATTTCTTGACGATCAGCGGCAGGCCGATCCCCGCCGTCATCACCGGAAAGGCGGCGAACCCGTTGCCCATGATCATCGTGAACAGGGCCATGCCGAAAGTATAGGCGCAAACCACGGCCAGGCGACTGTCCATCGGGATTGCGTGGCTGACCAATCCGCCCACAGCCCCGCCAACCCCGGCCAGGGCGAATACCGCGCCCAGCGCCGCCAGCATCTGTGGCAAGACCGCCGCCCAGCCGACGGTGTCGATCAATCGCCGGCCCTCCTGGAACGCGGCCAGGGGCGGCGGACGCAGCAACACGGCCGAAAGGGCGCCGGCGGCCAGCGCGCCCAGTCCCAACGAGATCACCGTGGCCTGCTTCGGGTCGATCAGGAACACCCCGCCTATTCGAATCGTCTTCAACACCAGCGCGCCAAACAGCGTCACCGCGGGAATGGTCAGGGCCGGCAGGAACAGCTTGTTTCCCAGTCGCCGGGCGTTGGCGGCGCGTTCATCGGCGCTAGTGGTGACGGGCCGCCCAAGGCCCAGGCCGCCAAGGCCGGCGATGGCCACCATGGCCAGGACCAAGATCCCGTTGGCCAGGTCACTCAGGCGAGACCCGAACAGAAAGCTGGTCGCGAACAGGCCCCAGAACAGGCTGTTGCCCCAGCGTTTGGGATTGGCGCGATCCATCGCGCTGAGGATGGCGAATACTGCGAACAAGCCGCCCGCCAGCCCATAGACCGCCTCGAGCTTGATCATTCGCCAGCCTCGATTTTGGCGCCTGCATCGACCTTCGCGCCAATCTCGCGCGTCAGTCGGCGATCCAGAAGGAACAGCCTGGTCCCGTGGATGGCAAAGGCCAGCAGGGCGGTGGGAATCGCCCAAACCGACAGTTGCAGGGGCTGAACTTCAATACCGTTCTGCTGCAAGAACCCTTTGATCAGGAGAATCGAACCGAAGGCGATAAAGATGTCCTCGCCGAAAAACGCGCCCACATTGTCCGCGCCCGCGGCGTGGGCGCGGATCAGGAATTTCAGCTTGTCCGGCAACGGCCCCAGGCGGCTCTCGGCGGCGGCCTCGGCCATCGGCGCGATCAGCGGGCGCACCATCTGGGCCTGTCCGCCCAGCGATGTCAGGCCGAGAGCGGCGGACAATTGGCGCAGCGCCAAATAAAGCAGCAACAGCCTTCCGCTGGTCGCCGCCCCGATCCCGGCGATCAGCATCCGCCCGCGTTCCAACAGACCGCCGCGCTCCAACAGGCCAATCACGGGCAGCACGAGGAAGACCACGCTGACATAGCGGTTGTCATTGAACGCCCTGCCGAAGGCCGCGACCACGTGCTCGGGGGAAAGACCGCCCAGAAGTCCCGTGGCGATGGCCGCGACGGTGACCACCAGCAGCGGATTGAACCGCGCCAGAAACCCCACCACCACGATCAGCACGCCGATCAGCGTCAGCATCCACCGCTCTCCCGCAAGCTGCGGCCGACGCCGGCGACCGCCTGTCTAAGTCGTCGCAGTTCGACGCCTCCGTCAATCGCGCGCGTCGCCCCTGGTTGTTAGTGGGGCAAAGCCCCGCACCTCGGCGATCTCATCTTTTTAAGGATTGATCGTTTATCGAGGGGGTCACGCACGCTGCGGGGCTTTGTATTGCTGAAGGTTCTTTCCTGCGTCTACGCGGACCACGACTGGCGGCTTGTTCTGCTGGCGGCGGCGATCTGCGTGACCGCGACCTTGACCAGCTTCAGCCTGTACGGCCGTGTCGCGGGCGCGCCGCGCGCGGCTGGCGGCGTCTGGCTATGGATCACCGGATTGGTCGCCGCCGCCGGCATCTGGGCGACCCACTTCGTGGCCATGCTGGCGTTCCAGCCCCACTTAAGAACCGGCTACCTGCCGACGATGACCCTCTTGTCGCTGGTGGCGCCATTGGTCACCTGCACTCTCGGCTTCTGGGTGGCGGCCAGAAGCCGGCGGGGATCGGTGCTGCTGCTCGGCGGAGCGATCCTCGGCGGCGGCGTCGCGCTGATGCATTTCGTCGGCATGTGCGCCTTTCGCACCCAAGGCCTGCTGCTATGGGACCCGACCTATGTGGCCACATCGACCGTGATCGGCGTCGTGCTCGGCGCGCTGGCCTTGCTGGCCGCGCGACGCGCATCGACGCTGAAGCTGCGGATGACCGGGGCTGGCCTGCTGACACTGGCCATTTGCGGCATGCATTTCACCGCCATGGCGGCCGTGACCATTTTGCCCGACCCAGCCGCCCAGGTGCCGGCGAGCGTGATGTCGAACGGCGCGATGGCGATCGCGGTGACGATTCTCACCGCGCTGATCATCACCGCCGCGATCTTCGCGGGATCGATGGAGGCCTTGAGCCGAAAAGACTCCCTGCGGCGCCTGCGCGACGCCATCGACGCCATGCCGGACGGCCTGGTCTTCTACGATTCCGATGACCGCCTGGTCGTCTGGAACCGGCGGTTCGTCGAAATCAACGCCGGGCCTACAGGTCTTTTAGTCCCAGGCGCCACGTTCGAGGAACTGATTCGCGCAAGCGTCGCCATGGGGGTCGTGCCTGAAGCCATCGGCAAGGAAGAAGCCTGGATCGCCGAGCGCTTGGCGTCGCGCAAGCGGACCGGATCGACGGTGGAACAGCAAACCGCCGATGGCCGCTGGCTCAGGATCGATGACCGGCGCTCGACCGACGGCGGCATCGTTTCGGTTTTCGTCGACGTTACCGATCTTAAGCGAGCAGAGGCGGAGATGGCCGAGGCGCGCGACGCCGCCGAAGCCGCCAATCAGGCCAAGTCCGATTTCCTGGCCAATATGAGCCACGAAATCCGCACGCCGATGAACGGCATCATCGGCATGAACGGTCTCTTGCTGCAAACGCGGCTTGACGCCCACCAAAGACAATTCGCCGATGCGGTTCGCCTGTCCGCAGACAACCTGCTCGGCATCCTCAACGACATCCTGGACGTCTCCAAGCTGGAGGCCGGCAAGGTTCGGCTGGAACACGTGGGGTTCCACCTGGAAACAGTGATTGAGGACGCGGTCGAACTGATGTCGCCCCGCGCGGCGGAACGCTCGCTGGAGCTCGCCGCCTACCTGGACAGGGGTGCTCGCGCGCCATTCAGCGGCGACCCGGCCCGGATTCGTCAAGTTCTGCTCAACCTGTTGTCCAATGCGCTCAAATTCACCGAGCGGGGTCAGGTCGAGGTCGAAGCGTCCACCATTCGGCGCGACGGGAATTACACGACGGTGCGGATCGAAGTTCGCGACACCGGCATCGGCTTGACGCCCGCCGCACGCTTCCATCTGTTCGAGAAATTCCAGCAAGCTGACAGTTCGATTACACGACGGTTTGGTGGAACCGGGCTCGGCCTGTCGATCAGCCGACAGCTGGTCGAACTGATGGGGGGCCGACTCGGCGTCGAGGATCGCGCCGGCGGCGGCAGCACATTCTGGTTCGAGGTTGATCTGGCCGCCAGCGACGCACCATCCGCCGAACTCGACCACGACCTGCGGGGCCTGCGCGTCCTGGTCTTCGACCAAGCCCCCCTGACTCGCGAGGTGCTCCGCAGGCAGTTGGAAGACGCCGGAGCGGTGGTGGAGAGCGTCGCGACCCTCGAGGCGGCCGGGATCGCCTTGCGCCGGGCGCGAAAGGCCGGTGCGGCGATCGACCTGATTCTGCTCGATCGCTGGATTTCGGAAGCCACCGGCGACAGCTTCCTCAGGACCGTCCCCGCGCGACGAGGCGAGGTCCGGCCGAAAATCATCCTTATCGCTTCGATCGGCCATGCGCCCGCGGCGAACCAGGCCGTCGCCGCGGTGTTGGTCCGTCCCGTTCGACGGGCGCGGTTGATCGAAGCGGTCGACGCATTGCCGCAGCGGGTCGTGGTTGCGGAAAGCGACATTGAAACGCCCGAGGCCGCAGAACTGGTTGAGGTCCCAGACGCGGCGCACGCGCGTATCCTGCTGGCCGAAGACAATGACATCAACGCCCTGCTCGCCACGACCCTATTGCAAGCCGTGGGCTATGAGGTGACCCGGGTCGAGAACGGCGCCGAAGCGGTGGAGGCGGTTCGCAATTCGCTCTTCGATCTGATCCTGATGGACGTGCAGATGCCTGTGTTGGACGGCCTGCAAGCCACGCGCGGGATTCGAGAGCTGAGCAGTCCCTCGGCGAGGACCCCGATCATGGCGATGACCGCCAACGCCATGATCGCCGATCGAGCGGTTTGTCTGGCGGCCGGTATGGACGAATTTGTCTCCAAGCCCATCGTCGCCTCGGTCTTTCTAAACGCCGTGGTCAACCTCATTGCAGCGGCGAATATCGAGGCGGAGGGCGAACCCGGCCTGGCGTACGGCGGTTAGCTCCTGCTTCCGATCTGACCGCTCGCTCCGGTGATCGCCGCGCGGTATGAGGCCGGGCCACTTTGAATAGCGCGGACCGCCTCGACCATGGATGACGTCACCCGCCAAACCCATATCGACCGAGTCCGCACCGATGGTTTCACGATCGTCGATCAGGCCATCGAACCCAGCCTGATCGCGGCGCTGAACGACGCCTTGGCGCGGCTGGAGCGCGACCTGGACGCCAAGCCGGCGATGAACGGCTTCGAGGGTCACAGGACGGTGCGGATCTACAACCTGCTGGCCCACGGCGCGCCGTTCGAACAGGTCCCAGTCCACGCCTCGGTTTTACCGATCATCGAGGGCGTGCTGGACGCCGGCTGTCTGATCTCGTCGCTATCGTCGATCGCCATCGATCCGGGTGAGACCGCTCAACCGATCCACGCCGACGACATGGTCATCCCGCTGGACAAGCCGCATCGGCCGATCGTCTGCAACTCGATGTGGGCCTTGACCGATTTCACCGCCGCCAACGGCGCGACCCGGATGGTCCCCGGCAGCCACAAGCTGGCGAACCCGGCCTATGGCGGCGACTATGAGACCATCGCCGGCGAAATGCGCGCGGGCGACGTTTTGATCTGGGACGGCTCGTTGTGGCACGGCGGCGGCGCCAACACGACCGATGGGCGGCGCATGGGCATGGCGATGAACTACTGCGCTGGCTTCATCCGCCAGCAGGAAAACCAGCAGCTCGGACTGGCTCCCAGCCAGGTTGAAGCTTTTTCGCCAAGACTTCGCGAACTGGTCGGCTACGGCGTCTACCAGGGGCTGATCGGCCACATCGACAAGAAGAGCCCCGCTCAGCTGCTCGACGGCGACGCCCAATTCCGCTCGATCTGGGATCGATAAAGAATCTACTCAACGACCCGGCGGGATGCTGGCGGCGATCGCCTCCAACCGCTCGACAACCGGAACCTTCCCAGCGACCGGGCCATCGTTGGTGAAGTTCAGCAACTGATCCTGTTCGACCGAATATCTCGGCCAGACCGCGCGTCCCGCGCCGTTCGGATCGCCAGTCTTGGCGAAGTCCGTCCAATAGGCGCTCATGGCGATCGCGGCCGCCTTGTCCTGGTCTCCCGTCGGCCAGGGCGAGGCGTTCAGGGTCTGGAACACATATTGACGTTCCGAAGCATGCACCGCGCCCTTGAGCACCGAGCGCACGGCCGGCGACAGAACCCGGAAGCGATAGAGCCAGGTCGGCTGGCCGTTCTTGGCGTGCAGCGCCGCCAAGCGGCGGGCCGGTTCGGTGAAGACCACGTCGCTGACAATGTTCAGCAGGAAGGCGTCCTTGTCGCCATAGGCCGCCTCGATCTTGGATCGCTGATCCGGGGTCAGCCGCGTCAGGTTTCCCAGCATCTTCTCAGCCGTGGCGGCTGGAACCGGGAATTCCAGGCTGTTGGAGCCGACGATGTAGGGAACCTTGGCTTCCAATCCTTTGGCGAAGCCTTCGCTCACATCCATGGTCACGGTCTTGCCGTCGATGATCGGCCCGCTGCCGCCCAACGGCGCGGGGTCGCCGGCGGCGAGGATTTTCTCGGCGGGAATGGCCCGCAGGCCGGCCGGGTCATCGCCCGAGACGCCCAGTCCACTGATAAAGGTCACGCCGGCGGCTTCCGCCGAGAGCTGACCCATGGCGTTGGTCTCGTGCAGGCGGATCGAATATTCGCCGCCCACGCCGGACTCGACAATCGCCCGCTGGAACAGGCCGCGGGCCGCCGGTGAAACCATCAGGTGGTTGACCGACATCCCGCCGGCCGACTCGCCGAACACGGTCACCTGCGTCGGATCTCCGCCGAAGGCCGCGATATTGGCCCGGACCCATTTCAGCGCCGCGATCTGGTCCAAAAGACCGTAGTTGCCGAGCGAGCCATTGGGGTCTTCACGCGTCAGGGCCGGATGGGCGAAGAAGCCGAAACGGCCCAGCCGATAGTTCAGCGTCACCACCACCACGCCCTGCCGCGCCAGCGCCGAGCCATCATAGAGGGCCGCCGTGCCCGATCCGTTGACGAAACCACCGCCATGGATCCAAACCATCACGGGCAAGGGCTGGGCGGTCTCGGTCGCCGGCCGCCAGACATTGACGGTCAGGCAGTCCTCGCTCATCGGCAGAGCGCCGACACCGTTGTCCTTGGCGTTATAGACCTGCATGCAGATCGCGCCGTACTTGTCGGCTGTCAGCGTCCCGTTCCAGGCCGGCGCGGGGCGCGGCGCTCGCCAGCGCAGATCACCGACCGGGGCCGCCGCATACGGTATGCCCTTGAACGCCACGACGCCGTCGCCGGCCGCGCCGAGGACCGGGCCGGACTCGGTCTTGACGGAACTGACCGAGGACGCCGCCTCGCCCCGTCCGGGGCTCAAGGCCACCGCCCCCAAACACACAACGGCCAAGGTCGCGGCTATGCCGGGCTTTGAAATGCGCTTCACGAAGACCGTCCGAGGCTATGGGTTGATTGACGCAGCGGGGGCGAAAGTCAGACCGTGCGCTTGGCGCGGTCCTGATCGTTGGTCGCACGGATCATCTGTTTGACCGTGTCCCACTGTTCTTCGGTCCAGGCGCGCAGCCCGGCGAAGTTGCCGCCGGTGGCCTGATAGGCGGCGCCGTCGATGGCGATGGTCTGGCCGTTCACATATTCCGAGCCCGGCGCCAGCAGATAGACCGCCAGATTGGCCAGCTCACGCATCTCGCCGACCCGGCCCATCGGATTGTGGCTCATGTCCTGATAGGCGTCCTGCTGGCGGCCCGGATTGAGACGCGCGCTCATTCCCTCGGTCGGAAACGGCCCTGGCGCGATGGCGTTCAGGCGGATGCCCTTGCCACCCCACTCCACCGCCAGCGACTGGGTCATGGCGTTCAGGCCCGCCTTCGACATGGCCGAAGGCACCGTATAGGGCGAGCCGTTCCACACCCAGGTGGTCAGGATCGAGATCACCGAGGCCGAGCGACCCTCGACGATCCAGCGCTTACCGCAGTCCAACGTCACGAAGAACGACCCGCGGAAGACGATATTGGCGATGGCGTCGAAGGCCCGAGTGCTGAGGTCCTCAGTGCGGCTGATGAAATTGCCCGCCGCGTTGTTGACCAGACCGGTCAGCGCGCCCCCGTCGCTCCAGACCTTGTCCAGCATCTCGGTGATCGCTTCCGGCACGCGGATGTCGCAGGCCATCGGAACGACCTTGCCGCCGTGGGCGGCCATCAGTTCATCGGCCGCCTCCTGCAGCACGCCGCCGCGCCGCCCGCAGATATAGACGGTCGCGCCCAGCATCAGGCAGGCCTCGGCCATCACCTTGCCCAGACCTGTCCCGCCGCCGGTGATCAGGATCCGCTGGCCGTTCATCAAGCCAGGTTTGAACATCAGGTCATCGGGGGTCATGGCGTTTCCTACGGCGCTGCTTTGTTGGTTGGGAAGAAGCTTAGACCTTCGTTTGCGCCGGCGTCACCATCACGTGGCGTCAAGGGACTGGCAGAAGCGCCGCTGCGGCTTCGACACGCTTCGCTACTCAGCATGACGAAGATTTGGGGATCGCAAAGACGTTCATCACCCTGAGTAGGGCGCAAAGCGGCCGTGTCGAAGGGCGCAGCGGCCGTCCGACTACGCCCCCTTAAAGTCCTCCTCGATCCATTCCAGCGGGCCGCGCTCGCCGGCGGCCCGCCTTTCCGCCTCCAGACGCCGCAGCTCCACCCGGCGGATCTTGCCGGAGATGGTCTTGGGCAGGTCGGCGAACTCGATACGGCGAACGCGCTTATAGGGGCCCAGCGCCGCGCGGGCATGGGCCAGGATCGAGGCGGCTGTCGCGGCGTCGGCGACCGCGCCGTGGACCAAGGTCACAAACGCTTTCGGCTCGGCCAGTCGCGTCGGATCCGGCGAAGGCACCACCGCCGCCTCGGCCACGGCGGCGTGTTCGATCAGGACGCTCTCCAACTCGAACGGGCTGATCCGATAGTCGGAGGCTTTGAACACATCATCGGCCCGGCCGACATAGGTGAAGACACCCTGGTCGTCGCGAGACGCGACGTCGCCTGTGCGATAGGCGGGCTCCGCGCAGGGGACGATCTCTTCGCCCACCCGGTAGCCGAGCATCAGCCCGACCGGGCGATCCTCACCAAGCATCAGGCTGATCTCGCCCTCCTCCACCTCGGCGCCGTCGGGATCCAGCAAGGCGATGCGATAGCCCGGCAGGGCGCGCCCCATGGCGCCTGCGATGACGGGCTGGCCGGGCGTATTGCCGATCTGGGCGGTAGTCTCGGTCTGGCCATAGCCATCGCGAACGGTCAGGCCCCAGGCGGCCCGAACCCGGTCGATAATCTCCGGATTGAGCGGCTCGCCGGCGCCGACCGCTTCGCGCAAGCCGGTCTTCCAGGCTTTCAGATCCTGCTGAATCAACATCCGCCAAACCGTTGGCGGCGCGCAAAAGCTGGTCACGGACTGTTCGACCAGAGCGTCGAGCGTCGTGACCGCGTCGAACCGGGGATGGTTCAGCACCAGCACCGTCGCCTCGGCCAGCCAGGGCGCAAAGACATTGCTCCACGCATGCTTGGCCCAGCCGGGGGAAGAGATGTTCAGGTGCACGTCGCCCGGTTTCAGCCCCAGCCAGTACAGCGTCGACAGATGGCCGACCGGATAGGAGGCGTGGCTGTGCAGCACCAGCTTGGGCAGCGCCGTGGTGCCGGAGGTGAAATAGAGCAGCATCGGATCGTCGGCGCGGGTCTCGCCTCGCGGATCGAACAGGTCCGACTCAGCCGCCGAATCCTCCAGCGCCAGCCAGCCGGGAACGCCGCCGCCGACCGACATCCTCGCGCCCCGATAGCCAACCGCCTCGAACAGCGGGGCGTGTTCGGCGTCGGCGATGGCCAGCTTGACGCCGCCCCGGCTCAGCCGGTCGCGCAGATCGTCGGCGCTGAGCAACGTGGTCGCCGGAATCACCACCACGCCCAGCTTCATCGCCGCCAGCATGGCGACCCACAGCGGCTCGACATTGCCCAACATAAGGAGAACCGTGTCGCCGCGATCCAGGCCCGCCGAGCGCAGGGCGTTGGCCAGCCGGTTCGACGCCGCCGCCAAGTCCGCGTAGGTCCGGCTGATAGTAGGCGCGGGGCCGACAATCCGCAGGGCCTCGCGGTTGCGCTCGCTGGCGATGACGTCGAACCAGTCGAGAGCGAAATTGAAACGCTCGACCACCGGCCAGCGGAAACCGGCGCGGGCGGCGTCGTAGTCCAGGCGATGGGTCAGCAGGAAGTCGCGGGCGCGAAGGACGGCGGCGGTGGAAGAGGCGGTCAAGGCGCACACAAGAATCCCTTCTCCCCTTGTGGGAGAAGGAGGGGCCCGCGCGCGAAGCGGGCGGGCGAATGAGGGGTCGCACGGACCCCTCCAGCGCGACAGCACGATCGTGACAGTGACGATTCAATGGGATTGAGAGGTCTGAGAAACCCCTTATCCTCCCATGGCTTAGCCATGGGTCCCTCCTTCTCCCGCAAGGGGAGAAGGAATGCTCGGCAACCTCGCGAAGACCGTTAGAACACGGATCATCGCTACATCGGCGGGGCGGCGCCGTTTTCGCCGACCACCATGCGGTTGGTGATCAGGCCGCCGCTGGGGCCCTTACCGGCGATGATGAAGACGCGCGCGCCTGGCTTGATCAGGGTTCGGTCGCCCGGCCCCATCTGAACCACCGGCACGTTTTTCGGCACCACCACATGGCGAGAGCCGGTCGGATAGACCACGTCCAGTTCCTGGCCCTTGTGACCGGCGGTGACCTTGCCGACGGTGCCGTTGGTCATTTTCGAGTTGGGTTTCAGGTCCCAGTCATAGTGGCCTTCGCCCATCTTCACGCCAGGCGGAAAGACGTGGACCTCCAGCGAGCGGC
>Ga0302196_10006191_pt1 | contig 10589 bp, 9 predicted proteins | sample II_Bog_N1_3_FD_198794 | JGI IMG/M metagenome (GOLD analysis project Ga0302196, IMG submission 198794) | Peat permafrost microbial communities from Stordalen Mire near Abisko, Sweden - II_Bog_N1_3 | ecosystem: Environmental > Terrestrial > Soil > Wetlands > Peat | place: Sweden: Abisko, Stordalen...
CAGGCCGACGCCGCCGCGGGCGGCGCCGGTGCCGCCGCGACCGTCGCGGGCGCCCTGGCGCCGGCTTCGGCTGCCGGGAGGGCGGCGAGCGAGACCATCGATGAGACCGACGACACCGTCCCACCGAACCGGTTGCGCGCGCCGGCAGCCGCGGACCCGGGGGAAGCCACGCCGCCACCCGCTGCCGGCGCCAGCGAGCCACCCGCGCCGGTGCCGGAGGGTGGCGCTTTCCCAAGCGCCGCCGTCCCGCTCACCGCGCGCCCGCCTGCCAGCGCCGAGCCGCTCGGCGGCGCCCAGGTGCTCGGCGTCGATAACGGCGGCTCCGGCGCCTCGCCCGACAGCGCGGAGGCGACGCCGGGCGGACCGCCCGCGCCTGCGCCAGGGGCGGTCGCGGCGCTCGAACCCGCGGAGGGAGTCATCGCGCGACCGCCGCCGCCGGAGCCGGGCTCGCAGGCCGCTGTCGAGGCGCCGTTTGCGAGTGGGGAGGCATTCGAGATCTCCGCCGGTCGCGTTGCTGCGCCCGCGGCGGGGCCAACGGCGCCGCCGTTGTTTGATGGCGAGCTCGAGGGCGCGCCGTCCCCGGGGAGCGACGGTGCGCTCGAGCAGGAGCTGCCGGCGCTCGCGCCCTCGACCCCGGCCGGTGCGCGGCCGCGGTTCCCGCCGGCGCCGGTGGCGGAGCGGGCGACACCGGTTGGCGTCACCGCGCGTGCGGGCGTTGGCGTAGCCGCGGCGGCCGGCGGTGCCGCGACCGTCGCGGCGGACGCCGCGGCCACGACGCGCCGGCGCGAACGCGACCGCTTGCCGGGCGCCGGCGCCGGCGCCGGCGAGGACGAGCGCCACGGCCGCGGATCGCTCCTGCGCCTGCTCGCCGCGACGGTCGTGATCGTGCTCGTGCTGGCCTTCATCGCGACGAAGGTGTTCGCCCCGGCCAAGACCACCGGGCTGATCCCGTCGAAGGTCGTCGTCGCCGTACTGAACGGCACCCACGTCGGCGGCCTCGCCGGCAAGGCCGCCGTCAAGCTGAGCGCCGGCGGCTTCCTGAGAGGTGGGGTTGCGAACGCGCTCTCGCAGGGGCACCACGTCACGCTCGTCAGCTACACGCCGGGCAACCTTGCAGCGGCGAAGCTCGTGGCGAAGGATCTCATCCCGACCCGCACGCTCGTCGGCCCGGTCGATTCGCGGACCGCGGAACTCGCGGACTCCCTCGGTGCCACGGCGCCGAACGTGATCGTCACCCTCGGCAGCGACTACCTACCGCAGTGAGCCGCGCGCCGGCGGCTGCGCGGCCGCGCGCGCCGCGGGCCGCGCCGCTCGCCCGCGCCGCCCTGGCGGTGCTCGTGGCCGCCAGCGTCGGCGCCTTCTTCATCGCCCAGGCGCTCAAGCGAGAGGCCCCGCTGCTCAAGCGGCCGCGCGGCTACACGGCCCGCTTCCAGCCCGCGGGTGACGGACACCCGTTTGACCGCGCCGCCCATTTCGACGTCGAGGCGACGGTCGGCGATGTGCTCGACGTGTCGGTGCTCACGCTGTCGGGGCGCGTCGTTGACGTCATCGCCCCGCGCCTGGTCGTGCGCGAGTACCGCAGCGTGCTGCTGAGCTGGGCAGGCACGACCAGCGCCGGCACGCCGGCGCCGGCCGGGCTCTACGAACTGAGGGTCCGCTTTGAGCGCGCCGGCCAGACGGTGATCGTGCCGGGCTTTCGCCTGGCGCTGAAGGGGCGCTCCGCGTGATCGTCGCGGCGAGCACGCTCGGCCACGGACTGCTGAAGGCGGGCCTCGTCCTCGACGCCCTGCTCGCGGCGGCGGCGCTCTGCGCGGCCGGTCGCAACCGCCGGATCGCTGTCGCCGGAGCGCTGGTGCTCACGCCGCTGCTGCTCGCCGCGGCGCTGTGGAAGTCAACCCAGGTGCTGCATCTGCGCCACCATGCGGCGCTCGCTGCGGCCGCCATCGTCGTCGGGCTGGTGGTGATCGCGGCGCTGGCCGGCGTGCTGCGGACGCGCCCGCGGCTGCTCGCGCTGTGTGCGGTGATCGCGCTCCCGTTCCGCTTCTCGGTCGTCTCCGGCGGCACCGGCGGCGTGCTGCTCGTGCTCTACCTGGTGATCGCCGCCGCAGCTGTGGCGCTCGTCGTCTGGGACGCGCCGGCCCGCGCGCCGGCGGCGCAGGCCGGCGGCACAGAGGCGCCGGAGCGGCGCGGCGGCCTGCTCGAGCGCGTGCTCGCCGTGTTCGTCGTGCTCTACGCGATCGAGGCGCTCTACACGCCAGACCCGAGCAAGGCCGCGCAGGAGATCTGCTTCTTCTACGTCCCGTTCGCGCTCCTCTACGTGCTGCTGTCGAGGCTGCGCTTCGACCGGGCGCTGCTCTGGCGCTGCGCGCAGGCGCTCGTGACGCTCGCGCTCGTCTTCGTCGCCGTCGCTGCCGTGGAGTACGCGAGCCGCCACCTGCTGTTTCACGTCGCGCTGAACACCAACCAGCGGTTCTTCCGTGTCAACTCGCTGTTCTATGACCCGAACATCTACGGCCGCTTCGTCGCCCTGACAATGGTGATCGTCGCCGCCGCAATGATGTGGGAGAGCAGCCGGCGAGGGGTGCTGGTGGCCGCAGCCGTGCTCGCCGTGCTGTGGCTGGGCCTGCTCGGCTCGGTCTCGCAGTCGAGCATCATCGCGCTGCTCGCCGGCCTCGCCGTGGTCGCGGCGGTTCGCTTCTCGCCGCGCACGAGCGCCGCTGCCGCGGCCCTCGTGCTGGCCGTCGCTGTCGTCGTTGCGCTGGCCGCCGCCGGGCGCCTGCATCTGAGCTTCAGCGACACCGCGTCGGCGAACAACGCGACGAGCGGGCGCGTGTCGCTCGTCAAGCAGGGGCTGAAGCTGTTCGGTGAGCGCCCGATCGCCGGCTTCGGCTCCGCCTCGTTCTCATGCGAGTACCTGCGCCACATGCATGGCACGCGCTCCTACGCCTGCGGTGCGCCCGGGCCGGCAGGCGTGACGTCGGATTCGCATACGACGCCGGTGACGATCGCGGCCGAGCAGGGTGTGATTGGTCTGCTCGCCTACGTCGCGCTGCTCGCCGCCGCGCTGCTCACGCTCGCCCGCGGCGGGCTGCGCCGAGCACCGGTCCGCGTCGCGATCCTCGCGGCGTTCGTCGCGCTGGTCGTTCACAGCTGGGCCTACGCCGACTTCGTCGAGGATCCGATGACCTGGGTGCTGCTCGCGGTCGGGGCCGTGGTCGCGCGCGAGTGACGCGGCGGGCTATCTGAGGCGGCGCTCGTCAGGGCCCGGGCGCCGCCTGCCAGTCCCGGCCGCCGCCTGCCAGCCCGGAACCGCGCGCTCATTCGCCTGCGTGCGCGGCGTTGTAGCTCGCCGCGGCCTCGCTGAGACCCTCACCGCGGGCCGGCCACAGCGCCGCGGCCGCGTGCGCGCGGTAGCGGCGCGGGTCGTGACCGGGGAGCACGAGCGCGGCGAGCGACAGCAGCCCGTAGTTCCAGGCCGTCAGCCAGCGCACCATCGCCGCCGCGACGGCGCCGTGGTGCTTGCGCATGTAGCGGTCGCGGCCGCGCGAATGTTCGATGATCCGCCGCGCCGCCTGGGCGCCGGTCGCCAGCTGTTCGCGGTGGATCGCCACCGCCGCGGGCACATACAGGGTGTGCCAGCCGGCGTCGGCGAGCCGGCGCTGGAAGTCGACCTCGTCGCTGTAGACGAAGAAATCGCTGTCCATCCAACCGACCTCCTGCGCCGCTTCCCGCCGCACCGCGAGCGCCGCGGACTGCCCCCAGTCCACTCGCCGCACGCCGGTGCCCCTGCTCTGAACGTTGAGCGCGCGGCCCAGCAGGGCGGCGCCGGCCAGCGCCGTGCCGACGCTCGGAAAGCGCCAGGCGGAGGCCTGCGGCGCGCCGTCCGGGCGGCGCAGCGCCGCCACCGCGCAGGCCGCGCGGGCGTCGCCCTCGAGCGCGTCGTACAGCGCCGCGGCCGCGCCGGGCAGCAGTTCGGAGTCCTCGTTCAAAAGCAGGCAGTGGCGCCCGCGCGCGCGTTGCATCAGCTCGCTGTCGTTGAGCGCCTTGCCTCGCCGCGCGTGTAGCTCGATCAGCTCGATCTCCTCCCCGCGCGCGCGGACCGCCGCCGCCGAGCCGTCGTCTGAGGCGTTGTCGAGCACCAGGACCTCGCTGCTCAGCGCCAGGTCCGCGCGCGTGGCGGCGACCGCGTCGAGGCAGCGCATCAGCAGCTCGCGCCCGTTCGTGTTCACCACGCAGAAGGAGATCTCAGCGGCCACCCGCGTATTGTCGAGCCCCGTGAAGGTTCACGTCGTCGATCCATCGGCGTACACCCCGCCGTATGACCATGCGCTGTGCGCCGCGCTCGCCCGGGAGGGCGTCGATGTGGAGCTGTTCACGAGCCGCTTCGCCTACGGCCCGCTGCCGGCGCCGGACGGCTACGAGCGACGCGAGCTGTTCTACCGGTCGGCTCGCGGCGCTGCCGCCTCACGCCGCCGCCGCGCGCTGAAGCTGGCCGAGCACGTACCCGACATGCTTCGCTACCGGGCCGCCGCCCGGGCCGCCGAGCTCGTCCACTTCCAGTGGCTCAGCGTGCCGCGCATCGATGGCCCGCTGCTGCCTCGCGGGCGCCCGCTGGTGCTGACCGCGCACGACCTGCTCCCGCGCGAGGCGACCGCGGCGGAGCGCTCGAGGCAGCGTCGCCTGTACGAGCGCATGGACGCGGTGATCGTCCACTCCGAGCATGGGCGCGGGCGGCTGATCGGCGAGCTGGGATTGCCCGGCGGGCTGGTTCACACGATTCCCCACGGCGCCTTCGAACACCTCGCGCGCCGGCCGCCGGGAGCGCTTCCCGCGGGCCTGCGCGCCACGCAGCGACCCGTCGTGCTGTGCTTCGGCCTGATCCGCCCATACAAGGGGATCGATGTGCTGATCGAGGCCTGGGACGGCGGCATCGCCGACGCCGAGCTGTGGATCGTCGGGCGCCCGCGCATGGACATCGGACTCCTGCGCGCGGCGGCGGGCCCCGGCGTGCGCTGGGTCAGCCGCTTCGTCGACGACGGCGAACTGGCCGCCTGCTTCGCCCGCGCCGACGTGGTGGTCCTGCCCTACCGCGAGATCGACCAGTCGGGCGTCCTCGCGACCGCGCTCGCGTTCGGCTCGCCGCTCGTGCTCAGCGACGTCGGCGGCTTCGCGCAGGTCGCGGCAGCCGGCGCCGCGCGGCTGGTGGCGCCGGGGGATCCGCCCGCCCTGCGCGAGGCGCTCGCGGAACTGATCGGCGATCCGCAGGAACGCGAGCGCCTGCGCGGCGGCGCCCGAGCGCTCGCCGGCGGCGAGTGGTCCTGGCAGCGAACGGCGGAGCGCACGAAGGCGCTCTACAGCTCGCTGCTCAGCTGACCTGCTGGATCTCCGCTTCGATCGTCGCGTAGGGGTCGACGCCGACGATCGGCGTCGCCGAGCCCTTCGGGCCCGTGATCGCGAGCGACGGTGTCGAGCTGAAGCCCGCGGAGTTGGCTGCTCGCGCGTCCTGGGACACGTCGTTCGCGAGTGTCTGGCTGTTGCGCGCGGACTGCCACGACGGGAGGTTCAGTCCCGGGATCTGCGCAGCCAGGCCCTGCATGTAGCTGTCGGTCACGTAGGGGACGTCCTCGGAGCCCTGCTCGTTGTACCAGAGCAGCACGTAGTACCACTCGCGGTTCTGTAGCCCGGCGGCGCGGGCGGCGACCTGCGAGGCGACATACTCACCCGCGTTGGCGGTCGAACTCGCGGTCTCCAGGCCGCGGTAGACGATCTTCACCTTGCCGGCGCGAACGTCGCTGGCGATCAGCTGCTGCTCGGAGGTGAGGGCGAAGTCCTGGCAGACCGGGCAGACCAGATCGCCGTACTCGGTCACCGTCACCGGAGCACTCGCGCTTCCGAGCGTGTTGCCGCTCTGCGGGATCCCTTTCAGCAGCGCCGTCACGGTGGCTTTCGCCGCCTTGCTGCTGGTGCTCTTGGGACCGCTGCCGCCGCCGCCAACGGCGACCACGATGATCACGATCGCCACCACCGCGGTCGCGACCAGGCCCGCGAGCCAGATCAGGCGCATCCGCCGCGTCTGTGCAGCGTTGAGGTCGCGGTGTGCCGCTTCGCGTGCGGCGCGTGCGGCCTCCTTCTGCTCTTTGCGGCTGGCCATCGCTGGTCAGTCTATCGGGAGCTATTAGCGGGGGCTTAAGCCGAGATCTTGCACGCGCGGGCCCCCACGCGTGGCGCCGCTGCTGCGCCCGGACCCCGCGCGTGGCGCCGCTGCTACGCCGTCGGCGCCGGCGGAGCGGGCCCGCGCAGGAAGCGGATGAGCGAAAGGCAGAGCAGCAGCGTCAGGATGATCGCCGATCCGACGCACCACTCGCAGTAGATCGGGTGACCGGTGATCGTGAACGTCTCCTGGTAGGTGAGGAACGCGCTGAAGCCGAAGCCGAACAGCGTCAGGCCCAGCGTTGCGAGCCGCGTCCACTCCCGCTCCGGCAGCAAGAGCGAGGCGAGGATCCCGACGTAGCCGATCAGGCCGAGCACCGCGACCGGCACACCGCCGACCTCCGAGTACTCCGACGTCTGGACCGTCTCGCAGGAGCTGTGCCCGTTGTGGGCGCCCGAGCAGACCAGCTTCAGCCCGCCGTAGTGGACGATCGTCAGGTAGGTCGCATCGCCCAGCCCGAGCACGGCGAGCACGAGCATCAGGCGAAACATCGTGCCCCTGCTCATCGTCGCCAGATCGTCCCGCGCGCCATCGGCTTGGCAGCATACGCTGGTCCCGGCGCGCCCGCCGGCGCCCGCAAGCGCTCGCGATGCCAGTCACCCAAGCCCCCCACCGCGCCCCGTCGCCGCATCCGCCCGCCGCAGCCGGCGCGCCGTGAGAACGCAGGCGGAGAGTCTGCGCGGAGCGCCGCGACTGCTCGCCGTGATCGGCGCGCCGGGGGCCCGGGGCCTCCTGGTCGCTCGCACATTGGGGTCGCTGCCGGTCGGCATGGTCCCGCTTGGGATCATCCTGCTGCTGCGGGCTTCGGGGCGCTCCTACGCGCTGGCGGGCATCGCCGACGGGGCCTACGCGCTCGGCCTGGCGGCGATGCAGCCGCTGCTTGGCCGCCTGATCGACCGCTTCGGCATGGGGCGCGTGCTCGCCCCGCTGGCGCTGGCGTTCCCCGCCGTGCTCGTCGGCGTCGCCTTCGCCGGGTCAACCGGCGCGCCGGCGTCGCTGAGCGTCGCTCTCGCGCTTCTCGCCGGCGCGACCATGCCGCCGCTGGGAGCCTGCATGCGCTCGCTCTGGCCGACCCTGATCCCCAGCCCGGCGCTGCGAGCGACCGCATTCGCGATCGACGCGGTGTTGCAGGAGCTCGCGTTTGTGCTGGGCCCGCCGCTCCTGGCGCTGCTGGTGACGCTCGCAAGCCCGCGGGTCGCGCTTTTCGCCGCGGCCGGCGCCGGTGGTATCGGGGCCGGCGCCTTTACGTTGCGCGCGCGCACTCGTCATGTGACGACGCGCCGGGCGAGCGGCGCGCTGCGCTCGGCCGGTGTGCGCCGCCTGCTGGTGATGAGCGCCGTGCTCGGCGGCTCCTTCGGCGCCACGGAGGTGGCGATGCCGGCCTTCTGCGAGCACCACGGAGCGCGCGCGTCGGCGGGCCTGATTCTCGCGGCGCTGGCGCTCGGCTCGGCCTGCGGCGGCGCGATCTCCGGCGCCCGCGCGGCGCGCCTGCCGGTGCCGCGGCGGCTGGTGATCGCGCTGGGCGCCTACGGCCTGCTGCTCGTGCCGCTGCTCGCGGCGCCGTCGATCCCGGTGATGGCGGCGCTCGCTTTCCTCGCCGGCATGCCGATCGCGCCGGTCTTCGCCGGCGCCTACCTGCTGCTCGACCGTTTCAGCGTCGCGGGCGCCGCGACGGAGACGTTCGCCTGGAACACGACCTGCATCTTCACGGGCGCCTCGATCGGCACCGCGCTGGGGGGCGCGCTGATCGCGCCGGGCACCTACCGCGCCGCGATCGCGCTGTCTGCCGGGCTCGGACTGGCCTGCGTCGCTCTGGTCGGCGGCTACGCGCGCGGGACCGAGCTCGACGGCTAGCCGCGCCGCACCGTCTGCGCGTGCTGCACGTTCCCGGCGGCGCCTCGCCGGATGCCGCGCACCACAGCCTGCGGCCGCAACCCGCCGGCGCCCCCGCCACTCACTACGATCCGCCCAATGTTGATGAGGGCCGCGGTGCTCGAGCAGTTCGGCCGGCCGCTCGTGGTGGCGGACGTCGAGCTGGCCGATCCGGGGCCCGGCGAGGTGCTCGTGCGCCTGGTCGCGTGCGGCGTCTGCCACACCGACGCCTACACCGCCTCGGGCGTCGATCCGTCGGGCTACGCGCCGACCGTGCTCGGCCACGAGGGCGCGGGCGTCGTCGAGCGCGTCGGTGAGGGGGTGACGATGGTGGCGGTCGGCGACCACGTCGTGACGCTCTTCTCGCCGCAGTGCGGCGAGTGCATCCACTGCGCAAGCCCCGACACGAACCTCTGTCTGGCGATCCGCGAGCAGCAGAACCTGGGTCATCTGCCCGACGGCACGACCCGGCTGTCGCGTGACGGCGAGCCGCTGCGGCACTTCATGGGCACCTCGACGTTCGCGGAATACACGGTGATGGCGCAGATCTCGCTTGCCAAAATCGACCCGGAGGCGCCGCTGGACGCGGCCTGCCTGTTCGCCTGCGGCCTCTCGACCGGCCTCGGGGCGGCGCTGCGCACGGCCCGCGTTCGCGCCGGCTCAACCGTCGTCGTCTTCGGCGCCGGGATGGTCGGACTCGGTGCCGTCGCCGGCTGCCGCCTGGCGGGTGCCGAGCGGATCGTCTGCGTCGACCTCTCGCCGCAGCGCCTGGAGCTGGCGCGCGGCCAGGGCGCCACCGACACGCTGAGCGGCGGCGAGGGCGCGGTCGAGGCGATCCTCGAGCTGACCGGCGGCTTCGGCGCCGACTACACCTTCGAGGCGACCGGCAGCGTGGCGGTGATGCGCCAGGCCGTCGAGGCTGCGCGGATGGGCTGGGGGCTGTGCACGATCGCCGGCGTCGCGGGCCGCGGCGAGACGCTCGACATCGTCCCGCGCTACCTGATCACCGGCCGGCGCGTCTGCGGCTCATCGTTCGGCGGCCTCAAGGGCCGCGACGACGTGCCCGCGCTGATCGATCGCTTCATGGCGGGGGAGATCGACGTGGCGCCGTTCATCTCGCACCGGATCACGCTCGATCAGGTCAACCGCGGCTTCGAGCTGATGGAGGCGCATGACGGCATCCGGAGCGTCATCGAGTTCTGAGCAGATCGTCCTGCGCACGAACCTCGTGCTCGAGGCCGACTGCGCGATCGTGCTCCCGCGGCTGCCGGCGGGAGCGTTCGAGCTGATCTACATCGATCCGCCGTTCAACACCGGCCGGCCCCGACGCCACCAGCGCCTGGAGGTGGCGCGCGACGACGACGGCGACCGCACCGGCTTCGGCGACCGCCGCTACCGCTCGAGCGCGCGTGGCGTTGCGCTCCACTACGACGACCGCTTCGAGGATTACCTCGCGTTCCTTGGCCCCAAGCTCGAACGCGCACGCGAGCTGCTCGCCCCCGAAGGGACGCTCTACGTGCACCTCGACTACCGCGAGGCGCATTACGTCAAGGTCGCGCTCGACCGCATCTTCGGCCGCGAGTGCTTCCTCAACGAGATCATCTGGGCCTACGACTACGGAGCCAAGCCGACGCGCCGCTGGCCGGCCAAGCACGACACGATCCTCGTCTACGTGCGCACCCCGGGAGCGCACCTGTTCGACGCCGAGGCGGTCGAGCGCGAGCCCTACATGGCGCCGGGTCTCGTCGGCCCCGAGAAGGCCGCGCGCGGCAAACGCCCGACCGACACCTGGTGGCACACGATCGTCCCCACGAACGGCCGCGAGCGCACCGGCTACCCGACCCAGAAGCCCGAGGGCGTCCTGCGCCGGATCGTCTCGGCCTCGTCGCGCCCCGGCGGCTGGTGCCTTGACTTCTTCGCCGGCTCCGGCACGCTCGGCGCCGTGTGCTCGCAGCTCGGACGCCGCTACGTGCTGATCGACTCCAGTCCCGCGGCGATCGCGGTGATCCGCGCGCGACTGGGGATCGAGGCGGGCTGATGCTGCCGGGGCGCCACCTCGTCGAGTTCTTCGTGACGGTCTACGTGGTGATCCTGATCCCGGGGCCGAGCGTGCTGTTCATCGTCAGCCGCGGCATCGCGCTCGGCCGGCGCGCCGCGCTGGCGACCGTGCTGGGCAACAGCAGCGGCTTCGCCGTGCAGCTGACCCTGGTGTCGCTCGGGCTGGGCGCGATCATCGAGCGCTCGGACGCCGTGTTCGTGACGCTGAAGCTGCTCGGCGCCGCCTACCTCGTCTACCTCGGCGTGCGCAACGTCCGTGAGCGCAAGGCGCTGGCCGGGCTGCTCGGTGTCGGTCAGGGCGCCCCCAAGTCACTGCCGACGATCATCCGCGAGGGTTTTATCGTCGGCACCACCAACCCCAAGGGGATCATCATCTTCACCGCGATCCTGCCGCAGTTCATCGAGCGCTCGCAGGGGCACGCGTCACTGCAGCTGCTGACGCTGGGTG
>Ga0302196_10006192_pt1 | contig 10588 bp, 8 predicted proteins | sample II_Bog_N1_3_FD_198794 | JGI IMG/M metagenome (GOLD analysis project Ga0302196, IMG submission 198794) | Peat permafrost microbial communities from Stordalen Mire near Abisko, Sweden - II_Bog_N1_3 | ecosystem: Environmental > Terrestrial > Soil > Wetlands > Peat | place: Sweden: Abisko, Stordalen...
GCAACGTCGGAACCTCATCCGCCTCCACTGCCCAGTCGGGCTACAAGCTCCCGCCGGCGGCAGGTTCCGCCACAACCACCACCACGGCAGCCGGCGGATCGACAGCCACCTCCACCACGGCGGCCGGCGGATCGACAGCCACCTCCACCACGGCGGCCGGCGGATCGACAGCCACCACCGTGGCCCCCGGCCCGCCCACGGTACTCATCCCGGCAACCCAGCTTTCCGGCAATTGGACCAGTTCCTCGTTCACCATCGCGGCGGGACAGTGGAACATCGGTTGGGCATTCCAGTGCACGCCGGCACCGGCTACCACTCCTACCTTCGAGATCTTCGTCGTCAACGCCGGAGGCACCCCCGGGCCCACGCCCGCCGTGTCCAGCAGCGCCGCATCGGGTCAGTCGATCACTCCGCAGAGCAGCCTCGGCAGCCAGCAGGTCATCGTCCAGACGGCGGCGTCATGTCGCTGGGCGGTGAAGGTCACCGGATTCAGCGGCTGATCAGGACTCAGTGCGTGGGTGGAACGTCTCCGGGGCGAGGCAGGTTCGCCAGCTGATCCTGGAGGCGTTGGAAGTAGTCGTAGTTCCGCTTGGTTGCCCGGTGCGGCCGCTGGAGTGGGGTGACACGCAGCATGGTGTGGGCCGGCATCCGCGGGGGCGATGCCGGCGGCGCCGAGGGGCTCGTCGAGCTCGCCGATCGGACGGCCTGGTTCGGCAGGCCCACCGGAGTCGACACCGTCGATGACGACGCTGTCGATGACGACGCCGGATCGGACTGGCCGGTCCGAATGTCACGGAGCGCCGAGGTCAACCGGAGCTGGGATCGGGTCAACATCTGCAGCCGTTCGGTGAGCTCGGTGACGGCCTGGGCGGTCGAGGTGGTTGTCATGACGGATCGTGGATCAGCATACCCCAGCGCCCATGGATTCCACCGTGGAACGGGCCGGGCTCCCCGTCGTTGGCGTGGGGATGCGCCACCATGACCCTTGCCGAAAACGGACGGGCCAGCCCAGCATGACCCCAGGGTGAATTTGGGATGAATCCCCAGGTAAACAGTGTGTCAACGTTGCTGAACACTCCGTAAATTGGGGCGTTTTCGCCAGTTCGTATTGTTACAGTTCGCCCGTGCGGAGCACTGTCATGAGCGCGGAGGAGGAGCGCCTTCGTCTGCAGGCGAGCATCGAGGGATTGGCGGAGCTCCAACCCCTGGTTTCCGCTCGGCGCATCCTGTCGACCCGGCAGCGGAACCTGGGCATTGCGGTGCTGGTACTGCTGGTCATCGGTTGCCTCGTCGACCTGGTGGCGACCGTGACCGTGCTGGTCGCCATGGCCACCATCTTCTACGTGGCGGCCATCGTCTACCGCCTGGTCCTCTTTCGGGCGTCTGCCCGGCCCGACACCACCGAGGTGGTCTCCGACGAGGAAGCCCGGTCGGTGCCCGACGACCAGTTGCCCGTCTACACCGTGCTCATCCCCGCCTACCGCGAGCCCGAGGTGATCAGGGATCTGATCCTTCGCATCTCCCACTTCGAGTACCCACCCGATCGTCTCGACGTGAAGCTGCTCATCGAGGCCGACGACGAGCCGACCATCCGGGCCATCTACGACACCTTGCCCGGTGACCAGTTCGAGCTGGTGCGGATTCCTCCGGCCGAGCCCCGCACCAAGCCGAAGGCGCTCAACTACGGTCTCGGGCTGGCCCGGGGCGAGTTCGTGGCCGTCTACGACGCCGAGGACGAGCCGGAGCCGCTGCAGCTCCGCCGGGCGGTAGTGGCGCTGCGGAGGCTCCCGTTGGACGTGGGCTGCATCCAGGCCAAGCTCGGATACCACAACTCGATGCAGAACATCATCACCAAGTGGTTCACCATCGAGTACTCCCTCTGGTTCTCCTTCTTCCTTCCGGGCCTGGCGTCGATGCACGCGCCGATTCCGCTGGGGGGCACCTCCAACCACTTCCGCCGGGTGGCGCTGCAGTCGATGGGGGCCTGGGACCCGTTCAACGTCACCGAGGACGCCGATCTCGGCATCCGGATGTTCCGCGAGGGCTACACGGTGCGGGTGCTCGAGTCGGTCACCCTCGAGGAGGCGAACAGCGACTTCGTCAACTGGATGAAGCAGCGCTCGCGGTGGCTGAAGGGCTACCTCCAGACCTACTTCGTCCACCTCCGTCACCCGGGCGAGCTCCGGAAGGAACTGGGGTGGAAAGGGCTGATGCACTACACGATGTTCGTGGGGGGCACGCCGATCCTGGCCATGATCAACCCGATCTTCTGGCTGATGACCATCCTGTGGTTCGTGGCCAAGCCGCACTTCATCGAGGAGATCTTTCCGGCTCCGATCTACTACCTCGGGCTCATCTCGTGGACGTTCGGGAACTTCCTGCTGGTCTACGTCACCATCATGAGCTGTCGGATCGGCCACCGCGGGCGGCTGCTGGTCCCGGCCATGCTGGTACCGATCTACTGGGTGATGATGTCGATGGCGGCGGTGAAGGCGCTCTTCCAGCTCCTCCGCGCCCCCAACTTCTGGGAGAAGACCGCCCACGGTCTGCATCACGGGCAGCCCCAGCGTCAAGACCTGCCGATCCCATGACCCTGTTGGCCGACCGGCCCACGGCCGGGCCCTCGGGCGCCGCATCGGCCACCGGGTACACGCCGCCGCAGGGACGTCTGGCCCGCATCGGCGGGCGACTGGCCACTGAGGGTGGGCTCTTCTTCCTGTTCAGCTTCGCGGTGTACCAGACCGTCGCTTGGCTACTCGACTGGAAGTACCTGGACTTCGAGGGTGACGCCGTCTCCCGGGTGGCCAACGGGTTCTACCTGCTGCACTCCCGCGATCCCCACCTCGGCGCCATCGGCTTCGTGTGGGGTCCGTTGTCGTCGGCCGCCGACCTGCCACTCCTGCTGTTCAACAGCTACTGGCCGGCGTTGGCCTCGCACGACGTCGCCGGCACCACCATGTCGGCGTTGGCCATGGCCGGAGCGGTCTACCAGCTCAATGCGCTGCTGCGCGAGTGGAAGGTCACCGTGGTCGCCAGAGTGCTGTTGACCCTGTTCTTCCTGGGCAACCCGATGATCCTGCTGTTTGGCGGCAACGGCATGAGCGAGGCGCTCTACCTCTTTGCCATGCTGGCGGCGGCCCGCTACCTGCTCCGATGGCTCCGACACGACGACCTGGCGTCGTTGGTCTATGCCGCCTCGGCGTTGGGCGTCGCCTATCTGGAGCGGAGCGAACCGGTGGCCGCCGCCCTGCTGGCAGTCCCCTTCGTCTGGTGGGTGTCCTACACCCGCAGCCCCGGGGACCGGCGATCGAGGGTGTGGTCGGGGCTGACGGACGCCACCATCCTGGTAGCACCCATCGTGACCTGCTTCATCGCCTGGGCGGCGGTCAGCTGGGTCATCGTCGGCCAACCCTTCGAGCAGTTCACCTCCAAGTACGGCAACGCCGCCCTCATCGCCAACTCCCACATTCCTCCCGGCCACCTCTCCACCAGGGTCATCCACGAGATCCACGGCATCCTCTACCTGGGACCGGCACTTCCGATCATCGTGATCGTGGCGCTGTTGGTGGGGACCTACCGACGCGATGCCCAGCTCTGGGTGATCGTCACGGTGCTGGGCGGCTGCCTGGCCTTCACCATGGTCACCTACCTGCTGAACGCCATCTTCCCCTGGTACCGCTACTACATCATGGTGGTGCCCATCGAAGTGCTGCTGGTGGGGTACCTGTTCGCCCGACCGGTGCGGATCTACCGGGCCGGGACCGAGCCGGCTGCCGAACCGGTTCCCGACCCGGAGGTCGATGGGCTCTACGGCTCGTCCCGGCGCTCGCAGCAGCAGCGTCGACAGCGGACGCGGGCACTTCTGGGGTCGGCGGCGGCCGTGGTGGTGGTGCTGGTGCTGCTCATTCCCTCGTGGCCGGGGACGGCGATGGGCATGGACAACCCGACCATCGCCCCCGATACCGACCTCTACTTCGGCTACATCTGGCACGTCCATCCGAACGCCAACGACCGGGCGGCCAAGCAGGCGTATCCGGCCGTGGAGTCGATGGCCAACTACATCGACGAGCAGCACTACGCCAACGGCGACATCGTGGTGGATACCGCCGACAACTGCATCCCCAACGTGGTGACCAACGTCGACGACCCCCGGGTCTTCGTGATCACCAACGACCGCGACTTCCAACAGGTGCTCGACGATCCCCTGACCTTCCACGCCCACTACCTCATGGTGCAGGGGAACGGCTCATCCCAGACCGACGCGGTGGGCCAGCAGTACCCGGACCTCGGCCACGAGCAGTGGGCGCACCTCGTCCACACCTTCCCGTCGCAGGGGTTCTGCGTCAACTTCCGCCTCTATCAGGTGACCGGGCACCCGCAGGGCACCTACTGATGGGTCCGGTCGACCTCGGGGTCGAACGGTGACGGCCACCATCTCCCCATCCACCCTGGATGGCGACGGGGTGCACGACGCCGACCGGCACCTCCCGGTGACGGTGGGTGGATCGTCCGCCGGCCTGGTGGCCTGGTCGGCCGCCCTGCAGGTCGGAACCCACGAATCCGTCGATCCGGCCCTGGTCGGACGGCTGTTCATCGACGCCTACCGCCAGGCGACCCGGCGGTACCCCCCGGCCGATCCACTGCCCCTCCCTGCGTCGTTCGCCGCCATCGCCTTGCCGGCGTCCCCGGACGACCGCCTGTCCATTCCGGCGTCGTTCGCCCCGGTCCCCGCCCTGTCCGTCCCGGACTCCGTACCGTCGTCCCGGGCCGCCGGTCGGCGGGTCGGTCGCCACGCCGTCGAACGCACCGGCCTGCGCGATGACCACCGGCGGTTCCTCATCACCCTCTGCACCTGGCTGCGCAACATCGGAGTGCTGCTCATCCTCTTCGCCGCCTGGCAGCTGTGGGGAACTGCCATCGCCCAGCATCATGTGCAGGCCGACCTCCGGAACCAATTCAACGCCAAGGTGAAGGCGGTGCAGCCGAAGGCGGGATTCATCCTCTCCCCGGCCAGTGCCGACCTGCCCCAGCCACCCGACGGCACCGTCATGGCCCTCCTCCAAGTGCCCGCCATCGGCATCGACCAGTACGTGGTGTCCGGGACCTCCGCCGGCGACCTGGCCAAGGGCCCGGGCCACTACCTCGGCACGGCCATGCCCGGGCAGGCCGGGAACGTGGCCATCGCCGGCCACCGGACCACCCACGGCGCCCCGTTCAACCGGCTGGCGGAGTTGGCCCCCGGCGACCCGATCTACCTGACCACCGACACCGGACAGCGTCTGACCTATGTGGTGGCCCAGACCCCGTATCCGGTGCTCCCTTCCACTACCTCGGTGCTCAACGACTTCGGGGACAACCGACTGACCCTGACTACCTGCAATCCCGAGTTCTCCGCTGCCCAGCGGTTGATCGTGATCGCCGAGTACCAGGCGCCCGGCTCGACCACCAGGCCGACCCTGGCGCGGGGCACCGGCACCCCGGTCAACGTCGAGGCCAGCGGCGAGGCCGGCTGGGACATGACCCTCGTCCCCCTGGTGCTGCTGGAGCTCGGACTGCTGGTGGCGCTGGGGCTGTACAACGGACGCCTGGGTCGGCTGCTCGGACGCGAGGGGCGCTGGCTGGTGCTGGCACCGATCTGGCTGGCGCTGCTCTTCGCCCTCTTCCAGTCGCTGACCAGCTTTCTGCCGGCCGCGGCCTGATCGGCCTGGCCGGGTCAGGCGTGGGTAGGGGCGGCCTGGTGCGCCGGTGCCGGCCCCGGTTGCGGCGGTGCCGACGGCTGCGATCCGGCCGGCACGGCGTGCAGCGTCGACTGGGGGGGCCGGGCCGCGGGAGGGGTCGTCGGTGCGGCGGTCGGAGCCAGCGATTGACGGAGCAGCGTCAACTCCTCCACCAGGGCCCGGTTGGTCCGGGCGAAGCCGTCGATGGTGGAGACCAGCTGGGTGATCGCCTCCGGCGGCACCGGCGGACCAACGGGTTCGGCTTCGATCCGTGCCGCCTCCTCGGCCGCCTGCCTGGCGGCTTCCTCGGTGATTCGTCCGGCTTCCTCGGCGGCCTGCACTCTGGCCCGCTCGACGATCCGCTCCGCCTCGACCTGGGCATGGCGGATCAGGGCGTCGGCCGTCCGGCGCGCCTGGTCGGCAGTGTGGTCGGCGAACCGCTGGGCCTCCAGGATGATGGAGCCGATATCCGGTGCTGCCTGGCGCGAACCGTCGTCGTCGTCGTCGTCCGGATCCGCCTGTTCGTATGCGAGGCTCATCTGCAGCACCCTCCGGTGGTGGAATCGAGCACCCTCCGGTGGTCGACCCGCTGTCCAGTCTACCGGACACCTCCCGAAAATGGCACCGGCGACCGTACAAACTCCCAGCGTAGGGTAGGTAAACGTTCGGTAAACAGATGTCCGGAAGGTGACCGGGGTGTGAACTCCGGGACGCCGTGATCACGGCGTCCTCCGCCGGTCCCGCATGGTCCAGCCTGTACGCTGAACCGAGCCATGGAGCCCCCGCACCGGTTCGATCCGGGATCCGTCGAGACCTTCCGGATGGTGGACCGGGCGTTCGACCCTTCCACCCGCACGGTCACCCTGGGGTACGCCTTCGACGACGCCGTGCGCTTCGAGGAGACGGTGACCTTCGAGACGGCCCCTTCCGACGCCGTGCCGGCGCTGGGCCCGGGGTTCGACCGGGCGCTGCTCCACCTCCACATTGCCGCCGGCACCAGCTACTACAAGGCGGCGGCCCCCTCGGTGGTGGCGGTGGAAGGGACGGGGCTGACCGAGGCCGAAGCCCAGCTCCATCACCATCTCTACGACGACGGCCTCCGCGAGTTCGCAGTGACCAATGGCCTTCCGGTTCCCCGGCCGGTGGAGGTGCGCTCCGACGGTCCGGTCTGGCTCGGTACCCCGCCGGCCTCCGATGGGCCCGGGGGACTGCTGGTGCCGATCGGCGGTGGCAAGGACTCGATGGTCCTGATCGAAGCGGTCCGTCGGCACGCTCCCCGATTGTTCGCCGTCAATCCCCATCCGTTGACGGTGGCCCTGGCCGACCGGGCGGGTCTCGAACTGCTGGTGGTGCGCCGCCGCCTGTCGCCGAACCTGCTGGCGCTCAACGGTCGGGGGGCGCTGAACGGGCACGTTCCCATCACCGCCATCGTGTCGATGATCGCCGTGGCCGGCAGCTTCCTGTACGGCTACGACACCATCGCCATGGCCGTCGAACGGTCGGCCAGTGAGGAGACGGTGATGGTGGGCGGGGTGCCGGTCAACCACCAGTACTCCAAGAGCCTGGCCTTCGAACAGCTGCTCCGGCCCCTGATCGCCACCACCATCGACCCCCGGCTGACCTATGGGTCGGCGCTGCGGCCGTACTCGGAGTTGGCCATCGCCCGGGCCTTCGCTCGCCTCGACCGTTACCACGGGACCTTCTGTAGCTGTAACACCGCCTTCCGCCAAGGGGCCGGGGAAGCGGACCGGTGGTGCGGCGACTGCCCCAAGTGCCGGTTCGTGGCCCTGATGCTCGCTCCGTTCCTGTCTCCCGACCGGCTGGCCGACATCATCGGTCGTGACCTGTTCGCCGACCCCGCCCAGGCACCGGGCTTCGCCGCCCTGATGAGCGATCGGGACAAGCCGTTCGAGTGCGTGGGGGAGCGCCGGGAGTCGGCGGTGGCGGTTCGGCTGCTGGCTGACGACCCGGCCTGGAAGGGCTCTGCGGTGGTGTCGGCGCTGGCCGACGGGGCCCGCGCCCTGGTGACCGAGGCCGACGTCGCTGCCACGTTGGCGCCCACCCGGGAGCTTGACTTTCCGGAGCCGGGCGTGGCCTCGGCGGTAGCCGACCTCCTGGCCGGTGGCGGGTGACGCTCGATGAGCTGTGTACCCAGCGGGTAGCGGTGTGGGGGGCCGGCGCCGAAGGGCTGGCCCTGACCCGGCTGCTCCTCGGCCGCGGGGTGGTACCCACCCTGATCGACGACCAAGAGTCGGCGGGGGAGCGGATGGAAGCGGCGCTCGGCAGCCGGATCGCCGTCCGGAAACCCGCCGACCTGGACTGGGGATCGGTTGACGTGGTGGTCCGGTCGCCGGGCGTCAGCCGTTACCGACCGGAGTTGGTCGCCGCTGCCCAGGCCGGTGCCGAGGTGACCACCGCCATGGCGATGTGGCTGCAGGACTACCGAGCGGCACCGGTACTGGCCATCACCGGAACCAAGGGCAAGAGCACCACCGCCACCCTGGCTGCCTCCATCCTCCAGCACCAGGGGTTGTCGGTGGCGTTGGCCGGCAACATCGGCACGCCGGTCACCGACCTCTACGGCCGGTCGCCGGCGGACGCCTACGTGGTGGAGGTCTCCTCCTACCAGGCCGCCGATGTCGGAGTCTCCCCCCGGGTCTGCGTGCTGACCAGCCTGGCGCCCGATCACCTCGACTGGCACGGGGGCGAGGAGGCCTACTACCGCGACAAGCTGCGGCTGATCACTGCCGGTCCACCGGGAGCCCTGGCCGTCAACGCCGGGAGCCCCCAGGCGGTGGCCCGCACCGCCGGCCACCCGGGCCGGGTGCTGTTCGGCCCTGTGGGCCGGGTGCGGGTGGAGGCGTCCGGTACCGTCACCGTCGACGGGGTGCCGATGGTGGACGGACGTCGCCTGGCCGTCCCGGGAGCCCACAACCTGGCCAATCTCTGCGGAGCCGTGGCCGGGTCGATGCTGCTCCTCGGGGAGCCCCCGGAGGCGGCGGCGGTGACGGCGGCGGTCGACGGTTTCGGTGGCCTGCCGTCGCGGTGCCGGACGGTGGGGGAGCGTCACGGCGTCTCTTTCGTCGACGATGCCCTGGCCTCCAATCCCTTCGCCACCATCGCCTCGGTGGCCGCCTTTCCGGACCGGCCGCTGACGCTGATCGTGGGTGGTGCCGACCGCGGGACCGACCCGGGCGACCTGCTGGCTGCCCTGGCCCTTCGCCGGCCGCCTCCCCGGGTGGTGGTCCTGGCTGACGCCTCCGACGCCGCCTCCCGGGTACTCAGGTCCGCCGGGTCCGACCTGGAGGTGACGGTGGCTCCCGACCTGGCCGGAGCGGTGGACCAGGCCGTCGGGTCCACTCCGACCGGGGGGGTGGTGCTGTTCTCACCGGCGGCACCGACGCCACCGGGTGGTGGCGGCTACCGGGAGCGGAGCCGTCAGTTCGTGTCGGCAGCCGGCTTCGGCGAAACTGCGGAAGGCGGGGGATCGATGTCGACCAGCAGAGGGGGCGAACCATGACGACCATCACGGTGATCACCGAGGAAGCGACCAGGGTGGAGGGCACCGTCGACGGGACGACCGGTGCGGTCCTGGTCGACCCCGAGGGCCTGACGTCCGCCCTGGGCTGGACGCTGAACCCCAACGGGCTGTGCCGGGGCGACATCTGTGTGCCGGTGGCCGATCCTGCCGCCCTCCGCCACGGTGACCAGATCGACCTGGTGGCGGTGGCCGCCGCCCTGGGACGGCTGACGGTGGTGGACGCCGAGGCCGGCATCGTGGCGGTGTCGCTCTCGGGTGAGCAGCGGCGCCAGGCGCTGCGGGACCACCGGGCCCCCGAGTTCGAGCTTCCCGACCTCGACGGCGGTCGTCACTCCCTCACCGAGTGGCGGGGGTCCAAGAAGCTGCTGGTGACCTTCTCGAGCTGGTGCGGCTGCCGCTACGACCTGCCCGGGTGGCAGGCCCTCCACGACGAGCTGGCCGACGACCGGTTCACCGTCATCGCCGTGGCCATCGACAATTCGGCCGAGGATGTCCGCCCGTTCACCGACGGCATCACCATGCCGGTGCTCTACGACCCCCAGCACCTGCTGACCGAGCTCTACGCCATCTCCAACGTCCCCACCGTGGTGTGGATCGACGAGGACGACACCATCGTGCGCCCCAACAGCGAGGCGTTCTCGTCCGATCTCTTCCGGGCGGTCACCGGAGTGGACTCGGCCCCCCACCTCGACGCCGTGCGCCGGTGGGTTCGCGAGCTGGTGGTCCCCGAGCTGCCGGCCGAGGACCCGGTGGCCGACCTCACCGACGACGAGGTGCTGGCCCGCCTCCACTTCCGGGTGGCCACCGAGGCGCTCCGGCAGGGGAACGAGGCCGTCACCCGATCGCATCTCGACGAAGCCGGTCACCTGGCCCCCGACGACCTCACCATCTGGCGGGCGGCCATGCCCCTGATCGGCGAGGACCCCTTCGGTGCCGACTTCTTCGCCCGCTACGAAGCCTGGCGCCAGGCCGGCAGCCCGTTCCACGGCATGCCGGCGATGACGGACGCCTGACGGCCGCCATCAGTCGTCACAGACGGTGCCGGCGGCCGGCACCGTCCCGTCGATGAGGTAGGCCTGGTCGATGGCCCGAATACAGGGGCTGTAGTAGTACGCCACGTGACTGTCGCCGTCCCAGGTGACCAGCTCCCCACGTGACAACTCGCCGGCCAATGCCACCGCCCACGGATAGGGGGTCACCGGGTCATGGAGGGTGCCGGTCACCAGAATGGGTGGTGCGCCCAATGCGGTGGTGGGCGCAGGAGTCCGGCTGGCCGGTACCGGCCACACCGAGCAGCCCACCCAGGTCCAGATCAGCAGGGGGCCGAAGA